>Ga0302326_10026614_pt1 | contig 11684 bp, 9 predicted proteins | sample Palsa_T0_3_FD_202264 | JGI IMG/M metagenome (GOLD analysis project Ga0302326, IMG submission 202264) | Peat permafrost microbial communities from Stordalen Mire near Abisko, Sweden - Palsa_T0_3 | ecosystem: Environmental > Terrestrial > Soil > Palsa > Peat permafrost | place: Sweden: Abisko... | reverse complement strand
TGGCCCGGCAGGCTCGCGGCCTGTCCCAGCAGCAGCTCGCGGGGGTAGCCGGCGTCACCCGGCAGGCCGTATCCGCCGTCGAGTCCGGGCATTCGGATCCTTCGCTGCGGGTGGCCCTGGCTCTAGCCAGCGCGCTCGGCATGACGGTCGAGGCGCTGTTCGGCCCCGGGGATCCCGCCGATCCGGTGCTGGCCCGGCCGGTGGCGGCGGCCAGCCGCGGCGGATCCCGCGTCGTGCTCGCGACCGTCGGCGACACCTTCGTCGCGCTGCCGCTGCACGCGGACATGGCCGCCCGGGTGGGTTTCGGCGCGGCCGGCGGCCTGGTCGTCGGCGCGTCACCGGCCCGGCCCGCCACCGCGGCGGCCCCCGGCGTGGCCGGCCCGGCCGGCCCGGGACTTGACCCCATCGACCCTATCGAGGTGCGGCCGATCGGGCCGCCGCGGCCCACGCTCGTGGTGGCGGGCTGCGATCCGGCGCTGCCGCTGCTCGAGACGCCCCTGGCCCTGCTCGATCCGCCTATCGCGTTCGCGTGGTGGCCGTGCGGAAGCGGCGAAGCCTTGCGGCTGGCCGCCGCCGGGCTGGTGCACGCCGCGGGCGTGCACCAGTCAGGCGGCGAGCGCGAGGCCGGTCAGGCGACCGAGATTCCCGGCGGCGCCGAGGTGGCGGGGTTCGCGGCCTGGCGTGAAGGCCTGGTGGTGCGGCCCGGAGCCGGGGTTCGCGGCCTGGGCGACGTCGCCCGCCGGCGGCTGCGGCTGGTGAACCGTGAGGTCGGCGCGCAGGCGCGCACCCTGCTCGACCGGGAGTGCGCGCGCCTGGGCCTGACCCCGGCCGAACTTCCCGGCTACGACAGCCAGGCCGCCGGGCACCTGCAGGTCGCGGCGGCCATCGCCGGCTGTCTCGCCGACGCCGGGGTGTCCAGCGAGCCGGCCGCGCTGGCCTACGGGCTGGACTTCCTTCCGCTCGCCTCCGAGCAGTTCGACCTGGTGCTGCCGGCCAAGCACGCCGCGTCCCGTGAGGCTGCGGGGCTGCTGAAGGTGCTCACGTCGCCGTGGCTGCTGGCCCAGCTCGCAAGCCTGCCCGGCTATGACCCCGCGAGCTGCGGCGTGCTTCGTGATCAGTGGCCGTAAACGGGGATCAGAACGGCGCGGGCGATCGTGTGGAAGCGAAGGTTGAACCCCGCCACGGCGGGCGAGATCTCGTCGTCGACGTCCAGGGACTCCACGTCGAGCGCGTGCACCGCGAGCACGTACCGGTGCGGCTCGTCACCCGCCGGCGGCGCCGCGCCGCCAAAGTCCTTGGCGCCGTAGTCGTTGCGGACGTGGAACGCCCCCTTGGGCAGCCCGGAGGCATCGGTTCCGGCCGCGCCCGTCTCCAGTTCGGTCACCGAGGCGGGGATGCCGAGCACGACCCAGTGCCAGAATCCGGAACCGGTCGGCGCGTCCGGGTCGTAGCAGGTGACAGCGAAGCTCTTGGTCTCGGCGGGGAAACCAGACCACGATAGCGACGGGGATATGTTTGCCCCGGTCATGCCGAACCCGTCAAAGACGTGGTTCTCCGACAACATCTGCCCATCCGTCACGTCGTCGCTGCGCAGTTCGAACGACGGCACGGGCGGCAAGAAGTCATAAGGCAACGGCGGACGATCGGTCATGATGTACCTCCTCGTCGAGGCGGACTGGCTTCGTAAGCTGAATTGATCCCACGTTATCGGTAGCCTCCGCGCCCGGCCGGCCTGGGCCGCATGATCACGTTTGAGGCGATCAGCTGCAATTAAGGGCCGAAGTTCTCCTACGGTGGTGTTGTGACGCAGCGGCCGAGACGTAAGGTCTCCAAGCGACCGCGCCGGGGAGCAACGCACAGGCTGCTCGGCCGGATGCGCCGCAACGCCGCGCGCGGGGTCCTCGGCCGGATCCGGCTGGGTACGGCGGGTTCTTCGCCGCGGCTGCGGCGCTGGGCGCTAGCCGTGGTGCTGGTGGGCGTGGCTCTCGTGCCTTATCCGAGCCTGAGCGCGGCCGGCGCGCCGCCCGCCTCGGCGTGCCGGTCCGGTTGCCGTTCCGTGCCGGGCCTGGTCCGTTGGACTGCGCCATTGACCGGCTCGTGGGACGTGGCTTCCGGGCTGACCGGCACGATGCCGGCCTCCGGATTGGCCTACTTGTCGGTCGGCGACGGCGTCGTCGCCGTAGGCGCCGGGCTGACGGTGACCGGCTACTCGGCGAAGACGGGCGCGCTGCGGTGGCGGGTGACGCTGACCGGCTTTCCGGCTGGCGCGGCCATCGTGTCCGTGCGGACCTGGCCGGGTGAGGTGACCGCGGGTGTTTCCTATTACGGCACCGCGGCCCGCGGCCCCGAGCGCACCGAGGTGGTTCTCTCCGACCCGGCCGGGACCCAGACGGGCCGGTATCCGGCCGCCATCTTCGGCGGGGCGGCCGCGGGCAGCCCGCAGGACACCGTCATCGTCGGCACGACCGAGGTGACAAGTTACGACAACGCCACCGGGCGCATCCGCTGGCAGCGGTCCACCGGCCAGGTCGCACAGGCGTGGCGGACCGACGGCGCCTCCCTGTACGTAACGGATTCGGCCGCCGGGTACGTGGGGTCGGCGCCGGTCACGGCGTTGCGCCGGATCGACCTGGCGACCGGGGCGGAACTCCTCGTCCGGCCGCTGGAGAGCCTGTCGTTCGCGGGCACGCTCAGCGCCGCGTTCGACGGCGTGGTGTTGTTCTCTTCGGCGGCGGGGGTTACCGCGTACGACGGCATGACCGGAGATGCGCTCTGGACCATCCACGGAGCGGTGCCCGAGGGCACCGACCCGCTGGCGGAGCGGATCTACCTCACCAGGGGATCCAACCTCATCGGCGCCGACCCGTGGACCGGCCGGATCGAGGCGACCGCCTCGGGCTCGGCGGTCGACGGGTCAGCCGGCGTCTACGTGGTCAGGGGTGGCGTGGCGCTCGGACTCGACCAGGGCGCGAACGGGGACGCGTGGGGTTACGACATCGCCGTGCAGCGAGTCATGCTCGCCTCCGCCGGGTTGGGATGGCCGCACTATTTCGTCGATCTCAGCAGCGTCGGCGGCAGCGCCGATCCCGCCAGCAACCTGGTGGTGATCGCGGCTTGCACGCGGCTAGCGCCGAGCTCCCCGACCCAGCCGACCCCCGCGGGGACCGCCACGCCGCCGGCGACCTCGACCGGCCTGACCCCAACGACCGCCTCACCGGGCACCTCCGCGTCAGCTAGTTCGACGCCGGACCCCAGCATCAGCCCGTCCGCGGCGGTCAGCGTCGGCCAGGGGTGCCTGCAGCCAGAACTGGTCGCGCTGAACCTGTAACCGGCCGGTCCGGGTTCCGCGCCGGAGATCGGCCGGCGGCCTGATCGCCCGGCTCTACCCGGAGGCGGAGCTCACTCTGTACGCGGTGGAGATTAACGTGGTACTTACCTACCGGAAGCGGAGCGAGGACATGGACATCGTGGTCGGCGTCGGAGGTGAGGACGATCGCAAGGAAACGGCAAACTGATCCGGACGCTCCGCACGTGGTCATCTGCGGCGCGGGATTCGGGGGCCTATCCGGCATTTCCAGGCTCACCCGCGCGGGCATCCGGGTGACCTTGGTGGACGAGCATCTTTACAGCACGTTCCAGCCGCTGCTTTACCAGGTGGCCACCGCTGGGCTTAACCCTGGCGACGTGGCCTACCCGGCGGGCGGCTTCGTGCGGCGGTACGGCGCGAACTTCCGCCGCGGTGAGGTGGCCGCGATCGACTCGACGTCCCGCAGCATCAAGCTCAGCAACGGCCGCGAGGCTGAGTATGACTACCTCATCGTGGCCACCGGCGTGTCGGCCTCGTATTACGGCATCAAGGGGGCGGCCGAGCACACCTTCGGCCTGTACACCCGCACCGATGCCATCGCGCTGCGGGATCATCTCATGGCGGGCTTCGAGCGGCTGAGCGTAGACAGCGGCGATCTGAACGTCACCGTGGTCGGCGGCGGGGCCACCGGCGTGGAGCTGTCGGGCACGCTGGCCGAGCTGCGCGCCACCGTGCTCGGCGCGACCTTTCCCGACGTGGACCCGTCCCGGGTGCACGTCCGGCTGGTCGAGGCGGGGCCCGCGCTGCTCGGGCCGTTTAATGAGAAGCTGCGCGAATATGCCAGGGCGCAGCTGCTGGCCCGCGACGTCGACGTGCGGCTGAACACGCGCATCGGCGAGGTCACCGACAAGCAGGTACTGCTCGTCGACGGCGAGGACCTGCCGAGCGACATCACCGTCTGGGCGGCGGGCGTGGCTGCGTCCCGGGCCGTGGCGGGCTGGGGCCTGCCGCAGGGCAAGAACGGGCGCATTGTGGTCGGGCCCGACCTGCGGGTGCAGGGCCAGGACCGGATCTTCGCGGTGGGGGACATCGCGGTCAATCCCGACGACCCCACGCCGCAGCTGGCCCAGCCCGCCCTGCAGATGGGACGGCACGCGGCCCGGCAGATCATCCGGCTCGAGGCCAAGGCGGCCACCGAGCCGTTCAAGTACCACGACAAGGGCACGATGGCCACGATCGGGCGCAGGTCCGCCGTGGTCCAGCTGGCCGGAGGCCTGCGGCTGCGCGGCACGCTCGCCTGGCTCGCCTGGTTCGCCCTGCACCTGGTTTACCTGCTCGGCGGGCGCAATCGCGTGGCGGCGCTGATCAACCTGACGTACCGGTACCTTTTCTGGGGCCACGGAGGCGCCGTGATCGTCGGAGACGAGCCGCAGTAGGCTTTCTTCCCGATGACCAGGTTCCGCGCGCGGGTCGCGCTTTGCGCCGTAGCCGTGCTGGGCATGCTCGCCGGAGTAGCCGGCTGTAGCACCGGCTCTACCCCCGGGGCGGCCGCGAGCTCGCCGGCCGCGGCCGCGAACGCCGCCGGGATGTATAACCCCAACCTGGACCTCGGCTCCTCGCTCGGGTCGCGTCCGGCGCCTGATTTCCGGCTTACGAACCAGTTCGGCCAGCCGATGTCGCTGAGCCAGTTCCGCGGCAAGGTCGTCATGCTGTCGTTCGAGGATTCCGAGTGCACCACGGTCTGCCCGCTGACCACGCAGAGCATGCTGGAGGCCAAGCAGCTGCTCGGCGCCGCGGGCGACAAGGTGCAACTGCTCGGCGTCGACGCCAACCCCGACGCCACCAGCGTGGCGGACGTGCTCGCCTACTCGCGAGCGCACGGCATGGTCAACCAGTGGGACTTCCTCACCGGTTCGCTGCCGCAGCTGAAGAGCAGCTGGCGCGCCTACGACATCGCCGTGCAGATCGAGCAGGGGCAGATCGACCACACCCCCGCCCTGTTCGTGATCGACCAGCAGGGCCGCGAGCGCAAGCTCTACCTGACGCAGATGGCCTACTCCAGCATCGGGCAGTCCGCCCAGGTGCTCGCGGACGAGATCTCGGGCCTGCTACCCGGTCATCCGCGAGTCGCCAGCCAGCAGTCGCTCGCCACCGTCACCGTCACCAGTCCCGCGGACCATGCCACGCTGCCGTCCGGGCAAGGCGGAGGCGGTACCGTCGCCCTGGGCCCGGGTAAGCCGCGCCTGGTCATGTTCTTCGCCACCTGGCTGGCCGAGGTCTATGACCTGAAGTCCGAGCTCATCGGCGCTAACGCCTACGTCGCGGCGGCCCGGCGCGAAGGCCTGCCGCAGCTGACCGCCGTGGACGAAACGGTAGTCGAGCCCTCGGTCCAGACGGTCCGCTCCTACCTGCGCAGCCTCGGCACGGCGCTGAATTACCCCGTCGCGCTCGACACCACGGGACGAGTGGCGGACGGCTACCAAGTTCAGGACCAGCCCTGGTTCGTCCTGTTGTCCGCGTCCGGCCAGATCGTCTGGTCGCACGACGGCTGGCTGTCGCCCTCGGCCCTGGAATCCGCCGCCAAGCACGCCGTCAGTTCCAAGTGATAGCCCAGGCAGGCATATATCTAGCCAGGTAACGACCTCCGTTCCGCGTGACATCCGTCATGGGTCACCCTGGATGGGAAGTCACCGGCCAAGCCGGACGATAAACACTGGGCGGCCAGGCCGTCGCGGGCTAGCTTTGACGTTGTGACGGCAACAGAGGGTGTGGATCTCCTGATCGGCGTGGCCGTTCTGGCCCTCGTCCTGTACCGGCAACTGCAAAAAAGGCCGGTCCGTGACAACCCGCGGCTGCCGCTGATTCTCCTGGTCATCGGCGTGGTCGAACTGGTCAAGTTCCTTCAGCACGGCCACCACGGAACGGGCGTCATCATCGCGCTCGCAGGCAGCCTGGTCCTCGCGGCGGTCTTCGGCGCGATCCGCGCGGCCACGGTGCACGTATGGGTGGACGGCGGTCGGGCCTGGCGCCAGGGCAACTGGCTCACCGCCGCGCTGTGGATCGTCTCCCTGGGCGTTCACCTGGGTTACGACTATCTCGTCGACGGCAAGAACTCCGCTGGCCTGGGCACGGCGTCCCTGCTGCTGTACCTCGGGGTTACCTTCACGATCCAGCGCCGCATCCTCCAGGCGCGGGCCCAGCGGATCCCGGGCGCCAGCCCGCAGAACACTGGCGCCCCTACCGCCTCGTGGTAACCGCCGGAGCGAGCCCCCCTCAAAGTTCGCTCCCGCTGGCGATGGTCGCGAGTCCGCGGGTTCCCCGAACGCCCGCGGACTCGGATGCTCTTACGGAGTGGCCGATTCGCCGGTTTAATACACAGACGACCAGAAATTATGGGATCCGATGGGATCAGTCGCCACAAGCCTGCCCCGGGAAGATCACGGGTCCTACGCCCCGCATGGTCTGGGCCCGGGCCCGGGCCAGTAGCGCCTCCGTGGCCTGACGGCCATTTTCGCCGGTCTCCGACATGCGTGCCGCGATGAGCCCCGCGACGAGCGGCGTCGCGAAGGACGTTCCGCTCCAGCGAGCCATGCCGTCAAATTTCCGCCACTCGCCGACATCCGGCGGCTCAGTGCACAGGTACTGTCCTTTCGCGTAGGCGTTGACCAGTCCCTCGCCCGGCGCGAAGACGTCCACCCAGGACCCGTAATTGCTGAAGGACGCCCGGGCCTGCCGGTCAGCGCTGAGGGCGCCCACGCCCACCGCCCAGGAATACGCGGCCGGCCAGAACGGGCGCCTCGATGAGTCGTTCCCCGCCGCTGCCACCAGGATGGTTCCGGCGTAACTCCGCAGCCGCTCTTCCACTACCTCGAAACCAAGCAGCGGGAGGTCATTGCGGCTGTTGGTGCCGAACGACAGCGAGATGACCTCTGCGCCCGTCTTGAGCGCGTCCGACACCTGCTTGGCCAGGTCGGCCTCGAAGATCGCACCAAACTTGGCGAACGTCCGGTACACCCGTACCTCGGCCTTGGGCGCCATGGTCCGCGCGACGCCGGCCACGAACGTCCCGTGTCCCGCGTAGGGAAGAATGCGAGGCGGGTAACCGCCGATCGGATTCTCCTTCTCGCCGTCGACGCCGGCCAGCCAGGTGTGCTCGGCCGCCGCGCCTGGGAGCAGTCCGCTGTCCAGAACCGCCACGCGGATGCCCTCGCCGTCGCACGCCTCGGTGGACACGTCCGGGTCGGGCGTCGCGCTGCCCGGGACCTCCTCCGGCTCCGTGGCCGGACAGGTGCTGTCGGGGCAGACGTACAAGATGTGATCGGGCGTGGCCACCCCCTCGCCGAGCGCCCGGTCGACGGCGGCGCAGGCCTCCTCCACGCTCCGGCGCTCGTCAGCGGAGAACTCCAGACGGGTCAGGCCGCGCAGGTTGTTGTCGTGCGACACTGCCGCGCCGGACACGATAGCCCGGACGCGGTCGACGTCGGCGTCACGAACCAGCAGGGTGCGTTCCCGGTGGAGGTAGTCGACGTGCTCGGGCTCGGCCTGGCCGGCCGGGTGAGCCGCCGCTCCGTCCAGGCCATCCAGGACATCGGGAATGCCGGACAAGATCAGGCGGAGCTGTGCGTCGAGGCGGCTCCTCGGCTCATCGGGCCCCTCGTCACGAATCGTCATATCAGCCCTCTATTTCTTTTGTCGTTTATGTCGGGACTGTCTAGCATTATCGGAGTGATGCCGGGAGATCCTGATACAGAAAACTTGCCGTCCGATCCGGCCCGGCTGCTGCCGCTCGCTCTATCCCGGCCGCAGGACGCCCTGCTCGCCGCGCGGTCCTTGCTCATCGGCCAGCCCAGCGCGTATGACGCCTCACTGGCTCATCAGGCGATCGGGATCGTCCTGCGCGATCGCGGGGATCTCCCGGGTGCGATCGCCGAGCTGAGGAGGGGGATGGGGCTGGCCCGCGCGTCAGGCAAGAGCGAACGTGAGGTCGACGTGCAGGCGACCCTCGGGGCGGCCCTGGCGTGGACGGGCCGCAGTCGGCAGGGTCTGGCCTTGCTTGACCGGGCGGTCGAGGCCTCGCGCGGCGGCATGACCGCCCGCGTGCTCATGCGGCGCGCCAAGGTCCTCAAGGACCTGGGCCGCTTCCACGAGGCTCATCAGGACCTGGGCCGTGCCCTGCCCCACTTCCGCCGGGCGGGCGACACGATGTGGGAGGCGCGGTCGCTGATCCATCGAGCCGACATCTTTCTCGCCTTCGGCCTCCCCGCACGCGCGGGCGCGGACTTCACCCGAGCCGAGGAGATTTTCGCGGTCAACGGGCAGGAGTTCGAGTACGCCAAGGCCCGGCACAGCCTCGGACTGCTGGCGCTGGCCCGGGGCGCCCTTCCCGAGGCGCTTGCCTATCTTGACGAAGCAGGGAACCGCTACGACGCGCTGGGCGAGACCCTTACCGATCTCGCCGTCGACCGCTGCTCGGCGCTGCTGGCCGCCGGGCTGGCCGAAGAGGCGGCCCAAGAGGCCGATACCGCGCTTGGCCGGCTGCCTCCCGGGGGGGGGATAGCGTACAAGACGGCGGAACTGCTCTTCGCGGCCGCCACCGCCGCCCTGGCCGCCGGTCACCTGGCTCCCGCCAGAGAGCGGGCCGGTCAGGCACGCCGGCTGTTCCGGGTTCAGGGGCGGCCCGTCTGGGAAGCGCGGGCCGGCCTCGTCCTGGCCCAGGCCAGGTACGCGGCTGGCGAGCATTCCGCCGCGTTGTTCCGGTACGCCGAGGGGGTGGCTGCCGGTCTCGAGGCGTCCCGGGTCGGCGAGGCGATGCAGGCGCATCTGCTCGCCGGGCGCATCGCCTTGAGCCAGGGCAACGTGACCGAAGCCGACCAGCACCTCGAGCACGCCGCTAGGTCACGCCGCCGCAGGCCGCCGCTGACCCGGAGTGTAGCCTGGCTCGCCCGGGCGCTGCAGGCCGACGCGCGCGGCAACGCCCGGGCCACCATCGCCGCGTGCACACGCGGGCTCGACGCCCTCGACGAGCACCAGATGACGCTCGGGGCCACCGAGCTGCGCGCGTACGGCACGGCGCACGGTGCCGAGCTTGCCCGGCTGGCCCAGCGCGAAGCGCTCCGGCGTGGTGACGTCCGCCGACTGCTGTTCTGGAGCGAGCGATGGAGAGCGACCGCTATGGCCGCCCGGAGCACACCGCTCCAGGAAGACAAGGAGCTAGCGGCCGAACTGGAAGCGCTGCGCAACGTGACCCGGCTCCTCGAGACGCCCGAGATGGCCACCTCTCGCCGGAACGCCCTCGAGCGCGAGCGGCGACGGCTCGAAGCGGCGGTTCAGGCCCGCACGCGCCGGTCGCCGGGTAGCCGCAAGCCCAGGGAGGGCGAGTTCGACCTCGATGCACTCTTCGACGAGCTCGGCGGGAACACGCTGATCGAGCTCGTCGAGGTCGATAGCGTGCTGCACGCGATCATCGTCGCGGATCGGCGGGTGCGGCTGCGCACGGTGGGCAGCCTCCCCGAACGAGAAGTCCAGATGAATCGCTTCGTGTTGCGCCGCCTCGCGCACGGTCCTCCGCAACCAGGCGACGAACTGGTGCTGAACTATAGAGGCACCAAGCTGGAATCCTCGTTGCTCGGCGGTGCCGCAGCGGAGCTCGGTGACGGCCCGGTCGTCGTCGTACCGCCGGGCCGGCTCCCGGCCGTGCCCTGGACGCTCATGCCGTCGTTGCGGGATCGGGTCGTGACTGTATCGCCGTCCGCCTCGACCTGGCTGCGTGCTCGTCGCATCAGCCCGCCATCCCATCGGCGCGTCGCCCTTGTCGTCGGGCCCGGGCTGGCCACCAAAGGCGCGGAAGTCCCGCCGTTGCGCTCTCGCTATCCCGAAGCCTTGATGTTCAGTCAGGGCAGCGCGACGGCCGGTGATGTGCTCGCCGCCTTGGACGGCGCATGGCTCGCGCACATCGCGGCCCACGGCACGTTCCGGGCGGACAACCCCATGTTCTCGTCCATACTGCTCGACGACGGACCGCTGATCGTGCACGACTTCGAGCGCCTGGGCCGGGCGCCGTACTGGCTGGTCCTGTCCAGCTGCGACTCCGGAGTAGCCGCGGTGGTGGGCGCCCACGAGCTGCTGGGCCTGGTGAGCACCCTGGTCCCGCTCGGCGCGGCCGGAATCGTGGCCAGCATCGTGCCCGTCAACGACCTTGCCGCTGTGCCTATCATGCTGGCTCTGCACGACGCTCTGCAACGAGGTGCGACGCTGCCGGAGTCGCTCCTGGCCGCACGCCGGGCGGCCAGCGACGACCCGCTGGCCGAAGCGACCGCGCATTCCTTCATGGTCTTTGGCGCCTAAATACGGCTGCTCACAGCGTGATCCATCCGGTCAGCACGTCGCTGCCTGCGGCGGTGCGGCAGCGCAGCCGAAAAGGGCCGTCCGGGATGGGATCGATGGCGAAACAGCCGATCTCGTCAACGGAGGTCGTCATGGTCGCGCCCGCTCTGGTCTGGATCTCGAGCGTCCCGGAGCGTGGCGGGATGATCTGGCCGAGCAGCGAGCCCTCAGTGACCTCGAGTTCCAGGCTGAGATGGGCCGAGGTAAAGGTGAGGGCCCGGATCGAGGCGGTCTCCGAGCGCAGGCCCGCCACCGGCTCGCGGCTGGAGTCGTAGGTGAGCTGCGCCAGCTCGGCGTCGATATTGTGCCAGGCGTAGGCGCCCTTGCCCATGTCGATGAACGAGTCAGGCACGGCCTGGCGCGCCCTGATCGCCTCGCCCAGGGCCGCTAGGAGCTGCTCGTGATCCCAGCCGTCAAGCACTTGGCCCGCCTCCTGGAGTATTGATTTCGAATCCGCCCGTACCGAGGGCGATGAGGGCATCTGACCGGCGCAGCCGTTCCAGGCAACGGGACCGCCGCGGGCCGATGCTTCCCATCGGGATCCCCAGCGTTTCGCTGATCTGCGAATACGAGTGAGGCGGATCGCTGATCAGCATGGCCAGCAACTGCCTGCAGGGCGGTGCGAGCTCGGCGAAGGCCGAACGCAGCGCCGCGTCGCGCTCGGCCAGCAGGATCTCCTCGTCGATCACGACGTCGGCCGCGAACTCAGGCGCGTCATCGAGCCTGGCGGCCAGCCGCTGGGCCGTGGTGACCACGCGAAGGCACTCACGGCTGGTCGTGGTGGCCAGCCAGCCGGGCAGCGCGGCGGGCTCGCGCAGCTTGCCGAGCTGCTCGACCAGCAGCAGCCACACATTCTGGCCCACGTCTTCGATGTCGTGGCTGCTGAGCCGGTACCGGGTGCAGATCGTCCACACCAGCGGGGCGTAGCGCTCGACCAGCTCGTTCCACGCATCCTGGTCACTCCCGGCCGCGCGGGCGACCAGTGCGACCACGG
>Ga0302326_10026608_pt1 | contig 11685 bp, 8 predicted proteins | sample Palsa_T0_3_FD_202264 | JGI IMG/M metagenome (GOLD analysis project Ga0302326, IMG submission 202264) | Peat permafrost microbial communities from Stordalen Mire near Abisko, Sweden - Palsa_T0_3 | ecosystem: Environmental > Terrestrial > Soil > Palsa > Peat permafrost | place: Sweden: Abisko... | reverse complement strand
CCCGCAGTCGGTGTGATTGATGATCATTATCTCCCGGCTGCCCAGCAGCCTGGTCGAGAGAACAAGCGACCGGACCGCGTCGTCATCGATCACGGTGCCGAAGTTCCTGATCATGTCGACATCGCCATCGGCGAGACCCAGCATGTGCTCGATGATGGTTAGCCGGGGATCCGCACAGGTGACGATCGCGATCCGGGGCGCCGGCGGCTTCGCACGGCTGGGATCGTAGTCGTTGGCGATGGTTGCATTGGCGCTCAGCGCCTCGTCGATGATACTCATGACCTTTCTCCTTCTCCTTGGGCGTGCCGGTTCTCCCGGTTTGCGTTACGACCAGCCTGGTGAGCTTCCGGCCGGCCACGTTCAGGTTGAGCCCGTCCACGGCCACGGTGCCGTCCGGGTACTGTTTCGTTTCCTGCTCGGAAGTGATCGCGGCCGGGCCCTCCGGTCATCGGTGGGTTGGCCCTGATCTCAGGGTCAGGCTCGGGGCCGGGCTGTCGCGCCCGGGTAGTCCCTGGCCGGTACCCTGGCCTGCCGGCCAGGAGCGGGCCACGAATCGGATCAGCCAGCTACCCGTTCTCGGCCCGGTCCGAGGCCGGCCCGGGCGACTCCGACTCCGACTCCGGCGCCCTGGACCGGTTGCCCGTCGACGACCCAGAGTTCTGCCGGGATGGTGACGTTACGGCAGGCCCGGGCGCCCTGACTGGTTCGCTCGCCTCACGGGGTTTGCGCCACGATTTTCAGGCTCGCGGAGGCCGCGACAGGCGGGCTCTCAATGTCGGTCACGGTCACGGTGAAGCTGTAGATTATTGGGATCCCGGGGCCCCCCGATTCCCAGATGCCGGAGATGACCCCGGTGCTCGGGTCCAGGGTGAGCCCGGGCGGCAGCGCTCCGGCCGTGATCGACCAGGTGTAGGGCGGGATACCACCGGCGGCGGCCAGCGTCGCCGAGTACGGCAAGCCGGACGTTGCGATCGGCAGCGTGGTGGTGGTCACCGCCAGCGGCGCTACCGTCAGGGTGATCACCTCGCTCGCGACAGCCGAGGCTGGGGGGCTGCCGGAGTCGGTCACTTCCACCGTGAAGCTGGCATTGGCCGGGGCTGACGGAGTACCGGAGATGACCCCAGTGGTCGGGTCCAGGGTGAGCCCGGCCGGCAGAGTTCCAGCCGGTATCGACCAGGTATACGTGGGGACACCCCCGGCGGCTGTCAGCGTCGCTGTGTACGGCGTGCCGACCACTGCCGCCGGGAGTGAGACGGTAGTCACTTCGACCGGCGCGGGTATCGTGATGGACTCTGCCGCGGACGCCGAGGCGGCCGGGCTCTCAGTGTCAGTCACGGTCACGGTGAAATCGGTAGTGCCGGTGCCGGTCGGGGTGCCGGAGATAAGTCCTGTGTTCGTGTGCAGCTTGAGCCCGGCTGGCAGCGTCCCGGCCGTGATCGACCACGTGTATTTGGGGATGCCGCCGCTAGCGGCCAGCGTCGCCGAGTACAACGTGCCGACGGTGCCTTGTGGAAGCGTGACCGTGGTCACCTGCAGCGGCGCCACATCCACCGTGATCGACTCGGCGGCGGATGCCGTGGCGGCCGGGGTCTCGGAGTCGGTCACGGTCACCGTGAAGTCGGCGGTGCCGACAGCTTTCGAGGTGCCGGAGATGACTCCTGTCGCCGGGTGCAGCGTCAGCCCGGCCGGCAGCGCTCCGGCCGTGATCGACCAGGTGTAGGGCTTTATGCCGCCCGTGGCGGTCAGCGTCGCCTTGTACGACGAACCACCGGAAGCCGCCGGAAGGACAGCTGTGGTCACCGCCAGCGGCGCCACGCCCACCGTGATCGACTCGGCGGCGGATGCTGTGGCGGCCGGGGTCTCGGAGTCGGTCACGGTCACCGTGAAGTCGGCGGTGCCGATGGCTGTGGGGGTGCCGTTGATGAGCCCATTGGCGTGCAGGGTGAGCCCGGTCGGCAGCGCCCCGGCCGTGATCGACCAGGTATAGGGGGTTTTGCCTCCCGTGGGAGCCAGCTTCTCCGAGTAAGACACGCCGCCATTTGCCGCCGGAAGTGCGCTCGTGGTCACCGCCAACGGTGCCACAGCGGCCGTACTTGCCGCCGCCGATGGTGCCGGAGCCAAGCCCAGCAGCGCGCCGCCGACCAAGATGCCTGCCGCCACCGCTGACAGGACCAAGCGCCAGACGGCTAGCAGCGGCTGACGACGTGGGCTCGGTCTTCCGGCATCGTTCATGATCCCGTACCTGCCTTCTACCGTCAGGCCAATAAAACTGCGGCAACGGGGCTGACAGTAGACTCTTCCCAGATGCAGCGCAATATCAGATGCAAGATGCCGAAGCAATGTTCAGAGCTTGGGGGCCTATAGTTAACCGCAGAAGGCCAGGTAGGCCGCCCCGATGATCATGCCTTGAGCTGCAAGTTGTCCCGTGCCAATTAAGAGTGCTCGGCCCGGCTCTCTGACTGGCAGCGAGGAATCTTTGCTGGCGGAGCGCCGCGACCCGGATGCCCTGATTATCCCGGTTCTGGCGGCGGCACGGCTTTGCTTGTGCCAATGCAGATTGCTCAGACTGGACCCTTGCTGCCGACCGGATCAGTGCGGTCGGCCGCGCTCTGGCGCAGACGTTCATGTATCAAGCGAAGTCGAGTGACAGACGACACCAGGTGCATCCCCATTATGAGCATCTACCCAGCTACCCAGCTACCCAGCAATCAAGAGTCCCGCCAACCCACCAGTCGAAAACGGCCATCTCGCCTGATCTTAGAAGGTACATACTATTGAATGGGTCAGCTATTGGAGGCACGGCTACGTCGTTTGCACAGAGTTTACTACTCGCCGAAGTAAATGTGACGCCTAGTAGCGCGACCCGAAAGGACTCGCTTCCCTCATTGACTAGCGTTTCCCCGAATCAGATAGTAAGTTATCTTTCCCGCAGGGATTCTGGATTTCCAGAAGTTCATGACCCGTCCTTCGCGCCATCTGGTGGTGGATGCCCGAAACCGCCCTTACCGGCGGGCTGACGATCGTGGTGAGTTCTGCGCGCTGCAGGCCGTCGGGGCGCGGCGCGTAATGGCGGTGGGTGGTAACCCTGAGCAAGGGATACGACCTGGACTACATCTGGTGTCAGGTCGACCGTGGCCAAGGAAGGGGAGGGTACGGGCTGGCGTGCGGGCATCCCGACGTCGGCGCCGGACCAACTGAGGCCGTTTCGACCACCCTCACCGGCCGTATCGTAGCGTCGTCACCTGGTACTGCTGGCGAGCCGTCGAGCTCACGGCCGGTGCGGCCGCTAGCGTCTTACCGGTAGCGGCTAATCCGACGCTGGGCCCGTTGCCGTATATCTTACGGCTTGCGCAAGATATACTGATGAGCGTGAAGCACTTGGTCGACGTGGACGAGACGCTCCTGGACCAGGCGAGGGCGACGCTCGGGACCAGCACGATCAAGGACACCGTCAACGAGGCGCTGCGGCTGGCCGCCAGCCGCAAACGCGCCGAGCTGGACGCGGCCATGGACGAGCTGGCCGAGCTGGTCCGGGCACTGCCGGTCGAGGACCGGGCCAACGCCTGGTGACCACGCATCTCGCTGAGACCAGCGTCCTGACCAGGCTGTCGGTTGCCGCGGTCCGCGGCGCTTTGCAGCCCTTCATCGACGCGGTCGCGCTCGCCCGGTGCACGCTGACCGACCTAGAACTCGGTTTCTCGGCGTCGAGCGCCAGCGACTGGGACAGGCTGCAGGCGGTGCTGACCACCCTGACCTCGGTTGATGTCACTCCGGTGGTGATCAGCCGGGCGAAGAACGTCCAGCGCATGCTGGCCGCCGGGGGTCTCAAGGGAAGGAAAGTACCCGACCTCATCATCGCCGCGGCCGGGGAGCTGACGGGTCTGACGGTCCTGCACTACGACCACGACTTCGAGCTGATCGCGTCCGTGACGGGCCAGCCCCACGAATGGGTCGTACCACGCGGATCAATCGACTTACGTCGGAAGTGCCGCCTACAACAGGCCAGTTTGCGCTGTGAGCGTCTCGTCATTTATCCGGCGGCTCCTGCAGCAGCTCCTCGCCGTTGCCTCGGCTGGAAGAGCTGGTCCATCACCTCGGCTCCGGTCGTGATCACCGGGCGCAGTTCCCGCCGGTAGATGACCTCGGTAGTCCTCAAGCTAGCATGCCCGGCCAGCCGGGCGATCTCCTCGACCGGCACGCCCTGGTAACTCAGAACAAGACTCTGACCTGCAACTTCTCGGTGAAGCTGAGGGAATTTGAACCCCTGACCCCCTCGATGCGAACGAGTGGCAGAAAGGTCAATAGCGGTCATCTACGCAGGTCGGAGGGCTCATACCGGGTGATCGCGGGCAGTTGCAGCCAATGTGGTTGCTGCCGTTTATTGCTGCCGTTCGCGGCAGACGCGACTGGGCGATCAAGGGGCAGAGCCCTTTCCCAGTTAACGACTTTGTCGAACACCCCTGCGGTGACGTGATGACTCGGCGGCCAGTGCCCGACCGGCTGCTTGACAGGCCAGATACGCGACAGAGCCTGACCGTATGGCCATGGCGGAACAGCGTCGTACTCGGGCAGCGACTGAGCTCAGACAAGGACGAAATTCGTAGTAAAGGCCTGGAGCAAAACACAGCCGATCGTCAGCGTGGTGACGTGAGCGGGCCGCGGATCGCCGGCTCCAGGTACTGGTGCCGGCTCCAGTAGCCTGGCCTGGGTATTAATCGTGAATGCCTTGCGGGTCGAAGGCACCAAGCCAGACTCGTGAACGAGGTGGCGGGTCAGCCTATGTCATGAGCCATGCCAGCTCGGGCTCGCTCGCAGCGTAGCCAGCAGTGGTCCTGAATGGCGGGTTTAAAGGACGAGGAACGATCCTGCGGATATCCAGCGGCTGCTGGCTCATTGTCAGCCTTCAGGCCACCCGGTGCAGCTCGCCGGATGGACCCGCGGCCGCCTGCCGCCATCACGCCCGCGACTCCACCCGGGTCCTGGCGGTCCTCGGCCTGACTTCTGCCTAACCGGAACAGGTATAACGCCGCTGTGCCGAGGTCCCTTTCCTGGCGGCCGCGACGGCCCGGGATCGCCGCGGCCACGATCGAGTATAAATGTGGCGTTTATCGGTGGATTTTGGTGAAAGACCGTTATGCTCGTGCGCAGCGCCATGAGCAGTTCCTTACCTCCCGGAGGGAGCTCGCACCAGGGTCTGGTGGTGAGGCGCGATCCTTCTCGCGCGGATCGCTGGCACCCGAAGGCGTATACCACGCCGTGCCTTCCGAGAGCGCGGAACTCTCCCATGGTGGCCCTGCAAACGGCCGACTAGGAGGAAACCAACCTCATGAAAGCCATGCGTTACAAGATCGCACTGCTGTCGCTCCTATCCCTCCCGGCGATGCTCGTCGTCACCACCGCGGGCTCGGCGGCAGCGGCCCCGCAACACATCGCCGCGAGCGCTCAACGTGCTGCTGCCACCTCTGCTAGCTCTGTTACCTCTTCCAGCCTGGGGACCTTCGAGCCGACGTTTGCCGGCACGGCCGCCACTGGCTGCGCCGGGCCCCCGACCTGCTCGCTGCTCACCGGCCCGCTCAACACCCCATCCACCGCGGCCACCAGTAACGGATCCGACGCACCGGCAGCCCAGGCCCGCGCGCACGCCATGGAGCCGCCGAGTATCCCGAATGTCCATCTCTCCGCGGCCCAGCAGAGCGCGCTCAAGGCCAGCGTCCCCTCCCAGCCCCTGCCGTCGGTCAGCTGCGTGCCACTGGGCCCCGGCTGTGACCGGATCAGCACGTCCAGCGGCGGCGCCACAAGCGTCAAGGGCCTGAACGCGGTCGACAGCGCCGAGAACACAACCAACATCTTCAGCAACGTTGAGCCCCCGGACCAGGGCCTGTGCGCCGGTAACGGGTACGTGGTCGAGGACAACAACATCGGGGAAATCCTGATCTTCAACACGGCCCTGAAGCGGGTATCGCCTGTCATCTCCCTGGACACGCTTATGGGGCTCACGGGCAAGAACTGGAGCAGCGGCGGGGACCCCTCCTGCCTGTATGACTCCGCCAACGGCGGGCACTGGTTCTTCACCGAGATCGTCTCGGCCAGCCCGGAATCCGCGGGCGGGGCCTTCACCGGCTGCTTCTCGGGCGTGGCCAACGAATGCTATGAAGGCATCGCGGTAACCGACGGCAGCAGCCCGTTCGGCCCCTACCACGTGTACTTCTCATCCGCCGACTACAACCCGGCCGAGCCGGGCTACCCGTCCCTGCTCAACGACTTCGCGAAGATCTCGGTGACCCGGGACGCCTTCATGATGTTCTACGACGAGTTCCCGCTCCTCCCGTCGACGTCGCCCGGCATCGGCGGCGGCTTCTTCAACGGGGCGCAGGAACTCGTGTTCCGCAAGAGCGCGCTGGAGCAGGGCCTGCCCACCACGCTGGCCAACGGGACGCCGAACCCCGCGGTCACCGTGGCGATCGAGAACATGGGCCACATCCCCACGCCGGACGGGACCTGCGCCCGCGACAAGGTGCTGCACATGGGCGGCATCACGTGCTGGGTGGCGGTGATCCCGGGGCAGCCGGTCGCGGGCCAGTTCGACAACGCCCATGGCGGCACCGGGTTCATGGTGGGCTCGCTGGACTTCTACGGGTTCGCCGCGATATCGCCGACCTCCGGTGATAACCGGATCGCGGCGTGGGCGTGGACCGGTCTGTCGGCCCTCAACAGCCCCGGCTGCGCCAGCTGCAAGGCCAGCATCCGGTTCACCGGCCAGCTCTTCTCCGGTGTCGATAGGTACTACGATCCCGAGGTGTTTTCGAACGGTCTCCCGGCCTCCATCGCCCCGCAGGAGGTCGGCCCGATACCGCTGGGCGATGAGTGCGGGGCGGCCGGCCTCAGCACGCTGGGAGTCGCCTCCTGCCCGGAGGGCGGGATCCAGACCAACGGCGACTTCCTGACGCAGGTCTCGCAGGCGCAGGGCCAGCTGTGGGCATCCACCGCGACCCAGATCGCCCAGACGTACACCAGGGCCAACGCGGAGATCCACCAGGGCGCGGTGTACTGGTTGGTCGGCACCAACTCGTTCGACAGCACCGGCAAGTTCACCCTGACCAGCCAGGGATACGTCTCGCCGTTGCACGAAGACCTGTCAATGCCGGCCATGGCCGCCACCCCCGCCAGCGGCGGAAACGCGATCATGCTGTTCACGCTGACCGGCAACGGCGGACCGACCGGGGCCGACCACGGCGGCTTCTACCCGAGCACCGCCTTCGGCCGGCTGACCAGCACCTCCGGCGGCCTGCTCAGCTCCACCGTCAACATCGCGGCTCTGGGGCAGTCCCCGCAGGACGGCTTCACCGAATACCAGGGCTACCCAGGCCCGACCCGCCCCCGGTGGGGCGACTACAGCTGGGGGCTCTACGTACCGGGCACCGGACGGATCTACTTCGCCAACAATTACATCCAGTACCCGAACTGCCTGCCGCCCGCGTTCACGCTGGCCAACGCGACCTGCGGCGGGACCAGGAACGGTATGGCGAACTGGGGAACCTCGGTCAACTACGTCACCCCATAAAAAGATCCCGGAGTGGAAGGGCCGAACACGCGAAGGTTCGGCCCTTCCACTGTCGATGGAGGTCCCGCCAGTCAGACCGCCGCTACCAACCACCACATCGGTTTGTGCCATAGGCCGCGAGCATGTCGCCTCACAGGCCGAAAGCCTGGACACCCCGCAGCTGACCTGTACGCCGCGGCCGGGATCGACCTGGCTGCCGAACCCCTGGTCGGGCTCGGGTCGGTATGCCGCCGCCAGGCCACCGCCGAAGCCCACCAGATCATCACCGCCCTGCACGCCCGCGGCATCACCCGCCTGCACGGGTTCGGCGTCAAGATCCTCGGCCTGGCGCGGTACGGGCACCTGCTGGCCTCCGCTGACTCACTCGCCTGGTCCGAAGACGCCCGCCGCCGCGGGCATCCCATGCCCGGCTGCCCGCCGCACCGGCCCGGCTGCCCGCCCCGGTGCCGCGCGCGCCGATCTCAAAACCGCCCTGCAAGCGCGCTGGGAGGGGTCGCTCCGCGAACGCGCCCAGCTCTGCCCACGCTCCATCGTGCCGACGCTAGACGCTCTCCTAGCCGTCTACAGGCAGGCCCCGGCCAAGATCCGCTCCCAACTCGCTCCCAAAATCGGACATCGGGGAGTGGTCGACAAGCACAAAGATCACGCTTAGGTCTTTGACCTGCAACTTCTCGGTGGAGCTGAGGGGATTTGAACCCCTGACCCCCTCGATGCGAACGAGGTGCGCTACCGGACTGCGCCACAGCCCCGAGAACCTGGCTCAGCCTAGCAAACGAAGGACCCTGCCCGCTCATCACCGCTAGCTCCCCGCCGCCGACGTCACCGGACACGTGATGACAGCCACGCCGCCAGGCGACATGATGGGCATCATGCGGCCCAGCAGGGCCGCACCGCGCCGCCCCAACCCGGAGGAGGCCCCCGATGACGACGACCGCCACCGCCCACGGCTGCCCGGTCGACGACTCCTTCGACCCCCTCGCACCCGCCTTCCTCGCCGATCCCTACGCGGCCATGTCCGCGCTTCCCCTCACCGGAACGCCCGTCTTCTACGCTCCCTCGATCGGCTACTACGTGATCACGCGCTACGCCGACATCGAGGCCGTGTTCCGGGACCCGGCCGCGTACTCCGCGGCGGTGGCCCAGGCTCCGCTGGTGCCCCTGGTCGCCGAAGCCCAGCGGATCCTGCTCGCAGGCGGCCACAAACCCGCGCCGAGCATGGTCAGCCTGGATGAGCCCGAGCACGCCAGGCTCCGCAAGCCGGCCGCCCGCGCGTTCAGCATGAAGCGGGTCACGGCCATGATCCCGACCATCGAGGCGACCACGAAACGGCTGCTCGACCAGGTCGGCGACGCGACCGAGTTCGACCTGGTCGCCGCACTGGCCTTCCCGCTGCCCGCCAACATCGTCTTCTCCCTGATGGGCGTGCCCGAGCAGGACTTCGCCCAGCTCAAGTACTGGTGCGGGTACCGGGCGGCGCTGTCCTGGGGCCGGCCCGCGCCCGAAGATCAGGTCGAGATCGCCACCACCATCGCCGCTTACCGCGCCTACCTCCGCGACCTGGTGGACGTGAAAGCGAACGAGCCCGGCGACGACCTGACCAGCGACCTGATCGCCATCCACGACGAGGACCCGGAACGGCTGAGGTTGGATGAGATCTCCTCGATCTTGTTCTCGCTGTCGTTCGCGGGCCACGAGACCACCACCGGGCTGATCGGGAACACCGTTCGCCGCCTGCTTGAGGACCCGGCCCGCTGGGCCGACATCGTAAAGCAACCCCACCTGATCGCGGCCGCGGTGGAAGAAAGCCTCCGCTACGACCCGTCCGTGCCGGTCTGGCGGCGGGTCACCACCCGGCCGGTCACGCTGGGGGGTGTGCCAATCTCCGCTGGCGCCAAGCTATTCCTATGGCTGGCCGCGGCCGGCCGGGACGCCGCCACGTTCGACCGGCCTGATGAATTTGACCTGCACCGCGCCGACGCCGACCGGCACCTGGCCTTCGGCAAGGGCCTGCACTTCTGCCTGGGCGCGAACCTCGGCAAGCTGGAAGCCCAGATCGCCGTGGCCGAACTCGCTCGCCGCTACCCCGGCCTGCGCCTCGCGCCGGACCAGGAACTCACCTTCCACCCCAACATCTCGTTCCGCGGCCCGCAGGTCCTGACGGTACGCATCAGGGAAGGCTGACCGTCAGCCGATGCCGGAACGAGCTCAGTCACCGACCGCCCGCAGCTTGGCGTCCGCGTACTGGTCGTAGAGACCCTCACCGGCCGGGCCCCGTGACGCCGTGATATCGATGATCTCCGCGTCCGGCACGCGCACCGGGCGAGGAGCGGGAGCGGGAGCGGCCTGGTCCGCGACGGCCACGCGACCGGCCCGGGTGCGGCTCAGCTCACGCCGTTCGGCGTCGGCCTTCGAGGCTTCCCTGAGCAGGGCCAGGTAGCCGAGCAGCATGACGCTGGGCGGTCCAAGCACCCACCAGGCGGCCGTCCGGGTGACCGCGAGCGCGGCTGATCCGATGGCGATCAGCACGAGCAACCCGAGCAGGCGCCTGCGCGAGGAAAGAACCCGCGCGTGTTCCCGGTCACGCCTGAGGTCATCGCTGCCCTCTTGCCGGCGACCGTTTTCCCGGCGGTCATTCTTGCCGCGAGCCCGCGGCGCCCGCGACGCCTGCGGTCGCGACCGCAGGCGCGGTCGCGCGTAAGGCTCCGGTGCCGGTTGCTCGTCGACCTCCGCCGCATCTTCCGCCGCATCCTCGGCCGCATCCGCTGCGGTGTCCTCCGCCGTGTCCGCCCCGGTGGCGGTCGCGTCGCTGGCGCGTTCGCTGGAATCTCTCCGCAGCCACCGGGGGATGAGCACGACAGCCCAGATGGCGACGATGGCGACGTACAGAATCGCGCTGCTCAACGATCCTCCCCTCGGCGTGGCGAGCGCCGGGTGGCCCGGGTGGCCCGGGCCGCCAGACGGCGAATGGTCCGGACCTCGGGAATGGGCATGCTGCTCCCCAGAAGCGTGCTCACGTGACGCAAAGTAATAGCTGAAGCGGCCCTAGACGAGCACCCGGCTCGGTGTGTCGCAACATTCCTCGCGACAAGCCCCGCAAGACGCAGAAGAAGGACGGATCAGCCGGCGTTAGACCGTGACGCCAGCAGGATGCTCCGCCACCGCGGCATCAGCCCCTGCGGCACTTCCTCCGCCGTCAGCGCATAACACACGTGGTCTCGCCAGGCCCCGTTGATATGCAGCTGCCGCACCCGAATGCCCTCCTCGCGGAAGCCGAGTTTTTCCACCACCCGCCGGGACGCGTGGTTCTCCGGCCGGATGGAGGCCTCGAGCCGGTGCAGCCCGATGACGCTGAAGCAGTGGTCGACGGCCAAGGCCAGCGTGGTGGGGGTGATGCCGCGCCCGGCGTACGCTTCGTCGATCCAGTACCCGACTTGCCCCGACCGCGCCGAACCCCACGTGATCGACCCCACCGTCAGCTGACCGACGAACTCACCCCCGTAGGTCACCACCCACGGGATCGCCTGGCCTTCCCTGGCTTCGCGACGCATCGCCCGCACCATCGCGATGTAGGGCCCGAGGCTGGACCGGTACAGCGGTGTTTCCGGGTTGGTCGGCTCCCACGGACGCAGCCACTGCGCGTTCCTGACCCGTATCTCGCGCCACATCCGGGCGTCGCTCATCCGCACCGGGCGCAGTCCGACCGGTTCGCCGAGCAGCTGCGGCTCGGTAAGGGTGACCGGCCAGCCACGCATGCGTCCCACATTCCCATCATTCCCCTGTATTGCCGCCGGCGCTACGCGATCTTAGGTAAGCCTTTCTCGCCCGAGTCCGTCCTGACATGATCACCCCCGTTGATCTGGGACACCGCGTGCCCAAGCACGGGGGCCAGCACGGCCATGCCGTCGCGCACGCCGCCGGTCGAACCGGGCAGGTTCACGATCAGCGTCCGGCCCGCCATCCCGGCCAGGCCCCGCGACAAGATCGCGGCCGGCACTCCGGCCGCGGCTCCGGCGCCGCGCAGTGCCTCGGCGATCCCCGGGATCTCCCGCTCCAGCACCCGCCTGGTCATCTCCGGGGTCAGGTCGGCCGGGGTGAGCCCGGTCCCGCCGGTGGTGACGACCACG
>Ga0302326_10026607_pt1 | contig 11685 bp, 9 predicted proteins | sample Palsa_T0_3_FD_202264 | JGI IMG/M metagenome (GOLD analysis project Ga0302326, IMG submission 202264) | Peat permafrost microbial communities from Stordalen Mire near Abisko, Sweden - Palsa_T0_3 | ecosystem: Environmental > Terrestrial > Soil > Palsa > Peat permafrost | place: Sweden: Abisko... | reverse complement strand
GTTTTTCTTCGCTCACGCCCTCATAGGCCGCGTCCACGGCCTTCTCAATCACGTCGCCGTGCATTCCCTTGTTCTTCAGATCGGTGACCACGCGCATCCGCCCAAACTTCTGATTGTCCCGCCGCAGCGACGAGAAATACGCGGCATACTGCGAATCGTTCAGATACCCGCGATCCTTCAATCGCCGGATGATCAGCTCCACCAGCGTCTGCCCGTACTCCGTTTCAGTTTCCACCCGCGCGCGCAGCAGGCGCTTCAATTCCGCAACCGTCCGCATGCGCCGCGCCAGCGCTCCCACCGCGTATTCATACAATTCCTGCTCGGAATAGAACTTTTCTTGGGGTCGCGGGAACGCCATACGCTAACGTTAAACCTTTTGATGGCGAGAGGGAAAACAATGGCGGAACGGAAAAACGGCTTCCGGCTTTTGGCGGCCGGAAAAAGTCGAACTAACAGTCGGACTAGAAGCCCGGGGGCAGAAGCCGCGAACCGGAAGCCGAGGCTTACCGTCCGCCGTACCCAGCCGACTGCATCGACTGTCGTGAAATGTCGGCGGTAGAAGCGATGCCCTGCATGCGCAACTTGAAGTCGTCGGCGTTGGAGGCATTTTCCAGCGCAGTTTCGTAGTTGACCAGCCCCGCCTGGAACAGATCCCAAAGAGACTGGTCAAACGTCTGCATGCCGTACTGCGACGTGCCGGCCGCTATGGCGTCGCGAACCGAGCGCGTTTTTTCGGGCACAAGAATACTTTCCCGGATGAAGGCAGTATTGATCATAACCTCCACCGCGGGCACGCGTCCTTCGGAATCACAGCGCCGGACCAGACGCTGGCTCACAATGGCGCGCAACACCGCCGCCAACTGCAGGCGAATCTGTTTTTGCTCGGGCGGCGGAAAAATGGAGATGACGCGGTTGATGGTTTCCACCGCGTCCAGCGTGTGCAGCGTCGAGAACACCATGTGGCCGGTTTCCGCCGCGTGCAGCGCCGTCGTTATCGTTTCCAGGTCGCGCATTTCGCCCACCAGAATCACGTCCGGATCCTGACGCAAGGAAGCGCGCAAGGCCGCGCCGAACGAAGGTGTGTCCACCCCGATTTCGCGCTGGTTCACATAGCCTTTTTTATCGCGATGCAGAAATTCGATGGGGTCTTCAATGGTGATGATGTGTTCGGCGCGGCTGGAGTTGATGCGATCCACCATGGCGGCCAGCGTGGTCGACTTACCGGAACCGGTCACGCCCGTCACCAGCACCAGCCCGCGCGGCATTTCGCAAATCTGTTCCACCACCTTGGGCAGGAACAACTCATCGAGCGCCCGAATCTTGGTGGGAATGACGCGCAGCACCAGTCCAACGTTGCCGCGCTGCTGGAAGATGTTCACACGGAACCGCCCCAGCCCGGCCACGCCGTAGGCCATATCGATTTCCGTGGTCTCTTTGAATTTCTGTTTCTGCCGCGCCGACATCATACTGAACGCCATGGTTAGCATGTCTTCCGCGCTAACCCGCGGCTGTTCGGTCAAGGGCGCCAGTTCGCCATCAATGCGCAGGTGAGGATAGTTTCCCACCTTCAAATGCAAGTCAGAGGCTCGCCGTTCGGTCGCAATCCGCAGCAGGTCATCAATATTCATCGCAGGCGTTTTCCTGGGAGGCCGCTTGCCTCCAAAGCTTTTTAGCTCCTGATATGATGACTCGAATTGCCACCTTACCCAAGATGACCTAGGTAACGAACCCTACTCCTGCAGCCGGACAACACCTCCCGTTTCGGGAAGGCTTGTTCGCGCCTCTCTCGATTGCGCAGAGAAGGTGTTGGCGACCGAAGGGTGCGAAAAGCTGTGATTTTCAGTGGCACGACGCCCTGGGCTTCCGAATTGCTGATTTCAGGTTAAAGGGAACCGCCGGCAACGAAACGAACGAAAGGCCGCGTCGTTCCACTCATTGCCCCCACCTCGGGAACATGCCCGTGCACACCTCGGGGATCGGTTGCAGCTTTACCTTTCGTTGTTCGGCCTAATCCTGAGGCCGTTTCTGGCCGGCGTCACTCCGATGTTGCACAAGTTTCTCGGCTGCCCCCGACCCAATGGTGCATCAGATACGGCTCGCCATGTTCTTGAAGAATCTATCCATGATGGTGCCCTGCTCATTTCGCAATTCGGTGCAGGCGGTGGAGTCTCGACGCGCGTTGGAAGTAATCACCCGGGTCAACTCGGTGACGCGCGGGGGAAATAAGGAAGGGCGCGACGAATCGCGCCCCGCAAATCATTCTTAAAAACTCGCAAGCCCGACTACACTCCCACAGGTTGCTTCGTCCGCACCGACACCGGAGTCAGCCAGCCGTGGCGGTCGTTCTTCTCGCCGTGCACGATGGCATAAAACTCTTTCTGGATCGCCTTAGTGATCGGGCCCGTTTCGCCCTTGCCCACTTTGATCTTGTCCACGCTGCGAATGGGAGTGATCTCGGCGGCCGTACCGGTGAAGAAGGCCTCGTCGGCGATATAGAGCATCTCGCGCGGAATCATCTGCTCCACGATTGGAATGCCCAGGTCACGCGCGATCTGCAGCGTCGAATCGCGAGTGATGCCGGGCAGCACCGAATTGCCCAGCGGCGCCGTGATCAGCTTCTCGCGATGCACGATGAACACGTTTTCGCCCGAGCCTTCGCTCACGTAGCCATTCACGTCGAGCGCAATACCTTCGGCAAAGCCGTTGACGATGGCTTCCATCTTGATCAGCTGAGAGTTCATGTAGTTCGCGCCCGACTTCGCCATGGCCGGCAACGTGTTCGGCGCAATCCGCGTCCACGAGGAAACGCACGCATCGCAGCCTTCGCCTTCGCCGCCGAGATATTTTCCCCACGGATAATTGATGATGTAAACCTCGGTGGGCGAGTTGAAGGGATTCACTCCCGCCTCGCCATAGCCACGGAGAACGATGGGCCGCACGTAGCAGGGCCACACGCCGTTGCTGCCCACGGTTTCGAGCATGGCCTTCACCAGTTGCTGGCGGGTGTAGTCGACGTCGATGCGGTAGACCTTGGCCGAATCGAGCAGCCGCTGAATATGCTCGTGCGCGCGAAAGATCGCGGGCCCCGAAGGCGGCGCGTAGCAGCGGATCCCCTCGAACACCGAGGAGCCGTAGTGGACCACGTGCGACATCACATGAATCGTCGCGTCATCCCAGGGGATGAGCCTGCCATTGTGCCAGATGTGCTCCGTCTTCTCAATCGCCATGCGGACTCCTTCGACAGCGGGTTGTAACGGGCTGAATCCTGGCTCTGGCACTGCGGGGAGCGAGGCGCAAAAACCCAACCAGCGTTACTAGACATTATAGCTGAAGCATTGTGATCCTCATCCGCGGCTTCTCATCTTGAGCATCGACCTGCGACGTTGCAGGCCGGGGATGCGGACGTCGCACGGGCGGGCTGCTTGGGGCGAGCGGGATCGAGCGAGGCGGCCCGAACGCCGACGTGTTTTCGCGCATCGAGTAAGTCCCAAGCCTCTTTGTAACGCCCATCAGGACTCCTCGCGCGACCCGCGGTCAGTCTCGCCGACCTTTGTACCGCCAGCGGGTGCTTGGGAGCAGGGCACGCGAATGTCAGTAGATAGGACCGATCGCACTGGGGTTTATCTCCGGCGTCAGACTTGCCTTTATGGTTATTCCTGGCAATTCATCTCCGCGAAAATATTTATCCTTCGCGGCTTTCATTTCGGGCATGGCGGCGTACGGTTTGCTGTAGTCGTTGGCGGCGTTCCAGAACAAGAAGCCGATGCCGCCTTTTTCTTTGGCCGTGGCTACTTGCACTTTGATGTACTCGGGCGAATAGGTTTTGGTGCGCCAGCGGAAGGCTTGCAGCCAAGGGCGGATGGTTACTCCACTGCCGGTTGTGATCAGCTCGAAGCGCTGCATGGATTCGCCGATGAAGTGCTCGGGAGCGTCGCCAGGGTGGGCGATGTTATCCATGCCGAAGAAGTGCGAGGGATAGATCATGGGCGAGAGTACGTCGCAGTATTTCGCCATGCCGACGATATCCTGTCCGGTATGCGAAAGATCGACGGGGCGCTGCCAGGCCATCACGCCGAAGACATCGAGCGAGAGTAGAACGCCGGTGGGATGAAGTTCGGCGTAGGCTTTTTTGAGAAACGCGGTGATTACGTCGGAGCGTTGAAGGGTGTGCGGGGATTCTGTCTGGCATGCGCTCGGTTCTTTGACGGTTCCGCCTCGCTTCGCATCGGCACGACGGCCGAGGCGGCCGTTTCCACATGGGCCGTTGCCGCCTGCAACTTGATTGCTTCCGCCTTGCTCGTCTTGATAGACGAAGCTGGCGTCTTCTTGATCGCCTTCGGCGGGGAAGCGGACGTAGTCGAATTGAATTTCATCGGCGCCGGATTGGGCTACGAATTTAGCTAGCGCGATATCGTAGTCCTGAACTTTGGGATTCGAAGGATCGGTCCAAACCAGTTTGCCATTCTCGCGCCAAGGCTGCTTTGTTCTCTTGGACTGCACAGCGAGTTCGGGATGCTCGGTCACCATGCGCTGGTCGCGGAAGATGGCGATGCGGGCGATGGCGTGCATGTTTTCGGAGTGCAGGAAGTGGACAAACTTGGGCAGGTCGTGGATATAGACTTGGTGTTTGCCGAGCAGTGGATGCTCGAAGGGGATGTTTACGTTGCCGTCGCTATCTTTGATGTCGAAGACGACGGCGTTGCCGCCTACTCCTCGCCAGTGGCGAATGATGCCCAGTCCGTGGTCGCTGGCGGCCATGATACCGGTGAGGTAGATGGCGCGGACTTCAAAATCCTTGGCGACCGGAACCGTTTTTTCGACAATGGGTGCGGGAAGAATTCCGGGGATGGTGATCTGCTCGCCCGCTTTGAGGATGTTGGAGCGGTCGCCATTGTCTTTTCCGTTGGTGCGGCGGATGGCTTCGGAGAGTTCGGATGACGTTTGATAGGCAGTGCGGTTTAAGTACTTGTGGGCGACGGCGGGAATGCTTTCGCCGCGCTTCGCGGTGTAAATTTCCGTGGCTGGGGTGGTTTGAAGGTGTGGCGAAGGAATGTCCGCCGGACCCACTGTGGGCGAAAGGGTTGTACTTACTGGCACCAGTTGCGCGCCCGGCGCCGCTGCGGCGGCCGCTTCCGGCGCCGCTGGCGCACTCTGCGACTGCGCCGCGAAAGCCGAAGAGAGCCATGGACTCAGGCGCATGGCGGCTACTCCAAACAGCACACATGAGACAGAAGCAATCGTTAGAACTGACGACCGGCGCAACGGTCCCTCCAGGAACCTACCTAACCCGGATGCTATCCCGCACCTACATGCCTCGCCAGTTACTCATGGTCATAATCTTCCAGTTCCCATTTTCCTTTCCGTCATGCGCAAACTATTTCTCTTCCTCCCTCTTAACTTTCCACTGTGGTCTGTTCTAATATCGTCGCCGGCCATCTAAAACCAGCCAGATACAGGGTTTTCGGCCGCTCAATCCATTCCCTGCCCGTGGCCAGTCGCTTGCTTATTCCAAGGTGACGCGCATGGGGTCAGGCAAGCGACTCGGTTCCAAGTGACAAAATTTGTCAACCCTGGAATCGTGGGGGAGTCGAAAGGCCTGGGGAGTCCGGGAAAACAGGAGAAGGCGTGGAGACGCCCTCCGATAGGAAAGACGCCACTTTATGAGAACAAACCTCGCTACAGTGCTCGATCCGAACCGCCGCAGCGCAGATGCTGGGGAATTTGAAACCGCACTACGCCGCCGCATCGTTGGTCAAGACCAGGCCATCGAAAAAGTCGCCGAGATCTATCAGATGTTTCTGGCGGGCCTGAATGCTCCCGGGCGTCCCGTGGGCAACCTGCTTTTTCTGGGTCCGACCGGCTCGGGCAAGACGCGCGTGGTGGAAGCCGTGGCCGAGGCTCTGTTCGGCGATTCCCATGCCTGCATCAAGATCGACTGCGCCGAGTTCCAGCACTCACACGAGATCGCCAAGCTGATCGGTTCGCCTCCGGGATACCTCGGCCATCGCGAGACCCATCCTCTCCTCACGCAGGAAGCGCTCAACCAATGGTTCACCGATAAGCTGAAGCTGTCGATCTTACTCTTCGACGAGATTGAGAAAGCTAGCGACTCGTTGTGGCAACTGTTGCTGGGCATTCTGGACAAGGCCACACTTACGCTTGGCGACAATCGCCGCGTTGATCTTTCGCAATGCATCATCATCCTGACCTCGAACCTGGGGGCCAGCGAGATGACTGATCTGGTGGACGGTGGCCTGGGCTTTGCGCCTAGAGTGGTGGAAGTCGACAACAGTTTCGACGAAAAGATCCAGCGCACCGCGGTCGAGGCTGCCCGCCGCAAGTTCACACCTGAGTTCATGAACCGCATCGACAAGACGGTCGTGTTCAAGACGCTGCGCGACGAGCATCTTGCTCAGATTCTGGAGATCGAACTCGGTATGGTGCAGCAGCGCGTGCTCATGGCCGCAGGCACGAACCAGTTCGTGTTCAATTGCACCGCCGGCGCGAAGCAGTTCCTGCTGAGGGAAGGTACGGACCCGCGTTACGGGGCGCGTCACCTGAAGCGGGCGATCGAACGGCACCTGGTTTTCCCGCTGGCCAATCTGGTCGCGACCAGCCAGGTAAAGCTGGGAGACTTCGTCCGCGTCGATATGGCTTCCGAGAATCAGATGATCTTCGTCAAGGAAGCGGAGAACACCATGGCGCCGGTGCTTATCGAGCGCTACGGGGCCGCTGCCGCCAACATGCCTGCCGCCCGGGCGGCGCGCACGGCCGTTACCGGTCGCCGCGACTTGGGTGCGAGCCCCATCGCGGAAAGCAAATAAATTTCTGGTAGGGTAACCACTCGCTAGACCGCATCTCGCGAGCCTCGAGGCGCCGGGCAGCTTCCGGCGCCTTTTTTCTGTGGCGAGAATGGTTCGGGTTTTCGGATCGTACCCTCGATCCACGCGATGTTCCGCTACTGCGGCGCCCGGCCAATCTGGGTCAGTTGCTGTTCCGGATCATTCCGGTGATGGCTGGCCCGGGTGCGATCTGAAACAAGCTGGCTTGATCTGTGTGGACCGATACCGGTTGCCCGCACTGCTTCACATAACAACCCAGTTTCCGCAGGTTCTCCTCGGTCGAATCATGACCGACGAAACGCGCCCTCGAGCCCGACCTGGCATCGCGATCCAGGGAGAGCTTTTCGTCTCGCCCTTCCAGCCAATCGTGCTCACTTGTGTCCCAATGCATGCGCTCGGTCGAGCCGGGCTCGCCGCGTCCGCCACGTTCCCGCTGCCTAACGTCGTTCCACGTAACGTCACGCAGGGACACCCGCGCCTGTCCATTCACGCACAGGGATGTTCGGAAGCGGACACAGTGGACACTGACGGCGCCAGGTTTCAGGGGTATTAACGCCACGGCCACAATGATTGTCGGGGTCGTGGAAGATGTGGCCATCGAGCCGGGGTTGGATCCTACTGCGCCTCTTTCGGATGAAGAGTCCACGTATATTCCTGCCCCGCGGGTAGACGCTCGGTCACTGTCACTGCTCCACGTCTGGTTCCAGCCCAGTTGGATTGTCCGCACGGGAGGGACGGTGGAAGGGCTGACGGCGCAGATGCAGCGCGCGCTAGCGAGCGTCGATCCCAACCTGCCTTTCTCCGGCTTTTACAGGATGCGCGACCTGCTAGCGAAAACCTTGGCGACGTAGCGTGTCGAAGTAGCACTCCTGAGCGCAATGGCGGCTCTGGCTCTGCTGCTGAGTGCTGTCGGAATCTTCGCACTAGTAGCAAATATCGTAGCGCAGAAGACGCGAGAGATCGGCATCCGCATGGCGCTGGGCTCCACCATTCGTCAAGCCATGGTTAATATCGGAGGTCCAGGAGTGCGGGCCGCGGCGCTAGGACCCATTCTGGGTTTGGTCTTGAGCGCAGGAGCACTGAGGGCGATGCGCAGCGTGCTGTATGGAGTAGGTGTCTGCGACGCGCCCAGAATTCTCTCCGTCATCTTGATTATCGCCTCTGTAACGCTCATTGCTGGGACGGTGCCAACGCTGCGAACACGAATCGACCCTGCACAGACGCTGCGCGAAGTGTGAGACTACGCAGCGTCTATATCTGAACCGGAAACCATCCCACGGCGAGTCGCCTGTGATTGAGTGACTGGCAAACGCAGGGGGGTAATCCGCCTCGGACGATTCTGGAGATCGAACTCGGCATGGTGCAACAGCGCGTGCTCATGGCCGCAGGCACGAATCGCTGTGCCGCGCCGCCGTGCCTGCCAGACATGCGCTCGGTCGACCCGCGCTCGTCACGTCCGCAACAGCTTGGCCACGATCAGCCCTGGTCGCTGGAATCTAAGTCGAGCAATCCAGTCTGTCTCCTCCTAGCCCCTAAAGCTTCCGCGCGGCGGTGCCTTCAGTTGGCGATACGGTCTGCGGCCGCTGAACGGCAGCAGGGGTGGGATACCTCACTCCACGCAGCCACACGGAGAAAATCACGCCCCAAATAGCCAGCAACACCAGGGTGAAGATGCTAGCCTCCGGACCAAAACCACCGCCAGTCAGCCATGGGTTACCGTGAAAGCTGGCGCTGAACAGATGTCCGTTGGCCGGGTAACCGCTGTCTGGCACGCCGTAGAAGTAAACCTCGGCCCAGGCCGAGGCTGCATGGATTCCAAGCGGCATCCAGAGATCACCGGTCCTCCGCAATACCAGGCAGGTCACCAGACAATACATCGTCGCCGACACCGGTCCCAGCCCATGACCGCTGGGATTGAAGTAATGCAATCCACCCATGAGTAAGGACGTGACGATCGCTGCCGGCCAGAAGCCGATCGCCGTCGTCAACGTGAACAGCAGATATCCGCGATAGAGGAAGTCCTCGAGTAATGCGCCCAGGAATAGTAGAACAGCCCACGCAGCGGCGTATTTCCACACATCCCATCCGTGCAGCGCAATGGCGCCGAATGAGAAGACGCCCGCAAGTCGCATTGTCACAAAAAGTAAACTCATCGACACAAAGCTGAAACAAGCCCCCTGCCAGAACCGGCGTCCGAAGGCTCGCCGCCATGGCAAGCCGAAGTCGGCGAAGGTGCGGCGTTCGATCCGTCCCATCATCCAGGTTGCGATTAGCAGGGGAAGCGCAACCAAGTCGATCGAAAAGACGGCGTCCAACGGGGTGGAGAAATCGGCATGCGTGCGGCGGATCAGAGCATCGACACCGCCACTCACACCGTAACCGAGCGGCAGGAGGATGGCGAAAAAGATTAGCAGCCGCCAGCCCGCGCGCAGGCCGTTTGGTCCTTTCAAAATGCCATAGTGCGGCACCGGCAGCACGGGCGTGGCTTCAGAAGCATCGCTCATAGGCAATCGCGTCTAAAATACCGTGAGCAGTTTGATAAGCCTGCTAATTCTGACGCTCAACTTGTCGCGTACGACGAAGTGAACCAAGTAGACACTTACCACCCGGCACTTACACCCCCGATGTAAATGCGGTTCCGACCGGACAGTTACGCAGCAACTCGTCGGAGGGGAAGTTCAAAGAGTGGGCCGTTTGGTGCGACTGGCTGGTATTGAAGCGAGATTTTGCAGCCCGACGGCGTAAAGTCTGGATTGAGACGAGAAATCACCCCTAATCTCCATACGAACATCTACTGTAATCCTAGCCACGGTGTTTCCACAGTTGGTACAAACAACCTTGATATCCCCAACAGTCTTACCTCCGGCATAATGCACTCGAATACCCTTATCGCTGAAAAATTCAAGCTCGCGTATAACCCAGGATCGTCCACCATTCACCAAGGCAGCAGCACTCGCTTTGGCAGCGGTGGCAGATATAACTTCGGAAGAACCAGTTTCCAGCAGAGGGTCGCAGCAACTTTGCCACTTTGCCGGGACCTCTGAAAATAAGTGTGGATACCCGAAGTCCGGAAGAAGACCTGGTTTGGGGCATGAGCTGTAGGGGCTATGAAGAAGGGTAACGCTCTTCGACGTGGTTCTGGACGCACCTTGCCGCGAGTCACGCTTGTGGCAGCCAAAGGAGACCTGGGCACTTGGCGGTCGTCGTATGGCCAGCGCCGTAAGTCGGAGACATGATTATCGGAGGCGCCATGATTAAAAGACGAGCGAGCGCGCCTCCGCTCCATCCCGATGGTTCAGGGTACCAGGACACTCCACCCGTAGGATAATCGGAAACCTACAAATGCTCAGGGCCTTCCCGCCACCGCGATGAAATGGCATGCGCGAATACGCATTGGCTGGGAGGGTGCGGAAGTCGGGGGAGTGTACGCACGGCAGACTGGAATCTCCGATTCGGAAATTCAGTCCGCGTGCTTCTGACTGCTTAACTGCCGCTTAACTGCGCCTAGCAGAATTCGGAGCGGTTAGCGTATCCTCGCCTAACCGGTAATCCGCGCTGCTGTAGTCCTTCCCTTAGTTCGTGACCTGCGCTCGTGACCAGTATCGTTTGGTTGCAGCCCATCCGATTGCGGTGAGCGCTGCCATTACGAACAGTAACGTTGAACCGCCATCAGGAACCGCAACCGATCTTGAAGTTTGCGGTCCTACCGCATTTGCATAAGGAACACCACCATTGCTCAGTTCCACGGTCTGTACTTGTTGGGTCTGCTGCCTTACTACGATCCCACTGTATTCCATAATAGTTGTCCTATTCTTCCTTTCGCCCGAAGGCGTAAGTGATACTCGAACAGGTTGATCGTACCTAGCCACGATGTAGAGGGGAATGGTTCTGAAGAGCCGTTACGGAAGTAACAGCTGTTGATGACGCTTGGCGGGCCGCTCCAGGCTGGGGACACTAACCGGCATCAGTCGCAACCACGAAATCGCAATCGGTTGGAATTGCTGGGAGTATCTCGGTTTCGGCAAGATCGAAGATCCTCAGAAACGACCTGCAATTTCCGCGATCTGCGGATCTTGTCGGCGGTCTCCGCGTCGTAAGCTTCGATAAGATTCCGGCAAACACAAATCCTAGAACGCGGAAGTCGCGGAGGACGGCCGCCGAGCAAACTCCAGACATCGCCGCAAGCTGTGGGTGTTTCCAGTCGAGTATTTATTTCGCTGGGCTCACTCCGCGATCAGCGATCAATCCGCCTTATCAACATTTCCGATGCGGGCCATTGTTTCTTTGCGGCATGACTTTACGGTTCCTTTATCCCCTGCCCACAGTTTCTTTATGGCCGGTCTGCTAGCTTCCCGACATCGGGCGTGAACTCCAAAAGAAATCGGCGGACTTGATTTCGGGGGCATCGCGCCGGCGGAGGTTGGTGCCGTGGCTAAGGAAGTCATCTATCGAAGGATCGGGGCGGCAGTGCTCGTTCTATGTGGGTTGGGGCTCAATGTCTCCGCACACGCGCAGTCAACGTTCGGCAGCATCGTTGGCGTGGTGCATGACACAACCCAGGCCCTTGTGCCCGGCGCGTCAGTGAAGGTCCGGCGTTTGGAAGACAACAGCGTTCGCTCCACCACATCGGATGAGAACGGGTCCTTTGAATTTGTGAACCTCAAGCCGGGCAACTATGCCCTTTCCGCTCAGGCCGAGGGTTTTGCGGAGTTCAAAGTTTCATCCGCGGAACTGGCCGCCCGGCAGACCCTAAGGATCGATGTCATGGTTGGGGTCAAGAGTCAATCCATGACGGTGGAGGTTGCAGACACGGTAGCGGTGATTAATACCGAGAACGCGGTTA
>Ga0302326_10026606_pt1 | contig 11686 bp, 1 predicted proteins | sample Palsa_T0_3_FD_202264 | JGI IMG/M metagenome (GOLD analysis project Ga0302326, IMG submission 202264) | Peat permafrost microbial communities from Stordalen Mire near Abisko, Sweden - Palsa_T0_3 | ecosystem: Environmental > Terrestrial > Soil > Palsa > Peat permafrost | place: Sweden: Abisko... | reverse complement strand
TGCATGTCATCGCCGGCGCGCATGGACCGCTGGCGGTGATGAATCTGTTTCTCGGCGGACTATTGTTCGGCCTGCTGGCCCTGCGATCGGGGGGCCTCTGGGCGCCCGCGGCGGCGCACTTTGCCTGGAACTGGGCCGAAGCGGGCGGCCTGGGATTGGCGGAGAATCCGTCGGGCAGCCTCGTCAACCTGAAGCTCGTCGGCGACCCCCTATGGAACGGCGGGGCGGACACCATGAACGGCAGTCTGGCGACCACGGTGGTTCTGCTCGTCATGGTCGCCGCGGCGATGCTCTGGAAGTCCAAGGCGACGCCGGCCTGATCAGGCTGCCGGCATCGGCCTGTCGCCATCGCCCACCACGGTGAACGGCGCCCAGTAGTAGGGATGGGAGTGCTTGGGCTCATTCATCAGCACCCGCTCGGCCTCGGCCAGGGCGCCGGCCTGCGAGATATGCCTTTGCTTGAACAGGGCGATCATCAGCCGCTCGGTCGTCGCCGAATCGACCTCCCAATTCGACACCACGACATTGCGGGCGCCGGCCTGCACGAAGGAGGTCACCAGGCCACCCAACGCCTCGCCCCCGCCGCTTCCCAACTTCGGCGCCGCCGCCAGTTTGCTGCGTCCGATGGGTTTGCCGCCCTCGGCGGGGCGTCCGTGCGCATTGCTGCCGGTGTTGCACGCCGACAGCACCACCATGTCGGCGTCCAGATGGAGGGTGGTGATCTTGTTGAGGTCCAGCAGCGCGTCGCTGCCCTCGCCGCCGAAGGACGTCAGCAGGGCCGTGCGCAGGCACGGGTTGCCTTCATCGAGGAGACCGTGGGTGGCGAAATAGAGCACCCGATACCTGCCCAAATCGCCCTTCGCCAGCACGGCCTTGTCGGTGAAGGCTTCGCCGAACGCATAGTCCGCCGCGGTCGCGTCATCCCCACCCACCGCCTTGGCGACATCGGTGACCTCCGCGCGGGTCTCGGGCAGGGCGTGCATCAGGGTCAGCGAGTAGCGATAGCGAGCGCATAGCTCTTCGTCGGCGACGGTGGCCCGGCCCGCGGGCCGCACGGTCGAGAACGAATCCGGGTCCGTGGGGATCACGGGGTCGGCGAAGCCGAAGAAGGGTTGGACGGCCTTCGACGGCTTGGCGATGCGCGCCTGGTAAAACGCCGAAGCGGACAGGGCGATAGAGTTGTAGGAGTGCGCGCCCAGCCAGGCGACCCCGACGTAGTCGAGCGGCTTCGGCGCCGCCCGTTTCGTGTTGATCAGAGTCACGCTGGCGTCATCGATGACCAGCGCGCTTATCGGCGCCGCGATCAGGGTCGCGTCGGGTTCGTAGATGATGTGCTTCGCCGCCAGGATCGGCCCGCTGACCGGTCCGAAAATGTCTGCGTAGAGTTCATGGGCCAAGGCGACATCATAGGCTCCGTGTGTGGCCCGGCCGCTCTTCGAGCGGCCCGGGGCGTCGATCGGCTGCCTGAGGGTGCGCACGATATCCCCCGCGCGGTCGCGCGTCAGATCCACCCGGTAAGGCAGGGCGACGTCGGGAGAGATCAGCATGCCATAGCCCCCGCCGGCCAGCAGAAACACCTTCACATAGACCTCGCCTGGCCGAAGAGACTTCTGCAGCTTCTCGAGATCGACGAGAGTGTGCAGGGCGGAGGTGTAGCCGGGGTCGGCTTCGAGCAGCTGGCCCTGAAGCTTGGCGTTTTCGTTGGCGAGCGACTGCTGTTCAGCCCGCAGGCGAGTGAGTTCGGGCCCCTGGTAGACGCCCTGCTCATTGAGCTTGCGGATCGCCGCCTCGGTCGACTGCTGGCGGCGATCGGTGTCCTGAAGGGCCCGCGCCAGCGCGGCGGTCTTATCGTCGCCGGCCTGGGCGGTCGCGGCCTGCCGCTTCGCCGCCTCCGCGCTCGACTGGGCGATCAGGGCCTGGGCGGCGTTGAAGAAGCTCTTCACGTCGTCGCCATGGGTCGCCGGCGAATCGCCGATGCGACGCAGCAGAAAGTCGAAATAGGGCCGGGCGAGGTCGGCCGAATCGGCCAGCGATCCACGCTGGTCGATGAAGATCGAGAAGGCGGCCTTGTAGTCATCCGAGGCCTTGGTCTCCTCCAGCTTGTCGGTCTTGCCGAGGTCGGCCTCGGCGCGGGCCTGTTCCAGGAAGAAGTTGGCGAGCGGAAGCGATCCTGGGTGTTTTGCACCGAAATAGGCGACCGCGGCGCGGAACTGTCCTTCGGTGTCCTCCTGTCGCGACGTTCCCCGGTCGAGGCGCAGCAGGTCCGCCCAGACCCGGGTGTTGAGCCATGGCGCCGCCTGGCCGAGCAGCAGGGGCTTCGCCCCTTCCTCCGACGGAAGGGCAGAGTCCAGCATAGCCCGCGCCGCGAGCAGCGCCGCGCGAGCTTCATCGCCTCTGCCGGCGGCCTCCAGGGAGGTCCCCTTGATCTCGAGAGCCTGGACATCGCGCAGACGTTCGCGATCGGTCGGCGAGATTCGCTGGGTGCCATCGGCCGCCCCCACCTCGGGGATCATGATGTCGCCGTTGGCCATCTTGACGCCGTTCGAGGTCGCCGCCCGCGCGCGCTCGGCGATCGCCCGATCCGCGAGGTCGATCGCGTCGTCATAGTCCTGCTGGTTGCGGGCGTCGGCGGCCCGATAGTTCAGCGCCAGGCCGCGCAGGCTGGAGTCGCCGCCCGCCGCCAGCTTGTCGGCCTGGGCGAAGAAGATCGCGGCCTTGTCGAAGCGACCGTTGTTCGAGGCGTTCAGCGCCTGATTGTAGAGGGCCTCGACCCGGGCCGCGTCGGATGTGGCGGGCCCGGAGGACACCGCCAATTCGCCAAAGTCGAGTTCGGCCTGATCGAATTGCCAATTCTGGCCGACCGCGTAGGCGGCCGAGCGCAAACTTTCGACGGACGGCGCCTCGACGCCGTCGACGGCGCTGAGCTGGCTGACCGGGGCGGTGGAGACCTGGGAGACCGCCGCGGCTTCCTTGTCGATCGCCGCCGGCTCGCGCATGGAGCCCGACAGGAAGCGAACCCCCTTTTCGAGCACATCCTCAATCGGCGCGCGACCCTCGGCGGCGATGATCCCGCCGCCGCCGGGTGACCTGTAGACGACATAGGCAAGGCCGGCGGCCTTGGTCTTGCAGGCGGCCTTGCGACCGAAGCTCGAAGCCGCGCCGCCGTCGGGATTACAATCGGTGCGCGCGGCCAGGGCCCGGCTCCAAGCCGCCTCCGCGCCCCGCGCCTTGGCGCCCGGAAACAGATAGAGGCTGCCCAGGGTGTTCGACCAGCCCCGGCAGGTCACGTTCCAGACCCGCCCCCCGCGATCCACGATCGGCCCGTCGAACGCACGCTTGGCCTCGCACACCGCGCCGTTGGCCGCCTGGCCCAGATTGAATTGCGGCCTGAAGCCGTCGAACAACCGCCCATGGGCTGTTTCGACAGTGGTCTTCGCATGGGCGGCGCCTACCCCGGCAAACGCGAGACAGGCGAGCCCGATCGCGGCTGGCCGGACATGGCGGGATATTGTTGGAAACCGGAGGCGATTCATGGGCGTTCATCCGGCCTGCGCCAGATCTCCTCGTTGGGGGCCCCGGTGATGGTCGGATCCTCGACGTCGAGCTCATCACGGCTCAGCAGTGAGCCGCGGCTGAGTTCGTCCAGCGGGATGCTGGTTATGCCGTCGCTGGTGGGCGTGCAGTTGCCCAGCTCTCCGATCACGCAGCTGTTGACCCGGTACAGCCCACGGTACGGCGACGCGACCAGCGCGCCGGCCAGGAAGATCTGGTCGACGTCCGCCGCCGCCGGCCCCGTGATCGGTATGGTTGTGCCGGGCTTGGTGAACACCCCGAAGAGGTCGATCGCCGGCGGATTGGTCCCGTAAGACCCCAAGGTGAGAGAGCCGGTAATATAGTATCCCGTACCCTGTGTCGTATGCAAGCCAGTGGTATTCTGCTGGACGATCAGATTTCCCGCATAGATGGTCAGATTACCTACCGCCAGTATCACGGCCTTGCTGGTGTTCGGGTCGGTAAGCGGAACAGGCCGGCTCGGATCGATCTGCTTGATCTGGTTGATGTCGGTGATGGCGGCGTTGGTGTCGATGAACGCCTGCGTCCCCAACAGCAGGTCGCCCTTTACATAGAGGTTCGCGGTCATGAATGTGCGCGGCGTGGTGGAATAGACGCCGGCGGCATTCACCGAGGTGACTCCGATGGCGCCCACCGCGTTGGTCGCGCCCGCGCCGTTGACCACGTCGATCCCGGTGGGCGTCCAGAAAGCCGCCGCCGCCGCCGGGTCGGGCGTGCCGATCGTCAAGGTCACCGTATTGTCGGTAACCGGCGCGAACGCCGCGGTCACCTTGACCGCGCCGCTGGTGTAGAGATCCGCCTTGGTGACCGGCGCGTCGAGCGTTGCGCCGCCTATGTTCAGCCCGCCCCCGGTCTCGAACACCGTCACCGTCGGCGCGAGCAGCGTCGAGGCCTTCACCCAGCTGCCAAGATTGGTCGCGGGGTTGTCGTTGGCCAGGGCCACGCCTGATGGATCGGACAGCGCCAGGCCGACGGCGTCGCCGGCGGTCAAGGTCGCCGGGGATGTGCCCGTGTAGCCGGCGTTGGCGTAGGTGTTCGCGTCGATGAAGATCGACTGAGTTCCCAGCGCGAAGAGGCCGTCCAGAGGCCCGTTGACGAGACCGAACAGGGTCTGGCCGATGCCCGACCCCGACGACCCCGCGGCGGTCGCCGAGCCGTTCAGTTTGACGGCGCCGGCGGGGGCGACCAGCACGATGTCGTCGCCCGCCGACACTGACGTCAGGTCGATCGAACCGACGATCGAGCGCGCCGCCACGTCCCGGCCCGCCGTCGTCGTCCCCGCGACCAGGATCGAGCCGGTGGTGGCCGGTGTCGCCTTCGCGTCGCCTCCGGTCGCGTCGAGCGCCACGTCGCGGCCGGCGTTGACCGGTCCCATCACCGACAAGGCCGCCACACCGCCCACGTCGGCGCCAGTGGCCACGATCCGGACATCGGAAGCCGATCCGCTCGTCGTGGCCGCTCCCCCGATGTTCACGGTCGAAGCCAGGATGTCGATATCGGCGCCGGTGAGCGCCGGGCCCGCCGCGTTGAACACCTGGGTCGGCGCGTAGGCGATCAGCGCATCGCCCGCCCCGACGCCCTCGCCGACCAGTCCCGACGTCAGACCGGTTGTCACGGTGACGCCTGCGCTCGCCCGCAGAACGATATCGTCGCCCGCCGACGCCGAAATCAGCGACAGCGCGCCCGACCCGGCGAACGCGGCCACATCGCGGCCCGCCGTCATCGCGCCGCTCACCGCGACACCGCCGTCCAGCGAGTCCAGGGCCAGGTCCTGGCCGGCGCTCACCGCGCCCTGCAACTGCAGCGCGGTCGCCGTCGACACCCGCACATCCGCGGTCGATCCGTCGGCGGAAATCGTTCCGGCCACCATCGCCGTCTCGGCCCCGACGTCCGTGGAGCCCACCGACAGCGCCGGCTCGTCGACGCCGAACAGCGTCAATGGCCTGTAGGCGGCCAGATAGCTTCCTGCGCCGACATAGGCTCCCCCGTCCCCCGTCCCCGAGGCGAGGGCGCCCGAGATCGTCAGCGCCGCCTCCGCCCGCAGAACCAGGCTATCGCCCGCCGTCGCCGAGGTGAGCGTGAACGTCCCACCTTCAGCCGCCGCGGCGATGTCCGCGCCCGCCATAAGGGGGTTGCCCGCGGCGTTGCCGCTGTCGATCGCGTCGGCGGCGTCGATGACGATGTCACGGCCGGCTGTGACATCGCCGGTGTGCACCGATCCGCTCAACGACTGCAGGCGCGCGTCGCCCGACGCCATCGTCGTTCCGTCCACCGTCACGTCGCCGCCAGAGGCGACCACGTCGATGTGCGATCCGTCGGCCGCGCCCGAGTAGGTGTGCCCGAACACCGTCATCGGCGCATCGGCGATCAGTGCGTCGCCCGCTCCGACGCCTTCGCGGCCCAGGCCCGACGTCAGATCGCCCGTCACGGTGACGCCGCCGCTCGCCCGCAGGACAATATCGTCGCCCGCCGACGCCGAAACCAGCGACAGCGCCCCCGACTCCGCGAACGCGGCCACATCGCGGCCGGCCGTCAGCGCGCCGCCCACCGCGACCCCGCCGCCCTGTGAATCCAGAGCAACATCCTGGCCGGCGGCGATGCTGCCGCTCACCGAGAGGGCCGCGACCCCGGGAGCATTCTGGCCGGAGGCCGCCACGCGCACGTCGGCCTGCGCGCCACTGGCGGCGACGCCCCCCGCGATCGTCGCCGTCTGGGCGCCGATGTCCACGCTCCCCGCGCCGAGCGCCGGTTCGGCCGCGCCGAACAGCGTCAGCGGCAGATAGCTCGCCAAGTAGAGGCCGGCCCCGCCGGCGCCAGGGTTCGATCCCGCCGTCAGGTCCCGCGCCACCGTCAGGGCCGTGTTCGCCCGCAGAACGACAAGGTCGCCCGCGGTCGCGGCGGTGAGCGTCAGACTGCCGCCTTCGGCGGCGGCGGCGATGTCCCGACCCGCATTGAGGATGTTCGTCGCCCCGCCGCCGGCGTCTACGGCCTCCGCCGCGTCGATCACAACGTCCCGCCCGGCGGTGATATTGACCGTGTGAACCGACCCGGTCAGCGATTGCAGGCGGACGTCTCCCGCCGCCGTTGCCGCACCTCCGATCGTGACGTCGCCGCCGGAGGCGATAATGTCGATGTGCGACCCGTCGGCCGCCCCCGAATAGGCGTGTCCGAACACGATCATCGGCGAGGCGGCGATCAACGTATCGCCAGCGGCGCTCGTATCCGCGGCGTCGACGCCTGTCGCCGCCCCGGTCGCGGCAAGGCCCCCGGACACCGTCACGGCCGCCGCCGAGCGCACCACCAGATCGTCGCCGGCGGTGGCCGAGGCGAAACTCACCGAACCCGACATCGCGTCGATGGCGACATCGCGGCCGGCCAGGAACACCCCGGGCCCGGCCAGCGAACCGGCGGTCAGCGTCAGACCGATGTCGCGACCGGCGCCATCGGCGGCGCCGGCGGTGTTGTCGATGACGCCTCCGACGGTCAGCGACTTGGCGTTCGTCAGACTGAAAGCGCCGGAGTCCCGGTTGGTGAAGCCGGACAGGGTGTCGATGAGGTTGGCGTCCTGGAAACTCGCGCCGCCCACGGACGATCCGGCCAGGGTGCGGGTTTCGATCACCCCGCCGGTCTGAGCGATGGTCCCGGCCGATGTGAGGTCGATCGCGCCGCCCGCGACCGTCAGGTCGGCGCCGATGGTGAGGTCGCCCTTACCGGTCGACAAGGTCAGGCTGCCGGAGCCGATGCTGATCGCCTTCGAAATCGTCAGCGCCTGGGCGTTGGCGATGGTCAGGGCGCCATTGGCGCTGTCGGAGAAGGCTCCGATGGTTTCGATCGCGTTGGCGCTGTTGTTGAACGATGCGCCACCCGCCGACGAACCGGTCAGGATGGCGGCCGAGATGGTCGCCGGATCGGCGATGATCTTCCCCGACGAGGCCAGGGTCAGCGTCTGGCCGGCCGCCGTGATTCCGCCGGTCAGTGTGAGGGCGCCGTTCGAACCCAGGGTCGTCAGGGTGGTATTGCCGACGGTGTTGGAAAGGCCGGTCGCGGTGAGGGCCTGCCCATCGGTGAACACCAGATCGCCGGCCCCGCTGTTGCTGAATGCCCCGAACGTTCCCACCGCGTTCAGACTGCCGGCCGTGCGCTGGTCGAACGACGCCCCGCCGATCGACGAGCCGGTCACGGTCGCCGCGGTGATCGTCGCCGTGTCGCCGGCGATCGCGCCAGCCGTCGTCAAGGTCAGGGTTCCGGCGCCGATGTTCACCGCCCCAGCGACCGTCAGATCGCCACCATCGGCGACGGCGACATTGCCGTTGGCGGTATCGGCGAACGCCCCGAACGCGCCGATGGCGTTGGCGGCGTTGTCGAACGACGCGCCGCCCACCGATGAGCCCGTCAGCGTTCCGGCGGTGATCATCGCGGTGTCGGCCGCGATCATCCCGGCGGTCGTCAGGGTCAGGGCTCCGGTTCCAATGTCCACCGGCCCGGTCATGGTCAGACCTTGGCTGTCGGCCACCGTCACGGCGCCGTTTCCCGTGTCGGCGAACGATCCGAACGTTCCGATCAGGTTGGCCGGGTTGTTGAACGACGCCCCGCCCACCGACGAGCCGGTCAAGGTCGCCGCCGTGATCGTCGCGGTATCGCCAAGGATCGCCCCGGCCGTGGTCAGCGTCAGGGTTCCGGTTCCGATGTTCACCTGCCCGGTCACCATCAGGTCCTGGCCGTCAGCCACCGTCACATTGCCGTTCGCCGTGTCGGCGAACGACCCGAACGTCCCGATCGCATTGGCGCTGTTGTTGAACGACGCCCCGCCCACCGACGCGCCGGTGAGAGTCCCCGCTGTGATCGTCGCGGCGTCGCCTGCGATCGGCCCCGCGGTCGTCAGCGCCAGGGTCCCGCTTCCGATGTTCACCGCCCCGGTCACCGCCAGGCCCTGGCCGTCGCCCACCGTCACATCGCCACCGGCCGTGTCGGCAAAAGCCCCGAATGTCCCGATCGCATTGGCGGCGTTGTTGAATGACGCGCCGCCCATCGATGAGCCGGTCAGGGTCGCGGCGGTGATCGTCGCCGTGTCGCCGGCGATCGGCCCGGCCGCCGTCAGGGTCAGGGTTCCGGTTCCGATGTTCACCTGCCCGGTCACCGTCAGGCCCTGGCCATCGGCCACCGTCACATCACCGTTCGCCGTGTCGGCGAACGACCCGAAAGCCCCGATCTCATTGGCCCCGTTGTTGAACGACGCCCCGCCCATCGACGAGCCGGTCACGGTCGCGGCCGTGACCGTGGCGCCGTCGGCCGCGATCGTCCCCGACGAGACCAAAGTCAGAGGCTGGCCGGTGGCTGTGATCGCGCCGGCCAGGGTGAGGGTGCTGTTCGAGCCCAACGTCGTCAGAGTGGTATCGCCGACGGTGTTGGAAAGTCCGGTTGCCGTCAGCGCCTGGCCGTCGGTGAACACCAGAGTCCCTGACGCTGTGTTGGCGAAGGATCCGAAAGTTCCCACCGCGTTCAGGCTGCCGGCCGTGCGCTGGTCGAACGACGCCCCGCCGATCGACGAACCCGTCAAGGTCCCCGCCGTGATCGTCGCGGTGTCGCCGGCGATCGGCCCCGCCGCCGTCAGGGTCAGGGTTCCGGTGCCGATGTTCACCGCCCCGGTCACCGTCAAGCCCTGGGCGTCGGCCAATGTCACATTGCCGTCGGCCGTGTCCGCGAACGCCCCGAACGTGCCGATCAGGTTGCCGCCGTTGTTGAACGACGCCCCACCGACCGACGAACCTGTCAACGCTCCCGCCGTGATCGTCGCGGTGTCGCCGGCGATCGCCCCGGCCGTCGCCAGGGTCAGGGTTCCGGTCCCGATGTTCACCGCCCCGGTCACCATCAGGCCCTGGGCGTCGGCCAGTGTTACATTGCCGTTGGCCGTATCGGCAAAGGCTCCGAACGTCCCGATCAGGTTGCCGCCGTTGTTGAACGACGCCCCGCCCACCGACGAGCCCGTCAGCGTTCCCGCCGTGATGGTCGCCGCGTCGCCCGAGATCTTGCCGGCCGAAATCGTCGTCAGCGTCTGCCCGGAGGCGTTGAGCACGCCGGACAGGGTCAGCCGGTTCCCCAGGCCCAGCGTGGTCAAGGTGGTGGCGCCCGCCGTATTGGTCAGGCCGTTGACGAGCAGGGCGGCGCCATCGGTGAACACCACATCGCCGCTGGTCGAGTTGGTGAAGTCGCGGACCTGGCCCACCGCGTCGCGGGCGCCCGGCGTGCGCTGGTCGAACGACGCGCCACCGACCGACGAGCCGGTCAAGGTCGCCGCCGTGATCGTCGCGCTGTCGCCGAGGATCGCCCCGGCCGAGACCAGGGACAGGGTTCCGGTTCCGATGTTCACCGCCCCGGTCACCTTCAGGCCGCGGCTGTCGGTCACCGTCACATTGCCGCTGTTGGTGTCGGCGAACGCCCCGAACGTCCCGATCACATTCGACCCGTTGCCGAACGACGCGCCCCCCGCCGACGAGCCCGTCAGCGTCCCCGCCGTGATCGTCGCGGCATTGGCCGAGATCGTCCCGGCCGACATCAGGGTCAGGGTTCCGGTTCCGATGTTCACCGCCCCGCTCACGGTCAGATCCTGGCCGTCGGTCACTGTCACATCGCCGTTCCCCGTGTTGGTGAACGGCCCGAAGGCGCCGACCATGTTCAACGAACCGGCCGTCTGCTGGTTGAACGACGCTCCGCCGACGGATGAGCCGGTCAGGGTGGCGGCGGTGATCGTCGCCGCGTCCGCCGCGATCGTTCCCGCCGAAGCGAGGGTCAGGGTCCCGGCGCCGGCGTTGACCGCCCCGGTCAGGGTCAGGTTGCCCCCCGTCCCCAGGGTCGTGAGCGTGATGTCGCCAACCGTGTTGGAAAGACCGCTCGCCGCCAGGCTCTGGCCATTGGTGAAGACCAGGTTCCCTGAACCGGTGTTGGTGAACGAGCCAAAGGCGCTGACCGCGTTCAGGCCGCCGGCCGTCCGCTGGTTGAATGACGCCCCGCCCACCGACGAGCCGGTCAGGGTTCCCGCCGTGATCGTCGCCGCGTCGGCCGTGAGCGCGCCGGCCGACACCAGCGTGAGGGTCGCGGCGCCGGTGTTCACCACCCCGCCCAGGGTCAGATCGCCCGTCGAGGTGCTCAGCGACAGCGGCCCACTCCCCTGGCTCACCGTCGACCCGGCGATCGACACTGTCTGATCGTCGTTGAACGACAGGCCGCCGGTCCCGCTGTTGGTCAACGACGTCAGGGCGCCGACCTTGTTGAGGCCGGTCAGGCTCAGCCCGCCGACCGCGCCGACCGATAGGGTCGAGGCTTCGACCACGCCGCCCACGGCCTCGGTCACCGCCCCGCCACCCGCCAGTGTCAACGCTTGGCCGCCGTTGTCGATCGTCCCGATCAGGCTCAGCGCCGTCGCCCCATCGGTCAGGCTCACCGCCCCAGAGGTGTCGGCATAGGGCCCGAACGCGCCGATGGCGTTGGCGGCGTTCTTGAACGACGCCCCGCCCGACGAAGAGCCCTTCAAGGTTCCGGCCGTAACGACCGCGTCGCCGCCGGCGATCGCGCCCGTCGATGTCAGCGTCAGGATTCCGGCGCCGATGTTCACCGCCCCGGTCACCGTCAGTCCCTGGCCGTCGGACACCGTCACGTCGCCGTTGTTGGTGTCGGCGAAGGCGCCGAAGGTTCCGATCGCGTTCGCCGCGTTGTTGAACGACGCCCCGCCCACCGAAGACCCCGACAGGGTCGCCGCCGTGATCGTCGCCGTGTCCCCCGAGATCTTGAACGCCGAATTCACCACCAGCGTCTGGCCCGAAGCATTCAGCGCGCCGGTCAGGGTCAGCCGGCTCGCCGCCCCCAGGGTGGTCAGGGTCGTCCGGCCGACCGTGTTGGTCAGGCCATTGACGGTCAGGGCGACGCCGTCCGTGAAGACGACGCCGCCACCGACTGTGTTGGTGAAGTTCCGGACCTGGCCCACCGCATTGCCAGCGTCCGGGGTCAGCTGGTTGAACGACGCACCGCCAGCCGATGAGCCCGTCAGCGTCCCTGCCGTGATCGTCGCCGCGTCGCCGGCGATCGCCCCCGCCGCCGTCAAGGTCAGGGTTCCGGTTCC
>Ga0302326_10026605_pt1 | contig 11686 bp, 11 predicted proteins | sample Palsa_T0_3_FD_202264 | JGI IMG/M metagenome (GOLD analysis project Ga0302326, IMG submission 202264) | Peat permafrost microbial communities from Stordalen Mire near Abisko, Sweden - Palsa_T0_3 | ecosystem: Environmental > Terrestrial > Soil > Palsa > Peat permafrost | place: Sweden: Abisko... | reverse complement strand
CACAGCGTCGCGGCGTATATCTTCGTCTGGTTAGGAGCCGCGTAGATCCATCCGGCGGCGTCGATCTCGGCCACCTGGACCACGTTTCCAGGCAGCTCCGCCTCCATGGAGCCGCCCTCGGCGCACGTGTTTGTTGGTATCTGGGTCCCCGCGCTGGCCGACGACGTCCACCCGTCCGTCGGTGCCGCCACCCCCGCCGGGGTGCGGCAGCTGTACACGTGGTAGAGGCCGGCTCGGGCCTGCGCGGCGCCGCTGAGGAGTGCTAGCACCGCAACCATCTCGAATAAGGCAAGTCGGAACGATCGGGCTTTCACCATCGGGGAGAGGCAATCCTACGCCGCGATGGGGGCGGTTGGCGCCCGGCGATCAGCCCCAGCGCACTGGCAGACGGGCGAGGCCGTAGACGCCGAGGATGCTCTCGTACTCGACCTCGCCGTCGGTGGCCAGGTCGGGCATCCTGGGAGCCAGGAACGTCAGCGCCTCCTCGAGCTCCGCGCGGGCGAGGTTCGCGCCCAGGCAGTAGTGCATGCCGGCCCCGAAGGTGAGCAGCCGGGACGTCTCGCGCGACGCCCCGATGTCGAAGTCATCCGGCGGGCGATTCCCGCTGAAGGCGCAGATCATCACGATCGTGCCCTCCGGAAAGGTGACGTCGCGGTACTCCACGGGCTCGAGCATGATCCGGGCGGTGAACGGGGTGATCGGCTCGAAGCGCAGCACCTCGTCGACGGCACGCGAGGCAATGCCCGGGTCCTCGGCCAGGCGGCGCCACTGGTCGGGATGCTCGGCGAACAGGCGGATCGCGTGGGCCAGTTGGCTCTGGGTGGTGTCCACCCCGCCGACGAGCACGTTGAAGACGAGGTTGATGCATTCGACGTCCGACAGACGTTCGCCCTCGGACTCGGCGGCGATGAGCGCCGAGATGAGATCGTCGCTCGGGCTGGCGCGGCGCGCCGTCAGCAGCGCATCGGCGTACTCGTAGAACTCGGCCACCGCCTGCTCGATCACGTCGCGTTCCTCCAGCAGGCTGGCGGCGTCGAACTGGCGCTGGATGACGTTGGACCAATGATGCAGGCGATCGGCGTCCTCGATCGGCGCGCCCATGACGGTCGCGATGACCTTCGACGGGTACGGCTTGGCGAAGGCGCTCACAAACTCGCAGGCGCCGGGCCGTTCTTGATCAAACAGCTCCTGGAGAAAGGTGCGCATCGCCGGTCGATACTGCTGCACGGCTCGCGGGGACAGCGCGGGGTTCACGAGGTTGCGCAGGCGCTGATGATCAGCCCCGTTGATGTTCAGCAGATTGCGCTCGATCTGCTCGCGCAGCGCGCCCGCTTCAAGCTCGAACAGCTCGGCGATCCGCAGCCCCGGGAACGTGGCGTCGCGTGAGCGCAGGAAGAACTCCGCGGCCTGGTGGTCGAGCACGATGTAGCCGAACGGACCCTGGGCCAGCCAGCCCTTGGTCTGCACCTCGGCCATGGCAGTGTGGAAGCGCTCGCCGCGGACCGCCGGGTCGGTGTAGTCGAAGGTCGGAAGATCCAACTCAGAGACGACGGGCACCCCTGCGACGCTACCACCGCGTCCGTCGGCCGACACGCCGCGGTCACGCTGCGCACGTTTGCTCAGCTACGACGGTTGTCCACCCGACGGGGGTTGGCCTGTCGCTAGGGGTGCGGGAGGTCGGTCTGTGCTGAGAGGATGCTCCCCCGCCGTCTCATCGCTCTCGGCACCGTCATCGGCGCGCTCTGGCTCGTTGCCTCCGTCGCGCCCGCGGCCGCGGCACCCCTGCGCACGCCGACGTGGCTGAGCGGGGTGGAGCTCACGCAGTACTGGCCCGTGCCGGAATGGTGGTTCACGGGCAAGCAGGTCAGCGCCCCCGGACTGCCCGGCGCCTATCCGATCGACTGGCTGTATTCGGCCCAGGGAATCTCCATGCAGGGGACCGGGATCGCCGATAACGGCCAGTTCGTGCATATCGCCTCCCTGGGGCAGGGGGGCTGGGTCACGCAGGCCGGCAATCTCGCCAACTTCACGAGCAACCCTCCGTACTGGCGCGACGGCGGTTACTGGGACAACGCGGCGGGGGGCGTCACCTACCCACTGGCGGCCGGGGGCTGGTCCAACGGCACCGGCACGAAGTACGTCTCCCTGCCGGGGGTGAGCTTCGCCACCGGCCCCGGTCGCGTACTCACCTATTGGGAGAGCATCGCCGTGGACCCCAGCCTCATCCCGCTCGGCAGCTGGGTCTACATCCCCGCCTACCGCAGCGGTCCCGGGCACGGCTGGTTCCTGGCCCAGGACACCGGTGGCGCCATCATCGGCCGCCACCTCGACATCTACCGTCCGCCGCCGACCAATGGGTCCGATCCGGGCACGACGCTATTCGGGTCACAGGTCTACGTCCTGCCGCCCGGCACGCACCTGCCGAGCTGAACGCCGGCGGTCACGGCAGCGCCCCGGCTGACGGGCGCTGCCGTGACGCCGTCGGCGCCGGGCGCTACTTCTTCTTCGCGCCGCTGACGGTGGTCTTCAGCGTGGCGCCCGAGGTGAACTTCGGCGCCTTGGAGGCCTTGATCTTCACGCGCTCACCGGTGCGGGGGTTGACGCCCTGACGCGCTGCGCGCTTTACCACGGAGAACTTCCCGAAGCCTGTGATCGCCACTTCGTCGCCCTTCTTCAGGGTCTTTGAGACGGTGCCCACGAACGAGTCGATGGCCCGTCCGGCGTCGGCCTTGGTCAGGCCGGTGTCGGCGGCGACCGCCTCGATCAGTTGGGACTTGTTCATGGAGAGGATCCTTTCGATGACGGGTTGGCGATGGCGCAGGCTACATTGCGCGGGCGCGCGACCGTCCCCCGCCTCAGCGACGGTGTGTGGCGCAGGTGGCCCAGTCAAATGGCGGCGCCGGTGCGCATCGAGGGCCCTGATCTCCGAAACCGGGGTTGACGTGACGGCCGATGACCACGAGCGCGACTCGGCGGGCACCTTCACGCTTGAGCGCGTGCGCCGCCGACTGCGCGCTGGCGCCGGAGGTCCAGGTGTCGTCGATCAGCAGGACCGTCTCGCCGGCCAGGGGCTGCAGCGCGCGAAACCGGCCCGGGGCGAAGCGGTGGGCCGGCGGCGGCTCGCCCGCCGACGCGAGGCTACGAGCAAAGCGCCCGGCCACACTCGGGCAGCCCCGGACGAGTGAGCGCAGTGGACCGCGGTTGCGGTCGGCGCGGGCGGGCACCGTCGTCACCAGGCTGAACCGCCCCACCGCCGCCGCCGCGGCGACGCACGACTCGTGCTCACGCAGGAATCGATCCAGGACGGCCCCCAGTCCGGCCGCGAACTCCTGGCGCACCAGGCGCAGGGAGTCGTCCTTGTAGCCCCGCAGCGCGCGGTGCAGTGGCCCACCGGCCAGGCTCCAGGAGATCGCCGTCACGGCATCCAGTCGGTGGGGCATCCGGCGGCAACTGGAGCACTCGCGGCTCGACGCCGGAGCCGGCCCGCGGCAGGTGGCGCACACCCCCGGGCCCGGCGCAGGCGGGTTGCGAAGCGACGGGGCGTAGATCGCGCACCATGCGTCGGGCGAGTCGGAGCCCATGCTCCCTCCTCCGACGAGCGGTCGGGGACGGGACGACGAAGGGCCTTGTGCGCGCGTCCTCGCGGGTTTGCGCTGGTTTGCGCGCGTTTGGCGGCCCGGGGGCGCGTTCTGTGACGGTTGCGTGACGTGCCTGTGTGCGTCGGGCTCGCTTCGACACACGGCCGCGCCACTCGCCGCGATCCGGGAGGGGGTTGGCGAGAACCTTGTCAATACGAAGGATTCTTCGCCACACGCCCCACCGCGGCGCCGGCAGACCGAGGGGTGTGGCGAGAAACTCGTCACCACAGGGGATTCCTCGCCACACCCCCCGCCGGATGGGCGAGCGGCTCGGTCCGGCACGGGCCTTCCGACCGGGGGTGCTAACAAGACGGATCCCGCGGACCCCCGGGGTGGTGAATGGGTAGGGACTCGGGGGCGATGGTTGCTGCCCGGTGAGGACGCGTGTGGCAGCGGTGTGTCAACCGCGGGTCGGGATGTACGACGTTCGGTCACGGGCCCGCAACGAAATGGCGGTCGCCGGGGTGTGCCAGAGCGGATTTGAACGCCAGCCCGTCATTTCCGGGGGGTGTGTACGGGTAATCCACCGTGGCGATCAGTTTCTCGCCACACCCCCCGCCTGACCGCTGCGCCGGCCACCCAAGAGGGCGGAAATGAGAGCTAAGGCGTGGTTCAACTGTCACTTCGGGCCAATTTCCGCCGTACGCCCCCGCCGCCCCGCGCACGCCCCGGCTCGCCACAGGCCCCCGCCGCCCCACGGCCCGCACGCCCCGGCTCGCTACGCCCGCCGACCGCCGCCGCGCCGCAGATCGAGGAGCACAACCCCTCAACCCTCCCGCCGAGCTGCCGAATGAGTTACTGTCCGCTCGTTCGTTGCCGCCAACCGCGTTTCGCGGAGGATTTGCTCATGCTCAGCCGTCTCGTATCCCCCCGCCGGCGCCCGTTGCGCGTCGCGTTCATCGCGCTGCTGGCAACCACTGGGGCCTTCGCGGGCCTGACCAACGTCGCCGCCGCGCAGAGCGCGGGGACGGTGCTCATCTGCGAGGCGACGGGCAATCCGAGCGCTCCCTACGTCGAGATCCGGGTCAACCAGGCCGATCTGGTCAACTACAGCGCGGCGGAGGGCGACATCATCCCGGCGCCAGCGACCGGCTGCCCGAGCGCCGCGGGTTCGGTGGCCCCGACCGAGACGTCGGCCACGGCGACGACCACGGCCACCACCACGCCCACCAGCACGACGGAGACCTCGGCGACCTCGGTCACGAGCACCAGCTCGACGGCGACCAAGAAGCACACGAGCGGCAGCGGCAGCGTGCAGGACAGCTCGACCACTCTGGCGCCGACCAACCCGGTGGTGACCGCGGCGATCACGACCGCCACCACCGACTCCACCACCGAGACGACCACATCGGCGCTCAGCACCCTCCCCTTCACCGGCGGCCAGGTGCCGCTGACGCTCGCCCTCGCGCTCGCGGCACTCCTCGGCGGGGGCCTGCTGCGCTGGGCCCTGATCCGCTCGCGGCCACGGCCGCCCGGCGACCGGCGCTGACCGGGCGCTGACCGCTCCCGGTCAAATCGCACAAAGCCTCATCAAAGCTTGCGAGCGCCGCTGACGCTCCGCGACCGCTGGCCCCAGCGGGCAGTTTGCGCCGCTATAACCAGTCATGGTGGACCCCAATGAGGACAGGCCGATCGGGGCCCACAAGCCCCCCCGCGCAGCCCGCCGACTCGGCCGCTGGCGCGCCGGCAAAGCCGGTCTGCTGACGCTCGCCACCGGGGCGCTGCTCGCCGGCGGTGGCGTCGCCCGCGCCGCCGACCACTCCACGCCCGCAGCGAGCGCGGCGGTCGCGACCACGACCACCAGCACCACGAGCTCCGCCACGACCACCCCGAGCCCGGCCGCCCCAACGCCGGTCACCACGACCACGAGCACCACGACCTCCACCACCTCGACCGGGCCCCAGGTGGGCGTCCTGGTGGGCCTCACCGACTACGCCCACGAATTCACGCGCTGGGCCGGCACCGGCCTGCCCGGCGAGCCGATCCGCTCCGGCCCGGCCACTCATGACCGCACCATCGCGCATCTGCACCTGTTTACCGAGGACGGCCTGCCCGAGGTCTACCAGCTGATCGCCGAGGAGCTCGACAAGTACGGGACGATGTGGGTGCACATCGCGGTGCCGATGCGCCCCAACGGGGTCACCGGCTGGGTACCGGCCGACGACCTGACCCAGTTCAACATCGTGCGCGAGCTCATCCAGGTCGACCTGAAGACCCGTCGGATCACGCTGTTCGACAAGGGCAAGGTCATCTTCCACGCGCCGGTGGGCATCGGCAAGCCGAGCACCCCGACGCCGCCGGGGCGCTTCTGGGTGCGGGAGAAGTTCCCGGTCAACCCGCCGGTGCCGCTGTACGGGCCCTACGCGATCGGGACGAGCGACTACTCGACCACCGAAACCGACTGGCCGGGCGGCGGCATCATCGGCATCCACGGCACCGACCAGCCCAACCTGGTGCCCGGCGATCCCTCGCACGGCTGTGTGCGACTGCGCAACGCGGACATCACGCGCCTGTACAAGCTCGTGCAGATCGGTACGCCGATCGTCATCGTCCAGTAGGTGAACGCTCCGGTCCTGCGCTGCTTCGGCGGCGACGATCCGCTGTATCGCGACTACCACGACCACGAGTGGGGCCGGCCGGTGCGCGACGAGACCAAGCTCTACGAGCGCCTGACCCTCGAGGCGTTCCAATCCGGACTGTCCTGGCTGACCATCCTGCGCAAGCGCGAAGGCTTTCGCGCCGCGTTCGCCGACTTCGACCCGGAGGCGGTGGCCGGGTTCGACGAGCACGACCGGCAGCGCCTGCTGGCCGACGCCGCGATCGTGCGCAACCGGGCGAAGATCGCCGCCGCGATCACCAACGCCCGCGCCACCGTCGCGCTGCGCGACGCCGGCGGCCTCGTGCCCCTCATCTGGTCACACGCTCCGCCGCCGCGCCCGGCGCCGACCAGCTTCAGTGACGTCCCCCCGCTGACCGACGAGTCGCGGGCGCTGGCACGCGAGCTCAAGCGCCATGGCTTCGCCTTCGTCGGCCCCACCACGGCGTACGCGCTCATGCAGGCCTGCGGCCTGGTCAACGATCACCTGGCCGGCTGCGTGGTGCGCGACGAGGTGCAGCGCGCTCAGGACGCCAGCCGGTAGACCCGGAAGAGCCGTCCGGGCCGGGGGTAGGGTGCACCCATGACTGCGCCGGCGTTGCGGCCGCTGAGCATCGGCGAGATCCTCGACGCGAGCATCAAGATCTACCGCACCAACGCGGGCACGCTCATCGGGCTCGCGGCGATCGTGGTGGTGCCGTTTCAGCTGCTGAGCGGCGTCGTGCTGCTGTCGGCCATCCCGGCCACGGCCGACCTTCCCAACAGCGTCACCGCGCTGACCCACGTGGGGCAAGCCACGCCGACCCCCGACCCCGCCGCGACGACCGGGGCGAACGCCATCATCGCCGTCACCGGGGTTATCGCCGGGCTGCTGGTGACCGCCGCCTGCGTGAAAGCGGTCAGCGACGTGTACCTCGATCAGCCGAGCGGCTTCCGCCCGTCCCTGCGCTTCGCGGCCCGCCGCCTGCACTCGCTGGTGTGGCTGACCATCGTCATGAGCTTTCTGCTCGTGCTCGCCTTCATCGCGTTCGTCATCCCGGGCATCTACCTGTTCGCCGCCTGGGCGGTGAGCACGCCGGTGCTGATCATCGAGGGCCCGCGCGGGATGAAGGCGCTCCGACGCTCGCGCCAGCTGGTGGCCGGCCAGTGGTGGCCGACCGCGACCGTGCTACTGGTCGCCAACCTGATGGTGAGCGTCATCATCGCCATCTTCCAGGGCGTTCTGCTGGCGATCGTGTTCAGCGACTCGGACTCGCTCGTGGTCGGCGTGGCGCTCATCACGGTCTCGGGCGCGATCGGCTCCGTGCTCGTGCAGCCGTTCGCGGCTGCGGTGCGCACCGTCCTGTACTACGACCTGCGCGTGCGCAAGGAGGGCTATGACGTCGAGCGGCTGGCCGAGCAACTCGGCCTGGCCCCGGCGGCGCTGCCGGGCCCGGGGTATCTCGGCCCGGAGTCGGTCGGCCAGCCGGGTGGCCCACCGTATTGGCCGCCTCCACCCGGCTGGAAGCCGCCCGACCCCGCGGATCCCTCCCCGCTCGTCTGATGGCCGGCGGCGGACCCGGGGGGCCGACCGGGGCGGAGGCGGCACGGCGCGCCGCGCAGCAGATCCTGGCCGAGCGGCGCTTTCACGCCGGTTCGATCCCCCGGCCGCTGCACGGCTTCCTGCACGCGCTCGGCGGGCTGTTGCACCCGCTGTTCCGAACCGTCGACCACGCGTTCGACTCGGTCGCCGGCGCCGTCCCGGGTGGCGGCTTCGTGCTCTGGACGATCCTGGCGGCACTGGCGCTGCTCGCGGTGGTGGCGCTGTCGCTGCGCAGCACCCGCCGCGTCCTGCACGAGGGCGGGCGCGGCGCCGCGCCGGTCGGGGGGCCAGGCGTGAGCGCGACGGCGCTCGAGGCCGCCGCCGTAGAGGCCGAGCGCGCCGGGCGCCTGCAGGACGCCGTCCGGCTGCGCTTTCAAGCTGGGCTCATGCGCCTGGCCGAGCACGACCTCATCGACGCGGCGACCTCGACGCCGAACGCGCAGTTGCGTCGGACGCTGCGCTCGGAGCGGTTTGACTCCCTCGCGCGCCGCTTCGACGAGATCGTCTATGGCGGCGACGAGGCGCGGGCGCAGGACGTCGAGGACGCCCGTCGCGAGTGGCCGCTGCTAGTCGGGAGCCGCCGGTGAGCCCGGCGGCCGCCCTCGGCGGTGCGCTCCCGACCCGGACGCGCCACGCCCGACCGTGGGGTGGACGACGCGGGTGGGTGCTCGCCGGCGCCGGCGCTGTTCTTGTCATCATCCTGCTCGAGCTGATCGGCAGCCTCACCGGTTCGGGCCCGCAGGGACCGGTGTCCTCAGCCTACGCGACGGATGCGCAGGGCCTCGCGGCCTGGGCCGAGCTGGCGGGAGGCGCTGGTCAGCCGGTGTCCGAGCTGCGCGCGCCACTGAGCACGGCGACGCTCGATCCGGCCAGCACGGTCGTCGTGCTCGATCCCGACGCCCTGTTGCGCGGCGACGGCGAGCGTCTGCTCGCCTTCGTCCGGGCCGGAGGGCGCCTGATCGTCGGCGGACAGGATCCCGACGCCGTCCTGACCGCGCTGTCGCCGGCACCGCCTGGCTGGGTCGGCACCGCCGGCACCAGTGATGGGCCCACGCCACTTGGCGCGAGCGTTCTGCCCGGTGTGGGAACGGTGGCCAGCGCTGGCGCCGGCGCATGGACGCAGACCTCCGGCGACCGCGTGCTGCTCGCCGACGCCGACGGGAACCCTGTCCTGCTGGCGCAGCGTCTCGGCGCCGGGGAGATCCTGCTGCTGGCCGATGCCTCTCCGCTGCAGAACGCCTATCTCGCCACGGCCGACAACGCCCAGCTGGCTCTGGTGCTCGGCGGGAGCCCGCGGCGCCCGCTGGTGTTCGTCGAGTCGGTCCACGGTTACGGCACGAGCCGGGGTCTGGCCGCGCTTCCGCTCGGCTTCAAGGTGGCGCTGATCGGATTGGCGCTGGCGGGGCTGTTGTGGGTGCTCGCGCGGGGGCGGCGCCTCGGGCCGCCCGACGCGCTCGATCCGCTCCCCGTGCCCGCTCGCTCCGCCTACGTGCATGCCCTCGCGCTCCTGCTGCGGCGCAGCGCGCGCCCGGACGAGCTTGCCCCTACGCTGCGCCGGGCGGCCGAGCGCGAGCTCGCCGCGCGCCCGAGCACCGTCGTCGCCGCCACCACCGGCGCGCCGCCCGAGCGCCGCCGCGCGCTGGCCCGCGCCGGCCTCGACGACGCCGAGATCGAGGCATTGTCTGGCGACGCCGCCAAGCCCGACGTGCTCGCGCTGGCCGCCGCGGTCGCCCATCTGCGGAGCCGGCCATGAGGGCGCTGGTCGACCGCGTGCTCGGGCAGGTGCATCCGGTGGTCGTCGGCCAGGACGAGACCGTGGAAAGGCTGTTCATCGCCCTCGCCTGCCACGGCCACGTGCTGCTCGAGGGCGCTCCGGGCGTGGCGAAGACGCTGCTCGCGCGCACGGTCGCCGCGACGCTCGGCGTGCAGATGCATCGGGTCCAGTTCACCCCGGACATGCTCCCCTCCGATCTGACCGGAACGATGACACTGCGCGGGGGTGAGCTGGCCTTCCGGCGCGGGCCGGTGTTCACCAACCTGCTGCTGGCCGATGAGATCAACCGCACGCCGCCCAAGACGCAGGCGGCGCTGCTCGAGGCGATGCAGGAGCGACAGGTGACCATCGACGGGCAGCCCCACCCGCTGGCCGACCCGTTCCTGGTCGTCGCCACCCAGAACCCGATCGAGTACGAGGGCACCTACCCGCTGCCCGAGGCGCAGCTCGACCGCTTCCTGCTGAAGGTCGACGTCGGCTATCCGAGCGCGCAGGACGAGCGCGCGATGCTCGACCTACGACGCGATGGCGTCGATCCCGCCAGCCTGGGCGACGTGCGGGTGGTGGTGGCGCCGGAGGAGCTCGCCGCGGCCGTAGCGCAGACCCGCGACACGGACGTGGCCGGCGAGGTGGCCGACTACCTGGTGGCCCTGGTACGCCACACCCGTGAGCTGCCGAGCGTCGCCCTCGGCGCGTCGCCCCGGGCCGCGGTGCATCTGCTCGCCGCGGCCAAGGCGCAGGCGCAGCTGCAGGGTCGCTCCTTCGTCACCCCGGATGACATCGCCGACCTCGCCGAGCCGGTACTCGCCCACCGGCTGCTGATGACGCCCGAGGCCGAGCTCGAGCGGTTCGGCGCCGGCGACGCGATCCGCACGGCGCTCGCCGAGGTCGAGGTGCCGCGCTGAGCGGCCGGCGATGACGCCGACGACCCGCAGCGCGGCGCTGTGTGGCCTCGCCGCGGCGAGCGCGCTGCTGCTCCCGGTGTGGCTGGCGGTCGGCGCCGTGCTCGCGGTGCTCGCCGCCACCGCGGTGGACGGCTGGATCGTGCGCGAGCCACCGCGCCTGCGTCGCCAGGTGGCGTCGGTGCTGTCGCGGGGGGTGCAGTCGGCCTTGGTGGTTCAGGCCCAGGCGCCGGACGGCCGGCGCGTCGCGCTGCGCCAGCCGCTGTCGACCGGGCTGTCGTTCCAGGCGGCGGCCGGCTCGCCCGGGCGCGAGCTGCGCGGTGAGCTGGTGGCCCGTCGCCGCGGTCGGCATACGCTGCCCGGGGTGGCCAGCGCCAGCCTCGGGCCGCTCGGACTCGCACGCTGGCATCACCGCGCCGGAGAGGCCGGGGAGATCCTGGTGTATCCCGACCTGCTCACCGCCCGGCGGCTCGTGCTCGCGCTGCGCGCCGGCCGCGCGGCCCCGGACGGGCGGCTGCGGCGGGGGCCGCTCGGCCTCGGCACCGACTTCGAGTCGATCCGCGACTACTCGCCCGACGACGACGTGCGCCAGGTCAACTGGCTGGCGACGGCGCGGCTGGGACGACCGATGAGCAACCAGTACCGCGTCGAGCAGGATCGCGACGTGCTCTGCCTGGTCGACGCCGGGCGCCTGACCGCCGCGCCGGTCGGTCGCGGCACGCTGCTGGACGCTTCACTGGATGCCACCGCGGCGATCGGCCTGGTCGCCGACGAGCTCGGCGACCGCTGCGGGGCGATCGCCTTCCACGCCGAGGTCACCCGAACGCTCCCGCCGCAACGACTCGGCGGCCGTCGGGTCGTACAAGGGCTATTTGACCTTCAGTCCGAGCTGCTTGACTCGGACTTCGAGCGGGCCTTCCTGCGAGTCGGGCGCGCCCGACGCGGCCTGATGTTCGTGTTCACCGACCTCATCGACGATGCCGCCGCACGCTCGCTGCTGGCGGCCACCCCGATGCTCGCGCGCCGTCACGCCGTGATCGTGGCGAGCGTGAGCGACCCGGCGTTGCAGGCGAGCGCCGGGCCGACCGGCAGGCCGCTCGGGGTGATCGAGCCCTCGGTGACGCCGGCGAGCACCAGCCAGGGCGCCGTCGCCAGCACGAGCGCCACCGCGCCGCGGGCCTGGCGGCGCAGCGC
>Ga0302326_10026604_pt1 | contig 11686 bp, 13 predicted proteins | sample Palsa_T0_3_FD_202264 | JGI IMG/M metagenome (GOLD analysis project Ga0302326, IMG submission 202264) | Peat permafrost microbial communities from Stordalen Mire near Abisko, Sweden - Palsa_T0_3 | ecosystem: Environmental > Terrestrial > Soil > Palsa > Peat permafrost | place: Sweden: Abisko... | reverse complement strand
GGCGAGCTCTCGCTGCTCGACCGCATCGAGGCCGGCGTTCTTCCGCTGGAACTATCCGCCGTCTCCCTTCCCGGCCTGATTGCGGAGGAGGTAGCGTCCGCGGGCCCGGTCGCGGCCAAGCGGGGTATCGCGATCGAGGTCAGCGCTGCCGACGGGCCGCCTGTCCAGGGCGACCGGCACCGGCTGCGGCAGGTGCTCGACAACCTGATCGGCAACGCAGTCAAGTTCTCGGCGGACGGCAGCCAGGTTCGTGTCGACGCCAGCTTTGACCGCGCGTGGTGGCACATCAGCGTCAGGGACTGCGGTATCGGCGTGCCGCCGGAGGAGATCAGCAGGATCTTCGACCGCTTCAGCCGCGCGACCAATGCCAGGATCGCGGGCGTGCCGGGAACGGGCCTGGGCCTGTCCATCGTGAAGGCAATCAGCGAGTTGCACGGCGGCAGCGTCGAAGCCAGCAGCGCAGCCGGCGGTCCGACGACATTCCTGGTTTCGCTCCCGCTGCAGCGTTAGGCCACTTGCCTCGTGACGCCTCGCTGGTCAGGCAGCGGCGGCGGCATCGGGCGAGGAGCGGGCAGGAGGGCAATGGCCCCGCTCATCCAGGCCAGGCTGAACAGGCAGGCTCCGAGCACATCGGTCGGCCAGTGCACGCCCAGCCAGATCCGCGACCAGCCGACGATTCCCGCGTACACTGCCGCGCCGGCCCAGATCGCGCGGCGGCGCCAGCCGGCCCGGACCCGGCCCATCAGGATCCACGCGCACGAGACGGCAAAGATCGCTGCGGCCGTGGTGTGCCCGGAGGGAAACGAGGGACCGCCGGCAGCGCCGGCCCAGTCAGCCACCGGCGGCCGGGCGCGACCGATCAGCGCGTTGATCTCGGTCTCCACGGCAATGCCGGCGCCGGCTATTGCCATGAGAAACAGTCCTGACTGCAGGCGGCGGGGTGCAGAACCGACCTTGGCGGCAGCGGTTCCGATCACGAAGAGGGCAGGCAGGACCAGGTCGGTAACCCCGCCCCACCGGACCACCCTGGCGATGCTGATGCTCCAGTGTGATCGGTGGCCGAGAGCCCACTCGTGAAGTTCCCGGTCGACAGCGGGCACTGCCTGGCCGCTTCGGCTGACCCAGACAGCGACGATGGCGAACGCCAGGCAGCAGGCCGCTGAGACGATCGCAGCGGGCAGTCGCGGAAGCGGCGGCAGCCATGCGCTGGCCGGCCGCCAGCGCCCGGCGGCCGCGCCCTGCACGCCGTCCGGGACGGGCCGTCGCGCGATCTCCGTCGCGCTCGCGCCGGTGTCTTCCTGAGAGTGGCTCACGGCTTACGTCCCTGCGGTCATGTCGTCGGCGAGATTCGGCTAGCGACTGACCGGCACTGCCTGACGCCGCTCAGCGCGTCTCGCCCCGGCACCTGGCGGCACGGTGCGAAGCAGGCAGAAAAGCCACAGGCCGCCAAGCAGCGCCCCGGCCAGCACGTCGCTCGGATAATGCTCCCCCTCGTACAGCCGGGACGCCCCGACGTAGACAGGAATGCAGAACAGCACGGCTGCCATCACCCTGGCCGCCGGATGCCCTGCCCAGAGCACCAGCAGCAGAATCGCAAGACAGCCGTAAAGAGCGACGGCCGCCGCTGTATGCCCAGACGGGAAACTGGACGTGGCCGGCGCGACCTGCAGCCGGGGAACCGGTGGCCGGCGCTGCGGGACCGTCTCGGTCACTGCCAGGAAAATCAGGACCTCGCCCGCGACGGCAAGAACGACGATCAGCGACTCGCGCCATCGCTTCAGGCGCCAGCGCAGGATCAGCGCAGCGATCACAGCGACGCCGATGACGGTCTCGGTACGGGCCAGGTCCGTCCCGAAAAGCATGACGGAATTCCACGTCCTCGTGCGATGCCGGGCCAGCCAGACATCGACACCCAGGTCCGCCGAGTGCACCGATCCCTTGCTGAAGACGTGGGTCAGGATCAGGCCGATCACCGACAGCAGGGTCCAGATCGCCAGGGCGCCGCCAGTCAGGCGCAGTGCGGCTGCCATGCGGCCATGCCGATGGTCACGCGCGGCCACTTGCTCTCGGCGCATTCGTGCCGGTGCCCGGAGTTCCACGCGGATCGCCTCGATTGCAAGTGCAGGGACGCGGAAGATCGCAGCGCAGTTGCCCTGGCGCGGTTCCGTCAAACGCGCCGTCGGATGGCCGGCGGTGCCGCGGGCAGGCCGCGGGCTCGTCTCGGCGTCACGCAGAACGTCGTGATCGCCTGGTCTTCACCCTGTCTTGCTGGCGAAACGCCAACCGGATAATTGCGGTCGCAGCGGAGATATCTATATAAAGGCGAACTGCCGGGTGAGGGCACGCGTCCCGGCGTAGACTCCGGTATCGCGCTAACCCGTCAAGTGTCGAGATACCGGATAGCAGGCTACAAAGAATGGCCTCGCCCCCCGCTCGCGTCACCGTTCAGGTAGCAGTGCAGTCGTCTTCACGGCTGCTGCGTGACACGTTATCGGCGTGTCTGGATACCCGGCCGGACGTCACCGTCGTCGGGATGGTCGGCGATCCCGATCAGATGCCTGCGCTGTGTGAGCTCCGCCGACCCGATGTCGTGCTCTTTGACGCCGGTCTCCGGCTGGAGAGGATCTGCGGCCCGGCGGGAGATCTCATCCGGCGCTTCCCCGAGCTGAACGTGATCGTGACGTATCAGGACGCGACCGAGGCAGCGCTGACCGCCGCGTGCCGGGCCGGCGTCGCCTCTCTCGTTCCCGAGTCGCACGGCCTGGAGGCGGTGCTGGCGCTGGTGCGGCGCAAGGGCGGTCGGCACGCGCGGCCTGCGGCAGGCGGAATGACGGACCGCGAGCTCGAGATCCTCACGCTCGCAGCCTCCGGGCACAGCGGCCCCGAGATTGCCGGGCTGCTCGGGATCAGCCCGCTGACGGTCGACAACTTCAAGCGCCGCATCTACGCCAAGCTCGACGTGAACAGCGGCGCGCACGCGGTCTCCCGTGCGGCGTCACTTGGCATCCTGGACCGGCGCGCCGACCCCGAGCCGAGGCGGCGGGAACCACCCAGCGATGACTTTGCCGTGCTGACGGTGGTGGCGGGCCAGCCGTGCTCAGCCCGCGATCAGGTTATCCAGGTCCTGATGCGAAGTGCGCAGTCGTTCGTGCTGGTGCAGGCGCCAGGGCCGGTGTCGCGCTCGCACTGGGCGCGGTGGCACCGCGGCCCGATCGTGGCTGCGCTCGTCGATCCGGAGCTGGCCTGCTGGGATCTGGTCGAAGACCTCGCCGTCCCGGCGATCCTGGTGCACAGCAAGCCTCTCGACCCGCCGGACGTCGCGGACGCGCTGGCCCGCGGGGCGAGCTCGCTGGTGTCCGCCGACACGATCGATGACCACTTCCTGTCGGTGCTCAGGATGGCAAGCCAGGGCTATCTCGTGGTCGACTCGATGCCGATGCGGCCGCTGATCGGAGCCGTGCGGGCGCGGTGGGACCACCAGCCGCGGGGCAGGGGCGATCTGCCCGAGCTGACCGTGCGGGAAAGCGACATCCTCCGGTCCGGCGCGCAGGGGCGCTCCATCCGCGAGACTGCCCGCGCGCTCGGAATCGCCCCGAAGACCGTGGAGAACATCCAGACCGGCCTCTTCCGCAAGCTCGGGGTCAGGAACAGGGCGGGAGCGCTCGCTGTCGCCGACGCCTTCGGGCTGCTCCCGGCGGCCGGCTCCGGCTCCGGTCCCCCGGCCAGGACCCCCGGTGCCGCAGGGGAGGCGCGGCCGTCGCACCGCCGGCACTGACCGGAACGATCGCGTCCGGCGCCTGCCGGTATCAGCGCTCGGGCTGGCCTGTCACCGGCCGGGCTGACGTGTCACCGGGAGCCGGCTGGCAGCCTGCAGGCCGGCCAGCAGCGTGTCGAGGCCAGCAGAGAACCGCTGGTCACGGTTGCCGGCCCAGACGTGCTGACCGAGAGCAGCGAGGGCCGGGAACCGGTCGGCTGGCAGCGACCGGAAGAATGCGTGCAACTGCCGTCTCGTCCCAGCGTCCTGGATGCGCTGCTCGTTGACGGTCGTGGGGTCGCTCAGCGCAAAGCCAAGCGTGTAGTCGTAGACCAGAGCGAACGCCTGGGCGGTGGGACGCGCCGGGAGGCCGGCCTGCTGGAGCGCCGACAGGAACGCCTCGGCCACGGCCAGGGAGTTCGGCCCCAGAGGATCGCGGGTCCTGAGCAGCACGGCGATGCCCGGATGATCCTCCAGCACGCCGCGCAGGCTGCGGGCGAGCACCCTCACCTGCTCAGGCCAGCCGCGAGCAGGGCTGGCACGAGTATCGACCTCGGCTAGAACCGCGTCCACAGCCAGGTCGCAGAGTTGCTCCTTGCTGCGCACATGCCGGTACAGCGCTCCGGGGACCACGCCCAGCCGGGCGGCGAGCGCGCGCATGCTCAGAGCCCCCGCTCCATCGGCACCGATAATCGCCAGGGCCTCGGCGAGAACGCGATCGCGGGTCAGCGCCCGGCGCCGGCTCTCCGCACCGTCTGGCGGGCTGAACCATAGCGAGTACTGCGCCTCGCCGAGGTCTGACGGCTGTAGCTTCGGCATGCTCGCCTCCGGGCCGATCGTTTGACCGTGAACGTTGTTCACAGTATAGTGAACAGTGTTACTCGGAAGCGAATGTCGTTCACTCGAATTGCATTTTTTCCCGGGTCGTCCGGCCGCATGGCCGGACGAGATGTGTGTGGGAGAACGACATGACAATCATGACCAGCTGGGACCTCTTCGATGACCTGCGCAGCGCTCAGGACGAGGTAGTACGTCAGAGCAGGATGCCGGGCCGCTGGTATGGCCTACAGTCCGGCAACGCGCCTGCCAGCCAGGCATGGGCGCCGGCGATCGACATTGCCGAGCGCGAGGACGCCTACCTGGTGACTGCGGAGCTGCCCGGAATCGGAACCGGGGACGTAGAGATCACTTTCCAGGATGGCCTGCTGACTATTCAGGGCGAACGGCACTCTCCGCTCGAGTCCGCCGGCGAGAAGGTCCACAGGTCAGAGCGCCGTTACGGAGCGTTCCGCCGGTCGATCACTCTGCCCAGCCACGTCCAGTCCGAGAAGATTGAGGCGTCGGCGCAGGACGGTGTCCTGCAGATCGTGGTACCCAAGGCGCAGGAAGCGCACGCCAGGCGCATTCGCGTCAGCGCAGGCGCCGGCAAGGCCGCGGTCAACGGCACCGTCCTCAAGAAGACCGCCGTCAAGAAGACCGCCGTCAAGACCGGCGCCTAGTGCTCCGGGCCGGGCAGTTGTCCCCCCGTCGCCTGGCCCGCAGCACCGAGCGGAACGTCTCCTGTCGTCACTTTCCGGTGACGGCAGGAGGCACGCACGGCGCAGGCCCTCTGCCTGCCGGCGCGCGCGTAAGCAATCGCGCGTGGCCTTCACCATGGCCGACCGTGACGAGCTCATCCTGCTGGGCGTTCCGCCGCTGAAAGCCCGGCGCGCCTAGTCCCGCTGCGTCAGTCGGCGGACCGTGATGCGCGCCGGTCGCGTCGCATCACACGGCGCAGCTGGGTGATCCGCGCGGTTCCGGCGGCGGCCATCACCAGGGCACCGGCGATCGCGGCCAGCAGCAGCGCGACGGCAAGCGACAGGCGAGCTGCGCGCCCAGCAAGCTGATCTTCACGGCGCTTGTGTTCTGGATGATGAAGATCATCACGACGATCAGGATCGCGATACCCGCGATCAGCGAGGTCCGCATGCCGCTGGTGTGCGTATGCGCCCGTCCGGATGGGGCGGGGGCGGGAGCGGCCGGCGCGGGAGCGGGCGGCGAGCTTGAGCCATTGAGTGAGACGGGCGGCAACGTGCTCGTTGCACCCTCGGGTGGTACCGGCTGCTCGGTCATGACGTTAGCGCGCGGGAATGTACCGCTGGACCGCGGCCCGGTTCCCGTGCAGACCCAGGCTCACCTGGGCGGCTTGCGGCGGCACGGGAGTACGTCGGGGTCTGCCCTCAGACTACAGACGAAACAATTCACTGGCAATGTATTTCTAGAATTAGATTGCCAACCTGAGCCGCTTCGGCTCAGCCCGGCCCGGCCGTCACCAGCTTCAGCCGCCAGGTACCTGGCTCGCCCGGAGCGGCACATCGGCTGCGGGGTGTACGTCGACGGCCAGGTCCTTGGCCTCGTTCCCGGCATGGAAGGCCTTCGTGCCACCTACCGGTTCGTCGCGCCCGCGGGGCCGGCGGCTCCGCCTGCCTCCGGTGATCCCGGCGGGACGCCTGGCACCGTCGGGACGACTGGCACCGGCGGCATCTCCGGCAGTGAGCTGGCGCCGCGCGCGGCGAACAGGGTCAGCAGCTCGCCAACGGCCGGCCCCCGGCCGCCGTGAACGGATACCGGCACCTGCGTCTGGACCTGGTAGCTGTTGCGGCGGCCCTGCTTCAGCTTGATCACGTAACCCGCCTCGGCCAGGTCGGTCACGATGCCATGAGCGCTGCGCTCGGTCATGTTCAGGCTGGCCGCCAGGTCGCGCAGGCGCACGGCCGGGTCGCGTGCGATGCACAGCAGTACCCGGGCGTGGCTGCTCAGGAAGCTCCAGCGGGCCATCCTGAAAGTGTATCACAATTTCATGAAATACATTGCATGTTTTTGAATACATCTGTAGTCTGGCAGCCAGGGCACCGGGCCCGCCGCCGACGGCGACTCGCGACCCGCGTGACCGGAAGGGATGGCCGCCATGAGCAGCGATACGGGAAGCAAGGCCCTGCTACGCAGCCGGGAGGGCCGCATGGTGGCGGGGGTCTGCTCGGGTCTCGCCCGGTGCTTCGGCTGGGATGTGACCATGGTCCGGGTGATCGTGGCCGTTCTCTGCGTCATCACCGGGGGCACCGGCGTCCTGGCGTACCTGGCCATGTGGGCACTCATCCCGGAGGAGGGCGAGAAGTCCTCGCTCGCCGAGGACCTGATCGGCAAGAGCCAGCACAGCTCGTCGGGCTGAGGCGGCGATGACCGGTTTCCGGCCGTTTTTCAACTCCGCCACCGGCGAGTGGATCGAGTTCACCGAGGTCGCCGAGGACAATGACGGGCAGCTCGTCCGGTTCAGCTGGCGCAGCGTGCCCGGCGGCGTGATCACCGAGCACGTTCACCCGCATCAGGAGGAGCGCTTCATCGTCACCTCCGGTGAGGCCCGCTTCACCATCGCCGGCGAGGAGCGCATCGCCAGGGCCGGGGAGACGATCGTCGTGCCGGCCGGCGTCGCGCATTCGGAGGGTAACCCCGGGCCCGGCGAGATCCAGGCGCTCGTCGAACTGCGGCCGGCGCTGCGCTCGAGGGAGTTCCACGAGGCCGTCGCCGGGCTGGCCGCCGATGGCAAGACCACAGCGCGCGGCGCGCCGCGCAATCCGCTCCAGCTGGGCGCGACGTTCTGGCACTTCCGCCGCGAGAGCCGGGTCACCTCGCCGCCGATCGCGGTGCAGAACGTCATGCTCCCGCCGCTGTGGGCCCTGGCGAAGGCCTGCGGGGTGCGCCCGTACTACGACCGGTGGGACACAACAGTCTCCTGAGCTGATCATCACGAGGGTGTAGTAGGGCATAGCCCGTCAGCGAGCCCCGCTCCGCGAATTCGCGCTCGACCTCATCACCGAGGCGGCTGCGACATCAGTCCAGGGACCGCGCCAGATCCGTTGCCGGCAGCTTCAGGTGGTGGACGCGGCCAGCGCCGGCGCGTCTGACGTGGGTCATCGTTCCTACAGTTCGGCCCGGACTGCAGCGCGTAAAACATCTCCAGTGTCGGGCAAGCCGGGCTGCCGCGGCTCAGGGCTGGCCCCCATGGCAACGCAGGGCTGTCCCCGATCTCCATGAGCTCACTGACGTGGTGTCGTGGCACCGAGGCCGGATTCCCAGCACACCCAGCACCTGGAGGTCAGGATGCATAAGCAAGCACGACGGGCCGCGATCATCGCCGCCGGCGTGGCGTTAGCGGCAGGGGGGACAGCGTGCGTAGCCGCTGCCGCGCCGAGCAGCGCCGCATCGTCGGCCGGAACCGCGCGGTACTACGCCTTCGACATCAACAACGGAGCTGCCGATCCCGGGCTCGTGCCGGTATCCGGCACGAATCCCGCCAAGTTCGCACAGGGTGACGAGCTGATACTCAATGATCAGATCACCAGCACCCGCTGGTCCGGGCATGGCTATCCGATCGTCGGCTTCGACTCCGGAGTCTGCACTCTGACCAGGATTCCCGAGAAGAACGCCGAGCAGACGATCGCTAACTGTGTCGTCACCGTGGTCTTCCGCAGCGGCTCCAGCCTGACCGTTCAGGGGGCCGTTCAGTTCAAGTCCCAGCAGCCCGAGGCGGCCACGCTCGCGGTGACTGGCGGGACCGGCCGGTACTACGGCACGGCCGGCGAACTCGGCGTCTCCTTCACCAAGAACTACAAGATTCTCACCTTCACGCTGAAGTGAGCCGCCATTGCGTGAACCGCGCGACCGCGGCCGGGGTGACCATCCCGGCCGCCGTCGGCATGACCGGCGCGGTCAGCTCCCGGCAGGACTGGCAGCGCCGGGCAGCGCCGGGCAGCGCCCGGAGGGGACGCTACCTGCGCAGGTAGGTCAGCACCGCGAGGACCCGGCGGTGGTCCTGGGCGGCCGGTTCCAGGCACAGCTTCGCGAAGATGTTCCCGACGTGCGTCTCGACCGTTTTCGGTGACATATAGAGCTGACTGGCGATCGCCTGATTGGAGCGGCCCTCTGCCATGAGAGCCAGCACTGTCAGCTCGCGCCCGGTCAGCGTTTCCAGCGGGTTGTTCCGCCGCGGCCTGCCCACGAGCCGCGCCACCACTTCCGGATCGATCACCGACTCCCCCGCGGCCACCCGGCGGACGGCGTCAGTGAACTGCCTGACGTCGGCGACCCGTTCCTTCAGCACGTAGCCGACGCCGCTCGCATCATCGGCTAGCAGTTCGAACAGGTGCTCGGTCTCGACGTGCTGCGAGACGACCATCACCGCGGTACGTGGCCACTCACGCCGGATCTGCAGTGCGGCCTGCAGGCCCTCGGTCGTCTGGCTCGGCGGCATCCGGACATCGGCGAGCACGATGTCGGGCCGCTCCGCACTGACAATCTGAATGAGCTGCGCGGCGTCTCCTGCCGTTCCCGCCACATCAAGGCCGGCCTCACCGAGCAGCCGGACCAGGCCCTCGCGCAAGAGCACCGCATCCTCGGCGATGACAACGCGCAACGGAGCTTGCAGGTCAGTCACGTGCACGGGATGTCTGCCTCCAGGCGGGTCCCGCAGCCTGGCGGGCTATCGAGCCGCAGGACGCCGCCCACCGACGCCACCCGGTCGGCCAGCCCGCGCAGTCCCGAGCCGCCCTCGGCCCGGGCACCGCCGGCGCCGTCGTCGGCGACCTGCACGACCAGGCGTCCCGGCAGTTCCCGGATAGTCACATCGGCGGCGTCCGCCCGGGCATGCTTGGCGACGTTGGCCAGCGCCTCGGACACCACGAAGTAAGCAGTTGCCTCGATCGCGGCAGGGAACCGCCGGGGTGGTACCTCGGTGATCGTGATGGATACCGGCGAGCGCTCGGCCAGCGCCTGGATCGCGCCCGGCAGCCCGGTCTCGGTCAGCACGGCGGGATGGATGCCGCGGCCCAGCTCGCGCAGCTCCAGCAGCGCTTCCCTGGCCTCCTTGCGGGCCGATTCGATCAGTGCCTGCAGTGCCGGGTCGGCGTCGGCGGCGTGCTCGCGCGCCATCCCGAGTGCCAGGCTGAGAGTGACCAGGCGCTGCTGCGCGCCGTCGTGCAAATCCCGTTCCAGCCGCCGCCGCTCGGCGTCGCTTGCCTCGACAATCCTGGCGCGCGATGCCCTGACCTGCTCCAGCTGGGCCTGGACCGCTGCCTGCAGCCGGGCGTGCTCCAGTGCCATGCTGGCTGCCGACGCGGTCAGCCGGACCAGCTGCGGCTCCTGCTCGAGCCCCTGGTCGTGCACTAGAACGGCGTCACCGGCTTCGGTCAGCGGAGTCATCGTCCGGCCGGGCTCAGGCCGCGCCGGGTCGACGCGGCGCCCGTCCGTGTCACGGTAGCCAGCGCCGTCAGTGCTGCGGAACGCCAGCTGCAGGGTCGAATCACCGAGCGCCTGCGCCAGCGCGTCCCGCAGTCTTCCCGGCGTGGCTCCCGGCGCGAGGTCGATGATCGCCGTGCCGACCGCACCCCGCGCGGACCGGCTGAGCAGCGTGCTGATCACGACGAGGGCGGGGCCGGCGAGCAGGATCAGCGGGGCTATGTCGGACAGCAGGACCTGGGAAACCGGCAGATTGAGATTGCTCGTCACGGTCTGGACCGCGAGGAAGGATGCCACCGCGAAGCTGATCCATACCAGCGGAAGCATCGCTCGCCGTGACCAGCCCCGTGCTGCCCTCCAGTGCCGGATGACCAGCGTCAGGACGGTGACCGTCATGGCGATCGACACCGCCGCCGCAACCGCGTTGATCGCGTCGTAGACCGGCCGGGAACTGTCGACCAGCAGCAAGTTGGCCGGGCAGGTGGCATCACAGCCGCTGAAGGCCGGATTCCAGAACATGAGCGCGGCGACGTTGCTGACAACGATCCAGGCGTACTCCGTGATCACGACCCCGCGCTCGAACCGCGTGCGGAGCCGCCCGCCCGGCCAGGCGAGTGCGAGATGGACTAGCGGTGCCTGGTACCAGGTCCAGGACAGGTTGCCATAGGTGAAGGCGAGCGAGTTGGGCAGGTGATCGAGCCAGGTCAGCAGCCACAGGTAGCCGGTGATCGTAAACAGCAGCCCGACTCTGTTCCCCGGCCACCGGTCCCTGGCAGCAATCCCCGCCGCGAGAAAGGCCGCCCCGGTCGTGATCGTCAGGGCCGCGAACACGGGCGGCGGCGGCGGACGGGGCACGTAGAAGATGGCGATCTCACCGACCACCATGGCGATCGCGGCGGCGATGAGGGCAGGCCGTAAGCGCGCGGTCATGGCGGGCTCCCGGCCAGGAAATTCAGCAGCGCCGCCCCGGACAGCTGATCCTTGGGCAGAAAGCCGGCGGCGGGGCTGGCCGCGATAAGTCCGCCGTAGTCACTCGCATCCCGCGTTGAGGTGAGCACCACGACCGGGCTGTTGCCCTGCGCGGCGAGCTGCCTGGCCACCTCGAATCCGTCGCAGTCAGGCAGTTGGATGTCCAGCAGGACGAGGCCCGGCCGGACGGCCCTGACCGCTTCCGTCGCCTGCGCGCCGGTGGCGGCCTCGGCCACAGTGAAACCGGCGGCCTCCAGCATTTTCCTGGCGAAAACCCGGAAGCCGTCATGGTCGTCGACGACCAGGATCGCTGCCTCTGGCTTCACCAATCCAGTCTGGCACCGCGGCACAGTCCTGGCATCAGGGCAGGCCCTGATGAAATTGCCCGGAGTTTCGCGTCGGGCCAGGTAGGCGGGTAACTTCCGGGGTCAGGTGTTGCTTCCGCTGCTGGCCGAGCCAGCGGATGCCGGCGCCGGCGCCGGCGCCGGCGCTGATGCCGACGACGAGTGCGCGGTCGCACCGGCCGCAGCCCTCAGCTCCGCCAGCCGCCGCTTCGATGGCAGCAGCACGACGGCGAGAATCGCCCCGGCCCCGAACAGCCCGGCCGAGACCGCGAAGGCCACGATGTAGCCGTGCGTCGCCGCGGCCGGGAGCGCCAGCGGCCCGGCGTGGTGAATCGCCAGGTAGCCGGCC
>Ga0302326_10026603_pt1 | contig 11687 bp, 11 predicted proteins | sample Palsa_T0_3_FD_202264 | JGI IMG/M metagenome (GOLD analysis project Ga0302326, IMG submission 202264) | Peat permafrost microbial communities from Stordalen Mire near Abisko, Sweden - Palsa_T0_3 | ecosystem: Environmental > Terrestrial > Soil > Palsa > Peat permafrost | place: Sweden: Abisko... | reverse complement strand
GCTGGTCCCCGGCGTCGAGTTGATCTCCATCCCCGGCCACACGCCCGGCATGCAGTGCGTCCGCCTTTCCGGCGGAGGCCGTTCCGCGTTTTTCTTTGCCGACCTTGTGCCCACCACGGCACACTTACCGCTCGCGTGGATCATGGGTTTTGATCTTTATCCGCTCACCACGCTCGAATACAAGAAGCGCTGGATTCCTAAAGTGGTGCGCGATAAATCTCTCGCACTATTCGCGCACGACACCGCGACGCCCGCGGCGTGGCTGCATGAAGAAGAAGGCCGCGTGCGCGTCGAGCCGGCGCAAGTTGATTGATGCTTGATCGGGAGGATGCCGCGATGCGAATGATGAACCCGAATAGAATCTATTGCCTCACGCGCAGCGCGCTGCGATCCGTTCCGCCGATCGCGTTTTTTCTGGCCGTGCTGCCGTGCTTGGCGGCGATCAGCCCCTCCGCGCTGCGCGCCGATTCCGCCTCCGACGAAGTTCTCCACGCCGAGCAGTCGCGCACCGCCGCGCTGATTAGCGGCGATTTCGCCGCGCTCGATCACCTTATGGCCGACGACGTCACTTACGTCCACGCCAGCGGCCAGCGCGATACAAAGGAAAGTTATCTCGCCGCGCTGCGCTCCGGGGTGCTCAGCTATCAGGCTTGGGACGCGCGCGAAGTGCACGTCCGCGTTTTGGGAGACGTAGCCGTGCTCAACGGAATCTATTCCGTGCGAGCCATGGATCATCGCGTGAGCAACGACCCCATCGTGATCGATCTTCATTTTCTTACGGTGTACGCGCGCCGTGACGGCCGCTGGCAACAGGTCGCATGGCAATCCACGCGCGTACCCGCGCCGGCCCCAGCTCACTGACGGCCGATCCGAAGGAATAGGAACAAATGGCGAAGCGAAAAATGAAATCGAAGCCGGCAAAATCCAAATCCGCGACCGATACGGGCTTGATCGGCATCATCGGGGGCAGCGGCCTATACAATATTCCCGGCCTTGAAGGCGCGCGCGAGGTGCGCGTGCGCACGCCGTTTGGCGATCCATCGGACGCCGTCGTCGTCGGCCGCCTGGAAGGCAGGCCCGTGGCGTTTCTCGCGCGGCACGGCCGCGGCCATCGCATCACGCCGTCCGAGATCAATTACCGCGCGAATATTTATGCGATGAAGCTGCTCGGTGTCGAGCGTATCGTCTCAGTCAGCGCGGTCGGCTCGTTGCGCGAGGACGTGCGCCCGCTCGAATTTCTAGTGCCCGATCAATTCTTCGATCGCACCAGGCTGCGCATCGCGACATTCTTCGGCAGTGGCATCGTGGCGCACGTTGGGTTCGATAAGCCCACCTGCCCCGAGCTTTCGGGCCTGGTAATTGAAGCCGGCGCGCAAGCCGGCGTCACCATGCATCGCGGCGGCACCTACGTTTGTATGGAGGGTCCGCAGTTCTCCACGCTGGCGGAGGCGCATGTGAACCGCCAATTGCGCTTCGACGTGATCGGCATGACCAATTTGACGGAAGCGAAATTGGCGCGCGAAGCCGAGATTTGCTACACCACCATCGCCATGATCACGGACTACGATTGCTGGCATCCGGAACACGATTCTGTGACCGTGGCCGATATCATCGCCAACCTCACGAAAAATGCCGCGGCGGCGCAAGATGTTTTGCGCGCCGTGGTGCGCGCGATGCCGCACACGCGAAGTTGCCGCTGCGGAGACGCGCTCAAGCATGCTATCGTCACCGATCCCGCGATGATCCCGGCTGCCACGCGCAAGAAACTGGCCGCTATCGTTGGTAAATATCTGAGCTAATAATTCGCTCCACAAATTGTGCTAAGGTTCTGCGCGCAGCAGGAGGAACGTTTGTGTCTCTTCTCGTAGTTGGATCGGTCGCCTACGACGCGATTGAAACGCCGTTCGGCAAAGTCGATCGCACGCTCGGCGGCGCGGCCACCTATTCGGCGGTCGCGGCCAGCCATTTCACCCGCGTGCATCTGGTCGGCGTGGTGGGCGACGATTTTCACGCCGCGGATAAAGCGGTATTGACCTCGCGAAAGATCGATGTTGCCGGTTTGGAGCGCGCGGCGGGCAAATGTTTTTTCTGGTCGGGCAGTTACAGCGCGGATTTGACGCAGCGCACCACGCTGGCGACCGATCTGAATGTTTTCGCCGAATTTCGCCCGAAATTGCCGGAGCACTATCGCGATTCGCCCTACGTGTTTCTTGCCAATATCGATCCCACGTTGCAGCGCGATGTTCTGCAACAGGCTCGGCGCAAGCCGAAGCTGGTTACGCTGGACACCATGAATTACTGGATCGAGCGCACGCCCGCCGAATTGCGCGAAACGCTTCGGCACACCAGCGTGTTGATGATCAACGATTCCGAAACGCGCCAGCTTTCGAGCGAAATCAATCTGCTGCGCGCCGCGCGTCACATTTTTAAACTCGGCCCGCGCACGCTGGTGATCAAGCGCGGCGAGCACGGCGCGATGATGGTTCACGGGCGCCATGCGTTCTGCGTTCCGGCATTTCCGCTCGAGTGCGTGCACGATCCCACCGGCGCCGGAGACAGTTTCGCCGGCGGCTTTATGGGCTATCTCGCCGGATGCGGCCGTGCCACGCCCGAGCACCTCAAGCGCGCCATGGTCTACGGCACCGTGATGGGTAGCTTCGCCGTCGAACGTTTCGGCCTGGACCGCTTGAAACGCGTCACGCGCCGCGAAATTGACGCGCGCGCGCGCCACTTCTCGCGTATCACGCAGTTCACTCTCTAGCGTCACGCCCGCCGCGCCGCGCTTCGCCCTTGCGGGGCGCGTTGTATACTGCAACCTTCCGCGATGCTCCGTCCCGTCAAACCGCGCGCTCTTGCTCCCGGCAGCATCGTCATGCTGGTATCCCCCGCAAGCTCTGCTGAGGCGCGAAAGATCGCCCGCGGTATGGCCGAGCTGCGCCGCTTGGGATGGATTCCGCTCCACGCCACGCGCAAAGAGCGTCCCGACGGTTATTTCGCCGCGCCGGTTCGCGGGCGCACGGCGGAATTGATTGCCGGGCTTCGTAGTGCACGTACCGATGCCGTGATCGCCGTGCGCGGCGGCTACGGCAGCGCGGAAATTCTGGATACTCTGTCACGCGCTCGCGGCTTCCGGCCCAAGCTTTTAATCGGGTATAGCGACATCACTTCGCTGCAGATTTTTCTTTGGCAGCGCCATGGTTGGGTTTCGCTTTACGGTCCGATGACCACGGCGTTCGGTGGCGGCGCAAACAAGCGATTCGGATACCACGCGCCGTCGCTCAAGAACGCCGTGAGCATCACCCGCGGCGGCTGGCAAATTGCCTTGTCGGGCCGCACGCTCGCACGCGGCACGGCAACGGGCCGCATCCTTGGCGGCTGCGTAACGCTGATTGAAACGACCCTCGGCACTCCATGGGAACTCGATACGCGCGGCGCGATTCTGCTGCTCGAAGACGTTGGCGTGCGGCCCTACCAGCTCGATCGCATGCTGCTGCATTTGCGCCAGGCGGGAAAATTCAAGGGCGTGCGCGGTATCGTGCTCGGCGAATTTCCAGACGCTGGCCCCGTGCGCGATGGAATCGCGATTCTCGATGTCTGCCGGCGGCGCCTGAGCGATCTCGGCGTTCCGATCGTGTTCGGCGCTTCCATAGGGCACACGCCGCGGCCCATGCTCACGATTCCATTGGGAGTGCGCGCGCGGCTTGACGCTTCCGGCGACGGAAATCTCAATATTCTCGAACCCGCCGTCGCGCCGCGTGAAAGAAAGACGCGATGACCATCGAATCCGGACGCGTGCACATGATTGGCATCGGCGGATCGGCCATGGCTGCCGTAGCCGGTTTGTTGGCCGCGCGCGGATACCGGGTTACCGGGTCCGATCTCGGCGTGTATCCCCCGGCCTCCACGTTGCTGCAAGGTCTGGGCATTCGCTGGCACAACGGGTTCTCCGCCGAAAATCTTGAGCCGCCGCCCGATTGGGTTGTGGTCGGCAACGCCGTCTCGCGCGGCAATCCGGAAGTTGAGGCTATGCTCGACGCGCATCTGCGCTATCGCTCGCTGCCGCAGGTTCTCGAAGAATTCTTCATTCCGGGCCACGATTCGATCGTGGTTTCCGGCACGCACGGCAAGACCACGACCACCTCGCTTCTCGCTTGGATCTTTGAGGTTGCGGGCCGCAAGCCGAATTTTCTGATCGGTGGCGTGGCGGAAAATTTCGGGCGCAGCTATGGCCTCGGCGGTGGGAAAGAAATCATCCTCGAAGGCGACGAATACGATTCGGCCTTCTTCGATAAAGCCCCGAAATTTCTGCATTATCACCCCGACGAATTGATCGTCACTTCTCTCGAATTCGATCACGCGGATATTTATTCCGATCTCGCCGCGATCGAACTGCAATTTCGCCGCTTGGTGAATCTTGTGCCGCGTCGCGGAAGAATCGTGGCGTGGGGCGATAGCCCGGCGGTTCGCGCTGCCGTCTCCAAAGCGTTTTGCCCGGTCGAAACGTATGGCTTCGGCGCCGATGCGCATTGGACCGCTGGCGATATTGAATTTATCGATGGCGCGACGGAATTTCGCATCGCGCGCGGCGGCAGGGAAGTGGCGCGCATTCGTTCCCCGCTCGCCGGACGCCACAACGTACTGAATACGGTCGCGGCCTCGGCGATCGCGTTAGGCCGCGGCATCGAGCGCGACGCGGTGGAGCAAGCGCTGAGGACGTTCCGCAACGTGCTCCGGCGATTGGAGGTGAAGGGCGAGACGAATGGCGTCTTGATTGTGGACGATTTCGCGCACCATCCCACTGCGATTCGCGCCACGATCGAAGCCGCGCGCATGCGCTGGCCCGGCCGCCGGCTCTGGGCGATCTTCGAGCCGCGTTCCAACACCATGCGTCGCCGCGAAATCGAAACGGACCTCGTTTCTGCGCTTGCGACTGCGGACGGCGCGGTTCTGGGGCCGGTGCATCGGCAGCAACTGTTGTCTGAAGCGGAGCGTCTTTCTCCCGAACGCGTCGTGACTGCCGTTCGCGCCGCGGGCAAAATCGGCGAAGCGCTCGGATCGGCGGAAGAAATTGCCGAATATCTTGCGGAGAAAACGCGGCCGAACGATTTGCTGTTGGTGATGTCCAACGGCAGCTTCGGTGGCTTGTGCGATCTCTTGTTGCAACGTCTCGCTGCGGATTCCACGGCCAACCGCGGCGCGCGCGCATGAAGTGCGCAAGCGCATTTCTGCGCGTCGCCGGATTCGCGCTGCTTTTCTGCGTGGCAATTCCCGCCCGCGCCACAATTTCCTACACAGTTTCGCTGGCCGATCGCGATCAGCACCGCTTCCACGTCACCATGACCGTGCCGAATGCGGCCGGGCAGGTGATTCTGCGCATGGCCGCGTGGGACGCCCTGTATCAGATCCGCGATTTCTCCTATCGCGTGACTTCGCTTTCCGCGCACGATGATTCCGGCGCCGCTACGGCGGCGAAACTCGATAAAGACACCTGGTCCATTGCCGCGCACGGCACGCTCACCATCGCCTATGACACGGATTGGAATGAGACTGGCCCGTTCGCCTGCCAGTTGAATGGCGAACACGCCTTCATCAATCCGAAAATGATCTTGCTTTACATTCCACAGCGTCGCGCCGAGGATGTGCGCATCGCCTTCGCCGACGCACCCGCGAATTGGCACGCTGCCGTTGAATTGCCCGAAGTCGCCGGCGGCGGAGGATTCGCCTTCGCCGCCGCGAATTTCGAGGCGCTCGCCGACGCGCCCATCGAGATCGGCGCCTTCGATGAATTTCAGTTTCAGGCCGGCGGCCGCCCGATCCGCGTCGCGATCTACGGCCATGGATGGAAACGCGACGAAGTGATCGCCATTCTCACGCGCATTGTGAACAACGAAGTGGCCATGATGGGTAGCGCGCCGTTTCCCGAATACCTCTTCTTGTTTCACGTCGGCGATGGCTGGGGCGGTGGCATGGAGCACATGAACTCCACGGCGATCTCCGTCGCGTCGATGGACCAATTGCCCGGCGTCGCGGCGCACGAACTATTTCACGCGTGGAACGTAAAGCGCATTCGCCCGCAATCGCTTCAGCCCGTCGACGATCAACGCGAGATGTGGACGCGCTCGCTATGGTTCGCCGAAGGCGTCACCAACACGTATGAAGATTACGTGATGGAGCGCACCGGCCTGTGGGACAAAACGCAACTGTATGAAGACATCGCGCGATTGATTACCGAAATCGAATCGCGTCCGGCGCACACCTGGCAAAGCGCGGAAGAATCCAGCCTGGACGCGTGGTACGAAAAATATCCCGAGTACAACGACGCCGATCACAGCGTCTCGTATTACGACAAAGGCTGTCTGCTCGGCGTGATGCTCGATCTGCAGATGCGCCAAGCCTCAGCCAATCGCGTCGGCCTGGACGATCTGATGCGCGCGATGTGGGCGGATTTTCCGATCAGGGGACGCTTCTACAACGATTCGACGGACATTCGCGCCACGGCCGAAGAAGTTCTGCGCCAGGCGGGCGTCACCGGCGCGGCGGCGGATTTAGGTCCGTTCTTTGCGCAGTATGTGGCCGGGACAGCGGAGATTCCTTACGCCGATCTGCTCGCCGATGCCGGGCTCGCATTGGAAAACAGCACCCACGGTTCCTCGCGCACCTTTCGCATCTCGGAGGTGCCGAATCCTACCGCTCTTCAACTCCGGATTCGAGATGGGATTTTGTCCGGCAGCACTGCGCCATTGGCGCACCAATAGAATCCTCGCGTCGGCATTGCTCTAGTCCCCCGGCGCCTGCGCCGTCAATTTTTCCAACTGCGCGCGCAGCTCGCGCACTGTGCGCACCAAATCCGGCAAGCCTTTCAGCGCCACCGAACTTTTCATCCACAATTTATGGTCCATCACCGGCGCGCCCGAAAGATAGGCCCCCGCGGGCACGTCGTGCGCCACGCCGCTCTGCGGCGTGAGAATTGCGCCATCGCCAATTTCGAGATGCCCCGCGCAGCCCACTTGCCCCAGCAGCAAACAATTCTTGCCCACGCGCGCGGAGCCCGAAATTCCCACCTGCCCGCACAGCAGCGTATCTTCGCCGATTTCCGCGCCGTGCCCGACCAGTGCCAAATCGTCGATTTTTACGCCGCGATGAATCAGCGTGCGGCCCACCGTCGCGCGATCGACGCAGGCGTTGGCTTGAATTTCCACGTCATCTTCAATCTCGGTGGGCCCAGTCTGCGGGATCTTCTGCCAGCGCCCAGCGGAATCCTTGGCGAATCCAAATCCGTCCGCGCCAATAATCACGCCATTCTGCAAGATCACGCGATTGCCAATCACGCACGCCTCGCGAATCACCGCGTGCGCGTGCAGCATGCAATCGTCGCCGATCCGCGCATCGCGATAGACCGTTACTGAGCTATGCAGCACCGTGTTGCGTCCGATCGCGGCGCCTTCATCCACGAAACAATACGGACCGATGTGCGCGCCCTCTCCGATGCGCGCCGTCTTCGCCACCACCGCGGTCGGGTGCACGCCTGGAGCGTAGCGCGGCGCGGGGTGGAAGAAGCCAAGGGCGCGCGCGAAATCCAGGTACGGATTCGCCGAACGCAGAAGAGCCAGCGGCGCGAGCCCTGGCGCGCGCTCGATTTGTTCGTCGTCCGCCAGAATCGCCGCGGCCGCGCGCGTCGAGCGCAGCGCCGCGCGATACTTCGGATTCGATAGAAAGGTCACTTGGCCCGGCCCCGCGGTTTCGAGTCCGGCGACGGCCGAAATTTCAATATCCGGATCGCCTTCGATCCGGCATTGCAAGCGCTCTGCAAGTTCGCGCAGTTTCATCAGGAAGCTCCTTGGTGCCGTTTGCCATCCGCCGCGGCGGACTTTGCCGGCAAGCTTACCGCGTGCGTGGTTCTGGTTGCCATTGTCGCGCGCAGGCTGAAGACCTTCGCAACGAATCCCGGCCACAGTGCGATCGATGGGGTCTATACTTACCGCCCTGCACCGGGAAACTTGCTCCAGCGAAAGTGAGTTGCCCAAATGCTTCCCGCGATAAACGTTCGCCTCGTCACCGGACCGGCCGGCGTGCCATCGAACTGCGGCGCCGAATGCTAGGTCCGCGTACCGCCGGAGCGGGCCGCCTGCCGCTTGTCATCGACAAAACGGTTACCATCGAAATCAACGGTTCTGCCCAGCGGATCCGCATGTGCGCCGAAAGCCGCGGGCTGCCTCCGATTCTAATTGTGCAAGCCGGACCGGGCTTGCCCATTCTTCACGAAGTAAAAAAGTTCCAGCAACACCTGCATCTCGAAAGCGATTTCATGGTGAGCTATTGGGAGCAACGCGGCTGCGGTATCGCGCCGGCGCAAGATGCGAAAAGCGTCTCCTTGCCGCAACAGGTCGAAGACCTCCGCAGCGTCCTGCAGTGGCTGGAGAATCAGACCAAACAAGCCGTCACGGTGTTCGGAATTTCTTTGGGCGGAACGATCACGCTGCAAGCCGCGGCCCGCGAATCCCATAGCGTAAAATCCGTAATCGCGATATCCCCGGATGCGAATACCGCCAGCAGCGACGCCTCCGTCTTTTTATTTCTCCACGCGCAAAGCGCTCTTGCAGAAAATCGTGGCTTAAGCGCAAGGGTCAAGAAACTTGGCGAGCCTCCCTATACGGATTCAGCGGCCTTCCAGCTGCGCGCCAGACTGTTGAGCGATCTGGGCGGTATCGAACATGGCAAAAAATTCAGCGGCATCCTTAAGGAAACGCTCTTTAGCATGCTCCGCACTTACGGTCCCGTGGGCACGGCCAAGGCCTTGCGCAATATGAATTTGATCCAACGCGAATTGCTGCCGCAGTTGGTGCTCTTAGATTTGTTCGCCGATCCGCCGCAAATAGCGGTCCCCGTCCATTACGTATTCGGCGCGCAAGACCCGCTCACTCCTCTTGCAATCGTTGAGCGATTGCCCCTGGCCATTGCGGCCAAAGAGACGACGGTGATCCGAGTTCCGAAAGCCGGCCACATGGTGCATTTCGATCAGCCGGAGATCGTGCGTTCGATCGTAGTGAAAGCCAAGGGTGAAACCAATGCCTTCTGAAAAAAATGCGCGCGTCGTGGTAACCGGCCTCGGTGGCTCCGAAGTCTTCAAGTACATTGAAGAGGAAATTCCTGAGCCCGGCGCGGGCCAGGTGCGCGTGAAGGTGCTCGCCGCGGGTGTCGCGTTCGCCGATATTTTGATTCGCCGTGGACTCTATCCCGACCAGCCGCCATTTCCGGTCACGCCGGGTTACGACATCGTGGGCGACATCGACGCGCTAGGCGCCGGCGTCGCGGAATTCAGCATCGGTCAGCGCGTCGCGGCGATGACCATGATCGGTGGCTACAGCCGATTCACGATTGTTCCCGCCGCGCATCTGGTCGCCGTGCCGGATGGTCTTGATCCGGCGGAGGCGGTCAGCCTGGTGCTGAATTACGTGACGGCCTATCAGATGATGCATCGCATCGCGCGGCTCGGCGCAGGACAGAGATTGCTCGTGCACGGCGCGGCCGGCGGCGTGGGCACCGCGGCGCTGCAACTTGGAAAAATTGCTGGCCTCGAAATGTTCGGCACGGCCAGCAAGCCGAAACACGATTTGGTGGCTGGGCTCGGCGCCACTCCGATTGATTATCGCTCTGAAAATTTCGCGGACCGCATCCGCCAGCTCGCGCCCGGCGGAGTCGATTGCGTGCTAGACCCGATTGGCGGAACGCAGTGGTGGTCATCCTATCGGTGTTTGCGTCGCGGAGGCAGTTTGGTGTGCTACGGCGCGCAGGCCGTCGTCACTAAAGGAAAATTGGCCGCGGGCCTGGGATTCGCGCTGGTGGCCCTGATGAAAATTCTCCCCGACGGGAGAAAAGTAGCGTGGTACAACGCCAAGACCACTCGCAACGAGCACCCTGAATGGTTTCGCGAGGATATGTCCAAGCTGTTCCAGCTTTTGAAGTCGCGTTCGATTGTCCCGGTGATCGCGGAAAAATTTCCGCTGCGCGAGGCCGCGGGCGCCAATGAACTTCTGGAGAAGGCCCAGGTTTCCGGCAAGCTGGTTTTGCTGCCTCAGGAGTAAGCCGCCGGCGCCGCCCGCGGTGAGCTACGATCGGCCCAATTTCAGTTCGATCTGCTGCATCAGTTCGGCGCGAATTCGCGCGATATCTGGCGTGGCGTTGTCGAAGAGTTTGGATTGCTCCTGCGCGGATTGCAGGCTCCAGGTCCAGCGCGTGTTGAGCTTGGCGTAGAGCGCGGCGAGCCGGTCAAAAATTTCGGCAGCGACCAGTGGCTGGAGCTCGCTCAGGTGCGTTTCGGCTTTGGACTGTAGCTCTTTCGCTTTTTGCTCATGCTGATTCCATCGCAGGAAGACCTGTTCCTGATTGAATTTCTGGAATGGTTCCAGCCACTGCGCTTTGCGCTGTTCCAGTTCGGCGGGTGTTAACTCGCGGCCGGCTTGCTGGCGCACGATAGTCTCGGCCTGAGATGTCAAGCGGCTGAGCGTGCTCGCGAGAGTTTCGAGCGTGTAATAAAGAAAAAAGAGTTCCGATTTGGACGCGAAGAACGCCTCGGTGATGCCCGTTGTGGCCAGATGGATTTGATTTGCGTGATAGCGGCGGAATTCCCAATCTTCCAGTAGCTGTTGCTTTTTCTTGTCCCAATAAACATTGAAGATAATCGTTACCAGAACCGAAACCAGTCCGCCGCCGACGATGCTCAACCAAGGATTCATTGCGCAGCGATTCTCCTTGCAGGTCCCCCGATAGTAGCACGCGCACGCGGAGCAGCCGCTCGCGCGCTAGTCGTTGAATAGCTTGGGCTGTGCGGGCGACTGAGCCGCGGCTTTCCTCCGCGCGATGCCGACCACGCCCAGCACCGTCATCTCGGTCAGCGCCGCGCGCGGAATGAAAATTTTGGTGATATTGCCGTGCAGATCGGGCGGAGTGATCTGCACGCCGGCGTCCAGCAGCCCCAGCAGGTCGTTGGGCACGACGCCTTCGATTGAATCGCCGTCGTGGAAGCGCAAGCGAACCCAGAGGCCATCGAGTTTGGGACGGGAGAGAAACGCTTTGCGCGGCAGTTCCGTGTCGTCGGCGAATTCGCGCACGAAATATACGGCGCGGACGTCGGCGAGCGCTATGGAGCGATGTTCCCCGTCGGGTGTGAGCAGATCGAGCGATTCCGCGGCGCCCAAATTCGCTGGGTTCAGGTAGCCTTGCACGGATTTGCCGCCCGCGAGGATTACCTGGGCTTTTTTGCGCGTGGTGGAAGCTGGCGGCTCGCGTTTCACGGAATGGCGCCCTTGCGCCTGTCGCTTGCGCCTCGGGTGCGGAGTATGTTATGGTACCGGTCGCCGAGTTGTCAACTCGTTCTTTTTCAGAGGCTTAGCCTGAGAGTCGGTCGTCTTTGACCCAGCACCGGCAGATACTCAAATCGGCTTCGGTGATCGGGTTTTTCACACTCATCAGCCGAGTTTTGGGCTATATCCGCGATGCCCGGCTCACGCTGCTGCTGGGCACCTCGATTTCGGCCGATGCGTTCCTTCTGGCATATCGCATCCCGAACATGGTGCGCAGAATGCTCGGCGAAGGCTCCTTGAACGCGGCCTTTATCCCCGTCTTCAGCGACTACATGGGGCACCGCTCGCGCGAGGAGATGTGGCAACTGGCGAATCGCGTGTTCTGGA
>Ga0302326_10026602_pt1 | contig 11687 bp, 10 predicted proteins | sample Palsa_T0_3_FD_202264 | JGI IMG/M metagenome (GOLD analysis project Ga0302326, IMG submission 202264) | Peat permafrost microbial communities from Stordalen Mire near Abisko, Sweden - Palsa_T0_3 | ecosystem: Environmental > Terrestrial > Soil > Palsa > Peat permafrost | place: Sweden: Abisko... | reverse complement strand
TTCGGCTGCGGATTCTGTTTTCCGCTTTCCTGTCACGATCCAATCACCAATCACCACGACTGTGCACCCCCAGGATTCATCCAATTACTGCCAATCAACCGATTATCCCACTTCGCGCGGGTTGCGAGGGGCCAATGTCTCGCTAATCTTAACGGCCAGTGGATGGAACGGGGGACGGCTCATCGCGGGTTTCAGGGATGAAACTGTCTCTTACGCTTCTCATCATCATCGGACTGCTCGGGCCGGCTTGGGCGCTGGCGGATATGCCATCGGATATTCGAACCGTCCTGCAGGACAAGCTCCTGCACAAGGCGACCGTGGGCATTCAAGTCGTTCGGCTCGGCGCGTCCGCAACCGATGTGCGGCCGATCTACACGCTGGAAGCGGACACGCCGCTGATTCCGGCGAGCAATCTCAAACTCACCACCACCTCAGCCGCTCTGGATGCACTGGGCCCGGATTTCAAGTTTCGCACGATGCTGGTGCGGGTAGGGGAGGACCTGGTCATTGTCGGCGACGGCGACCCCACCTTCGGGGATGCCGAGTTTCTCAAGCACGCGGGCTGGAACGTCACCACCGTTTTCCAGGGTTGGGCAACCCAGCTTCAGAAACTGAAGATCACGTCGGTGCGCGATGTGATCGTGGATGACGGAGTATTTGAAGAGCCCGCAGTGCATCCCCATTGGCCGGCCAATCAGCTCGATGAACGGTATATGGCCGAGGTGGGGGGGCTGAATCTCAACGCCAATTGCGTCGATTTCACCATCACCCCCGGTGCGCCGGGACAACTGGCGGTATATCTGCTCAACCCGCCGACGAGCTATCTGAACATCACCAACACCTGCATGACCAGTTCGGACAACGTGGTCAGGCTGAGCCGCGATCCAAATTCCAATGACGTTTTGCTCACCGGCCATGCACCGCCCCGCGGGACGGTGGCGGTATCGCTCCCCGTTCGCGATCCCTCGCTCTTTGCGGGAACCGTCTTCAGTGAGACGCTCAAAGCCGCGGGAATCACTGTCAGGGGCGAAGTGCGGCGCGACCGCACCGTGCGGGACCGGCATGATGCGGGATCGATTCAATGGGACGTTCTGGGAATCAATGAAACCCCGCTCGCCAGCGCCCTGGCCCGAGCCAACAAAGACAGCATGAATCTCTACGCCGAGAGCCTTTGCAAGCGGCTTGGCTTTGCCCTCTCGCACCAGCCCGGCTCCTGGGCCAACGGCACGGCTGCCGTCGCCGCGTTTCTTCACAAAACCGGGGCGCCGCCGGAGGAATTCAATCTGGATGATGGATGCGGACTCTCCAAGCTCAATACCATCAGCCCCAATGCCCTCTGCAAGCTGCTGATCTACGACTTCTTTTGCCCCAATCACCAGGTGTTCATGGCAAGCCTGGCGGTGGCTGGAATCGACGGCACGCTTTGGGACCGCTTTCGCGGCTCCGACATCCGCGGCAGACTTTTCGGCAAGAGCGGGTTCGTCGAAGGCGTCAGCTCCCTCAGCGGCTACCTGCACGCCCGCGACGGCGAATGGTACGCCTTCTCCATCCTGATGAACGGCATCCCGCACCTGTCCAATTCCGAAATCAAATCCCTGCAGGAGAAGATCGTCAAGGCAGTGGACGCCGGCACACCGGCGCTCTCTTTGCGGGAGTGAGAATGAAGGGTGAAGATGGGTTCGGGGTTCAGGGTTCAGGAAAGAGGGGTGAAGCAGCGGTTTTCAAGTTGCTCTACCGCCCCCGACCGCCGGCCTGGCCACTTCAGTGGCCATGTCCGAACGCGCACCCGCTGCACCATCCTGCAAACCGCTGAGCGTAAACGGGGAAAGTGGAATTGACGACAGGCGTTTTGCATCCTTTGATCCGTCACTCTTCCCCGTTGAGGGGAGAAGTTGGAAGTCGCCGTCTTGTCACGTTCCAATCACCAATCACCAGCTCCCCATCTCGCCCTCATCTGCCTCGCCGCGCTGGTCGGCGGATGCGCCAGTTCCAACCGCAACGTTGGCCCGGCGTCGGCGATCGTTCGTATCGACCCCTGGATATTTGACGGCGACCACGGCGCGGCGATCGTCACCCGCCATTACGTGATCTACACGACCATCCCTGATGAACGCTGGCGCGAATCATTCGCGCAGCTCATGGAAGCGGCGCTGGCGCAATATTCCCAACTCGCCCCCGACGTCCCGCTGACGCATCGGCCCATGGAATGCTACGTCTTCGCCTCGCGCCGGGAATGGGCCACCTTCACGAGCGCCAAAACCGGAACCGATGCCACGATTTACCTGCACATCACCCGTGGCGGATACACCGTGCGCGACTGGTTTGTCGCCTTCTACATCGGCGAAGCCGGGACATTTTCCGTCGCCGCTCACGAGGGATTCCACCAGTTCGCCGCGCGCCATTTCAAGACGCGGATTCCGCCGTTTCTGGAAGAGGGAATCGCCTGCTTGTTCGAAAACGTTCAGTGGGAGATGGGCGTGCCGACATGGAAGCTCGATACCAATCCTAATCGGCTTGGGTCGCTGCGCACCGCAATAGCGGCCGGCCAATTCATCCCGCTCAGCGAGCTCATCACATTGCACGCCGGCCAAGTCGTCAACGGCCCCAAGGCCCGAATCTCCGCGTTCTACGGCGAGAGCTGGGCGTTTGCGCAGTTCCTGTGGACGGCCGACAATAAAAAATTTCGCCCCCGCCTCCAGCGCCTTCTCGCCGACGCGGCCGCCGGAAAGATCCAGGGCATCCTCAGCCGTCCGATCGACGCGGTCTTCTGGAACCCCGCGACCGCTAAACCTTTGCTGGAGCGGTATCTCGGTAGCGATCTGCAAACCCTCGACGGGGAGTTTCAACACTATCTGACCGATATCCCCGACGAGCGAAACGACGGCAATTGAAGCGATCCCAGCCGAGCTTTGGCTGTTCCTTTCGCACCAAACGCGCCGTTTCTGGTTGCCGCGAAGAAAAATTAGCTTTGCGTCCGAGAACTCTGTCGGTATTCTGCAAAGAGTCAGGCAAGTCACTGGAATTTTGTGATGACCGAACGACGTACATACCACTTCGATGGCCGCATCCAGGGGATCGGCTTCCGTTACACCACCCACAACATGGCCCAGCAGTACGCCGTTCTCGGCTACGTGAAAAATCTTCCCGACGGCCGCGTCGAGTTGGTCGTTGAAGGAGACGAGGCCGAGATGGACTCGCTCGTCCAGGACCTGCAGCGCCGCATGAACAACTTCATCCGCCACACCGAAGCCCACTCCGGCCCCGCCACGGGGGAGTTTGATAATTTCAATATCCGGCACTGACCCCGTCGATCGCGACATCGCTGACGCTGACTTGGTGAGGTTTTAGTGCCAGGTGAGATATTCCACGACTACTGGCAACTTCGCGTGAGCGCGGCAGCTTCCCAACTCGAGGCTGTGCGTAAGATTATAAGCCACCCCACAACTCGCGGGAGTGTAGCCGAGAACGCGGTACGCAATATTGTCGCTCCGGTGCTTCCGCACCGTTTTGGGATTACCAACGGCTTCCTGCTCACCAAGGGAGCGGATGCGAGTCAGCAGATTGACGTGCTGGTCTTCGACCGTCTTGACGCGAGTCCCGTATATGAGGACCAGTCCTTCGCGGTCGTCTCGCCGGAGATGGGGGTATTGGCGCTCGAGGTCAAGAGCATCCTAAATAAAAAGGATCTACGAGAGGCAGTCAAGAATCTCGCCTCCGCAAAGCGCCTCAATCCGGATATCGCGACGGTTCTCTTCGCATTTACCGGCCTGAAGGCCAACACGCTAGCCAAGCACCTCCCAGGCCTCGCTACACCGCTAGCTTCGCGAGAACGAGTGGATGTCATCATCAACTTGAAGCACAACTTTGTGGCCAAGGTGGATGAAAGCGCGCGGGCGACTTACGATTGCTATAGCGTTCCGGGGATCGCCGTAAAGACCTTGCTTCTTCATGCGGTAGCCAGTGCAAAAGTGAAAAACCTGATGGACTACGTTGATGTTGGCCCGGTGCTGGGCACTCCGTTCCTGCAGATCAACGTCTGAGAGGTGTGCGGTGTCTGTGAATGTAGTCGACTGTGATACTTTCGAGGCTTTCCTGGATGAGCTGCACAATCGGCCTGCCATCCGGCTTGTGAAGTTGGCGGACTACGGATTCGTCGCGCCACTGAAGACCAGTTCAGGGGCAATCGTAATGGCACCGCAAGTCAAGATCGTTGTGACGGCCTTCGACAAAAAAGAGAGGGCCTTGCTGCGTTGGCTGTCAAGTCGGCGCGCCAACGGAATGGCCACCGTCGCCATCGGAAAGGCTCACGGAATTTACGGCGATATGGTTGTCGCCGCGAAGAAAGAAGATTTGCGGAAATGGTTGGAGCTTGAGGGATATTCTGTCTCCGATGGCGAATGGACGCCGGATGATATCGAGCGTTTGGTGGCCAAGCGCGCTGAATCGGGGCACGCGGTGTGATTGACATCGTCCGATGTATTTTTCACGGGCGATAGTCAGCCGCGATGACCGAGCCAAAGGGATAATGCGTTGCTAACTCGTGTGATGACGCTTTCCCAATCGCGGATGGAAGGCTGGCGGAACAATCGCATTGAGGGGTACCAGGGACTGTCCTCTCGTTCTCGAAGCCAACGCCAGTCGGGGGAAAATGGCAGGAGCGTCCAGACCGGCTTGCCCATGGCGCCGGCAACATGCACTACTGCCGTGTCCACGGAAATCACCAGGTCCAGATTGGCGATCAGCGCGGCCGTGTCGGAAAAGTCATTCAGCTCCTGCGTCCAATCGACCAGTTCCATCCCTTGGGGCAGAGTTTTGGCTTGCGCCGCAGCTTCCCCTTTTTGCAGGCTGAAAAATCGCACGCCGGGAATTCGCAGCAGGGGAGCCAGGGCGGTCAGCGCGATCGATCGGTTGCGATCGTTTTTGTGGGTTGGGCTTCCAGCCCAGACGAGAGCGACCTTTGGTGCCGGTGAATAAGCAGCCAGCCTGGTTCGCCACGATTCAACCGACTTGGGATCGGGAAACAGATACGGAACCTTCGCGGGAATCGATTCGATGGTGGTTTGAAACATCAGAGGAAGGCTGAGCAGCGCGCAATGAACGTCGAATGGGGGGAGTGCCTCGCCCGGAGTCACCCACGCTGTCACTCCAGAGATGCTCTGCAGCAGGCTCCGAAGCACCGGGTCGCACCCGAAGATCACTTTCCCGCCTCGTTCGGCGACGAGCGGAGCGTACCGGACAAACTGGATGGCGTCCCCAAATCCCTGCTCCGTGTGGAGCAAAATAGTGCGGTTCGTCAGATCCGAGCCGTCCCATTGCGGTTGGGAACATATTAAGAGGGGCGGGAAATCCTTCCGTTTCCAGCGCCATTCATACTCCTCCCATCCCTGCTTGAAATTGCCCGCGTGAAGCAGGGTTAATGAGAGATTATGGTGGGAGTCGGCGAAATTGGGCTTGAGGGCGATCGCCTGCCGGAACGCGGCGATGGCCTGGTCGATTTGTCCGCTGTCTCGCAAGGCGTTGCCGAGATTGCTGTGGGCCTCGGCCAAGTCGGGTTTGAGGGCGACCGCTCGCCGGCAGGCAGCAATCGCCTCGTCGACTTGTCCGATCTCTCTCAGGATGTTGCCGAGATTGCAGTATGCTTCAGGGTAGTCGGCTTCCCCGGCCAGGGCGCGCCGATAGGCGGCCACCGCCTCGTCGGTTTGTCCGATCTCTCTCAAGATATTGCCGAGATTGCTGGCCGCTTCCGGGTAATCGGGTTTCAGGGCGAGGGCGCGCTGGTAGGCTGCCAGCGCCTGATCGACTTGCCCGTTCTCTTTGAGCGCGACGGCAAGGCTGACATATAGTTCAGGCGCATCGGGCTTGAGGGCAACAGCCTGCTGGTAGGCGGACACCGCGTCGTCAAATTGCCCGGCCTTTCTCAGCGTGCTGGCGAGATTACCGTGGGCTTCGGCGTAGTTGAGACGCAGCCCGATGGCGGCTCGATACGAATCGACGGCATGTTCGAGTTGTCCTTTGTCTCTCAGGGCGTTGCCAAGATTGCAATGCGCTTCGGGAAAGTTGGGCTTTAGCGCAATGGCACGCCTGCATGCGGCGATTGCCTCCTCGACTTGTCCTTTTTGTCTCAGGGCATTGCCAAGATTGCTATGTGCTTTAGGGAAGTTGGGGTTGAGGGCGATGGCTTTCCTGTAAGCGGCGATCGCCTCATCCAATTGTCCTTTGCCGCTCAGGGCATTGCCGAGATTGCTGTACGCTTCGAGGTAGTTGGGCCGCAGCGCGATGGCCTCTTGAAACGCGGCAATCGCCTGATCGAGTTGGCCGGCGTCTGAGAGGGCATTGCCGAGATTGTTGTACGCACTGGCATAGGCGGGCCGCAGCGCGATGGCCTGTCGGCAAGCGGCGATGGCCTCGGCTAACTCTCCCTTGTCTCTCAGTGCGTTGCCGAGATTGCTGAACGCCTCGGCGAAGTTCGGGCGCACGGCGATGGCTTTGCGGATCAGCTCCACCGCGATGTCGTTTTGTCCCCTCCGACTGGCAATTGCGCCCAGGTTATGCATTGCGTCGGCGTGCTCCGGTTGTTCCGCCAGAACCTGCCGATAGAGCTGTTCCGCCTCGTGCAAACGCCCGGCGCGATGGTGCTGAACCGCCAGATCAAAAGATTGTTGAAGCGCGATTGAAGTCATGGCGGCATCACCAACAATGATACGTCCGAGAACATGCGCGAAACGGCGGCGGATTGCCACACTTCAGAGCTACGGCACGACAACGTCCCAGAATGGGCTCGTCAAAGCGAGGTGCGGCAGCGTATTCCGACTGGCCGGGCAGTAATTATGGCATCACCGTGCGTCGATAGCTTTTGTATTCGATAGTCATTCCATGCGACACACCTTCCGCCAGTCTCGTAACACAAAAATAGCTCATCGGATGCCGCGCCGCGGCATGGTGATGGTCTACGTAATAGTCTCGATGGTCGTCATGATCGGCTTTTGCTCTCTGGCCGTTGACTTTGGCCGGGTTCAGGCCGCCAAAACGGAATTGCGCGCCGCCGCCGACGCCGCGGCGGATGCCGCCGCGGCTTGCCTGCCGCAGGGTTCCTCAACGGCGCAGTCGGCGGCGATTGCCATCGCGGGCAAAAATATGGTCGACGGCACGGCGCTGTCTCTGACGACGTCCAACATTGTCATCGGCTCCTGGAACACCAGTACTCGGACGTTCACGAGCGGGGGTAGCGCCGACGACGTCACGACCTACCAGGCCGTTCAGGTCGCTGCCAGCCGAAGCGCCGCGAACAACAACGCGATCCCATTGATGTTCGGCACGATCATCGGGATGCCGACCTGCAATGTCACCGCGACGGCGGTCGCGGCGCTGATGACCCAGTCGAGCTCCAAGACACAGTATGTGTCCGCGCATGGGGACCCTTGGTTAGCCGGCGAGCCCGCCGGAGTGACCGGAAGCGAGCCGGACACTGGATATGACAATCCATCGCCCAACAGTACTCATCCGTGGAAAAACGATGTGGCGAACCCGGGAAAAGTGCTCGCGGCGGTTACTGCCGCCGGCTCCTCCGGCACCTATACTGCACCGACGGATTCATCGAAGGTGGCTTGGACAGACTACTCAGCCAACGAGCCCTACGGCTCTCCCAGCGGATTCGTGGTGAACGTAACACCCGGGTCGGCGATCCAGATTTCCATCCCGCTCACTACGCAGAACCTGGCGAATAACCAGGGAGCACTCACCGGCGGCACGGGCGATACCTACGCCAACGGCGACAGCGGCGGCGATTACACCAATGTCAGCGACGACGCAGCTAATCCGAGCAATACCCAAGGCACCACCACGACCTCCGGCTCTGAGCACGGCATTTCCAACATCATCGCCCCTCTCAATTCCGTAATCGGTGTTTTCATGGACAAGAACGGCGCCACGTATGGAGCGGACAGCACGCAGGAAACCACCGAGTCCTCCGCGCCGGGAACGCCCGCGGGGCTGGATTTCAGCACACAGACCGCCCGCGATTACACCGCAGTCGCGCCGAAGCTCAATCAAACGTTCTACGTGGGCAACGGACAGACCAGCGCCGGCATCACCCAAACGATTATTGTCCCGCCGAACACGTATGAACTGTTTTTGGGGTCAATGGACGGCCACGAATGGAGCAACAACGCGGGCGGATTCACCACAACGATTACTCAATATCGGATCCAACTGGTTAACTGAGACACGAACACTAACAAGCGATAAAATCAGAGTAGTCGTAGACGATATTTCGGCTCGGGCGCATGGGATCGAACAGGACGATCACCAGGTCCTTGACGCCGGCAGAGTCGTATCGCTGCGGACTGATGGAGATTCTCCGCGATTGCAGGGAGCCGAGGGCTTTGAACTGATACGTCAGAGTGAAGGAAAAATGGCGGCGCCCGCTGCGGACGATCGCTTTCTCGACGACAGCCCCGAATGTCGCCTTGCCGTATCGCGTCAGCCAGTGAGACCGCCATGGCAACAGCCAGATCGCGTAAAACAAGACCCCGCCGATCGCCAGGGCGAACCCCGCGCTGAACCACAGTATCTTCCGATAGCGGGCGTAAGCCGCCAGTGAACGATCCAGCGCCGAATAACCCAGCGGCCCCACGTGAATCACATGCGCCTTCACCGCCCCTCCGACCTGGAACGCCTGGTATTCATCCGGCAGCACCTCGTCACGGCCGGTAAATCCGGATCGATCAAATTGGTACTCGATGTAACACCCCGTTCCCCGGTGCCCTTTCGACTCGCGCCATTGTCCGACAACCCGTGCCGGCTGTGCGGGAAGCAGAAAGACAACGATCGGCTCAAGGATGACAATCGCTACTGATGCCGCGCAAACCGCCAGCAGCGGTGCCGTCAGAATTCGTCCCAGCAGAACTGGACCGAGCGTACCGGGCTTGCGGCGCACCGTCCGCGGCGAACGCAAGAGCGCCGTCGGTATCGGCGAATCCACGCCCTGGGATTTCACCATGCGGAGATTCTAGGCTCTGTCTGCGATACGCAGCCTTCAATAATGCGAGCCCCGCTTCAACCCCGCGTATCAAGTTCTCGCGCAGAAGAACCGATGCCGAGCTTATGGACTGGGCCTTGGCCGCAACGCAACCCGATGCCTGTTTCCCGGCCTTCCTGTTCATCATCGGCCTTATAGTGATCCTTGTCGGTTGGGCTGGTACAAAAACCGGCGAGCTCACTGGCCCCCCGCGCCGGAGATACGAGTGGTTAACCACCGGTTATCAAGGTGATGAACCGCCCCCTCAAGGGATCAACCGCGAAAGCAACCCGTTTGCCTTCTACTACATCATCGGGTGCATGTATTTGCTCGGCGCGTTCCTGATCCTGACTGCCATCGTCGAAATCTTGTTCTTCTGAAATAGAGACTACCTTTCGCGACGCAGGCCCGTTGGGAGTTCCCCCTCTCCATCTCCCCGCAGAGCGCGGCGAGTTCATCCCCAGGTCAAAAAGTGCCGAACTCCCGCGGGCAAGTGGCAAGTAGATCCCATTTTTCATAGAACGCGGTCGTGTTTGCCATCGGCCTTACCGATCATCTTGAAAGTCCCGTCGATCGGCCGTCAGCTGAAGTGTACGCGGAGGCTGCCGAGGTGGTCCGGCTGGCCGATGCTCTGGGCGTGCAATATGCCTGGTTTGCCGAGCACCATGTGCATGTACACCGGGGGCATCTCCCCGCCCCATTGCTGCTGGCGTTGCACCTGGCGAGCGAGACGCAGCACATCCACCTCGGCATGGCCGTCACATGTCTGAACTTGCACAGGGCGCTCGAGACGGCCGAGCAGGTGGCCGTGGCCGACCGCCTGATGAACGGCCGCCTTGCCCCCGGTTTCGGCAGCGGCAGCACGCCGGTCGAGGCGGTATGGCTCGGCGTCGACGATCCCGCCGACGAATCTGAACGGCACGCAAGATTCGAGACAGCATTGAACGTCATCCGCGCCGCCTGGGACCACGGCCAGACGCTCAGTTCCGGGCCGTTTCTTCCCAAGGCCGCCTCAGACCTGCGCCAGCGAACGTGGATCGCGGTGAACAGCATCGGCGCAGCGCACGTCGCCGGCCGGTTCGGCGGAAACGTCCTGTTTTCCCACCTGCGAACCCCCGCCCAGCACAACGGGTACGCCGCCGCCTACCGCGCTGCCGGAGGCGCCGGCCTGATCGCCATGAATCGCCCCGTCTACGTCGGCGCAGACAACACGACTGCCTTCGCCGAAGCCGAACCCGCCCTCCGCACGCTTTGGCTCCGTTTTCGCGACGAAGGAAAGATCCCCACTGCCACCCCCGAACCGTCCGCCGCATCTGATCTCTGCCACCATCCCCTCAACTTCATCGTCGGCGGCCCCGCATCGGTCGCGCGGCAATTGCGGGCTCTCCACGCGATGTGTCCTTTCGACGTGTTGAATGTCGAATTGCGGTGGGACGGCCTGACCCATGGGCAGGTACTACAGAGCCTGCAACGACTCATGAAGATTTTCGGCCGACGCAGCAAACCCGCGCCGGGATGAGTCTCGCCTTTGATTCAATTGCAATTTCGGCAGGGACGATGCGCCCGAGCTCTGACCTTGTATGCTCTATTATTCGGATTCCGTTACCGCCGCCGACCGGCGGCCATCTACCCTGCGTCGCGACATTGAATCCCCGCCGTCCAACGGCACAGAAAGGCAGCGAATGAGTCATCTACGTCTGAGCAGCAAGACCATGACGATACGCCTCGCCCTCGGCTGCGCCCTGCTCGTCGGCAACTTACGTTCGCACATCGTCCGCGCCGCTCCACCCGCCGACGGATCATCCCCCACCGCCCCGCAGGACGCACCGCCGCCAGACGCACCCCCGCAGGACGGCCCACCTCAGGACTCTCCATCGCCCGACCGAGGCAATGATGACCATCGACCCCCGCGTCCTCCCCGCGTCGAAGACATCCTTCGGGAACTGAGTCTCACCGGCGATCAACAACAGAAGGTCGACGCACTTACTGCTGATTTTCAGCAGAAGCAACATCAACTCCGCGAAGACTTCCTGAATCAGCTGAAAGTAGTGCTCACCCCGGAACAGTTCGAAAAGATTCGCTCCGCCATTGATCGCAAGCCGCCCCCTCGCGCCGATCAGCCGGGCAACGACCAGCCTGCTCCCGAACAACCCGGCCAGAACCAACCCTCGACCTCCCAACCCGCCGCCTCCGCCACCGACAGCCCTGTGGGCACCGTCATTTTCTCCGGCGGCCACGACCTCGATCCGCGCGACGGCGGCCGACCCGACATCCTCATCGCCGCCGCCCTCAACGTTCCCACCGATGTCTTCCGCACCGCGTTTACCGGCGTCACCCCCGCCTCAGGCGGCAACGCCCCCGAGCCCGCACAGGTTCACCTCAACAAGCAAGCGCTGCTCAAAGTTCTCGGCCCCTACGGCGTTACCAACGACCGCCTCGATGCCGTCTCCAACCATTACCGCTACATGCGCAGCCGCGGACAAATGTGGCCCACCACCGCCGCTCGCGCCACTGCCGTCATCACCAACGGCACCGTCACCTCGTTCACCATCGACGACCCGGGGTCCGGCTACACCTCTTCACCCACGATCACCATCGCCGGCTTCCCCGACCTTCACGCCGCCGCGACGATTGCCTTTACGACGGACTTCAAAACCAACGGCTCCATCAA
>Ga0302326_10026601_pt1 | contig 11687 bp, 20 predicted proteins | sample Palsa_T0_3_FD_202264 | JGI IMG/M metagenome (GOLD analysis project Ga0302326, IMG submission 202264) | Peat permafrost microbial communities from Stordalen Mire near Abisko, Sweden - Palsa_T0_3 | ecosystem: Environmental > Terrestrial > Soil > Palsa > Peat permafrost | place: Sweden: Abisko... | reverse complement strand
GAGCAGAAATACGCTCTCGACCAGCACGCGATTGTCGCCACCACCGACGTTCACGGAACTATTACGTATGCAAACGACAAATTCTGCGCCATCAGCAAGTACTCGCGGGACGAACTGCTGGGACAGAGCCATCGCATCATCAACTCTGGCCGGCACCCGAAAGAGTTTTTCCAGCAGGTGTACCACACCATTGCGAATGGCAAGGAAGCCGCATCCGGCGGGAAAGCGAGATGACAATGAGCAGTACCGGAACCAAACTCGGGATTCAAGACTCCCCCGAACCGCAGCCCAAGCTGCGCGCCTTGCTGGTAGAAGATAATGCCCTCGACGCCGCACTGGTGGTGCGAGCGCTCTGCAAGGACGGTTTCGATATCGCCGCCGATGTCGTGCAGGATGAAGCTGCGTTCACTCGGGCGCTCCGTACTCATCCGCCAGAGGTTGTGTTGGCCGATTACAACCTGCCGAATTGGAAAGGGATGGAGGCGCTGAAGGTACTGCTCAGTGAAGGTCTCGACATCCCGATGATTCTGGTTTCGGGCGCGCTGGGCGACGTAACCGCCGTCGAATGCATCAAGCAGGGCGCTACAGATTACGTCCTGAAAGATGGGTTGGCGCGCTTGCCGGAGGTCATTCGCCGCGCCTTGCGGGAAAAAAACGAGCGCAGCCTGCGCCACCAGGCGGAAGAAGACTTGGCCCGGAAAATCGATGAACTGGCCCGCTCCAACGCCGATCTGGAGCAGTTCGCCTATGTCGCTTCGCATGACCTGCAGGAGCCGCTGCGCATGGTGACGGCCTACACCCAGCTGCTGTCGGAGCGGTACCACGGCCAACTCGACGAGAGTGCCGCCAAATTCTTGGGCTATGCCAGCGAGGGGGCTCAGCGCATGCAAGTCCTCATTCAAGATCTGCTGGCATTTTCTCGAGTCGGCCGGAACAGCGCGGCCTGCGGCAGCGTCGATTGCAACGCCGTGATGGCCGATGTGCTGCTGACTCTGGCCTCCGCCATCCTGGAGAGCGGCGCCGTCGTTACCCATGCGGGGCTTCCGGCCGTGTGGGGAGTCCGCACGCAGATGGCGCAGGTCTTCCAGAATCTGATTGGGAACGCCATCAAGTTCCGCGGGAAAGAGCCGCCGGTGGTCTCCGTGCAGTCTGAAAAATCCGGCCAGCACTGGCAGTTCAGCGTAAGCGATAACGGCATCGGAATTCCGCCAGAATACGCAGAAAACATTTTTGTTGTCTTCCAACGTTTGCACACCCGCAATGAATACCCGGGCAACGGCATCGGCCTGGCTATCTGCAAGAAGATTATCGAGCGCTGCGGCGGCAGGATCTGGATGGAGTCGCAAGCCGGTTCCGGTTCCACCTTTAAGTTCATCATGCCTTCCCATGGGCCCGATGAGCGGGTGGGAGGGCGGCCATGAAGCCAGCACCCAACATCCTCATCGTGGATGACAACCCGGCCGACGTGACCTTGGTGCGCGAAGCGCTGGCGGGAAGCAAGCATCGCAGCCAGCTCACTAGCGTCGGGGACGGCGTAGAAGCGATGGCTTTTCTAAACCGCAGGGGCAAATACCTGAACGCGATCCTGCCCGACCTGGTCCTCCTCGACCTGAATCTGCCGAAGCGGGACGGGCTGGCGGTATTGGCCGCGATGAAGGCTGCTCCGGATCTGCGCCGGATTCCAGCCGTGATCTTTAGCACATCCCAGTTGCGCAAGGATGTGGTACGCAGCTACGAAATGGGCGCGAACTGTTACGTCAACAAGCCGGGAAATCTGACTGAGTTTTTTTCGGCGGTTAAATCAATTGAGGAATTCTGGTTCGGCTTTGTAAACCTGCCACACAAGGAGAATAATGGATCACCTAACCACGAACATATTGCTGATTGAAGACAACCCCGGCGATGCCGACCTGGTACGCCTGCGGCTGGTCGAAGGCAAGACTCCGGTAAACGTCAACTGCGTCAACCGGCTGTCGGATGGCCTCGCCTCCCTCAGCAGGGAAACGCCCTCCGTCGTGCTGCTGGATCTGAACCTTCCCGACAGCCGCGGCGCGGAAACGTTTCGTCGAGTCATGGAGCACGCGCCCCACGTGCCGGTGGTCGTGCTCTCCGTCCAGGATGATGAAGTATTGGCGATGAAAGCGATGCATCAGGGAGTTCAGGACTACCTCATCAAAGGCGATATTTCGAGCAAGCACCTGGAGCGCGCCATCCGTTTTGCGGTGGAACGGCAGGCGCTCCTACGCTCCCTCGAAATCGCTCAAAAGCAGCAACTGGAGTTCAAGAACCGCTTCCTGTCCCACGTCTCACACGAATTGCGCACGCCGCTGACCTGCATTCATGGGCGCGATGAATTGAACCTTCGTTTTCGCCAGTGTTTATGCTGCTTCTAGCGTTTTCGCGTTTTCGTGCAAATTCCTTGTCAGCGCTATGTCAGCAAAATTCTGAGGGCCCCGACTGTGGGCCTGCACTCGAAGTGGGTTCTGATAACCCACTTAAGCCGACGCTGAAAAATCTCGGAGTCACCAGTCAGCAGGCGAATTCAGGATGGGTGGGCGTAGAATGGCGCGTGCCGCTGCATTATTACATCGTCGGAACCGAACATAGATTGCAAGTTCCATCTCCGCTACGCGCTGCGCCGGACGTACGCCTGCGCGATTTGATGCAGGACATCATCAACAAGAAGAACGTTGTTCTGATCGCGGAAGAGGTTGACCCCAACAAGGATGTGCAGAGCTTTGGTCGAAAATTGATCGGGGATGAGAAATGGCGTTCGATTGACATGACCAGGTGCGACCAACACGAGGCAGGCATCTTTGACGATCTTGAAGAGGCCTACAGAATCCTAAGAGACACTGGCCGAAACGTTTATCACAAACGAGCCAACAGCATACGTGAATATGTCTGGCTGGATCGCGTCCGGCACTTTCTCGAACAGCACCAAACAGAGGACGGAGTCGTACTGATTACTTGCGGTCGCAACCACCTCGAATTCCTGGCGCAAAAAGTCGCTAAGATGGGCATACTTCACACAGAAACGGAATGCCCGCTCGGGTTGCAGAAAACGCTACGACCACTGGAAGTCCTGCCGTAACAACCTGCTCGCCAAGCTGTGACAATTTTGGACTTGCTCTGTCTTCGCATGTCGGGTAAAGTAGTAGTGGCTGAACGAGGATCGGTGAGATCCGGAGCCTAGGAAAACGCGCCGTCGAAAGGGCCGCGCGAAGATTGGATTCCTAGAAAACGCTTCCGGAGGCCGCCGATGTCGCAGCAAGTTGCAACCGAAGTTCCCACCGCTGTACTCCCTGAAAGCGATCCACTCCCCGGCTATCTGACCAGGGAAGCGCTCGCGCGAAAACTTGGCTTGTCCACCCGCACGTTGGACCGAATGCACAGCGAGCGAAGCGGGCCTCCGCGAATCGCTCCCGCTCGTCCTGGCGCCGTTCGCTCGAAACTGATTCTGTACAAACTCGAAGACGTCACCGCTTGGCTTGATAGCGCCGCGATCCGCCCGTGCCGCACACGCGCGTCACGCCGCGGGGTGTCGCGATGATGCCGATGATGCCAACCGTGCGAGATGTGCAGGAGTATCACGCCGCAATTTCCCGAGCCGCAGAGATCGCCGCTCGAGTGGGGCTCCCTTGGAAATCATTTGAACTCGATTGCGAAGTTGCATTCGATTTGGCTACTGCAGAGGAAGCAGCTCAGGAAGTAGCCGAGAGAGCAGATCCGGCGGGTTTACAGCCCGTTCTGCCGGCGCGCAGGTCTGCCTAAATTATCTTCCAACTGACCGGGCAGCATACCCCGGATGAAGATCACTTAAATCGGACGCTGGGCAAAAAAAGGCCGCACGTTGACAAAGACGTGCAGCCCTTAAAACTTATCTCCAAGGACATTATACATGCCTGGATCTTCGCGGGACAGAGTAACCAGCGTCCGAAAACAACGGCCCGCGCACGAACAGTTCGTGATGGTGAAACCACATTTTACCGAGGGACGGCCTTCGGATTTTTCCAGGCAACGGAAAGTAGTCGGTTCATTCCGGGCTACGCAAGTAGCTGATCTTCCCGCGCGAGTGATTCGTGCGGTCGCGGCGACGTCCTGGTCCAAGCACTGCATGCGAGGAAAAATGTGGGTTAGTAGCCTCTCTCATCTGGTGGGCATGGGAGCTTGAGCGAGCTGCGCTTTAGTTGGGTGGAGACAACTAGAACCTGATCCCCTAAATGCAGGGTGGGATGCCGCAGGTGCGAGTGGAAGGAGCGAGCGAGTGAACCACGACACAGCCTATGTCACGATGCGAGTCGAAGAGCAGAACAACCAAAGCGTGCTCATCGTCGTCAGCGGCGAAACCGAAGTGATTTCCGCCACGGGAGAACGACTCCCCGTCATTCGCACGGCCAGCCGGTACCGAAATGAGTCAAAAGCGAGCAAGGTTGAGCGGGAATGAGCGAGAAAAACCAAAAATCGGCGCGCGCAGGACGAAAAACAGCACAGGCCGTCGCTGCTCTCTTGGTGTCCCACACCATCGAGGAAGCCGCGCAAACTATTGCCGTACCAGCATCTACGCTCAGGCGCTGGCGCTCGAAACCCGCATTCGCGGCTTCGCTGTGCCGTGCTCAGGAAGAAATTTTGCAGGGAGTCATCAACGAACTACGCAGGGCGGGGAGTGCGGCCGCGGCGACATTGCGGCAGATCGCAGGCGATACAAAGGCACCGCCGGCCGCTCGCGTGCGCGCATCGGTGGCGATTATCAACTTGCTGCTGAAGGCGCACCAGGTCGAAGTGATTGAGTCGAGGTTGGTCGCGTTGGAAGCGAGAAAGGGGAAGCCATGCCGAACGACAAGATAGTTCAGATTGACCAGCGGTTGAAACGACTAGAACAGGAAATGCAACCAAACGAAGAGCCCGATTATTTGATCACGATTCATGAGGAGCAATGGACTTTCGGCGCCGACGATGTTCCGGTTCCGGTTCACCGCGACCCTGTGGGCTATACCGAACCAACGGCTGGCGGGTTCGGCTCACCCAAAATTTTTGTGCGACGCGCACTATATGCCGACGATGAAGGAAGGCCGGTCCCGTCAGCATTCGATCTTCCCGAGGAAGATCACTGATATGCAATCAGCGGACCGCAAGCACGTTTCGCCAATAAATACGGGCGTCAGCAGCAATCGCGCTGTGTCCAAGTCAGCGCCCTGTCAGCCCGTGGCTCTGGCGCACAGCAATGACCCTGCCAGCGAGTGTTCCGTGGAGGAGTTAGAGCGGACGCGGGCAGTGAGGCGCAAACTGCGGACGCGGGGCGAACGCGATGTCGAATAAGTCCAGAATCGGACGGATGAGAACAACGGGTCACATCTTGCTAACCGCAGCGCTGGCGACTGGACTGCTGGCGCTGCTAATCACGATAAGCAGCCATGGAGGAACACGATGAGCACAATCAATTTTCCAGTATTCGGACGCGACGGCCAATTAGAAGGCGAACTTGCTCAGCCCGGCGCCACGGTCGGCCAAGGCTCGCCGCCGCCGATGCCCCGTTTCCCGGCGACAGAACGCGCCCGAGCGGAAGAATTGTCTCGAGCCGTGCGACGCGCTGTGAACCCGAAATTGGCCGATGCGATCGAAACGGAAGAAAGAGCGCTGGCAACGGTCGCACACTGGGAAGCCCGGGCAGTGCAGCTACGAAGCGCGCTGAACGTGGCGAGTGACCGTGTGAAAACCACTTCACCAGGTCAGCCGGGCTTAGCGGAAGAACGGCGAACAGTCTGGCGAACACTGGAGGCCGAGTACGAGGAAGCACGCGAGGAACTGGAAGCGGCACGCGAAGAACTGGAACAGGCGACGGCGCGCGTGCAAGCGGTGACGGCATGAGCGATGCGACGGAAAAAAACGCGCAGATCGTCAATGCGCCCATCGGCGGACCGAGCGCAGCGGAACTGCGGAAGCCGTTCGAGAAAACCGCGGGCCAGTTTGCCGGCGAAGTTCAACAGGAGCACGAACAGATCGTCCGCAATGCGGGGAGGAAATAGTTATGGACCGAGGAGCAGTGGGCAGGAACGTTGAATTCAATCAGCGTGCGCTTGAACGGGCAGCGCAACGCAACGGTGGTCAGAACATTCCAGACGCGCCGCCGGCATCTGTGACAGGTGACGACAGCATGCCTTCGCGGGCGGTAGACAAGCCAGTGCCTTACGTGGGCACGAACGAAGGCGGTGAGTGATGAAACGATGGGACAGCCAAGTTTTTGATCACCGCTTTCCTGTAACAGACGCGAAACGCGACGCCAAAACCGATCCGTACCTGGCGCACTCGGGTGAGGACGAATCGCTTGGTGAATCGGTTGCTTCGGGAAACGTTGGCGAAGTTGCAAAAGAAGGCGGCGGCTTAGCTGGCGGGGCAATCGGAGCCGCTGGCGGCGCTGCACTTGGCGGTTTAGTGGCTGGACCCGCGGGCGCAGTCGCAGGCGCCGTCCTAGGCGGGAGTGCTGGTGAATCAGTGGGCGAAAGCGCGGCCAGTTCCGTCAGTGGCGAGGATGAAACACCACTCGAAAAAAAGAACGATCTCATCCTGCGCGGCAAGGACGCCAGCATGTCTTGGGGCCGAAGCGGCCAAACTGAAACGTCTCACGAGCGAAACGCGGAAACCATTCCACCTGGCGCTTCGCGTTCCATGGGCATCGATCCGCAGATGATCAGCAGCACCGACCCGACGCCGTATCAATTCGATCGCCCCACGCGGCCAGTCCCAAATTGCAGCGAGGGCAACTGGAACATGGAAGCTATCGCAAACAGCACGCGGATCGGCTAGAGCAACTGATCTACAGTCAGTGGCTCACGTGCCCTTATTGCTAGTAAATACGGGCATGAGCGAGAAAACGCAGTTAGTCGAGTCAGCGAGGTATCAGTTTTAGAGAGAGGCTGAGACGATGCACGCATTTTACGGTTCGAGAATCAGTCCGCACATCAGCAAGCTGAACGATGGAGGTGTGCTCTGTCAGGGCGTTGCAATCGCAAGAAGCGGCGATCAGGAATATGCGCCGCACGAACTGGCAGACTTCGCTGGCGTCGTGCCCGAAGGATTGAAAATAAAAAACGGGCGCGTGATCGTGCATCGGCCAGCAGAGGAAGTTTTTTCTCCGCGGACAATGGCGAGTTTCGAGGGCGCTCCGATTTGTGGGCCATCGCACCCGCCTCAATTCATCACGCCGACAAACTGGCGCGCCTGGAGCAGCGGGCATTGTCAGAATGTGCGGAGAGGGCCGATGTTGCCGGATGCCAGTGGTCAGGCGCTCGTAGCGGACCTTATCGTGAGAGACGCACCACTCGCAGAAACGGTGCTCAGTGGCGAGACGCGGGCCGTGTCTGCAGGATACGACACAGTCTATGAAACTGAAGCCGATGGCTCACTGACGCAGCGCTGCATTGTCGCAAACCACGTTGCGATTCTGCGAGGAGCAGGACGGGCCGGGCCAGCGGTTGCCATCCAAGATCACGCCGTGCCACACGCCACGCTCGAGGACGTGCTCACGAAATTCGGGAACGTGCTCGCGCGCTGCTACCAGCGGTTCCCTGACATGCGTCCTGCGGTCCTGAGAGAACTCAAAGACCTGGCCCTGATTCCGGCGCCAGCGCAAGCGATGGATGCAGCCGTGACGGACGCCGAGAGTTACGCGGCACAGATGAGAAAACTTTGGAGGAGGGCACGATGAGCAAAACAATCGACTGGAAGGATCCCGCGACTCTCACTGGCTTGACTCCTTTCCAAGCTATGCAGGTGCTCGCGCAGATCGGCGCAGCGTTCGATACAAAGGAAACAACGGAGACGACGGACGCGGCCGCCGATCGGCGCTTCGCTGCAATCATCGGCAGTTCACCGGAAGCGGTCGAATTCGCGAACGCCTGCAATGCTCTTGGCCGGAAAATGCGCGCGGCTCACGATTGCCGGCCCGGTCTGCGAGAGAGAGCGCCGGAGGCAAGGGAAACCTTGGACGCCAAGGTAAAGCCTCGCCAGACGTCACAGGAATGCGCAGAGGAGTACGCCAGCGACATGAAGGCGTTCCATCGGAAGTGAGTTATGGGGATGGAAGATCAAGCGCGCGGGCTGACCGTTGAGCTTTGCAGGGAACGACTGCAACAACTGGACGAGAGGATATCTGCATCGGGGCCGGATACGGCTACCGCAAAATTGGAACGTTGGCTCGAATGCAGGGCATGGTTCGATAAGCAGCTAGAGAGGCTTCTGCGACGGCAGCGGAGCTGGTGACAAAAGTTAGGGCCGCCTAGCGCGATAGAGCACCCGTGGCGAGCGGGGGGCTGGGTGTCGGCGGCCTTTCACGTAGAGACGCCCAGCAATACCTCGCACCTGCCTTCAGCGAGCAGGCTTCGAAAATACGCTGACAAGTGCCGGTTGGGATAATCGGCAAAGAGCGGCAGAGGGTCCCGGTGCTAGATGCCCAAGGCTCTGCCGCGAACTTTTGAGGCGTCCAACATGGTCACCGGTCTGCGGCGTACCGTGCTCCTGAAAAGCGCTGCCGTGCCGTGGCGGTCCACGGCATTTCTAATCAGTCCAGAATCGGACTTATTAGCCAGACTGCTGACTATGGATCAGTGGGCCAATTTGCATAATCGCCAGCAATTATGCATGTTTAACCGAATTTCCCACAAATCTGTGTCAGTAGAAAGTCAGCGACAATAGGAAAAATTGGGGTAAAATTCTAGCGCCATGCAACTTAACCCGATTGCACCGAAGTACCTGGAGCGCTCACGCAAAGCCTTTGCGAAGTGGAACGCGTTGCATCCCACGAGAGAACGGGGGACAGTCGAACCGCTCATTCCATTCGCGCCCGCGCCTATTCCCGAGAGTCACTGTCAAGCGGATCCGGGCTGCCCGTTTCCACCGCTGCGCGAAGGCCGATGCAGGCAGCATGCCCGTGACGCGATCGCGGAAGCATCTCCAGTGGGGACGGCGCATGCCTTGATGCGCGAGTATGGCTTGGTGGAACCGGCAGAGACGCAGACGCGGCAAGGGTACCGGCGGCGCTGCCGTAAAGAAGTAGCTTGGCCTAAATCTCTCGGTTCACGTAGGAGAGATCCGCCCAGGAGAAATCCCCTTGAACCTGTGCAAGGTGGACACTTTTAGCCGTCACAGTCTTTTTTCCCACGTCGGTTCGCATCACCTCATATTCGCCCCCCGTAGTTCCAATAATTCTTACCAGATCACGTGGTTCCGGCGCTCTCAAGGCAATACCGGGGTGTTCATTCTGAGCATGATGCTCGAATTTTCTTGCAACGGAGTGATTGCGGTAATCCAAGTCGAAGTTCAGCAGTTCTGCTCGATTTGTTGGCGGAAACTGCCAATCGCACATCGAACACAAGTAAGCACCCAAAGGTTCAACTCCGCCAACGTATAACATATAAACTTTGTTCGCCATGTTGTTTGCTCCTTCCTTTGTTGCTAGTAAATCCTACCAACCGATATTTGCAGCGAGGTTCTCAGTTATTTTTCGTTGCGCAGCGTCATCGACGTGGGCATACCGTTCCGTGGTCTGTGCCCGCGAATGCCCGAGCAGTTTGCCGAGAAGATACAAACTGGCGCCGTTCTGAACGCAGTGACTGGCGAATGTGTGCCTGAGATCGTAAAGCCGGAACTTTGGCTTCCAGCGCGACAATTCCCGATACGCGCCTTGAATCTTGACTTCTTCTGCGAGGCCGGCCCCACCCTCAAGGCCGGAAGCTGCTTTGCAGATTGCCGTCCATGCCAGCTTGAGCGAGGTCCGCGATTTTGCTGCGCTTTTAGGGCGTGGGAACAGGTACGGAGAATCGGTTTTGTGGGCGTACATCTCCTTGAGCAGTTCGCAGGCGCTAGAATTGAGCGGCACATGTTCAGTCTTTTTTTGCTTCGTGGCACAGTTCGGCTTCGTCCAGGTGCCTTTTTTCAAATCGAATGCGAGCCACTCCGCGCCGAGCACTTCGCCCGGACGCGAACCGGTCAACAGCAGCAGCCGGATTGCGTTCGCAGTATCTTGCACGGGATAGTTGTCGAGGGCTCTCCTGAGAGCGTCGATCTGCTCTTTACTGATCCAATTCTCGCGCTTGGGCTCGTTCGCACCGAAATACTTTGGAATACCCTTCGCTGGATTCACCGTTAACCATCCCAAAGGATCAATCGCGCGGTTGAACATTGTGCTGAGGAGGGCGCGGACTCTGTTCGCGCGGTAGGGAGTTGCTCTCATGGAGTTGTGCAACGATTCAATATCTTGCTTCGTGATCCTTGTGAGCGGCTTCTGACCGAGCCGCGGGAGAATCACGCCATCTAACATGCTGCGATCATTGCGGATGCTAGAGGGCCGTTTGTGGATTTCCGCGTGGTTCTCCATGTAGTCTTTCCCGAGAGTCGCGAGCGTGCGCTCAGCCTGGGCTGTGGCGAGCTTCTCAGCCTTCTTGGTTTCGAGCGGATCAGCCTTCTTTGACTTTTTCTTTTGATCGACCGCTTCATCATAGGCAGCATCGGCACTCCATAGGGGCCAGCGTCCGATTGTGAGGCGGCGCTCGATTCCTTCGAAGCGATAGTTCAGAATGAAGGCGGCGACGCCGCCAGCAGTGAGGCGCAGCCCGAACCCGCCCAGCCTTTCGTCCCAAATAATCTTGCTGCCGGATGCGGGGATCTCGTTCTTGACCAGTTTGGTAACTGTGGATTGCGTGAGTTTCTGCTTCATCGGGAAGCCTCTTTTCTAGGTCCGGTGACCTTAAATCTGAGTCAGCACAGTGTCAGTATTGTGCGGCTCTAGCTGACTCCTAGTGTCCTGCAATGTCAGCGGAACTGTCAAGTTATCTTATTGAAAATAATGGCGCAATATCTAAGTCGTTGAGTATGCTGTGTCAGCGTAATTGTGTATCTCGCTGACCTGCATTCACCAGTATGTGACTCTACTGGTGGACGGACTGGCGGGCCCCTTGTCGCCCGACCAGGCTGACCACCTGAAGACCATCCTGAAGAGTGTGAATCAGTTGCACGCCATGATCCGCGATCTGCTCGAAGCTACCCGCGCCGAGGGCGGCAAGATGCGGATCGAGCCACGCTGTATCGCGCTGGGAGAGCTGGTTCAGCAGACCAAGGCGATGATGCGCCCCATGGCGGACGAGAAAAAGATCGGACTGGAAATCGGACTGGACCAAAGGCTGCCCTTGGTGCATGCCGACCCCGACCGCGTGCTCGAGGTGCTCATCAATCTGGTGGACAATGCGATCAAGTTCACGCCAGCTGAAGGGTCAGTCATGGTCCAGACCAGCCTGGTGGAGGCTGACCCCGGCTTCGTCTACATTTCGGTCAGCGATACCGGTCGCGGCATCGGTCCGGAAGCCAAGGCACAGATTTTTGAACGCCTCTATCAGGATCCCGACTCGGTCGACAACAACCGCTCTGGATTGGGACTGGGGTTGTTCATTTGCCGGGAAATCGTCCGGCGGCATGGGGGCCGCATCTGGGTTTCGAGCGAACCGGGCCATGGCAGCACCTTCACCTTCACTCTGCCCGTTTACTCCATGGCCAAGCTGCTTGCCCCGCTGATCACGCATCAGGATCGTTTGCGTCCGGCTTTCGTGCTGGTGAGCATCGAACTCACGCCGCTCTCTAATCCTCCGCGCGGCAATTGGAAGGAAACCTGGCGGCAGTGCTTGGAGATCGTGCAGGGG
>Ga0302326_10026598_pt1 | contig 11687 bp, 10 predicted proteins | sample Palsa_T0_3_FD_202264 | JGI IMG/M metagenome (GOLD analysis project Ga0302326, IMG submission 202264) | Peat permafrost microbial communities from Stordalen Mire near Abisko, Sweden - Palsa_T0_3 | ecosystem: Environmental > Terrestrial > Soil > Palsa > Peat permafrost | place: Sweden: Abisko... | reverse complement strand
CCGCCCGGCCAAGCCCGCCCGGCCAAGCCCGCCCGGCCGCCGGGCCTAGAGGCTGATGAAGTCTTGCGCGGAGGATCCGTTCCCCGGTGCGGGGCTGGCGGCAGCGCTGCCGCCGTTAGCCGCAGGGACGCCGGGGAAGTCAAGGGTGACGGTCAGCCCGCCGCCCGGAGTCTCGCTCAGCCTCGCGGTGCCGCCGTTCGAGGTGACCAGCCGGTGCACGATGGCCAGGCCGAGCCCGGTGCCGTTGGGATTGGAGGTGCTGAACCGCAGGAAGGCGCGCTCGCGGTCCTCGGCGGTCATGCCCGGCCCGTTATCGGCCACGATGATCAGCGCGCCGGACGTGGTGGCCTTGGTGGTCACCGTGACCCGGTGGCCCGCGCTCAGCGCTTCGAGCGCGTTGGCGATCAGGTTGTCCAGGATCTGCTCCAGGTGTCCTTCGCCGATCCAGGCCAGCGCCGGCCCTCGCGCGGCCCCTCCGCCTGCCCGTGTCCCTTCTTTGGCGTCGAGGGCTCTAGCCTCGAGCAGGATGCTCCGGTCATCGGCTACTGGATGCCACGCCGCTACCCGCTCCCGGGCCGCCTCGGCCACGTCCACCGAGCCGGGCACCGGCACCACGTTCTCGGCGCGGGCCACCGCGAGCAGACCGTCCACCAGCCGGGAGAGCCGCGCCAGTTCCTCGAGGGCCCCGGCCAGCTCGTGCCCCGTGACCGGGTCGGTGTCCGCGGCGAGCAAGTCGAGCCGCAGGCGCAGTGCGGCGAGCGGGGTGCGCAGCTGGTGCGACACGTCCGCGATCACGGCCCGGTTCCCGTGCACGAGGGCCTCGAGCCGGCCGGCCATGGTGTTGAACGTCGTCGCGAGGCGGCGCAGCTCCGGCGGTCCCGAGCCGACCACGGCCCTGATCGCCAGGTCGCCGTCGGCCAGCCGGCCCGCCGCGCTGTCCAGCCCGGCGAGCGGCCTGTTCACCCATCGGGCCAGCGCGAAGGCCAGCAGCGCCGCGACGAGCATCGCGACGACACCGACCGTGCCGAGGATGACCCACAGCGCGAGGATCTCGTGGTTGAGCGGACCGGTCGACCTGGTCAGGATTACGGTGCCCACCAGCGGGCCCGAGGGCGAGTGGACCGTGATCGCGGCGGCGACCCATGATCCGGTGATCTCGGTGACGGGCTGGTGCGCCCCGGCCGTGAACCGGCCCGCCTCGTCCGCCGCGACAGCCAGCTTCGCCCAGTTGCCGGGCGGCATCCCCTGATCGGTCAGCTGAGCACCTAGGGCGCCGTCCGGCGCGTTGTGCAGGATCAGCAGGCCCTCGCCCGCTTCCCGGACCTGTCCCACCACAGTGACCAGCGGCGAGTACGGGACATTGTCCAGGCGAGGCTGAGCGACCGCCGCGACGGTGTCCACCGTATCCACCGTTTCCTGGATGAATGAGCTCCGGTCGTGCGCGATGGCGTTCAGCGCCAGCGGGACCATGGCCCCGGCGATGATGACGGCGGTAAAGGCCAGCAAGACCAGCAGGATCCGCCTGGTCACGCCGGGCTGCCCTGGTCCGCGAGCCGGAAGCCGTGGCCGTAGACGGTCTCGATGAGACCGGGGTCCCCGAGCTTCTTGCGCAGCGCGGCCATGTGCACGTCGAGCACCTTGGTGGGGCCGTACCAGTGCTCATCCCAGGCGCGCTCGAGCATCTCCTGGCGGCTGACCACCCGTCCCGGGTCGCTGGCCAGGCATTCCAGGATGGCGAATTCCTTGGGCGTCACCGCGATCTGGTTACCGTCCACGGTGACCTTGTGCGTGCGCAGGTCGACGGTGAGCGGTCCGTGCTGCAGCACCTGGCCCGCGGGCTGGCGGCTGCGGCGCAGCACGGCCCTGATCCTGGCCAGCAGCTCCTCCAGCCCGAACGGCTTGATCAGGTAGTCGTCGGCTCCCTCGTCGAGCGCCAGCACGCGGTCGGATTCCTCGCCCCGCGCGGTCACGATGATGATGGCCGCGTCGCAGGACTGGCGGAGCCGCCGGCAGACCTCGATGCCGTCGATGTCGGGCAGGCCGAGATCGAGCAGCACCACGTCGGGTACCGGCCAGTCGAGCGCCGCCTTGCCGGTGGTGACACTGCCGGTCTCGTAGCCGGCCCGAGTCAGCCCGCGGACCAGCTGAGTGGCGATGCCTGGGTCGTCTTCCACCACGAGGACCCGGCCAAGACGTGCGTTCACGGCCTCCACGTTAAGCACGAAACCCGCCAGGACCCAATCGGGCGCAGATCTTAACCAAACCTGAACCTCTTCCGGTGTGGGTCCTAGGAAGTAGTTGGGCATCATATCTACCAGAGTTCCTTGCTCTTAGCGCGGTCCGCCTCCCTGCCGTGACCGCGCAGGACATGAGAGGGTCCGCGTGGATAAGGCACCCTGCAGCCTTACCCACGCGGACCAGACTCCAGCGGACCCAGACTCCCAGCGCCCGAGCGCCTGAACCCCCTAGAACCCGTAGAGTCGTCAGGTGACCATTGACTGGCCAGTCCTGCGCTCCGCCGCGGTGGCGGCCGCCGCGCGAGCGTACGCGCCGTACTCCGGGCTGGCCGTGGGGGCGGCCGCTCAGGCCGCCGGCGGGCAGATCGTCACCGGCTGCAACGTGGAGAACGCCTCCTACGGCCTGACCCTGTGCGCCGAGTGCGGCCTGGTCAGCGCCCTGCACGCGTCGGGTGCCGCGCATCCGGACGCCCCGGCCCAGCTGCTGGCCGTCGCCGTCGTGGCAGGTGACGGGGAGCCGCTGCTACCGTGCGGCCGCTGCCGCCAGCTGCTGCTCGAAGCCGGCGGCGGCGAACTGCTGGTGGACACCGCGGATGGTCCGGTCGAGCTGAAGATCCTGCTCCCGGACGCCTTCACCGGCACCGATCTTTCCCAGCGCCGGGAAACCCGGCGAGAGTAGCACAATGGTGGAATGCTGACACTCGACCAGATCCGGGCGGTTCCGAAGGTCCTGCTGCATGATCACCTGGATGGCGGCCTGCGCCCGCAGACCGTCCTGGAGCTGGCCCGCGAGACGGGCTACCGTGACCTGCCCGGTGACAACGTAGCAGAGCTGACGAAACGGTTGACCGAAGGCGCGCACCGCGGTCACCTGGAGATCTACCTGGACGCGTTCCGGCACACGGTCGCGGTCATGCAGACCCCGGACGCGCTGCGGCGGGTGGCCGCGGAGTGCGCCGAGGACCTGGCCGCCGACGGGGTGGTCTACGCCGAGGTCCGGTTCGCGCCCGAGCTGCACACCGAACAAGGGCTGAGCCTGGACGAGGTGGTCCAGGCGGTCCTGGAGGGTTTCCGCGACGGCACCGCCAGCCAGGCCGCCAAGGGCCGGGGAATCAGGGTATATGCCCTGCTCACGGCGATGCGGACGGCGGCCAGGTCGCTGGAGATAGCCGAGCTCGCGGTCCGCTACCGGGACGAGGGGGTGGTCGGGTTCGACATCGCCGGCGCCGAGGCGGGCTGGCCGCCGAGTAGGCACCTGGACGCGTTTCAGTACCTCAAGCGCGAGAACTTCCACATCACGATCCACGCGGGCGAGGCGTTCGGGCTGCCATCGATCTGGGAGGCCGTGCAATGGTGCGGCACCGAGCGGCTCGGTCACGGAGTCCGCATCGCGGACGATATCCAGATCAGCGCCCAGGGCAATGTCCGGCTGGGGCGCCTGGCGGCCTATATCCGCGACCGCCGGATTCCGCTGGAGATGTGCCCGACCTCGAATGTTCAGACCGGTGCGGCGCCCTCGATCGAGCGGCATCCGCTCCGGGTGCTGCGGCAGCTGTCCTTCCGGGTGACGGTGAACACCGACAACCGGCTGATGAGCCAGGTCACGCTGAGCTCTGAGTTTCACCGGCTAGCCGCCGAATTCGGTTATGGCTGGTCGGATGTGGAATGGCTGACGATAAACGCGATGAAGAGCGCGTTCGCGGGCTTCGATGAGCGCCTGCATCTCATCAACACGGTCATAAAACCGGGATTTGCCACCGCCCGTGCCATGAGCGACGCGGTGATTCCGGTCGGCCCGCTGGGTGTACATAACCCCACTTAAACGTATAATTTATCCGAACGGGCGGTGGTTCCCCCTCAGAATCACCTGTCACAATCCGGGAGGGCGCGCTAAACCATTGCGAGCCGATTAGGCATGATGGAACCTGATCTGATCAGCCGGGGGTGTCACGGGGGCTTACCGGATCTGGGAGGCCGATGTGTTCGCGCAGTCGGAAGCCGAGTCGCTACGCCGTTGGGATCCGGAGATGGTCGGGCCCTATGTCGTGCTCGGCCGCCTCGGAGCCGGATCGATGGGCCAGGTTTACCTGGGACGGTCGGCGACCGGGCGGCTGGTCGCGGTCAAGACGATCAAGGTCGAACTGGCCGAGGAAGCCGGCTTCCGCACCCGCTTCGCGCAGGAGGTGGCGGCCGCCCGGAAGGTGAGCGGGTTCTTCACCCCGGCGGTCGTCGAGGCCGATCCGGACGCCGACCTGCCCTGGCTGGCCACGGCGTATGTTCCGGCCCCCTCGCTGAGTGCGATGATCGAGGCCTGCGGCCCGATGCCGGTGCAGGCGGTCAGATGGCTCGCCGCCGGGTGCGCGGAGGCGCTGGAGTCGATCCACGGGGCCGGGCTGGTGCACCGGGACCTGAAACCGTCGAACGTGCTTGTCGCCCCGGACGGCCCCCGGGTGATCGACTTCGGCGTGGCCCGGGCGGCCGAGCGGATGGAGCTCACGGTATCGCGCGGTGCCGTCGGCACGCCCGCCTACATGGCGCCGGAGCAGGCCAGGGACCCTCATCAAGCCTCGGTGGCGAGCGATGTGTACTCCCTCGGCGCGACGCTGCTGTTCGCGGCGACCGGGCACCCGCCGTATGCGGGCGCCTCGGTCATGGACGTGCTGGCCCGGCTGGCGACCGAGCCGCCCGATGCGTCCGGCCTCCCCGCCGAACTCGCCGACCTCATCATGGCCTGCATGGAGCGTGTGCCCCGGGCGAGGCCGACTTCGTCGGCGATGCTCGCCCAGCTCGGCCCGTTCACGGAGGCCCAGGTGTCCGGGGGGACCGACCCCGCCGAGGAGCATGCCTACCTGCCGGACCCGGTGATGGCCCTGATCGGGGAGTACCAGCGCAGTCCCCAGTTCGCCACCGTCGCCCATGAGGCGCGCGGTGAGGAATCCACGTCCGCCTCGTTCACCGAGCTCCCCGCCTCGTATAGGCCCCGGCGTAAGCCCGGTCGCGCCCGGCTGCGCCAGGAGCACCAGGCCGACGCCGGGTCCGGCTGGCGGCAGTGGCTCCGGGCCCACCTGGCCTGGGCCGGCTGGACCGCCGTGGGTGCCGCTCTGGTCGTCGCAGGCGTCATTCTGGGCGCGTCGCTCACCAGCACAGGCAGCACCCCCGGGTCCGGCCCGCCGCCGCCACCGCCGACCGCGTGCCATTCGTCCGCGCAGGTCAGCCACGGCCCGATGCTGTGCATGGTGCAGGCTTCCGGCGAACCCACCAGCACGTTCGTCGTGCACGGGACCGGCTTTGCTCCGGGGACGCCGGTCACGGTAGCGATAACCGGAGTCGGCCCGCCGCCGGCGCAGGCGAACGTTCTGCAGAAGACGGCGACGATCAAGCCGGTGACCGGCCAGGACGGGACGCTCAGCTTCACCGTCGACGAGCTTTTCCCCAGCCCGTACCCGCTCGGGATCTTCACGATCGAGGTGACCGGCTCCGGCGGCGCTCAGGCCAGCACGCAGTTCCTGGTCATCCCCGGGTCGCCGCCGCCCGCCAGCTGACCGGCCCCGCCAGCTGACCGCCCCCGCCAGCTGACCGGCCAGGCCCGCCGGCCGATCAGGCCAGCCGACCGGTCACGACTGCGTCCACCACAGGTCTTCCTGGCGCGACCGCCACGCCGGGTCGTCCAGCCGCCCCAGGTCGGCGGAGGTGATGATGCCGTGCTCGATCAGGATCCGGACGGCGACCTCGTCGGAGAGCCGGATATCCGCCTGGGCCAGCCCGCGATCGGTGATCTTCCGCCGCAGCACCTTGATGTGCTCGGCCACCCGGGCCGCGAGCACGTCCCGGAACTCCGGGTCGGAATCGAACCGTTCCAGTTCGTGATAGGCCCCGGTGACTTCCAGGGCCCCCCTGGCGATCTCCGGCGTGCGCGGCAGCGGTCTGGTGGCGCTCTGGTCAAGCAGCCACGGCCGGCACCACATCAGCGCCACCAGGAACAGCTTGGTCATCGGGTCGATGTAGAACGGCAGCAGCGTCCCCTGTCCGGCGCCGGTCCCCTGTCCAGGCTCGGTCCCGTCCCCGGTCCATCCGGCTCCGGACGCCAGCTGGGCCCCGTCCGCTAGCCGGGCCCCGGCTTGGCGCCCGGCTTCATCCGCCGGCCAGTCCTCATCGGCCTGCCAGGCGCCTGCGGCCAGCCCTAGGCCACCGACCGCGATGGCCCCGTTCACCTGGCCCGTCCCTCCTGACCAGCCCTCGAATCGGCCGGTGACCGTGACGGCCAGCGGCTGTTCGTCGTCGAGCATGCCCCGTGAGCCGACGTACGCCGTTCCCCCGTGCACGAACCAGCCGTCGGCGGGCTCGCCGTCATCTTCCATTCGCGGCAGCCTGGTGCGGTATCCCTCGCCCTCGACGTACAAGGCATGGGTCCGGCTGATGTTGGCGATCCACGCCCCGGCCGCCATCGCCGTGACGACGCCGGCCCGCCGGGAAAGCCCCCGCCCGGCGGCGATGGCCAGGTCTACGCCTGGTCCGCGGCCGAAGACCAGCTGGTGCCCTTCGGCGATCGTCACTATCTGACCTGACGCCGTGCTGACGTGTGCACTTAGTGGCATGGCGGGGTCCAAGGGGTGTGCGACGACATCGGGTTTCCTGCTTGCGGTGAGGCCTGACGGAGGGCGTCTGGATAGTTTAAGGCCGGATCCTCTGCGTCCGCGGCGTCTGGGGAACCCCGGACTCGGGGATATCCAAACGGCCGCGGGTCCTGGTTATCTACAAGTGGCAGGGTGCTGGGCTCTGCGGCGGAGCATCACCCGCCGTGGACGTGGGGGGGCTAATCCCGGGCCAGGGCAGTGCCGTCTTGTTACCGCGGCAGAGCCTGGCGCCCTGCCCGTAACGTCGGCTCTGACGGGTCGGGTCGGATGAGGCGGATGGGTTCAGGCCGGCGCCGCGGGTACCGCGATCAGATCTTTCCGAACAGGCGGTCGCCCGCGTCTCCAAGTCCGGGCACGATGTATCCCCGGTCATTGAGCCGTTCGTCAACGGCCGCGGTCACCACCCGTACCCACGGTGCCTGGCCGGGTTCGTCAGCACCGTCCGTGGCGAAGATCTTCTCGACATGCCGCAAGCCCTCGGGCGCGGCGAGCAGGCAGATCGCGGTGACCGACGCGGCACCGCGGTCGACCAGCATGCTGATGACGGTGGCGAGCGTTCCGCCGGTGGCCAGCATGGGGTCGAGCACGAACGTGTCCCGTCCGGTCAGGTCAGTCGGCAGCCGGTCCGCGTAGGTGGATGCGACCAGCGACTCCTCATCACGGCGCAGCCCGACGAAGCCGACATCGGCCATCGGCAGCAGCCGGGTCATGCCCTCGAGCATGCCGATGCCGGCCCGCAGTACGGGCACGATCAGCGGCACCGGCCGGGCCAGCTTGACCCCGCTGGCCAGGCCGACGGGCGTGGTGACGGACACCGGCTGCACCCGCATCTCCCGGGTTGCCTCGTAGGCGAGCAACGTCACCAGTTCGGCCGTGAGGCTGCGGAATGTCGCGGTGTCGCTGGCGGCGTCGCGCAGCGCGGTGAGCTTGTGGGTGACCAGGGGATGGTCGATGACGAGCGTACGCATAGCAAGCAAGTGTGGCAGCTGAGCCTGGCCCCGGCTACCGGCCAGGTCCCCGAATCGCTGTCCGCGCCGCCCCGGGGCTAGGCGTCGGGGCGAGCGCGGACCGAGGCGCGGGAACGGGCCAGGTCCAGCTCGATGCGGCGGGCCGTGGCGAGCAGCGGCTGCAGGAGTTCTTCCACGATGCTGTTCAGGGTTCGCCGTCCGGCGTGGGTGGAGACGTTCACGGCTGCGATGACCTGGCCGTCGGCGTCCCGGATCGGAGCCGCGATGGAACGCAGTCCCTCTTCCAGTTCCTGATCGACCAGGGCCCAGCCCTGGGCCCGTATCTTGCGCAGCTCACGGCGGAGCGCGGTCGCGCTGGTGATGGTGTGCCCGGTAAGGCCGCGCAAGCTGACGGAGGCCAGGTACTCGTCCAGCCGCTCGTCGGACTGCGCGGCCAGCATGACCCGGCCCATCGAGGTCGCGTAGGCCGGGAACCTCGTCCCGACGCTGATGGTCACCGTCATGATCCGCTTGGTCGGGACACGGGCGATATAGATCACGTCGTCCCCGTCCAGTTCGGAGACCGAGGAGGACTCATGCACCTGCTCGACCAGCTGCTCTAGGTGCGGCATCGCCACCTCGGGCAGGGTCAGGCTGGACAAGTACGCGTAGCCGAGTTCCAGGATCTTGGGCCGGAGCGCGAACCTGCTCCCGTCGCTGCGCATGTAGCCGAGCTGCACCAGCGTGCGGAGAAACCGGCGGGCGGCGGCCCGGCTCAGCCCGGTGCTCGCGGCCACCTCGCTCAGGGTCAGCTTAGGATGGTCCGCATCGAAGGCACGGATCACCGACAGGCCGCGGTCAAGAGACTGGACGAAATCCCCGTCATGACCCGGTGCCTGGCTGTCAGTCAATGCGGGCCTCCTGGCTCGGTCGATGACATCATAGACCGGGACCCCTCATCCACCTTGCGTTCGCTTTCTGAACTATCGTGCGTTTTACGTACGTATGAATCTCAAGGAGCGGTCATGGCACTCATGGACGAGGCCGTCTGGCGCGGCAAGATCTACTCGGGCGGCTGGATCGGCGGAGCGGGCGGTGACGCCGCCGTCATCGAGCCCGCCACGGGCCAGGAAATCGGCCGTACCGGGATCGCCACTCCCGAAGACGTGGCTCAGGCGGCCCAGGTCGCGGCCGCGGCGCAGCCAGCCTGGGCCGCGACACCGCATACCGAGCGTTCGTCCATTCTTCGCCGCGCCGCCGATATCTGGCTGGCGAACGCGGCGGACATCGAATGGTGGGGGATCAGGGAGAGCGGCAAGATTCCCCCGGCGATGCAGTTCGAGACGCACGTCGCGACCCAGGAGATCTACGAGGCGGCCACGCTTCCTTCGCGTGCTTACGGCGAGCTGCTGCCGAGTGAGCAGCCCAGGCTCAGCTTCGCCGAACGAGTGCCGGTGGGCGTAACCGGCGTCATCGCGCCGTTCAACTTCCCGCAGATCCTGGCCATCCGCTCGGTCGCGCCCGCGCTGGCGCTCGGCAACGCGGTGATACTCAAGCCGGATCCGCGCACGGCGGTGTGCGGCGGCGTCGCGCTCGCCCGGGCGTTCGAAGAGGCGGGGTTGCCCGATGGCCTGCTGCACGTGCTTCCCGGCGGTGTCGACACCGGCGAGGCGGTCGTCACCGAGCCGCTGGTCCGGCTCGTCTCGTTCACCGGATCGACCACCGCGGGCCGCAGGGTCGGCGAGCTGGCCGCCCGGCACCTCAAGCGCGTTCACCTCGAGCTGGGCGGCAACTCGGCCCTCATCGTGCTCGATGACGTGGACCTGGACCGTGCCGTGTCGGCCGGCGCCTGGGGCTCCTTCCTGCACCAGGGGCAGATCTGCATGACCACAGGCCGCCACCTCGTGCACGAGGCGATCTACGACGAATACGTCGCGCGGCTCGCGGATAAGGCCGCCCATCTTCCGGTCGGGAACCCGGCGACGGAGCAGGTGGCGCTCGGCCCGATCATCGACCGGCGGCAGCTTGACAAGGTTCACGGCCTGGTGACCGAGAGCGTCGCGGCGGGCGCCAGGCTCGCGGCGGGCGGCAGCTACGAGGGCCTGTTCTACTCGCCGACCGTGCTGGCCGAGGTCTCCCCGCAGACGCCTGCGTACGCCAACGAGGTGTTCGGCCCGGTGGCCCCGGTGCTGCGTTTCGCCACGGCGCAGGACGCGGCCAAACTGGCGGCCGAGAGTGAATACGGCTTGTCCCTCGGCATTCTGACCTCCGATGTCATGCGCGGCCTCGAGCTGGCCAGGCAGATACCTACCGGCATCGTGCATATCAACGAGCAGACCGTCGACGACGAGCCGAACATCCCGTTCGGCGGCCTCGGGGCCTCCGGCACCGGTGCCCGATTCGGCGGTACGGCTAATCTGGATGCGTTCACGGACACCCGCTGGGTGACCATCCGCGGCGACATCGCCCCCTATCCGTTCTAGTCAGGTACAGCGCTCCCAGATGACAGTTAGCTCACGTACCCAGGTCGGCATCGTCGGGGCCGGGCCCGCGGGGCTGCTGCTTTCGCACCTGCTGGCCATGCGGGGCATCGACTCGATCGTGATCGAGAACCGGAGCCGGGCCTACTGCGAGGCACGGCAGCGGGCGGGGCTACTCGAGGCCGGCACCGTGGAGTTGCTCCGCGCCGTCGGCCTCGGGGCCAGGATGGACGCCGAAGGCCTCGAACACGGCGGGATCTACCTGCAGTTCGAAGGCGAGCGGCACCATCTGGATTTCCGTGATCTGACCGATGGCCGCTGGGTAACGATTTACGCCCAGACCGAGATCGTCAAGGACATGATCAAGGCCAGGCTCGAGGCCGGAGCCGTGATCGAGTTCGAGGTCTCCGATACCGAGCTGGCGGAGCTCGACGCCGACCAGCCCGTGCTCCGCTTCACCGACTCCGCCGGGGTACGGCACGAGGTCCGCTGCGATGCCATCGCTGGCTGCGACGGCTTCCACGGCATCTGCCGCGATTCCATGCCAGCTGGCCTGGTGACGGTCGCCGAACACGGATACCCGTACTCCTGGCTCGGCATCCTGGCGACGGTGCCGCCGTCCACCGATGAGCTCATCTACGCTCGTCACGAGGACGGATTCGCTCTGCACACCATGCGCACGCCGCACGTCAGCCGGCTCTACCTGCAGGTTCCCGCCGACGAGGAGATCGAGCGGTGGCCCGACGCCAGGATCTGGAGCGAGCTGCAGCACCGGCTGAGCGTGCCCGGATGGGATCTGAAGGAAGGCCCGATCACGGAGAAGGCCATCTCGCCGATGCGCAGTTTCGTCGCCTCGCCCATGCGCTACCGGCGGCTATTCCTGGCCGGTGACGCCGCGCACATCGTGCCGCCCACCGGGGCCAAGGGCCTCAACCTGGCCCTGGCCGACGTGACCGTCCTGGCCCGGGCGCTGAGTCAGCTGCTGGGAGACGGACAGGCCGATCTGGCGGATGCTTACTCCGGCACCTGCCTGGGGCGGGTCTGGCGAGCCACGCACTTCTCCTGGTGGATGACCTCGATGCTGCACGTGGATCCGCTCGCGGACCGGTTCGGGGCCACGCTGCAGCTGTCCCAGCTGCGCTACGTCATCTCCTCCCGCGCGGCCGCGACCACGCTGGCCGAGAACTATACCGGCTACCTTCCGCTGAGCTGGTTATCCGAGGCCCAGGTGGTGCCGGGGCCGCAGGGCCCGGGCGAGCAGCGCGGACAGCGCCCCGGCCACTCCGGCGTCGGTGAGCGATAGCGGCGCGCTGAAACTGCGTTCGCCGCCCAGCAGGTGAAGCGCCCACAACCGGTGCCTGAGCGTGTAGAGCTCGGTGCGCACGGCGC
>Ga0302326_10026597_pt1 | contig 11688 bp, 7 predicted proteins | sample Palsa_T0_3_FD_202264 | JGI IMG/M metagenome (GOLD analysis project Ga0302326, IMG submission 202264) | Peat permafrost microbial communities from Stordalen Mire near Abisko, Sweden - Palsa_T0_3 | ecosystem: Environmental > Terrestrial > Soil > Palsa > Peat permafrost | place: Sweden: Abisko... | reverse complement strand
ATCGTACTACACCGCAACCAAAGGGTTCCCGCGCAACGACGAGATCTCGGTCAATCTCACCTTCAATGGGCCGCCCAACGCGCTGCCGACGGTCCCGGACGGCCGCGGCATTCCGGTCGTGGTGCATTACAGCATCGTCGCGCCGCCCGAACCCGATCCAGCTTTCGTGCCGCGCTACGCCGACGACCGGATCGGCTACTTCATTGCCGCCCGCAAGCGCTACGACGACGATTCGCTGGCATCGCCGTTCGAACGCTTCATCGAGCGCTGGAATCTCGATCGCGGGCCGATCACGTTCTATTTGACGAACGAGATCCCGCAGCAGTACCGCGCGACGGTGCGACGCGGGCTGCTGGCATGGAACGACGCGTTCGCGCGCGTCGGGCGCCGCGCCGCGATCGTCGTCGAGGATCAGCCGGCCGATCCCGCCTGGGATCCGGACGACGCGCGCTACAGCGTCGTGCGCTGGATAACGTCCGACCGGCCCGAGTTCTCGGCCTATTCGCCGGCGGTCGCCGATCCGCGCACGGGACAGATCATCCGTGCCGAGGTCGTCATCGACGGCGAATCGCTGCGGGCCATCAAGCGCGGCTATGTCGATACGATCGCACCGCTGCACCGCAGCGAGAACGCGCTCGATAGGCCGCCGACTGAACCGACGAGTGAGGTGGTCTGTGAGTACGCCCAGGACTCGCTGGCGCAAGCCGCGCTGGGGACCATGTTGCTGGCCGTTCACGGACACGGAACTGCGGCGGATCGCGAGCGCTATGCGAAGAGTTGGCTGTACGCGACGGTGATGCACGAGACTGGTCACACGCTGGGTCTGCGCCACAACTTCGAGGGCTCTACGGCGTACACCCAAGCCGAACTGCACGATCCGCACTTCACCCGCGCGCACGGCACGACGGGATCGGTGATGGATTACACGCCGGTCAATCTCGCCGCCCCGGGAAAGCGCCAAGCAGATTACTTCCCGACCCGGTTGGGCCCGTACGACTATTGGGCGATTGCCTACGGCTACCGGCGTTTCGCCAACGTTCATTCGTCGACCGAGGAATTACCGTATCTCCAGGCGATCGCGGTTCGTTCAACCCAGCCCGGCCTGGCTTACGGCACCGATGAAGACGCGGCCGAACCGGCCGCAATCGATCCGCAGATCGCGCGCTTTGATCTGTCGAGCGATCCATTGGCTTACGATCGCGACATGCTCGTGCTCAACGAGTCGATCGCGAAAACGCTCAACCACCGGTATCCCGGCGACACACGTTCGTACCAGGAGATCCGCGCATCGCTCGTCACCATTCTCAACAACGAGCTGTCGGCGATCGACCTGGCCGCCCATTACATCGGCGGCATCTACACATCGCGCGCGCACCGCGGCCAAGCGGGTTCGGGGCCGCCGTTTCGTTCGATCAGCCGGGTCGAGCAACGCCGCGCATTCGATCTCATCGATCGCTACGTGTTCTCGGCGAGCGCATTCAAGTATTCGCCGCAGCTGCTCAACGAACTCACCATGACGCGTTTCGGTTTTCACTGGGATTCGGGCGACCTGCGGCGCCCCGACTTTCCGCTGCGCGAAGTCGTGGCGGAAATTCAGGATGACGCGATCGCTGCGATGTTTTCAGCCCCCAACCTCGCGCGCATCGCCGATCAGTCGCTCAAAGTCGCCCGGCCGGGCGACACGATGACCCTCGCCGATCTCTTCAGCTGGACCAACGGAGCGGTTTTCGACGATCTCGGCGCGCCGCTGATCGCACCGACCCATCGCGAATTGCAGCGGCGGTTTGCCGACCTCGAGATGGAGATCGCGCTGCTGCCAAGTTTCGTGCTCGACTCGTTGGGCTTACCGCGTGAAACCCAAGCGCTGGCCCGGCGTGCGCTCGCCGGGATCGCGAGCCGGCTGGGCGGCGCCGCCGCGGTCGCCCGCGACCCCGGAACACGGGCGCATCTCGACGACCTGCGCTCGCGGATCGCCGGTGCGCTCAATCCCCAGACGGCGCGGCCCCTGTGAAGGATTCTGCTCGGCTGTCAGTGTTTCTGGCCGCGGCGCGGGATGAGGTCGAAGAGCAGTTCGACGGTCCGTGAGATGGTGGTGAAGTCGTCGGTGCCGAGCGCGTCGAGCGCCTCGAGATCGGCGCTCACCAGCAGGCTGGCGACCTCGACCGCGTCGAGCTGGGTTTCGACCGTGCCGATACGCTCGGTTACGCCGCGGCTGCGCGATGCGGCGTCCTCGAGTTCGGCAACGGCAGACCGCAGATCGGAAGCCGCGCCGGCCCGTTTTTCGTGGGCGGCCGATAGTTCGGGGACCCGCTCGCGCAGCAGCGCCAGCTCCTCGTTGTACCGCCTGACGCGGCGAGCTTTGCATTCCTCGAGAATGGCCTTGCGCTGCCGTTCGTTGCCGCGCTCGAAAGCCGCGCGTTCTCCGGGCGTTCCGGCGGTCTCGGCGTCGATGCGCACGCGGAGGGCCTCGTGCAGGGCATCGAGTTCCGTGCGGAACGGTTGGACCGGCTCGATCGCGATGAGCGCCCGGCGCTCGGCGACGATGGCCTTGCGGCGTGCCGCCTCGGCATCGCCGATGCGGCCCAGCGCGCCGCGCAGTCGGTCAACCCACTCACCCGTTTCCGCCCCTTTTGCTCCGAAGCGGATCACGAGCCCCAGCCCCAGGGTCTCGATGATGGTCACTTCCCAGCCGATCTCGCCGCCGACGAAGGCCGGGACGATCCGCACGCGCGCCCCGAGCGGCGGCAAGACACCGCGGGCCACGAGCGCCCACAGGGCATGCGTTGTATCGATGATCGCTGCATAGGCGGCCGTCCCGACCGGGCGCGCGAAGACGACGAAGCCTTCCTCTTTGAGCCGGACCGCCGGCGCGGGCGCCACGACGTCTTCGTAGCCGCGGGCCCAGGTTGCTTGCCAAACGGCGGCACGCAGATCGCCGGGTTCAGACCCGGCAGCTTTGACGGCATCGACGAGTGGTTGAATGCCAGAACCGACGAAACGCGCGTGCAGTGCCACCAGTAGCGTATCGGCCAAAGTGGATCGCCCCTGAACTCTTTGGGCGCCCGGTGGCCCTCCGTGAACGAAGATTGTGCCCGGCCGGGTCGAAACATTCACCTGGAAAGTTGAGCCGCATCACCTCGCCGATTGCTCGAATTCTGACCGCCACTGATCGCCCTGGTATCGAAGCGCGCCTTGCCGAGCGGTTCGATGCCGCGGCCGTCGCCGAGTTATCGGCGGCGCGGGACGCGCGGATCCTGGCGCTCGATACCGAGCTGCCGGGTTTGGCCGGCCAGCTGGCCGCGGCCCTGCGGGCCGCCGGCGCTGTCGCGCGGACGGCGGGTTCCCTCGTCGCGACCGTCGCGACCCCCGCCCAGCTTGCCGCTGCGAAGAGTGCCTGGCCCGCGCTCGCGGCCGAACTCGACGCGCTCGCGGCGGGGCTGGCTCGTGCGACCCAGCCGCGGCCGTTTTTCCGCCTGCGCGAGCGCAGCCTGGACCTGCGCGAAGAAGCGCGCGTCATGGGGATTCTCAACGTCACGCCCGACTCGTTCTATGAGCGCGTTGCCGGCGTGAGCGAGGCGGTCGCCCGGGCGGCGGCGATGGCGGCCGACGGCGCCGCGCTCGTCGACATTGGCGGCCAGTCGTACGCTCACTGGAATCCGACCGTCGCGGCCGCCGAGGAACGCGACCGGGTGGTTCCGGCCGTCGCGGCGATCATCGCCGCCCGCACCGACATCGCGGTCTCGATCGATACATTCAAAGCCTCGGTCGCCGAAGCGGCGCTGGCTGCCGGCGCGCACCTGATCAACGACTGCAGCGGCCTGTCGGATCCATTGCTTGCCGAAACGGTCGCGCGCTACGACGCGGCGCTGGTCGTGATGCATCTCAAGGGCGAACTCAATGTGCGTTCGGCGAAGACCTACGTCTACGGCGATGCGCTCGCCGAAATCGTTGAGTTTCTCCACGAGCGGACCGAACGGGCGCGGGCGGCGGGAGTCGGCGCCGACGCGATTGCGATCGATCCGGGCCTCGAATTTGGGAAAGAACCGCAGACGGATCTCGAGATCCTCGACCGTTTCGGCGAGTTGACGGCGCTCGGCTATCCGATCCTCTTGGCCAGTTCGCGCAAGAGCTTCATCGGCCGGCTGTTCAATCGCCCCGCGGTTGGACTGCTCGTGCCGTCGCTGGCGACGGCGGGTCTGGGGATCGCGGCGGGCGCGCGCCTCCTGCGCGTGCACGACGTCGCCGAGACCGTTGCGTTGGCACAGATGTACGCGGCGGTACATCCGCGCCGCCGGCGCGCGCAAGTATTTGCCGAACGGATGCCGGGAACGCCGGCCCAAGTGGGCAACTCGACGCCGCCCAGCGCGGTCTAACAGCCTGGCATGCATACGGTTCTCATTGGCCTCGGTTCGAATTTAGGCGACCGGCAAGGCACGATTTTGCAGGCACTGCAAAAAATGCGTTCGTTCGCGCGCGTCGCGGCGGTCTCGTCGTATTACGAGACGCCGCCGCTGGGCGTCCTGGGGCCGGCGTTTCTCAATGTCGCCGCCGCGATCACGACGGAGCTCGAGCCCGCGGCGTTCGAGCTCGCCGTGCGTTCGGTCGAGACTGCGATCGGTCGCCAACGGCTGCTCGAAGTCGGCGCCCGGCCGATCGATATCGATATTTTGTACGTCGACGATCTGGTGCGCGATTTCGGCCGCTTCGAGGTTCCGCACCCGTATATCGCCGAGCGGCCCTTCAATCTCGTGCCGCTGGCCGAAATCGCCGGCGAGCACGTCGATCCGCGCCACGGCCGCACGATCGCCGAACTCGTCGCCCAGCTCGAACCGACGGGCATCCAAAAGAAGCAGCGCGCGATGCATTTCTTCGCCAATCGGCAAGAAGAAGAACCCGATGTGCGGCTTTCACTCAACCGGGTAGGCGTATCGTCGGTCAAGCACATCATTCGGCTCAATATCGACGGGGCGGAGCGCCTCTTCAACGGCGACTTCACGATGGTTGCGGACTTGCGGCCCGATAAAGCCGGCGTCCATATGTCGCGCTTCTCCGAATTGCTCGAAGCCGCGACGCTCGATGTCCTGTCGCGCAAAGATCAGCCGGCGCGAATGGAAGATCTCGTCGAGCGAATCGCGCGCGAGATCGTGGGCTCGCAGGGCGCGCTGCGCGCCGACGTGCGGCTGCGGGCCGATTTCGGGCTCGAGCGCTGGACGCCCGTGAGCGGCAAGCGCAGTCAGGAAACCTACGTTCTCGTCGCCATCGCCCACGCCGACGCCGCGGGCAAGACGCGGCGCGTCGTCGGCGTCGAAGCGGAAGGGATGACCGCTTGCCCGTGCGCGCAGCTCATGGTGCGCGAACATTCGATTCGCGAGCTCATCGACGTCGGTTTCAGCGAAGCCGACGCCAAGCGCGCCGTCGACGCACTGCCGGTCGCGACGCACAATCAGCGCGGGCGCGGCTCAATCCTCATCGGTACGACGGGCGAAAAGCAGCACGAGCTGCGCGCCGAGGATCTGGTGGAGATCGTCGAAAACTCGATGTCCAGCGAAACCTACGACCTGCTCAAGCGGCCCGACGAGTTCTACATCGTCAACAAGGCACACCACAATCCCAAGTTCGTCGAAGACGTGGTGCGCGGGATCTTGGCGCGAGCGCTCGATGTGTTCGCCGATTTTCCCGATGAAACGTTTATCTCGTCGACGCAGATTAATTACGAATCGATTCATAAGCACGACGCGTTTGCCGAGGCCTTCGGGCTGTTCGGCGAATTCCGCCGCGAGCTGCGCGACGCCAGCCATGTCGCGCTCAAGACCGATTTGGCGACGTGGCTGGGCACCCGCCCCTCTCCCGTCGTCGCGGCGTAGAGGATTGCTTCCGCTCGAGATTTGGGCATCGCCCGAACCGACCGTCGCGCGGATCGATAGCGCGACCATTCGCGATCAGGCGGCGGAAACGGGCTGGTCGACGCGCGCCGGCGACGTCGATCGGATCGCCGACCTCGGCGTGGGCGGCTGCCGGTTTCCCGTGTTGTGGGAGCACGTCGCGCCGCACGATCCAAACGTGCGTGATTTTCGCACCCAGCGCGCCGGCATCGCGCGGCTGCACGAACGCGGGGTCGAGCCGATCGTTACCTTGCTGCACCACGGGTCGGGGCCGCGCTATACCGACTTGCTCGATTCCGCATTTCCGCAGCTTTTCGCGGAGTACGCTGCGGCGGCGGCACGCGAACTGCCCGGCGTTCGGCGTTGGACGCCGATCAACGAACCGCTCACGACGGCACGCTTCTCGACCTTATACGGCGTGTGGTATCCGAACCGGCGAGACGACACCGCCTTTGGCCGTGCGCTCGTCCATGAAACGCTCGCGACGTTGTACGCGATGGAGCGAATTCGCGCGCTCGAACCGGCCGCCGAGCTCGTGGTCACCGAAGATCTGCAGCGCTTCACCGCGGCCGACGCCGCAGTTGAGCCGTACGTCCATTTCTTACGCGAACGCGCGCTGTTGTCGATCGAATTGATCGCTGGCCGCGTCGTTCCGGGCCATGCCCTGTACGCGTATCTGGTCGAGCGCTGCGGCGTGAGCGCGGGCGAACTCGACGCAATCGCAGCGCATTCGGTACGGCCTGCTCTCGTTGCATTCAATCACTACGTCCACTCGGAGCGGTATATCTTTACCGGTTCGGACGATACCGTCGGCGACGTCCCGGCAGTCTATGTCGCGGGCGAGCCGTCGCCGCGCGCCGAACCGTTGTTGCGCAGCGCCGGACACCGTCTCGCACTGCCGCTGGCGCTGGGCGAAGTGCACATCGATGCACCCGAGGCCGAGCGGGTGCGGTGGTTGGCCCAGCATGCGGCCGACCTCGAAGCGCTGCGCGCGGATGGCTGCGACGTGCGCGCCGTCGGCGTCTGGGCGGCGTTCGGCATGGTCGATTGGCATTCGCTCTTGCGCGAACGAAGCCAGGCTGCCGAAGACGGAATCTACACGTTCGCCGGTCCAACCGGCATCCCGCAGCCAACGCGCGTGGCCGCCGCCGTCAGGACACTGGTGCGCGGGGAGCGCATCGACGACGACGATGTGACCGGCTGGTGGGAACGCCCGACGCGGCTGCGCACCCCGGGTCAGCTCGCCGCGATGCAGGCTGCCGGATGGTCCGAAGGCCGCCACCTGCGCGCCCGGCCCGCGTTCGCGTGACCCCGCCGCGCGCCTTCGTCGCCGGGCTGCACCTGCGCTGGGACGGCGTGTGGCAGCGGCCGCATCATCTGCTGACGCGCCTGGCACGCCGCCTGCCCGTCGTTGTCATCGAAGAACCGTTTGCCGGCGAACACGATCGTGACGAGGTGTCGCGCGAAGCCGATCTGACCGTCATCCGGCCGCTGCGCCGCCGCGGTTGGAGCTTGCCGCTCGTCGATGCTGGGGCGATCGCGACGGCTCGCGAACACGTCGGCGCCGGTCACGCGGCAGTCGGCGTTTGGCTGTACACGCCGATGATGCTCGAACTCGCCGATGCATTCGGCGCCGCGCCGCTGGTGTTCGACTGCATGGACGAATTAGCGGCATTTGACGGCGCTCCGGCCGGGATCGCCGAGCGCGACCGCGAGCTCGTCGAACGGGCCGACCTGGTGTTCGCCGGCGGCCACTCGCTCTACGAACGGCGCCAAAATGCGGGGGCCAAAGTTCGCTGCTATCCCAGCGGCGTCGAGTTCGAGCGTTTCGCGGCCGATGTCGCCCCGCATCCGCTGCCGGCGGCGTTGCCTGCGCCGGTGTTCGGTTACACCGGGGTGATCGACGAGCGCATCGACAGCGACATCATTGTCGCGCTGAGTGACGCATTTCCGCGCGGCCATGTGGTGTTGGTCGGGCCGGTCGTCAAGATCGACCCGGCGAGCTTACCGCGCCGCGCCAATATCCATTTCACCGGCATGGTGCCGTACGCGAGCCTGCCGTCCTTCTTGCGCGGATTCGACGTTGCAATCATGCCGTTCGCGCTCAATCGGGCGACCCAGAATATCTCGCCGACCAAGACCCTGGAATACTTGGCCGCGCGCCGCCCGGTCGTGTCGACGCCGGTCGCCGACGTCGTTCGCGACTACGCCGACATCGTGTTTTTCGGGGCCGGACCGGCGGCATTTGTAAGCGCCGCCGCGGCTGCCCTGCGCACTGATCCGGCTCGCATCGCGCGCGGCGAAGCTGCCGCGCGCGCACGGCGCTGGGATGCCATCGCGGATCGCATGTGGCGCGACCTTGCGTTTGGCGCATGATCGGCCGGCCATGACCGCGCGCGGGCCGCTCGAAATTTCCGGTGCGTTTCGATTCTTACGCGAGCTGCGCAAGAACAACGACCGCGCGTGGTTCGAGCAGCACCGGGAGACCTATGCGACGACCGTCAAAGCGGGCTTTGAGGATTTTGTCGCGGGCCTGCTGATCGCAGCGACGCGATTTGACCCGCGTTACGCGTATGTCGAGCCGCGCAGCTGCATCTTCCGCATCTACCGCGACATTCGGTTTTCGAAAGATAAAACGCCTTATAAGACACGCTTGTCCGCCTTCATCTCGCCGCGCGGCTGGCGCGGAACGACACCCGGCTTCTACGTCGCGTTCGAGCCGGGCGGCGAGAGCATGCTGGCCGCCGGCATTTACACGCCCGAAAAATCCGTGTTGGCCGATTTGCGCCGGCGCTTGGAAGCCGGTGATCCCGCGTTCGAACGGCTCATGCGCCGCAAGAGCTTCGCGCCCTATCTGCCGCTCGATACCGACCCCCTCGCACGCATGCCGCCGGGCTTCGCGCGCGAGCATCCGCGCGGCGAGTTGCTGCGCGCGCGGCGCTACATGGTGCGGCGGACGTTTCGCGACGCGGAACTCACGCGCGGTAATGCCTTCGCGCTCTACCGCGCAGCCATGCGCGACACCGCGCCATTCGTGGGCTGGCTCGACCTCAGCGCGAGCGGCTCCGCCAGCGGCACGACGCTCGAGTCTCGAGCACCGGTGCCGTTAGATCGGCGCCTCGAGCCGAGCGATCCGCGATTTGAGTGACGGATGGCTGGCGAAGAGCAGCTCGGCCCATTTCGGCTGTTCGTCCTCCGCCAGATTCTGGTCGCGCAAGCGGCGGAACGCGCGCGCGCCGCTCTGCGGGTCGCGGGTTGCCTCAATTGCGAAAACGTCGGCCCGGCGTTCGATTGCGCGCGATACCGTGGCCATGAGCGGTGCGGCCAGGGTCGAAAACAGTGACGCGAAAAACGCGAATCGCGCGCCGTCGGCAAGCGTTTCGAGCCGGCGGCCGGCTTTTCGCGACGCGAGGTTGCCCACGCCGATCGTCGCTGCCAAAAACAGCGTGCCCAGCGCGATGGAAAGCCATGGATCGCGGCGCACGTAGTGTCCGAGTTCGTGCGCCACCACGAAGAGCGTCTCGTCGGCGGCGAAATTATCGATGAGCGTGTCGGCGAGGACGATTCGCTGGGTGCCGAACACGCCGGTAACGAATGCGTTGGCTTTCTTGGTTTGGCGGCTCATGTCGAAGCGCATGATCGCCGCGTCGCCCGCGCCGTAGCGGGCGGCCAGTTCGCGAATGCGTTGCTCGAGACTGCCTTCGAGCGGCGTGTACGTGTTGAACAGCGGCATGATGTAGGTTGGGGCCACGACGTTTGCGATGGCCAGCAGTACCGGCGTGGCGGCAATCGCGATCCACGGCCAGTGCCGCGGTGCCGTGCGTACGACCGCATCGCCGATCCCGGCCACGACCATCGTGATACCCAAGCCGACGGCGGCCGCTTTCGCATGATCCGTTGCCCAGCCTTCGACGCTTTGGTCGGAAGTGCCGTACGTGCGCTCCATGACGTGGTCCTCCACGTAATCCGCGGCGAGATCGCGCAGGCCGTCGAGCGCCCCCAGCAGGCCTATGAATGCCGGAGCGCGCAGAGCGCGCGGCAGCGGCCGCAGCATGCGTTCGACCGGTCGCGCGATCACGAAGGCCGTCATTGCGAGCGACGCTGTCGAACGGACCAGACCGGCAACCATGAGCCCGCGGCGTGCCGCACCATACGCGCGCGGGTCGGGTGCGGCGATCGCCGGAAACGGCGACTGACGGTCGCGCCACGCCGTCCGCAGCCGAACAGCCGAATATCCGACGACAAACCCGACCGCGCTGCCACTCCAAAGTCTACGCATCACCCACCGGGTTTTGCCCGCGGGCGCGCGGTCGCCTTCGTTGCGCGGCACCCATCGAGCGCAGCGGCGCACTGGGCCGAAGAGAACGCGGGGGCGCGCCGAAAGCGACGCTCGATGATCCGAGCCTTTATCGGCGGCAGCGTGCAGACGTACGATCCGCGGCGTAAATGTTGGCACCGCCGCGACGCGCTCGTCGTCGACGGTGCGCAGGTGGCCGGCCTCGACGCCGGCGCCCTGGGCGCCGGCGTCGAGCGGATCGACCTCGCCGGAGCGACGATCTTGCCGGCGTTCGCCGATTGTCACGTCCACCTCACCGACACCGGACTCAAATCCGGCGATCGCGATTTCTCCGACGTGCGGGATGCCGCGGTGTTTGCCGCGCGCATCGCCGCGCTGCCGCGAACGCGTTTCGTCATCGCGGGGAATTACGATGACGCCGCCTGGACCGATGGCCGCCAGGCGTCGGCGGCCATGCTCGACGCGACGCATCGGGATTGCGTCGCGATGCTCGTGCGCGTTGACGGCCACAGCGCGCTGCTCAGCCGCGCCGCGCTGGCGTTCGCCGACCTCGATCCCAAACTGGCGGGCATCGAACGCGATGCCGCCGGCGTGCCGACCGGCCGGCTCTTTCTCGAAGCCAATTGGCGCGCCCAGGTTGCGATCGCGGCGGCCCTTCCTCGAGCCGAAAAGAGCGCCGCCGCCGCGCGCGCCGCGGCGTTCGCGCTATCCCAAGGCGCGCTGCATTTGCACGTGCAGCTCGTTGGTTTGGGCGATGCCGCGGCGTACGCCGCCGAGATCGCGGGGCTGCCGGCGGCCGGCCCCGCCAAGTGGTATCCGAAGATCTGCGAACGCGATCCGCAGATCGCGCACGGGCTGGGTCTGCGGTTTGTCGGCGGCGACGTCTTCCTCGATGGATCGATCGGCAGCGGGACGGCGGCGGTGAGTCAACCGTACTGCGACGGCGGCGGGACCGGTGTTCTCATGCACGCTGATGCTGAAGTCGAAGCGTACTTTGCGGCGGCCGAGGAGCTCGGACTGTCGGCCGGCGTTCACGCGATCGGCGATCGCGCGATCGAGCAGTGCATCGCCGCTTGGGAGCGTGTCCTGCACGGCCGTCCGAGCCCCGCCGGGCGGCATTTCATCGAACACTTCGAGCTCGCGCGCGCCGATCAGATCGAGCGCTGCGCGCGGCTGGGCATCTATCTTTCGATGCAGCCCCAATTCGACGCGGCGTGGGGCGCGCCGGGCGGTCTGTACGAACGCCGGCTGGGCGTCGCGCGCGCGCGCACCATGAACCGGCTCAAGACCGCACTGCGCGCCGGCGCCGTGCTCGCGGGCGGCACCGATAGCCCGGTCTGCCGCTTATCGCCGCTCGCCGGCATGCAGGCCGCCCTCGATCACTTCAGTCCGGCCGAGCGCCTGGATCCCGGTGAAGCGCTCGCGATGTACACCTATGATGCGGCCCGCTTCGGGCATGCCGAGGCGCGCACCGGGACGCTCGCGCCCGGCCGCGCGGCCGATTTCGTC
>Ga0302326_10026596_pt1 | contig 11688 bp, 5 predicted proteins | sample Palsa_T0_3_FD_202264 | JGI IMG/M metagenome (GOLD analysis project Ga0302326, IMG submission 202264) | Peat permafrost microbial communities from Stordalen Mire near Abisko, Sweden - Palsa_T0_3 | ecosystem: Environmental > Terrestrial > Soil > Palsa > Peat permafrost | place: Sweden: Abisko... | reverse complement strand
GAGGCCAGCAGCGGAGGGACTTGTGTCAACGGGAGACACACCAATCTCGGCTCCGGCGGTCCTACCATTTCTAACTTTTTCCCTTACGCTTGCGTCGAAAACTTCTCCGGCACTCCAACCTACCCCGGGGGTCGCACTTCGGCCCTCCAGGTTAGGGGCGCGAAGGGTACGATCCTTGCTTCCTTACCGGTCTACCAGACGGGTCTCGCCGGAGCAGAAATTACCTATCCGCTCAATCAGACTTCGACCGCTACCGGTCTGGAAGCGCCGGAGGCTGTGGCAATATCGGGGTTGAACAAGAAGGTCTATGTCGCCGACGCCCTGGGGGGGCAAGTCTATTCCATTAATGGTATCGGGGGAAGCGGCCTCACTCCCGTTTCCACCGGCACCGTCAGTCTCGCGGCCCCGCTCGGGTTGGCTCTGGATGGAGCCGGCAACCTCTTCATCGCTGACTACACCAACGCCCAGGTTATCGAAGTGCCCACCACCACCGGTCTCGAACCGTCGGTGATTAACACCGGCGGTCTCTTGCAACACCCGATTGCCGTGGCCCTCGATTATCAGGGCAACCTTTATATCGGGGATGCAGGTTCGGATGGGATGTCCGCCAGCTCCGCCAACCCTGGCTACGTGGTGAAAGTACCGGTTGGGGGTTCTGCTTTTCAAATCACCATCCCCTCGGTGTCGATCGTTTACCCGCAGTCGCTGGCGACCGATCCCGTTACTGCCGCTCTGGTGATCGGCGATAATGGTGATCCGTCAAGTGTCGGCCAGGTCGTCCAGGTCTCCGCCGACGGTTCGACCGCGAGCGCGATACCCATCGAGGGCGTAACCAGTCCGACTGGACTGGCGTTCGATCCGGCTGAGCAACTCTATGTTCTCGACGGCAATGCCAATACCATCACTGTCGTTTCTCCAACCAAAACTGGGTCCCACTTGCTTACCTTTGATAACAGTGCGTTGGTCGCTGCCAGTTCCTTCGCTATCTCCGCTGGGGGACAGAGCTTTGTACTTACGACCCTGGGGAATGGGTCCGACAACAACCTCGTATATCTGAACGGCAATCGCTCCACGCTGGCGTTCGGAGGTGTCAAGCTTGGAATCCAGAAGAATCTAACCGCCACGGAGTACAACATCGGCAATCTGCCTTTGACGCTCGGTTCGCCGTATTACACCACCAACGGGGCCAATGCCGCATTCAGTGTGTTGGGTAGCACGACCTGCGGCAACGGCCTGGTCCTGGCTCCCGCCGCGCCCTGCGACATCAATGTCCAGTTCGCGCCGGATACCCTTGGGTTGACCACACAACAACTCACGGTGAACAGCGACGGGTACAACGGGGGGAGCGGCGCCATCAATGCTCCGATCCTCACGTTGCGGGGAACTGGCAACCCCGCCGCTGCCAACAAGAAGAAGTAAGACTGGTTTCACCCTGCAGCCGGAACGCAGTTCGTTGCGTTCCGGCTGTTGTTTTTTGGAGATTTTCAGCGGTGCCAGCTTAGTTTGGGAAAGTAAGTCAGCTGGAACGATCCGGTGAAGTCATGCTGTGGTCCGGAGGCCAAAGCCGGGACCTTCCAAAACTCCGCCTGGCCAAAGGCATTCAGCTCCAGGTTTTCTTTCAGCCGCAGCACCGCTTTGATGTTGATGTCGTTCTGCGTCGTGCCCCCGGGGATGAAGCTCTTCGAGACTTTTGCGTTGCGATAGCCCAGCTGAATGTACTCCTTGGGGCTGAGCCAATCCGTCAACCACGCCTGGCCACCTTTGCCCTCCCGGCCCATCCAGGTCCCCAGGAAATTGCCTTTGTTGGTGTAGCCGTCCGGATACGCGAACTCGTAGTAGAGAAACTGGCCTCTTTGCGAGGAGGCAACTGGATCTGTCGAGACCGCCTCGGCCCGTAGATCGACATGGGGAAGCTTGGGAAAGTGCGACAGGTAAAGACCGGGGTTCACCGCGGCGCGGCGCGGCGCGGCAAGAGGGCTCACATCATCGTGAACGATGGAATCAGTGTAGAGGGTCAGCCAATTCTCCACCCAGGGAAGCCTCCAGGTAAAGTCGAAGCTGGAACTCCGGAAGCCTGGGTCATTTCTACCCTCCTTTTCCTCCAGGCTCACGTTGCTGAAGCTGGTGAAGCTGTGCCAGAACGACCCGAAGGTGAGCGGCACATGGTCCTTTCCGGCGAAGATGACCACCCGGGAAAAGCCGAATTCCAGATTCCTGGTCGGCTTGAAGCTGAATTTTTGGGCGTGAACCCAGGGGGCGTTAGGATAGCGATGCCCTTTCAGCGAGCCGAATAAGAACTCATAGCGAACCGGCCCCAGGACGTCGGAGACTACCGGAATCCGCAGCGGGACGACGCGGTTGACGCGCAGGGCATAGATCGGCTCGGCGTTGTTGCTGAGCGCCATGCTCCCAGCTTGCGTCGGACCCCACCAGTCATCCGCCTTGCCGACGGAGATCACGTGGTTGGCAAGAGAAAGCGCAAGGTTGGCATTGATCAAGCGAAACACGTTGGTCTGGGGCACAGGTGCCGGCGCCAACAGCGGAGTGCTGTCAACCGCTGCGATCAGGGCTTGCACGGATTCGGGGTACGCCGCACGGCCGGGTGCGTGCTGATACTCGCCGCGTACATCGAGGGAGAGATGGTAACCCTCGGCCCTCGCCGAGAACCCATCAATGGCGTTGAAGCCTCCTTGATAGGGCCGTCCGTAGTCGTTGATCAGGGTCTGCCCGAAATGAAATGAGTCGTTGATCGGACGGCCCTTGATGTACATGTTCCGCGTATAGACATTCGAAAGCTCGCCCTGCGGTGTCGTCTGCCCGGCGTCCACTCCAAATTCCAAGGCCAGGGCACGGAAGATATTCCACGCCTCGGTGTCCTGCGGCGCATCCTGCAGTTTGGGGTAGGTCTCCTGCAAAATCTGCAGGCAGCTGGTGCGCGTCCATGGCCGCATGCCGAGGAATGCGGAGTCGGCGTAGCCGAGCGCGAGGAGGCGCTCCAAGGCGGGATATACCCAGCTGTCGAGAGGCACATAGACCAAACCGTAGTTGCTGCTGGTGGCGGGCTCAAAGTCGTTGAAGATCGGATCGAGAGATGCCGGCAAACTCGGCGGGTTAGCTGTTTGCTGGCACAGCAAAGGAAGCCATGGCACCGCGATGAAGGTGGAAAGCAGAGCAAATCGAAGCAGCACTCCACTGGCCCAACGTCTTAGCAGATTCAAAACGCTCTCCAAATTAAGAGCATAGCGCACTGAGAAAAAATGAACCTGCCTCTGCGCCTGCGGCTAAGGATTTACGAGGTCTCCCTGGTGGCCGACCACTGAGCGTGGCCATATTCGCCCAATTCCACCGTCCCGCTCATCGAATTCCCCGCAACCGACCCGGCGAACGAATATTCAATCTCGTTGCCTCCCACCGGCATGACGCTGCGAAAACTCACCTGTTGCGCGTGCACCTTCCCGCTAAGATTTCCGTTGTAGATCTCGCCCTGATGGACGCCCGTGACAGCGCCCTCCTGTTGCTCCAGCAAAAAGCGCTGCCCACCCTCGCCGCAAAGGTACTTCATTTGTACCTTCCAGATCCCGGCCACATTCGCCGGGGCGCCCTGCGGAATTTCCGGAGCGGAGAACATGGGTGGATGGGAGAGTGTGGCGAAGAGGGCATCAGCCACTATCTGGGCGTCTCCCGGCATCATCATATAGGGCATGATGGTTACCGAACTTTCCATCTGGTCGGGACGACTTCCGCTCCACTCATCAAATTGAACCCGGGGTGTGCCCGCGTCCAGCGTCTTTGCCAGCTCGTCGCCGGTGATCTTGAGCGCATTGCCATCCCACTTGATCCGCAGCCTGGGCGAATGATTCGACAGATCCTCGGGCATCAGGTATTCCGCCGTCACTGAGGGTAGAGGCTTGACCTTAACTTCGATGGCCCCGAGCCACGTCTTCCACGTGTTCCATTCAGCGTCGTGGTCGCGCTTCGTCCACATCTCGACGGCTGTGAGCATGCCCATGATTTCTTCTTTGCCGACTTTCAGAGAGCGTCCCACATTGTGGTGCGGCGCTGCCTGGAACCAGGCTGCCTGCACCAGGTCCTTGCGTCCCAGCAGCAAGCCCGCGCATTGCGGTCCGCGCATGCACTTACCGCCGCTATATCCAACCAAGGTCGCGCCTGCCGCAAGATGAATGTTGGGGATGGTGAGATTTTCTGCTGCGGCGTCGACAAAGACGGGAATATTTCTTTGCTTCGCGGCCTGGCAGATGTTCGCAATGCTGAGCGGGCCGGTCGCTGCGGCAGGGGAAGACAGGATATAAATCATCGCGGTCTGCGGTCCCATGGACGCCTCGAGTTGTTCTGTCGTTTCGACCTCGACGATGTCGACTCCAAGCAGCCGCGATCCTACGTCATAAGGATTGCGCGAGTGTTTGGGGATGATCACCTGGCTCTTCAGTCCACCCTTCACCATGTACGGCATCTTCTGCGACTTTTCCGGATCGGTCCCGGCAATGCAAGCCGCGGTGGCGCCGGTGATCGCGGCCGCACAGCCCGCGGTCACGATGCCCCACTCCGCACCAGTGATCTTCGACAGCCTTGCACCCACTGCCGCCATGAGCTCGTCCATGTTGACGTAGTGACGCCCGGCCTCTTCCATGGCTTGCTTCACTTCGGGCAAGGAGAGCGAACCGCTGATGATCGTATAGGTGCCCTTGGCATTGATGAGCGGGCGTACGCCTATCTGCTCGTAGAGATTGGGACCGGCTGGTGCCTGAGCGTTAGCCTTTGTCACCGTAGTCTTGGCCGCCTGGCTCGTGCCCGGTAGAAGCGATGTGGCCGCTCCGGCCATCATCGAACGCTGTACGAATTTGCGCCTGCTCAATTTCGGCCGGGTGAGATTTTCCATTTGATTATTTGCCCTCCCAGGCATGAAAAGGACGATCGCGATTCTGAAATGATTCCTTCCCAGCTCCGTTTTGGCACGTCTAAAGCGGATCGCTTCTCGCGTGGCGCTGCTTTTCTTGACACCATAAGGCATCACAATTAACCTCTGTTTTATCATCGTTTAGCTTTCTTTATCATCGTTTGGTTTCGGGTCCCGCCACAAATTCCTATTTGAGAGGTCAGGTGCCATGAATCGATTCTCAAGATTCGTGTCTTTCGCTGGCGTAGTTGCGGTTGTGTTTCTAGGGACCCTTGCAGCGTGGGCAGCCATTACCGGTTCCATCTCCGGAGTGGTCACGGACCCGAGCGGCGCCGTGGTGCCGGGGGTTACGGTCGTAGCCACCGCAGTATCGACGAACGTACAAAGCACTGCGGTTACTGATTCCAAGGGCTTTTATAACCTCCCTACACTTAGCGTTGATACTTACAACCTCTCCACCAGTCAGGCCGGCTTCCGCGATTACCAGCAGACAGGGATAAAGATCGACGCTAATTCCGCACTTCGCGTCGACATCACCATGCAGCTCGGAACCGTAACCAATACGGTGAGCGTGAAAAGCGACGCTCTGCAGGTCGAGACGCAGAGCACGCAGAATGGTGTGCTCATCGATGGCACCAAGATCACCTCTGTGCCATTGAACGGACGTTCCTACATCGATCTCTTGAAATTGCAGCCGGGCGTATCGCCTTATTCGCACAGCTCGACCGGCTCCAATGCTGAAGCCAGCTCCACTTCGGGTGTTGGCGCAACGCAGGTATCGGGCGACCTGGACAATGGCCAGCAATCCGTCAATGGCGGTCGTACTGGGTCCAACGCATTCATGGTGAATGGGGCCAATGCTGAAGAAGGCGTGCATAACGGGGCCGCCATGATCCCGAATCTCGATTCCATCGCGCAGTTCCGTATCATTACCAACAACTTCGACGCAGAGTATGGAAACTACAGCGGGGGCCAGGTCAACGTGGTCACCAAGTCGGGGACCAATCAGTATCACGGAACGGTCTTCGACTTCTTACGTAACACGGATCTTGATGCCAGAAACTACTACGCTCCGACGCGTGGCGTTTATATCCAGAATCAATTCGGCGGAACAGCCGGGGGGCCGATCCGCAAGAACAAAATCTTCTGGTTTGCCGACTATCAGGGAACCCGGCAGATTATAGGACAGACCCAGAGCTATCCCGTGCCTTCAAACGCTGACCGGACGGGAAACCTGATAGACCAGATCGGCACTCCTGATCAACCAGGATTTGGCGGCGCAGTCGCCGGTGCCGGCTGGGCCAACACTCTTTCTCAGACATTGGGATATCCCGTTTCCCAGGGAGAACCCTATTATTCTTTTGGCTGCATGGACACAGCAACCTGCGTCTTTCCCAACGCTGTCATTCCCCAGAGCGCGTGGTCGCCGGTTGCGGCGAACTCGCTGAAATATGTTCCTTCGGCCAACGGAACTGTCAACGGCGGGCCCGGCTTCTCGACCTCTGCCTTCAACGAGAACTTGACCGACGATAAGGGGAGTGGCCGGATGGACATTCCTACGCGATTCGGCGCTGTGTTCGGTTATTACTTCTTTGATCGATACAATACTGTGAATCCGTATACCCAAGGGGTCGTAGTCCCGGGCTTTGCCGCAACCAATAAAGGCAAAACCCAAATGGTCAATTTAGGGTTGACCACGACGTTTAACTCGTCGACCGTCAACGATCTTCGTCTCGCCTACTTGCGCGATGTAAACCTGACGGGCCAACCCACCTCGGGACAAGGTTTGGGCGTCACCCTGGGCTCGCAGGGCTTTGTTACTCCGTGGGGGCCCGCGGGCGGTATCTCCCCCATGAACCCTGCGTATGAGGGTGTGTCGAATTTCGCATTCCAGAACTTCACCACTGGCATCCCGCAGGATGCATTGAGGCAATACAACAACACCTTCCAGATCATTGATAACGTCACTAAAATTTTTGGAACACACACTCTGCAGTTTGGCACCAACCTCCACTACAACCAGATCAACGAGCGCAACTACGACTGTTACAACGGGTGCTTCGGTTTCAACGGTTCGGAGACCGGCTTCGACTTTGCCGATTTCCTGATCGGCGCGCCGAACAGCTTTGTGCAGGCCAGCCAACAGCTCCTCGACTCGCGCAGCAAATACTACGGGTTCTATGCTCAGGATAGCTGGCGTGCGACCCGCAATCTCACCCTGAATTACGGCCTGCGTTGGGAAGCCGCGACCCCCTGGTACGACACGCAGAACAAGCTCGAAACGGTCGTTCCCGGGGAGCAGTCACTATCGTTCCCCGGTGCTCCCCTGGGTCTGGTTGTCCCTGGAGATCCAGGCATTCCTCGCACGCTCGGGCCCACCAAGTACACCAATTTCGCTCCAAGAATTGGCTTTGCTTACGCGCCGGAGGCGAGTGACGGTTTTCTTGGCAAAGTACTGGGCGGTGCTGGAAAAACCAGCATACGTGCCGGTTACGGCATCTTCTATAGCTCTATCGAGGACGCCACCGGATTCGTCGAGGTAGGTGACGCTCCCTATGGCAACTACTATTCTGTTTCATCGACTGAGCTGGCCACACCATTTGTCGATCGGCCGTCGGGAAATCCGGCGGGACAGAAGTTTCCCTTCGTCTTTCCTCCAACCAACGTGTCTCCTACGAATCCCGATACAACCTTCAATTGGGCGGGAGCGACACCCATTGGCGGATCCGACTATTACTACTATAAGAACAAGGTGCCCTATGTTCAGGAATGGGAACTCTCTCTCCAGCGACAATTAGGAACCGCAACCGTACTTAGCGTGAACTACGTCGGCACCGTTGGGCGGCAGTTGCTGACGTTTGAGGAATCAAATCCAGGGGACCAGGCCCTGTGCCTGCAATTGAGTAACACAGCTAATGTGGCGCCAGGTACAACGACTTGCGGGCCGTTCGGGGAAGACACGGTCTACACCACGGCGAGTGGCCAGACAGTGAACGGAACCAGGCCGGCCTTCGGGATTAACTTCAACAGCAATCCGTACATGAAGACGGCGGTCAGCTCCAGCTTCAACTCGCTGCAGGTTACCCTGGAGCACACTGAGAAATACCTCAACTTCCTGATTGGATATACCTTTGAGAAATCGCTGGATAATGGTTCGGATTCCTTTGATGCGACCAATCCGTTGAATCCGAGCCAAACCCGCGCATTATCGAACTTTGACGTCCCGCACACCCTCGTCGCCAGCTACACCGTGCAGTTGCCCTTCGATCACTTTATCGGCGGAGGGGATATTGCGAAGCGGTTGACCGCGGGCTGGGAACTTTCAGGCGTATCTACCTTTGCCAAGGGGGAGCCGGTCAGTCTAAGTGAGAGTGACGATAACTCACTGCTTGGCGCTTTTAATGCAAACGTAGATGTGCCAAGCTACGCCAACAACGGCAGCCCCCTTTATGGAAATAAGAACCCGCGAAAGGGGCTGCCATATTTCAACCCGAACTACTTCGTTCCGGAACCAATCGGGCAAGTAGGAAACGCAATGCGGCGATCCTTCTCCGGTCCTGGCCTCGACAATTACGATATGGCTCTGCTGAAGAGCACCGCCATCACCGAGAGCACCAAACTCCAATTCCGGGCGGAAGCGTTCAACGTGTTCAACCATGCCCAGTTTAGGAATCCCAATGGAGTAGTCAACAACACGGGCCAGGGCGGATTTGGCTATGTGACCCAGGCGCAAGATCCTCGTATCATGCAAGTAGCGCTGAAATTCTTGTTCTAGCCTGAGCAAAGAGGTCTTTTGACGGAGATGGTTCGGCGGCGGAGTATCTTCGTCAAGTGCCTTCTTCTTGGCATGGTCTCGCTGGGTACGCTGCAGGCGCAGCCGCCCGGCGCCGCTATCTTCGCGACCAACTGCGCCGGTTGTCATGGTGCAGATGGCCGCGGCGGGGAGCACGCACCAAATATCGCCACGGCCCCCGAAGTGCAACACCTGATGGATCGCGAGCTGGCCGGCATCATCCGCTATGGAATTTCCGGCGCGGGTATGCCGGCCTTTTCATCACTGAAACAACAGGAAGTAGCCGATGTGGTCAGCTACTTGAGGGTCCTGCAGGGCAGAGGAGATATTGTGAAACTCCCCGGAGATCCCAGGCAAGGGGAAGCCCTCTTCTTTGGCAAGGCACAATGCTCCGATTGCCACATGGTCAGTGGCAAAGGAGGATTTATTGGCAGCGATCTCACCTACTACGGCGCCGAGGCAAAACCCGATCAAATGCGCGCCATCATCCTTGATCCCGATAAGAATCTTCCGGCGGACAAAAAAGCCACCACCGTGGTGACAACTGCAGGGCAAAAAATCACCGGGATGCTCAGGACCAACAACAATTTCTCTCTTTCCCTGCAAACCCTGGACGGTTCGTTTCATTTCCTCCCGAAATCAGAGCTCGCCCAGGTGGATGCCGGCTCTCACTCCCTGATGCCCGCCGCGACCTTGAATAGCAAGGAAGTGGACGACCTGGTCAGTTATCTCCTCCGTACCGGGGATGAAAGTGCCAAGCGCTCCCCAGCCCACTCCTCGAAGTCTGACGATCATGACGATTAAAAACCTCATCGCCCTTCTGACCGTGGCGACGTTAGCTGGTCTGCAAGGAAGCATTTTCATTCATGGGCAAAGTGACAAGTCCAGCTCTGCGCTTGAGGCCGTCACTCCCGGGTTTTGGAAGCTATTCGACCACAAGGCGCAACTCACAAAGGTGGCCTCTGGCTTCGGCTTCACGGAAGGGCCGGTCTGGGATCCGGCCGGCTATCTCTGGGTCAGCGACGAAACACTCAACAAAATATTCAAGGTAGATACGAGCACGGGTCAAAAGCGCGAGGTCATCTCTCTCGGCGATCCTGACGGCAACACCTATGACAAGCAGCACCGGCTCCTGGATTGCGCCAGTGTTTTGCGAGCGATCATCCGCCTCTCCCCGGACGGTACCCAATACGAAACAGTCGTAGACCGCTACCAGGGGAAGCGTTTAAACAGCCCCAACGATGTGGTGCTCGGTCCGGATGGAGCCATTTACTTTACCGATCCAACCTCTGACCTGCCTAAGGATCAAAAGCAGGAAATTCCCTTTAAGGGCGTCTATCGCATTGCTGCCAATAACCAGGTTGAGCTCCTTACCAAAGATCTGGATGAACCCAATGGACTCGCCTTTTCGCCCCAGGGCACGAAGTTCTATGTAGACGACTCGAAACAACGGAACATACGTGTTTACGACTTTCAAGACGGCAAACTCAGCAACGGGCGCATCTTCGGTGTCGAGCCCGGCAGACCCAAAGAGGGCGTGCCGGATGGAATGAAAATTGATCGCCAGGGAAATCTGTACGTCGTAGGTCCGCGTGGAATATGGGTTTGGGACGCGGCCGGGCATCACCTGGGAACCATTGTCGTGCCCGAGCAGCCTGCCAATCTTGCCTGGGGAGATCCAGGGTACTCCACGCTCTACATCACGGCGACCACGTCTGTGTACAAGATCTCGACGCGGGCGCATGGCTTTATCCCGTACCTGTAGAGGACCCCACAAGAGGACCAATGCCCTGTCGATTACCAAGTCTCCTAATTTACCTGTGTGTTCTGGCCTCCGCTATGGAGCTCTCGGCCCAGACCAGTGGCTTCAAGGTCATTCAGCCGCCGGGTGCAGATTCGGCTTATAGCGCCGGCATTCTGGCGAACGGAACGCTTTATGTTTCGGGCCAAGGCAGCTCGGCCAAAGACTTAACCAGCCAGGCGAGCGAAGCAATGCACAAGGTGCAGGCAGTGCTGCGCCGAGCCGGGATGGATTTTGAGAATGTCGTTTGGATAAATGTCTATCTCACCGATGCCAACGACCAGGCGGCATTGGATGACGTTTATTGGAAGATGATTGGGTCCAGCCCGCCGGCACGAACGGTGTTGACGGTTGCCGCTCTACCCAAGGGAGAGAGGGTTGAGATCAACTGCATCGCAGTCGCGGATGCCGGCGAACGGAAAGCAATCTGGCCTGCAGGTTGGCCGCGCGGCCCGCACGTCGATCCGCCTGCGATCGAGGCCGGGGAAATGCTATATCTGTCGGCGCAGGGAGGACAGGACCCGCTGACAGGAAAAGCGAATCCGGATTTCTCAGCGGAAACAAAGCAGGCCCTCGAAAATGTCAGCACGATTTTGAACACGGCGCAGATGACCATGAAGAACGTTCTCTGGGTGAATCCCTACATGAGCGTCAGCGGCCAGTACGACGTCATGGGCAAGGTGTATGCGAGTTATTTCGAGTTTGGCAATACGCCGGGCCGCGGAACCATTCAAGTAGTTGGACTCCCTAAGGGAGAGCACATCGTCTTCAGTTGCATCGCCGGAGCAGATCTCGGCAAACGCAAGGCGGTGCGCCCTCGCAATATGCCTCCCAGCAAAACCGCGAGCCCTGGGATCCTCTATGGCGACACCTTGTATCTTTCCGCCAAAGATGGATTCATCCCCGATCAAGGCATCGTCACGCCGCTGTTCGATTTGCAACTGCGACAGTCCATGCGCAACCTTCTGGACGGATTACAGGAAGTCGACATGGATTTCTCCAATGTCGTCTTCAGTACGGTTTACCTGCGCCAAATGAAGGATAGTAGCCAGATGAGCGAGTTGTACAACAAGTTCTTCAAGCCCCCATACCCCACAAGAACAACGCTGCAACAGAACCTCGAGGTCGGCGAAGAGGCTGCCGAGCAAATCTCGTTCATCGCGGTAAGACGTCAGCCGG
>Ga0302326_10026591_pt1 | contig 11689 bp, 13 predicted proteins | sample Palsa_T0_3_FD_202264 | JGI IMG/M metagenome (GOLD analysis project Ga0302326, IMG submission 202264) | Peat permafrost microbial communities from Stordalen Mire near Abisko, Sweden - Palsa_T0_3 | ecosystem: Environmental > Terrestrial > Soil > Palsa > Peat permafrost | place: Sweden: Abisko... | reverse complement strand
ACAAAAGTGGCGACCCTGACGGGACTCGAACCCGCGACCTCCGCCGTGACAGGGCGGCGCGCTAACCAACTGCGCCACAGGGCCTTGCTGTACCACCTGCTCCGCGTTGCCGCGTTGCGTACCCCCAACGGGATTCGAACCCGTGCTACCGCCGTGAAAGGGCGGCGTCCTAGGCCACTAGACGATGGGGGCCAGAACCGAATCACTCCGGGGTACTCACAACGTGGTTCGTTGGAGCCACGTCAGCTTAGGTCACCGGGTACCGAATCCTCAAACGGGCACACAGTATCCTTGTCCTCCGCGCCCCTATAGCTCAGTTGGTAGAGCTACGGACTTTTAATCCGCAGGTCGTAGGTTCGAGTCCTACTGGGGGCACCGGATTCTTTGAGCTGGCGTCGGGCCAGCTCCAGTGACAGTCTCACTGCTCCTGAGCGACTGCGCGTGCGACGGCTTGGACGGCTCGGAGTCGTCCGTCGATGAGTGCACGGGTGAGGTTCTGTGCTTTTTCAGCAAAGTTGGGAACGAAGGCGTGCAGTCCTAGCGGGCTGGGCGGTAAGCCCAGGAACATCTGCATCGTCGAGGCCGCCTGGCCGGTGAGATCGTTCCAGTGCTCGACCGCGAACCCTCCGGACTCCACGACAGCGCGCAACTGGCTGGACGTAGCCAGATGAGTCAGCTCTGGTTGGTCAGCCCAGGGCAGCGGGTAGTCGGGGTCGGCGAGCCCGCCAGAAACGATGTCCCACATGGCGAGCCGGCCACCTTCGGCCAGCACCCGACGCGCTTCCCGGTAGAGGCGGGATTTGTCGGCCACGTTCATCTGAACATGTTGACTGAAGACGACCTGGAGGGTGGCGTCGGCGAAGGGCAGCTCGGTCACGTCGGCTCGGCGAACTGAAATCCGATCATCGAGTGCGACAAGTCGATTGAGCCACCGGGCCGTCTCGCAGTACTCCTCGGTTAAATCGACGGCGCTGACCCGGCACCCGCACTTCTCGGCGACGAAGCGGGCGGTGCCGCCGATGCCGCTGCCCGCGTCGAGGACGTCGTCGTCAGTTGTCACGTCGATGAGATCCACCAATTGGCTCGTGGCGATGCGCCCCATCGTGTGGAAGTCCTCGAGCGGCCCGAGGTCCGCGGGCTGAAGGCGGGTGAGGTCCTTCCCGGCGGCTACCAGGGCCTGTTCAATGTTTCGCCGAGATAGGCCGGTCGAGTACTGGACATGGATCTGGTTGTCGTTCATGGTGTTCTCCTCGAAATCTGTGGCTGGTTTCCGGATCATGTTCGTCTTCAGTCCTTTTCGAGTTCGCCGGGAACCGTCAACTTGAGCAGGTGGAGTAATGCCGCATGTTTCACGTCGAGCTGCACTCCGACCTCGGAGATTCGCGGGTCCCCGAAGCTTGCGAATTTGCTCGACGGTTGATCAATGCCGAAGTGGACGCGGCCAGCGGTGTCTTCATAGATCGCGGTGCGCAGTGGCGCGTACAACATCACCCCGGCATCGTGTCGAAACATCGTCTCCACGATGACGTTGTTGCCCATCATGTAGGTGATCGCCCGAGTCCGGTGGCCTACCAGTTGCATCATCGGAGTCGGATCGAACGTCCAGAAATTGGTGAACGAATGCGGCGCGTGTGCGGCGGTGTATTGCTTGACACGCGCCAGGTCGCCCGACTCGATCACCTCGGTTAGTTCCACGAAGTCGATTGTCGGAACGAGCGATTCATAGCTCCACCGGAGCTCGTCGAACAACTCATCGCTTTCGATGTCGAATCGGTTGACCTGGTGGGAGATGGTCGTGGTCATCGCGTGCTCCCGACAGTTTCTGCGGCAGCGGGCGTCGGGGCGGCCACCGTCAGCCTCCGCAGCGACAGCAGATGCAGAGCCGCCGCCAGTGGCACCACGGTGGCAGGGATCAGTGCAAGCGGAAGCAGCGAGATCGCCTCGGTCGACGGCGACACGATCAATAGCCGAACGACGGCGGGCGCCGCGGCAAAGCCGATAACGAGAGCGACGACGAGATCGGCGAGGCCCAGGACATTGAAGTACCACACCGCGCGGCGGCCGACCACGCCGCGCCGAAGGTTGCGCGCGAGGAACACGGCCTCGATCCCAATTGCCATGTCGCCCAGCCCAGCAGGAAGTGCGAACACGGCCGGCAGCTTTCCCAACGCCAGCACGACCAAGAAGGTCACGCCGACCACCCGAAAGATCTGAGGCACCGTGAGCCGCCACAACGCGTCCGGCTGAGTCAAGATGCGCGAGACCACCGGGATACGGGTCAGCAGCATCGCCGTCCCGAGCGAAACGGTCAACCCGATCGGGAGCCATGGAATGGGCCGCGTCGGCTCGAACCGATAGACCTCGACCGCGGCGAGCAGCACGCTCGCCAACACCCAAGCGCCCCAGAGGATCGCGAATCCACCGGCTACCCGACTCGCGCTACCGCGCCTCAAGCCGGCGGTAAGGGCGCCACCGAACAACATGACGCAAATGGTGGCGGTGGTGCCGGTCAGACCGACCAACACCAGCGCCCAGGCATACATCGGCAGTGTGCCCATGAACTTCTCCATTCGATTGGTTGATAGAAACATCGAGTACGTTTCCGAACATCGTGTTCAATACAAGAGACCGGCCGGTAATTCCGTCAACAACCAATGGAGGCGAGATGTCCGATTCCGAACAGAGCGGACGAATTGTCCGGAACCCCGGGGGTTCTGGGGCTTCGGCGCCGGATCGGCGGGTCCGGCGCACCCGCAAGCTGCTCCACGATGCGTTCATCGCGCTGGCCATCGAAAAGGGCTACGAGAAAACCACCATCCAGGACATCCTCGATCGGGCCGACGTCGGCCGATCAACCTTCTACATGCACTACCGCGACAAGGCAGCGCTGCTGACGGCGAGCTTCGACGGAATGCACGAGCAACTTCTGCAACAACTCGCCGAGGTGTCGGCCACCAGCGCCATCGACGTAACCCTGCCCGCGGCGCTGCTCTTCGACCACGCGTATCAAAATCAGCGTGTCTATCGCGCATTGTGCGGCCATCAGGGCGGGGCCGTGGTCCAGCGCCATCTGCGCTCGCTGATCGGCGACCTGCTGCGAAAACACCTGCGGCAAGAATTCAGCACGGGCGGCACCGAGGTACCAGCCGACATTGCCGCCGAGTTTTATACGTCCGCCGCGCTCGGACTGCTGGTGTGGTGGATCGCCCACGGATTCTGTAACGGACCGACCTGGTTGGCCGCGACTTACCGAACGCTCGCGCAACCCGCCCCACACGGTTGAGCAACACCGATCGGTGTACTAGCGTCCGGTGGAGACCTCGACATCGGAGACAGCCGTGACACACAGCGACGACAAGACGTTGCGGAAGTTCCGCAGAGAACGAGCCATTGGCCGAGTGCTCAATCCGGCCGTCCACGCGTTGAGCAGAATCGGGCTGCGCACCGGACTGGCCACCGAATTGGAAACCGTCGGCCGTAAGTCAGGCCAGGTGCGCCGGGTTCCGGTCTCAGCTCAATTCGACCACGACGGGGCGTGGATCATCTCTCAGCACGGCACCCGCTCGGGTTGGGGTCGAAACATCGTCGACAATCCGAATGTCCGCCTGCGACAAGGCAGTAGCTGGCATGCCGGAGTGGCGACGTTCAGACCCGATGACGATGTCGTGGCGCGCGCTCGTAAGTTCGGGCGAGTGGGTGCCAAGGTCGTCAAGGCACTGGAAACGACACCGGTGTCGGTCAGGATCGACTTCGCCGACTGAGACGGCTGGTCAGGCCCGGACGGCGTTGAGATAGGTGATGTCGGCGAAGGCTTGTGCGACCTCGTCGTCGGCGTAGACGAAACCATTGGCGGCATGCATCTCGCCGACTGTGCGATGCGACACCTGCCAGCCTCGCTTGGTGAGGTCTTCGATGATGTGACTGCGCTCGTAGTGATACACGAGGTCGCTCAAGTCGAGGTCGAACCCCAGCGCGCTCATCCGCTCGTGGTGGCTACGCCAGTGCGGGTCGTTGAAAACTGTTGTGTCAGGGACGAACTCGGACGCCAATTGACTCTTCGGAGCGCTCAGCGCGGTGATGTTGGCAAACAAAGCGTCTTGCGCCTCGGGCGGCAAGTACACGACGAGTCCTTCGGCGCTCCACACCGACGGGGCCTGCGGGTCGAAACCCGCGGCCCTCAGCGCCGCCGGCCAGTCATCGCGCAAATCAACGGCGACCGTTCGACGCTCGGCCGTCGGCACGGCGCCGAGGTCGCCCAACGTCGACGTCTTGAACTCGATGACATCCGGCAAGTCGACTTCATAGACGACGGTGCCCTGCGGCCATGGCAAGCGGTAGGCACGGGCGTCCAAACCGGCGGCGACGATGACCACCTGCCGGATGCCGCTGCGGGTCGCGTCGACGAAGAAGCGGTCGTAAAACCTTGTCCGCACAGCCATCCCGCGACCCATCCGGGCTGGGTCGAAGTCGATCTCGTCGGTGACCGGAATCTCGCCATTCACCAGTCGGGTGTAGACATCGATGCCGACCTTGCGGACCAGCGGCGCGGCGAACGGATCGTCGATCAGCCCCGCGTCAGACGCCAGCGCCCGCTGGGCGGCCACCATCGTCGCGGTCGCACCGACGCTCGTCGCCAGATCCCAACTGTCGCTTTCGCTGCGTATCGACATCACGGCTCCTATCACGCGTCGTCAAAATAATATAGATGATCTAGATATTGCCACTCAACCGCACATGCCTTAATATCTGCGTATGCATGCAGGTAACGAGGAGGTCCGGCTGCCCGACGATCAGGTCCGCCTAGTCGTCGAGGTGTTCCGGATGCTCGCCGACGCCACCCGGGTGCAGGTGCTGTGGTCGCTGGCCGACCGCGAGATGTCGGTCAACGAGCTCGCGGAGCATGTGGACAAACCGGCGCCGTCGGTGTCCCAGCATCTGGCCAAGTTGCGGATGGCAAGACTGGTGCAAACCCGTCGCGAAGGCACGACGATCTTCTACAGCCTGGAGAACAACCACATTCGACAACTCGTCGTAGATGCCGTTCACAACTCCGAGCACGCCGGCCCCGGTGTCCCCCGGCATCATCGCGGTGACGACGGGTTGAGAGCTGTCAAGAACCTCAGTTAGACAACGCTTTTCTCAACAAAGGAGATGATCAGAGATGACTGCACAGCACAACCACGACCAGCCGCACTCACACGAGCACGAGCACGACCACGAGCACGACCACGAGCACGACCACGGCGCGGCCGCGCACACGCACCCGCACACGACCCACCAACATCAGCATGTCGAGCACGAGCACACCCATACCCACCACGACGGGACCGAGCACGCCCACGCACACGTGCACCAAGCCGGTCTCGAGGATGCCCACGGCCACACCCACGACTGAGTCGTCGGCCCGTGATGGATTTCGCGCAGCGGACCATCGATCTGGCCCGGCAGAACGTCGCCGAGGGCGGCCGGCCGTTTGCCACGGTGATCGTCAAAGACGGCGAGGTTCTGGCTGAGAGCGCCAATAAGGTTGCGCAGAGCCATGATCCGACGGTCCACGCCGAGATCCTCGCCGTCCGCGATGCGTGCATCAAGCTCGGCTCCGAGCACCTGACCGGCACCACCATCTACGTGTTGGCTCACCCCTGTCCGATGTGCCTGGGCTCGCTGTACTACTGCTCGCCCGATCAGGTGGTGTTCCTGACATCGCGCGACCAGTACGAGCCGTATTACGTCGACGACCGCAAGTATTTCGAGCTGTCCACGTTCTACGACGAATTCGGCATGGACTGGCGGCAGCGACGACTACCGATGCGTTACGACCCTCGCGACGGCGCGGTCGAGGTCTACCGCTTGTGGCGAGAACGCAACGGCGGCCAGCGGCAGGTGAACGACGCACCTGGCGCCTGAAGCGTCAGACGTTGGGGCAGTAGTGGTTTGGGTTTCCACGCTCGTCCAGCGGCGGCAGGTTGCGGGCCGGCGTGTGCACCAACGGGGTGTCGTTCGGGATCCGGCCCCTGGCCCGGTCGAAGCCGGCCCGGGCCCGGGGATGCTTGCGGTACCGCGAGGGCACGACGGCGAAAACCAGCCGGACGAGGTCGCTGAACCGGCGGTGTAGCCACTCGTCGCGCCGCGACCAGGTGTAGCCCATCAGCTCCCGCACCGGCGGGTCGTAGAGCCCGACGGTCACCCAGACGAAGAACGGCGAGATCAGCTTGCGTTGCAGGACCCACAGCGGGCCCGGAATCCAGTCTGCGAACGGTGGTTTCGGCAGCGCTGTCAGATTGAGAACCTCACGCGCGGCGAAGTTGTTCTCCAGCACCTCGCTACACATGTGGTCCCAGTAGACCTGGAAGTCCTCCCACGTCTTGGGCACCGGTCGCATGCTCATGCCGTACATCCGGTACCACTCGACGTGTTCGTCGAACAGTTGCCGCTTCTGCTCTTCGGTGAGGCCACCACAGAACCGCTCGGCCACATGCAGCGTGCCGACGAAGAACGTGGAGTGCGCCCAGTAGAAGACGTCCGGGTTCAGCGCGTGGTAGCGCCGGCCCAGATCGTCGCTGCCCTTGATGTCGACGTGGTAGTCGCGTACCTCGGCACCGGTCGTTGGCGCACGATCGCCGTCGAACACGACACCGCCGATCGGATACAGCGACCGCAGTAGTCGCGGCCAGCGCTCACGAAAGAACGTCGAGTGGTCTTCGACGGCGGCGCCCAGTTGCGGGTGCATGTTCTGCATCGAACCGGCCCACGGGCCTTGCAGCATGCCGCGCCAGTCGCCGAAATACCGCCAGGTCAGCGAGTCGGGGCCGAGCGGCTGCGGCGGCGCCTCGTATCCCAGCGGCGAAACCGGGCAACCTGTCCCGACCGGCCGTGCCTCAGACGTATCTTGGGTCACTGGTGCGATTTCCTGTCGTCCGCCAAACTGACTACATGTGTTGTCAACAAGAGTCTAGGAGTGCTGTGCCGTCCGGTCAACGCTCGCGTCGATGGTCGGGTGTTCCGTTGCAGGATCGCCAGGCCATGCGGCGTGATGAACTCGTCGGCGCCGGCGTTCAACTGCTCGGTGGAGAAAGTGGTCCGGCGATCACGGTGCGAGCGGTATGCCGGGAGGCCGGGCTGACCGAACGCTATTTCTACGAAAGCTTCGCCGACCGTGACGACTTCGTCCGCGCCGTGTACGACGACGTCTGCACCCGCGCGATGTCGACCTTGATGTCGGCGACGACACCGCGGGAAGCCGTCGAGCGATTCGTCGCGCTGATGGTCGACGACCCCGTGCGCGGTCGGGTGCTGCTGCTGGCTCCGTCGGTCGAGCCGATACTGGTCCGCTCGGGTGCGCAATGGATGCCGAACTTCATCGACCTGCTGCAGCGCAAGCTGAGCCAGATCGGCGATCCGGTACGACAGAACATGATCGCCACCAGTTTGATCGGCGGCCTGACCGCGCTGTTCACGGCCTATCTGGACGGACGGCTGACGGCCACCCGCGAGCAGTTCATCGATTACTGCGTGGAAATGCTGCTCAGCAGGGCCACAACGCGTTAGAGGCCCGGGTCAGAGCGTCGCGAAGATTTTCATAGCGGCGGAACTTGAATGTCACCGGCATGAACAGATATATTTACTGAAACCGACAGACACAGATAACTCGGAGGCACTGTGCCGGATCCGCAAGACCTCGACTTGTTGCGTGAACTCGAGCCGGTCGTCGAGAAGTACATGAACCGGCATCTGAGCGTGCACAAGCCGTGGAACCCGCATGACTACATCCCCTGGTCGGATGGCAAGAACTTCTACGCCCTGGGCGGCCAGGACTGGGAGCCCGGTCAATCCAAGCTCACCGACGTCGCTCAGGTCGCCATGGTGCAGAACCTGATGACCGAGGACAACCTGCCGTCGTATCACCGCGAGATCGCGATGAGCTTCGGCATGGACGGCGCCTGGGGTCAGTGGGTCAACCGCTGGACCGCCGAGGAGAACCGCCACGGCATCGCGCTGCGTGACTACCTGCTGGTCACCCGGGCAGTCGACCCGGTCGAGCTGGAGAAGTTACGCCTCGAGGTGGTCAACCGCGGCTTCAGCCCGGGCCAGAACAAACAGGGCGATCTGCTGTCGGAGAACCTTTTCGACTCGATCGTGTATGTCACGTTCCAGGAACTGGCCACCCGTGTCTCGCACCGCAACACCGGCAGGGCCTGCAACGAGACGATCGCCGACCAACTGCTGGCCAAGATCTCGCAGGACGAAAACCTGCACATGATCTTCTACCGCGATGTCACCGAAGCCGGCCTCGAGATCGATCCGAACAAGGCCATGCACGCGCTGCACCGGGTGCTGCGCAACTTCAAGATGCCCGGATTCTCGGTGCCGGAGTTCCGCCGCAAGGCCGTCATGATCGCCGTCGGCGGCGTCTACGACCCGCGGATCCACCTCGACGAGGTCGTTATGCCGGTGCTGAAGAAGTGGCGCATCTTCGAGCGCGACGACTTCTCCGGCGAGGCAGCGCGCGAGCGCGACGACCTGGCCGTGCTGATCAAGGAGCTCGAAGTCGCCTGCGACAAGTTCGAGATTTCCAAGCGGCGCCAGCTCGAGCGGGAAGCCCGCCGGGGCGACCTGCGGCTCACCGCTCTTCAGCTGCACAACACCGAGGGCAAGCTCACCCTCAGCCGACGGTAGCCGGCATGCGGATCGGTCCTTTTCCGCTTGCCAGCCCAGTGGTGTTGGCTCCGATGGCCGGGGTGACGAACGTCGCGTTCCGCACCCTGTGCCGCGAACTCGAGCAAGCACGCGTCGGCACGGTCAGCGGGCTCTACGTATGCGAGATGGTGACGGCGCGCGCTCTCGTCGAGCGGCATCCGGTCACCATGCACATGACCACCTTCGCGGCCGACGAGTCGCCGCGATCGCTGCAGCTGTACACCGTTGACCCGGCGACGACGTACGCCGCGGTGAAAATGATCGCCGACGAGAGCCTCGCCGACCACGTCGACATGAATTTCGGCTGCCCGGTTCCCAAGGTGACCCGGCGCGGTGGTGGAGCGGCATTGCCGTTCAAGCGGCGGTTGTTCGGCCAGATCGTCGCCGCGGCCGTGCGAGGCACTCAAGGCACCGACATCCCGGTGACGGTCAAGTTCCGCGTCGGCATCGACGACGAGCACCACACCCACCTCGACGCGGGCAAGATCGCGGAATCCGAGGGCGCGGCCGCTGTCGCCCTGCACGCCCGGACCGCCGCCCAGCGCTACTCCGGAACCGCGGACTGGGAGCAGGTCGCCCGGCTCAAACAACACGTGCAAACGATCCCGGTGCTGGGTAACGGCGACATCTTCGAGGCTAGTGACGCGCTGACCATGATGGCTATGACCGGCTGCGACGGCGTCGTCATCGGCCGTGGTTGTCTGGGACGGCCGTGGCTGTTCGCCGAACTCTCGGCGGCGTTCACCGACAGCCCGTCACCCACGCCGCCCAATCTGGGCGAGGTCGCCGACATCATCCGTCGGCACGGCGAGTTGTTGAGCGCCCACTTCGGCGAAGACAAGGGCATGCGCGACATCCGCAAGCACATCGGTTGGTACTTACACGGATTTCCGGCCGGATCGGACCTGCGACGGGCAATGGCGCTGGTCAAGACGCGCGACGAACTCAACTCGTTGCTCGACAAGCTGGACCAGACCGCTCCGTTCCCGGCGGCAGCCGGCGGCCCGCGCGGCCGGCAAGGGTCACCGGCCCGGGTCGCGTTGCCCGAGGGATGGTTGACCGACCGCGACGACTGCGCGGTCCCGGTCGGCGCTGACGTCATGCACTCGGGCGGCTAGCTGCTGCCTATCGAGACCGTCCCGAGATCGCGTTTCCGGGACTCTCTCAGTACGATGTGGAACTTGTTGCAACACGCGCTGGTGGTCGAGTCCGTTGCCGCCACCGCGCGGCACTGCACGAGGGCAATGCGACCGCAGCGGTCGCTCGGATTGCAGCGTTGCCTCGGCAGCGCCACGCTGATGTGCGCGCACGACTGTGGGGCATCTCATCAGATTCGGAGGCCGGGTAGGACATGAGTGACGGCGACCTAGGCGCCGATGAACCCACTCGCGGCCACAACGGCGACGAGTCAGGGTCTACCGGAACGCCGCAAGGATCGCGAGGCGCCGCGCCGTGGGAACGGTTCGGGTCTGCCCCGCGGGCGGTCGCCGTGGCGCATCGACGGTCGAAACCCGCCGCCGCGTCACCGCCGACCGAGCCGGTCGAGCCCGTCACCGATGACGACAACGACGACGGTGGATCTCACGCCGCGGGCGGGCTCACCGTCGCCGAACTGATCGCCAAGATGGGCAGCCCGGTCGCCGAGCGGCCCCGCCATCACCACGCGGCTCCCGACGCCGAGCAACTCGATGCCGAGCCCGATCAGCCCGATGACGAGCCGGACGACAGATATGACGCCTACGCCGAATCGGCCCCCGCCGACTACGACCACGACCTGCCCGAGCTCGAGGACATCCAGCCCGGGCCTGCCGACGTCGAGCAGACCACCGTGCTGCCCAAGGTGCCGGCCGCGCCACGGCCGGCACGACTGGCCGACGCACCCCTGATCGAATCGGCCGAACCGGCCGAGTCGGATGACCTTGACGAAGAGGACGACGAACCTCCTGCGCCCAAGCGAAGGCGACACCGAGGCGCGCTGATGATTGCCGGCCGATTGGTGGCTGCCACCATCGCGGCGGCGGCACTCGCCATGACCGGCGGGGCGTGGCAGTGGAGCACGTCAAAGAACCACCAACTCAACACGATCAGTGCGCTGGACCCGCATTCGCACGACATCGTCGACCCGAACGCGCAGTTCGGCGATGAGGACTTTCTGATCGTCGGTATGGACTCACGCGCCGGCGCCAACGGCAGCATGGGCGCAGGCGACACCGAGGACGCCGGCGGCGCACGCTCGGACACCATCATGCTGGTCAACGTGCCGGCGAACCGGAAACGTGTTGTGACAGTGTCGTTTCCACGCGACCTGGCGATCTCCCCGATCCAATGCGAGGCGTGGAATCCCGACACCGGTGAATACGGTCCGCTGTACGATGCGGATACCAAAAAGTGGGGATCCCGCCTCGTCTACACGGAGACGAAACTGAACTCGACGTTCTCGTTCGGTGGGCCGAAGTGCCTGGTGAAGGAGATCCAGAAGCTGTCCGGCGTGAGCATCAACCGGTTCATCGCCGTCGACTTCTCCGGCTTCGCCAAGATGGTCGACGCATTGGGCGGCGTGGAGGTGTGTAGCGCCACCCCGCTCAAAGACTATGAGTTGGGCACCGTGCTGGCCCATTCCGGACGCCAACTGATCGACTCGAAGACCGCGCTGAATTACGTGCGAGCCCGCAACGTCACGACCGAGAACAACGGCGACTACGGGCGTATCAAACGTCAGCAGTTGTTCCTGTCGTCGCTGCTGCGCTCGCTGATCTCCAAGGACACCTTCTTCTCGCTCAACAAGCTCAACAACGTCGTGAACCTGTTCATCAGCGACAGCTACGTCGACAACGTCAAGACCAGGGACCTCGTTCAGCTCGGCCAGTCGGTGCAGGGCATGACGGCAGGCCACGTCTCGTTCGTGACGGTGCCGACCGGCATCACCGACGAGAACGGCGACGAGCCACCGCGCACCGCCGACATGCGGGCATTGTTCGACGCGATCATCAAC
>Ga0302326_10026590_pt1 | contig 11690 bp, 9 predicted proteins | sample Palsa_T0_3_FD_202264 | JGI IMG/M metagenome (GOLD analysis project Ga0302326, IMG submission 202264) | Peat permafrost microbial communities from Stordalen Mire near Abisko, Sweden - Palsa_T0_3 | ecosystem: Environmental > Terrestrial > Soil > Palsa > Peat permafrost | place: Sweden: Abisko... | reverse complement strand
CCGGCAGCGTAAGCGGTGCGGTAAGCGCCGGGGTCCAGTTCTGACCGTTATAGATCTTGGCGAATTTGTAGCGGTTGTTGTCTACGGTGTAGTCTGCCCCGAGCAAGCCGGGCTTTGGTCCGTCTTTCGGCTCCCTTGGCCCGCGCACGAACATGTGCCCGACTTCAATCTCTCCCAGCATTTCGTTGGAGAGGTAGGTGAATTCCGCGCGCGAGGCCAGCCCATCAAGGTAGGGCTCGTACTTCGATTGAATCTTTGCCAGATCAAGCCCGTGCAGATGCGGGTCGTAGAAAAAATCGCGTTCGATGTGCCAGGTCTCGCGATACATCTGCTTCCACTCGAGGTGCGGATCCACCATGGCGAACATGCCGCCGTTGTTCACAGGCTTGCCCTGCGAGGCATCCGGGGAACCGGGCTTGAGATCTGCAATCTGAGCTAAAAACCAGTTGTCCCCGCGCATGTAGAAGAGCTTCTCGCCGTTAAAGGAGACGTCGTAGCCGGCCAGCCCGCTGAGGATCTCTTCCGTCTTGCGCGTTTCGGTGGTAAATCGCCAGAACGAGCGGATCGGCGGACCGTCATCAGAGGAGGCGCGCCCGACCGGATCGCCTTCCGCCAGAAAAAGCACTCCGGTCTTGCCTACAGAAAGACCGACGTAGTTGCGGGCTGGAATTGGCAGCGAGAGGATGCGGTTGCCAATTCCAGCCAGATCAATGACGGTTGGCTTCGGTTTCTCTTCCTTCTTTTTGTCAGCGTCTTTTTTCTCGTCTCCCTTTGCCGCATCTTTATCCTTGCCGGCGTCTGACTTGTCGTCTTTCTTGTCGGCGTCTTTCTTGTCTTCGTCTTTCTTGTCTTCGTCCTTCTTCTTGTTCTCGTCGTCGCTTTCGGGCGGCACGGGGGAGGCCCCGTCACGCGCCAGCACGATCACGTAAGCATTGCTGGTGGTAGCGCGATCAAGGGAAGAAAGGTCAATACCGGCGTCAGAGGGGCCGTTGTTGGTCGAGACGGTGAAGTAGAGATACTTGCTGTTGGGGTCGAAGACCAGATGTGCGGCGTTGCTCATGCCGTCCGTGATCTGCGTGGATGTGTGCGTGGCAAGCGAATAGAAGAAGATCGCGTGCAACTGGTTCTCTAAGTCGCGCGTGTAGGCGATCCACTGCGAGTCAGGTGACCACGAGACTTCGGTGGAAGGGCCGAAGCCGCCTCGCAGGCCGGTATCGATTTTCACCGGCTTGCCCCCGGCTGCATCTACGTACCAAAGCCGCAGGTGCTTGTCGCTGAAGGCAATGTGCTTGGAGTCGGGCGACCAGCGGGGACTGTAAAAAAATGAGGGGTCGGGGCCGAGATCGATCACCTTGGGCGGCTGCAGGCCGTCCTGATCGCGGATATAAAGTTGGTACTCGCCCGAGGCGTCGCTGAAGTAGGCGATGGACTTGCCGTCCGGGGACCAGGAGGGGTCGCGTTCGGCGGTGCCCGGCGTCTTGGTCAGATTGCGGATATCGCCCTTCTCGCCGGGCAGGGTAAAGATGTCGCCGTGCGCCTCGGCAACCACCCGCACGCCGGTAGGCGAGACCGCGACATTCTCAACCTCTTTCGCGGGAATCGCCGTTAGGCGCGGAGTCAGCGCGGGCAGGTCTCCCTGAATCGTGATCGGCACCGCGTGTTCCTGGTGCGCGGCCAGATCATAGAGGTGCAGCGAGCCGAACTGCTCGTAAACCAGCGCGCCCGGGCCGGCGCTCACCGTTTTCAAATCGTAACCGTGATTGTCGACCACCTGCTGCACTTGCTTGGTGTTGATGTCATAGCTGAAGAGGGAGACAGGGCCATTGCGGTCGGAGAGGAAGTAAACCGAGTTGCCCTCCCACACCGGGCTCGAATCGTTCGAGTTCTCGCGCGGAATCTTCACCAGGTCGAGGGTCTTCATGTCCACCAACCACACGGGTGTGGTCTGCCCACCTCTGTAATGCTTCCAGGCGCTTTGCCATTGTGCTACAGGCACGTAGGCCAGCGTATTGCCGTCCGCTGAGTAGGCGCCCGTAGTCGCGCTGGGCAGCGGGAGAACAGTAGGCGATCCGGTGCCATCGGCATGGGTGTGAAAGAGCCGGGGAAAGTCTGAGTAGCTCGAGTGCCCGGAGGTGAAGAGAACATCTTTGCCATCCGGGGTCCAGCCCACGGCCTGGTTGCCGGTCGGCTCCCAGGTGAGGCGCTGGGGAACCCCACCCTCTGCGCTCACTACGTATACGTCGTTGAGCCCGCCCTGGGTGGTCGAGTAGGCGATCCGGCTGCCGTCGGGAGAAAAATATGGGCCGTCCGTTACCGCGTTCACCGAAGTGAGCCGCCTCGCTTCACCGCCCTGGCGCGAAACCGTCCAAATATCGTCTGCGTAGAGAAACGCGATCTTGTCTGCGCTCACGGAAGGATTGCGCAGAAGCAACGGCGGAGCGGCCTGGGCGAAACCGCAAAGAACAAAATAGGCCAAAGCGGCCAGGGCGAACGAGTAGCGAAACAAGAGGTTCCATCGAGCCATGAGAAGCTTTCCTAACGTACAGAGTCACGGGAGCTGTCAGGCACGCGAACCACAATCCAGTGTTGGTGCGATCCACTACAGTTCCTAATGAAAGCTACCCGCAGGATTGGCATAACGATACCATGCTCAGGCGGATAGCTCTCATCTTGTCTATCGGCCGGAGTGGTCGTGCGAGCTCGCCTCTGCGCCGGCGAGGGCGAGTGTTGATGACGGTTCGGGTGGGTGTTGGGCCAAGTGGTTCAGGGCGTCTTGCATTTCCAGCAGAAGCTCGTCGGCCATGTCCCGGGTAAAGCCGTGGCGGACGAGGATGCGCTGGATGACGAGATCTTCGCGGTTTGGCGGCATGGAATAGGCAGGAACCAGCCAGCCTCGCTCTCGCAACAGGTCGGCGTAGTCATAAAGGGTAAAGCTCGAGGACGCTGGGTCTTTCAGTTCCCAACACAGGCCGGGGATCCCTCCTTGCCCGTCGTAAATAATCTTGAAGGGCCCGAAGTCGCCGATCCTTTCGGCGAGATAGCGGCCCAGCTCATAACAGCCATTTTGAATATCGCGGTAGCCATCTTTGCCGAGACGCAGAAAGTTGTAGTACTGGCAAATGACTTCGCCCCCGGGGCGCGAGAAGTTGAGCGCAAAGGTGGGCATGTTGCCGCCGAGGTAGTTAACCTCAAAGATCAGTTCCTGGGGCAGGTCCTGCTTTTCGCGCCACAGAGCCCAGCCAACGCCCAGCGGGGCGAGACCGAATTTATGGCCGGAGGCGTTGATGGATTTTACCCGCGGCAGGCGGAAGTCCCAGAGAAGCTCTGGCTGCATGAAGGGCGCAAGGAAGGCGCCGCTGGCTCCGTCGACGTGGATAGGGATGTCAAGTCCGGTCTCAGCCTGCAGCTTGTCGAGGGCGACGCTGATCTCGTGCACCGGCTCGAATTGCAGAGTGAAGGTTACTCCGAGGGTGACGACGACCCCGATGGTGTTTTCGTCACAGCGTTTGATCACTTCTTCCGGAGTCAGCAGAAGGCGTTCGCCTTCCATGGGGATTTCGCGGATTTCGACGTCGAAGTAGCGGCAGAATTTGTGCCAGCAGACCTGGACCGGGCCCATGATGAGGTTCGGAGCGTCGGTGGATTTGCCTTTGGCGCGTTGGCGTTTGCGCCATTTCCACTTGAGGGCCAGTCCGCCGAGCATGGCTGCTTCGCTGGAGCCGGTGGTGGAGCAGCCGATGGTGCTGGCGGCTTCAGGCGAGTTCCACAGATCCGCCAGCATGTGCACGCAGCGCTCTTCGATGGCTGCGGTCTGCGGGTATTCATCCTTGTCGATCATGTTCTTGTCAGCGGACTCGTCCATAAGCCGCATGACCTCGGGTTCGATCCAGGTGGTGCAGAAGGTGGCGAGGTTCTGTCCGGAGTTGCCGTCGAGGATGAGCTGGTTGTGGATGGTCTGGTAGACGGTTTGCGGGTCCTGCTTGGCAGCGGGGAACTCGTAGGTCTGGTTCTGGTCGTCCAGGACGTCGGACTCGAGTTGGCTGGTAGGGCCGGCTTTGAGTTCTTCGGTGTTGTGCAGGGCCATGGGCTCTCCTGTTTGTCTGCATCGGAAGTGTATTGGCTGCGGGGCAAACTGGGGAAGAAAAGATGGTGAATCGGAGGGTGGCTGGAGTGCAGTCTTTTCCAGGTTAGGGCTGCTGAGGGTTCTGGACGGGTGCCCGATGTTCGCACCAGCGTACACCGGATTTCCTGTCCACCTTGTTGGCGTTGGCTAACCTCATGCGGCTTTCCTTGACGAAAGCCGCACACGTGGGTCTTGGTGGCGCCTCGTGCAGGAAATCCGGATACATGGGCCGAGAACGATATATTTCGATTGCTTTGCCTGGCCCATCCTCAGATTTTCTGGTCAATATCGTAAAAACTGTGGTGGGGCTGCGCCCCGTCTTTTCGGCCCAGGTACGCTTTGGCGAGGGGCACCCGTCCAGTTCCTATTAGGTTCCGCTATGAGACACGCTCCTGCGGGGTGAGTTTTGCTAGCTCCTGTTCTACTCGGCTCGAAGCGTTTCTACGGGATCGATCTTCGCGATACGGAGTGCCGGCAGAAGGCTTGCTACCCCGGCAATCGCTACCAGCAGGAGAGGAACGCTGACTAGAGTCACCCGGTCGTAAGCACTCACACCATAGATCTCGCTCTGCAACGCCCGCAGGGCAAAGAATGACAGCGCAAGGCCGGCGAAGATGCCGCCGCCCACCGGTATTGCTCCGGCAGAGCCGACTCCTAAGATCGCTCGCCGTAATGTGCAGCCCAGCGCAATCCGAATGCCGATTTCTCGTGTGCGCTGTACCACTAGATTGGAGACCAGGGCATAGATGCCAATCGAAGAAAGCATCAGCGCCAACCCAGCCAGAACGCCTAGTAAAGTCACCTCAATATGCTGCAGCTGCAATCGCTGGTTCAGCAGGTCGCGCATGGAGTAGAAGCCGGAGAAGGGCAGGTCTGGATCGACCTCGGCCAGCGCTCGCTGCATGGCCTCCGTCAAGCTGGATATTGGACCGCGTGTGCGGACGATCCAGGAGGGTTGGAACCAGATGTTCCCGGCTGCTATGACCGATGCTGGGGTCTGGGCAGCCGCCAGGTAAATCACCGGCTCGGTCGCCAGCGGCGCGTCTCCATATATACTCGGCTTCTTTTGCACGTCCGCGACCACGCCGACGATGGCGTATTTGATGCGTCCGCCTTCGATTTGGAAATGACGCCCAACTGCGTCGCGGTCGTTGTAAAAATGGCGTGCAAACTCTGCGTTCACGATTGCGACTGGCTGCGAAGTGGAAGTATCGCTGGATACAAAACCTCGTCCCATGAGGAGGGGAATCCGCAGCGTGGAAAAATATCCAGGCGTGACGTAGCTAAGGTTCGAGCCGTCACCTTTGCCCGCCTGTGGGCCGTCCACAATGGTCAGCGAATAATTCAATCCGCGTTCGTAGGGAACGCTCAGGCCGACCGCGGCATCGTCCACTCCGGGAATCCTTCGTATGGAGGTGAGACTCTTGTCCAGCAGGCCCGTGAACGCGATGGGATCGTTATAGTGCCCCGCGTTCAAGACCGCTTTGGCGGTCATGACATGGGTCGCATCGAAGCCCGGCGGCAGCGTTTCCAGATGCACAAGCGTGCGTACCAGCAGACCGGCGCCTGCCAGTAGAACCACGGTCAGCGCGACTTCAGCTCCAATCAGCCACTGCCGGATCCGCCCGGACCGACCGGCCACGGCGCGGGTGCCGGCCGCCAGCGTCTGCCGCAGGTCAAGCCTGCGCGTTTCCAATGCCGGCATGGCGCCGAATAACAAGCTGGTAAGCACCGTGGCAGCGGCTGTAAACATCAGTACCCGGCTGTCCAACCCAAAACCACCCATGGGAACCATTTCATCGGGCAGCAGCTTTCTTGCTGCGCCAATCAAGGTAAACGCCAGCCCAAGCCCGGCGGCTCCGCCAACCGCTGCCAGCAACAGGCTTTCGATCCACAGTTGCCACAGCACCCGGGCGCGCGAAGCTCCTAGCGCCATCCGTGTTGCCACTTCGAGATTGCGCTGGGCGATCCGCACCAGCGACAGCCCCGCCAGGTTGGCGCAGGCAATCAGCAGAACAAAGCCAACGGCAAGCATCAATGCTTCTAACTTTGGCCGCATATAGCCGCTCAGGTAACTCTGCATCGGTACTGCGTAGAACCAGGCCTTGTCTCGGCGCTCGACGTAACCGGGCTTGGGCAGCTGGCTGATCTGGGCCGTGAGCTGCTCCCAGGTCGCTCCCGACTTCAGCCGCATCACAATCCCGCAATTGTCCCCACCGCATTCGCCCGTGGTTGCCGGCCGCAACGGAGTGAAGAGATCGGCAGCGCCCGGAATGATCCCTTTGCTGGGAAGCACGCCGACGACGGTGTACGGCTCGCCCTTCAGATGGATGGTTTCGCCGATGATTCCGGAGTCGCCATGGAATGCAGATTGCCACAGGGCGTAGCTGATCACCACTGCTTGCGAGCCACCTGGATGGTCTTCTTCGTCGGTGAAGCTGCGGCCGAGATACAGCGGAACCCCCAACACATCGAAATAGTGCGCCGAAATGCGGCCCTCATGCACATACCGGACCGCATTGCCCGCTTCCGCGCCCGCCTGGAGGTTGACACCTCCAGAACCGCCCCAGGAAGCAAGCGTGACGGCGCTCAAATTGGATTTCAGCAGCTCCCAGGTTGCGCCATCTTGGCTGTCGTCTTCTTCCGACAGGTACTGTCCGGTGCGCGGGTTGGTGCCTTCGATGTGCGTCATCAGAACGCCGATGCGCTCCGGGTGCGGGTAGGGCAGGGCGTGCAGCAGAAAGCCATCCAGCAGGCTGAAGACCGCGGAGTTAACGCCGATTGCGAGGGTCAGCGTAAGGATCACTGCGCAGGTAAAACCGATGGACTTGCGCAACTGACGCGCGGCATAACGCAGATCCTGCACCAAATCTTCGATCAGCTTCGTGCCGCGTGCCTCACGGCATTGTTGTGTGACCTGTTCCGTTCCGCCCAGCGCAAGCTTCGCGCGACGCATTGCCAGTTCTGGAGAAGCTTCCACCTGGCGGTATTTTTCCGCCTCGCGATCTAGGTGATACTGCAGTTCTTCGTCCAACTCGCTGTCTAACGCTTTGCGGCGGAAGAGGGCACGGAGCCGATAGAGCAGGTCGCTGAACATATTAGCTTCCCTCAGCTACATCGAGGACGAGGCCTACAGCTGCCGCCAGTTTGCGCCACGCCAAGGTCTCCACTTCCAATTGCTTTTTGCCTTGGCGGGTCAGCTCGTAATACTTGGCGCGTCGATTGTTTTCACTCACCGCCCAATGAGCCTTGATCCAGCCGCGCCGCTCGAGGCGGTGCAAAGCCGGGTACAGGGAGCCCTGCTGCACCTGCAAAGCTTCGCGCGAGATCTGCTGCAGACGTTCCGAGATGGCCCAGCCGTGAAGCGATTCCAGAGCGAGCGCTTTTAGGATAAGGAGATCGAGTGTGCCTTGGGGCAGTTCCAGCCGCTCGTCAGCCATGTGGGGCTTACCCTTCCACTTCTACACGACTATAGAGCACACTAGTGTCGAAGTGCAAGGGGACAGAGATCCCTGCTAGGCCGCAAATTGCCGAAGGAGCAGACGGGGAAGGAGGGGAGGGTTGTGGGCAGCAAATTTTGGCAAACCGTAACTCCTCACCGGCGACGAGTGCGCACTAATGTGGCTTGAACGTCTTGCCTGTTTCGATCAGTGTCTTAAGACGGGAGAGGATGCGTGGCCAGCCGTCCGCAGAGGAAGCATAGCCAACATCATCCTCCGCCCACTGGTCATGGACAACAGAGACTCTTGTGGCCTCGGTCTCCGGAACGAGTTCTATAGTGACGCGGGAGAACTTACTGGAAGAGCCGATGGCAAATGTGTATTGCAACAACGTTGGCGGCTCAGACTGGAGCACCTCGCCGCGAACATACGTGGTGCGTTTGCCGTCAGCCCCGACGCCGACCCAGTTCATCGGACCGCCGGGCTTCAGATCGACTTCGAGTTCGGCCCCTCCAAAGATGACGCGGTTGGATTCGGACGAGACGAAGCCCTCCCAGACTTTGTCCGGAGGTGCGGCAAAGTAAAAGACGAAGTGCAATGGAGTCTGCGGGGCCATCTGATCTCCTTAGAGGTTTTACATGTCTGCAAGGAACTAACGTTTTCTCGATGAAAGAGCGGCATAGACTTCGTGCACAAATATTTCGGGGGGCACGCGTCCATGTCCCCATCGATCGTCGAACTCCGATGTCGGATGAGCAGCCAACACCTGGCTCTCGGTTTGACCTGCATTGATCATTTGCTGCACGCGGCCACGGACGGCCACGATCATATCCCGAAAGGCTTCCACATTCGCTCCGTTGGTCACGCTTCCTCGCGCGGGAACAATACGGAAGGTGCCGCCCGTCCATGAGCCGAGCGTTTTAATCAAGCCGTCCAGGTCGCCGCCTTGCGCTGGGTCAACCATTGGATACCCGTCACCAGGAAATACCTCGCCAAGGTAAACCGTGTTAGCCACGTGGAAATGCACGATCGCGTCTGCGTCACTGTACCCTGGCGGCTGATGGACGATATGAATTGCATCTCCATTGAGGTCGAAGGATAAAGCTTCAGAGAAGGATACGCGCGGGCGGTCAACTCCGAGTTGGATCAGCCGAGGTGGCTGCTGACCGGGCGGCCCCATGGCGTGGCCCCCGAGACGTTGAATCGCATTCTCTTGCATGGCGACGAACGCGCCCCGGCGTCCCCAGCCGGCATCACCCTCAGAATGCGCGAGATCTTGCGGTGCAATCACCACGTAACGAACAGCAGACTTCGTCCGGCCCGCAAGAACACTACTGATTCGCGGAGTACTCGCGGCCGATGGCGTTCCAACTATCAGGGCGCCGTCCGGCCCAACCAAGGCCAGGACATTACCATCGTCCGTGGCAAAGACAAGAAGATGCGGTGTGATCTCGGCGACACCTATTGGGTCTTGAGCGCAATAAGCTGATTTGCCCATTGATCCAAACGACAGGAGCAGGATCGTTATCCCAAGGCGTCGATAACATGGCTGAGAGTTCATCGCACGGATTATACAGAGGGGTTGCGGGCTCGCAGCTCTCCCCTCGGAGGTGCGACATCAACGGAGCGGCCTCTTCCCACAGGCTGTTCTATTCCATGGCTGCCTCAACGATAGACCAGCTGATGTTCGAGACCTCCTCTTCTATCGAGAGACGCATCACCACCTGTTCGATGGCTTCATTATTCCTGCCTACTGTCCTCATCCCCGCTGTGATCTGCGCCTGATTATTTGCATCGTCCTGTTCACCACGTACGGACTGCAAAGTCACCGGTAAGTGGCTGATCGTGGATAGCAGTAAGGTTCGGATGTGGGCCGCAACCGGGATCTTGCAGAGAAGCCTTACTTCATAGAGTGTCTCGATCGGAATAGCCTCGGGCAGAGCCGGGTGGATTCGATATGCGAGCGGCCGCAACACCATGTTTGTCGCCAGAACAGCGGCCGCGAGTATGAGAGCGAGCTTCAGGGCGCCGAGTCCGGAGAGTGCACCGATGGCAGCCGAGCACCAAATCGTCGCGGCGGTATTCAGTCCTCGCACATTCGCGCCATCTTTAAAAATGACGCCCGCGCCCAGGAAACCGACGCCGGAAACTACATAGGAGACGATGCGCCCTCGCGCGGAAGAGTCGTTGTCGAGCAGCAGACCGCACATCACGAAGGCTGCGGCTCCGGCTGCCACCAGGGCATTTGTGCGCGTACCAGCCATCCGCTGGCGCCATTGCCGCTCTAAACCGACCAGGGCGCCTAACAGCAGTGCCGACATGAGACGCAGAGCGAACAGTAGCGTTGGGAGGGTCATCAGAAATCCACGTGCGTACTCGACCGCTTCATTTCAGCGCGTAAAGACGCCGGCCAGGTCGAGCACGTGATAGCCGAGCATCATTGTCATCGCGGCCAGATAGGCCCGCAGGATGCCGAGGCAGATTCGGACCGGCCGCGTCATCGCGATCTGACCCAGACCCTCGGTCGAGCACTTCTGTTCCGGAAGATCGTTGAGGGGTGGACAACGCTGAAGCATTGCGGTTCATAAGCCTTCTGTAGGGATGCCATAGGTCACCTCAGTTCTTAGTTGAATAGATTGGGCAGCATTACCTGCGCAGCCAGAAGCAGCGAAAGGGCAAAGAGGACGACGATGATCGCCCAGTTGATGTGGTTGTTCCAGGGCTTGTTCACCCAGCGCTCGCCCAGCAGTTCGCGATCGTTGAGCAACAGTTGAAGAAAGATAATGGCCGAGGGAAGAATGAGTCCCGCGAATGCCTGGACGCTAATGATGACCAGCTGCAACGGCACATGGGGAATTAACACAATCGCCGCGGCCTCGCCGACACAGGCGATGTAGGTGGCATAGAAACCCGGGGCTTCCCGCATCTTCTTATGCAGCGAATGTTCCCATCCCTTGACCTCACCGTAAGCCCAGGCGCTGGCCAGCGAGATAGCCGTGGTTCCCAGCACGGCCGCATTCACCATCAACAGGAGCACGGCGTTGCGGACAAACTTGCCTGACATGAGGCCGAGGGCCAGGGCAAGCTGGGCTGGATCCTCGAAGACGACGTGGTGCTGAAAACCAAAATTGCCCACCAGCATCATTGCGCCAGCCACTAGGACGTGAAGATAGCTTCGATCAGCGTGTCGACGCGCGCCCAATTGAGATCTGCGAACCGTAGCCGCTTCTCTGCAACGCAGCTCTGCTGAAAGAAGAGCTGCCACGGAGCGATGGTTGTTCCGACGATTGGAATGACCAGGAAGACCAGGCTGCTGGTCGCCCTGCCGAGCGGCAGGCTGGGTAGCACCGTGTTTCGAGCCACCCTGGCCCAGTCGGGATGCACAAGGTAAGCGAGAACAAACCAGTTAAGGTCGAGCAGGCAAAGCACGATGACCGTGCGTTCCCAGCGCAGATAGCTTCCGCTGACAACCATCAGTGTCAGGGCCAAAGCCGCCGTCGGCACTGAAAGGTATGGACTCACTCCCATCGCGCGCAGCGCCATCGAGATGGCTGCAAACTCAGTAATCAGGGCGAGAAAGTTGACCACTAATAAATCGAAGAGAGAGAAGCGTCCCCACCACTTGCCAAAGCGCTCGTAGATCATCGCGGCATGGCCTTTGCCGGTTGCAATGCCTAGCCGAGCCACCATCTCCTGCACGAAGTAGCAGATGGGCAGCAGCACAACCAGCAGCCAGAGAAGATGCAAGCCATACTGGCCACCCGCCTGCATGTAGGTGGAGACGGCGCCGGCGTCGTTGTCCGCTTCCATCACGATCAATCCCGGGCCAAAGACCATGAGGAACGTGAGAATGTGCTTCTGCCATGAGTAGCGGACGCGAGCGCCTTCGCTTGTGGGCGCTGGTACTGTCGCGGGTTGAGCTTCCTCTAGGCGCACAGACTGATCCCCCCTTCTTGGGGGGAGGATGGGTCTGTGCGGCCCAGGGAGGCAGAGGCATCTTTCCAGATGCACGCCAGGGGCGTCCTGGCGTTGCCGGTCGGCACCCACGCACAAGTCAGCCGGGTGGGATTACGGATCGCGGAAAGGACGATGTTCATGGTTCCTCCTTATGCGGTTCGTGCAGGCAC
>Ga0302326_10026587_pt1 | contig 11690 bp, 12 predicted proteins | sample Palsa_T0_3_FD_202264 | JGI IMG/M metagenome (GOLD analysis project Ga0302326, IMG submission 202264) | Peat permafrost microbial communities from Stordalen Mire near Abisko, Sweden - Palsa_T0_3 | ecosystem: Environmental > Terrestrial > Soil > Palsa > Peat permafrost | place: Sweden: Abisko... | reverse complement strand
CAAGAAGGCCGACCTCGAGGTCGCGCTGCAGTTCGTCAACTACCGCTAAATCGTGCGATTCGTGCAGCCTGCCCGTGCGCATGAATCGCATGTAGCATGGTTGACATGACCACTGCCGAGAACCTGGTCCTGGCGACCCAACGCGTCCGGGAGAGCGCTCAAGCCGTCGGCGCCGCACTGGCATCAGTCGCGGTGTACGCCGAGCCGGCGATTACCCGGGCCGTCCAGGCCGAGCAGAACCTCTACGCCCGGATCGAGCAAGAGTTCGGCATGTTGACCAGCACCGAGGCCGGCAAGCGGATGGGATCGCGGTCACGTGCTCCACGCAACTTCGCAGCCACCGCACACCGCGACAACACGCTCGTCGCCGTGCGGCAAGGCAACAGCCTCGGCTACCCCGGGTTTCAGTTCGGGCCGGACGGGCAGCCCCTCGAGGTAATAGCCCGCCTACGCGAGACCGCGAACGCCAACGAGTGGTCGGAGGCGGGCCTCGTGCAGTGGCTCTGCTCGCCGACCACCTACTTCGACGGTGATCGACCCGTCGACCACCTCACCGCGAATCCGGACCGAGTTGTCGACGTCGCGGCCGACGCGCTGACCGTCTCGTGGTGAGAGGGCCACCGAACCCGTTCAAGCCAGCCATCGAAACCTTGCCCAAGGGCCAGCGGCTGTATCGCGTGTTTACCAACACCCGCCCGCCCACTGAGTTCAACCCCGGCATCGGCGCTGCGACCCGGTTCGGTTTCTTCGGCAAGCCGGTCGTACCGATCATGTACGCCGCCGACACCGAGGAAGCGGCGATCGCCGAGACCCTCCTACACGACATTCCGGTGGAAGGGGGCAACCTGCTCTGGGACAACTATTCGCGCATGGCGCTCGCTCTTCTCGAGGTCACCAGCGAACTGCGCCTCGCTGTCCTGCACGGCATGAAGTTACGACAGCTCGGCGTCGGCCCCGAGGATGTGACGTCGAGCCCCGCCTCCAGCTATCCGGGGACGGTCAAATGGGCCGAAGCCGCGCACGGCTGCGCTGTGGACGGCATGGTGTGGATGTCGCGCCTGTGCAATAACACCAAGGCATATGTGCTCTTCGGCGACCGGTGCGCTGGCGCGCTCGCTCAAGACACGTCGCACGCGCGCATCTTCGCCAGCCCCGCCGATCAGACGTGGCTCATCGACTTTTGCGCACCACTGCACATCGATGTCCTCCTTCAGCCCTCATAACCGGTAGCCCCTCGCCTAATGAACCGGTCCGTGCCTAATCTGGTGACGTAGACAACAGGCCGCTCCGAAGTGAGGTGCATCGATGACCGTGACGCCATCCGAGGCGACAGACGTTGACGTCATCATCATCGGCGCGGGCTTCTCGGGCCTGGGCGCGGCTCACCGCATCACCGAGCGCAATCCGGGGACCAGCTACGTCGTCTTGGAGCGACGCGAGCAGATCGGTGGCACCTGGGACCTGTTCCGCTACCCGGGCGTGCGCTCGGACAGCAGCATCTTCACCCTGTGCTTCCCGTGGGAGCCGTGGACGCGGAAAGAAGGAGTGGCCGACGGGGTTCACATTCGCGAGTACCTGACGGCCGCAGCGCACACGCACGGCATCGACCCCCACATCCGGTTCAACAGCCACGTTCGCTCGGCGGACTGGAACTCCTCGGACGACACCTGGACGGTCACCGCCGAGCAGGACGGGGCCGAGAAGACCTACCGCGGCCGCTTCCTGTTCTTCGGGTCCGGCTACTACAACTACGACGAGGGCTACACCCCGGACTTCCCGGGCATCGAAGAGTTCGGCGGCACCGTCGTGCATCCGCAGCATTGGCCGCAAGACCTCGACTACACCGGCAAGAAGATGGTGGTTATCGGCAGCGGCGCCACCGCAATGTCGCTGATCCCGTCGCTGGCCGAAAAGGCCGCCAAGGTCATCATGCTGCAGCGCTCGCCGACCTACGTGTTCCCGGCGTCCAAGTACAGTACTTCGGCGGATTGGATGCGAAAAATATTGCCGGGCAAGGTTGCTCACTCGATCATCCGGCAGCGCGATGCCCTGACTTACGGCATGTTCTGGTTCTTCTCGCGCAAGACACCGAGTTACATAAAATGGTCGAACCGCCGCACCGCGATCAGCAAACTGCCCGAAGGCTACGACGTCGACACGCACTTCAAGCCGCGTTACAACCCGTGGGACCAGCGGCCGTGCCTGATCCCGGACGCCGACCTCTACGTCACGATCGGCGACGGCCGCGCCGAGGTGGTCACCGACCATATCGACCACTTCGATTCCACCGGAATCGCTTTGAAGTCGGGCGCGCATCTGGATGCCGACGTCATCGTGACCGCTACGGGTCTGCAACTGCAGGCGCTGGGTGGGGTGGCGGTGTCCATGGACGGCGCCGAGATCAAGCCGCAGGACCGCTTCGTCTACAAGGCCCACATGTTGGAGGAAGTGCCGAATCTGTTCTGGTGCATCGGGTATACCAACGCCTCGTGGACGCTGCGCGCCGACATGACCGCCCGTGCGACGGCAAAGCTGTTGGCTCACATGAAGTCTCACGGCTACACCCACGCCTACCCGCATTTGGCCGGTGAGCCGATGCCAGAGAAGCCGGCGTGGGACATCCAGGCCGGCTATGTGCTGCGCGCGCCGCACGCGCTGCCGAAATCCGGGATCAAGCGGCCGTGGAACGTTCGACAGAACTACTACGCCGACGCCATCGACTACCGGTTCGACCGGATCACCGAGGCCATGGTGTTCGGCCGCGTCGACCAGAAGACCGCACTGACCGGATAATCTTAGGCGCAACTTCTCCCCAACCGCCGGTAAAGATCAGGCGGCGGCAATACGCTGGTCGCATGGCAGCTGCTATGCGCGAACCGAAAGTCGTCGTTTTGGGTGGCGGTTCCTGGGGCACCACCGTCGCGTCCATCTGCGCGCGCCGCGGGCCGACCCTGCAATGGGTGCGCTCGGAAGAGACCGCCAGAGACATCAACGAGAACCACCGCAACACCGGCTATCTGGGCAAGGACGTCGACCTGTCCGAAAGCCTGCGCGCCACCACCGACTTCGTCGAGGCCGCCCGGTGCGCCGACGTCGTCGTGATGGGAGTGCCGTCGCATGGGTTCCGCGATGTGCTCACCGAGCTGGCGACCGAGTTGCGGCCGTGGGTGCCGGTGGTCTCGTTGGTCAAGGGCCTCGAACAAGGCACCAACATGCGGATGTCGCAGATCGTCGACGAAGTGCTGCCCGGCCATCCCGCCGGCATCCTGGCCGGGCCCAACATCGCCCGCGAAGTTGGCGAGGGCTACGCGGCCGCGGCGGTGCTGGCAATGCCCGACCAACACCAAGCCGCGCGGCTCGCACAGCTGTTCCAAACCAGGCGCTTCCGCGTCTACACCATCGACGACGTGCTCGGCGTTGAGATGGCGGGCGCTTTGAAGAACGTTTACGCGATCGCGGTCGGTATGGGCTATTCGCTGGGCATCGGTGAGAACACCAGGGCGATGGTGATCGCCCGCTCGGTGCGCGAGATGTCAAAACTGGGCGAGGCGATGGGTGGGCAGCGCGACACCTTCGCCGGGCTGGCCGGGATGGGCGATCTGATCGTCACCTGCACCAGCCAGCGCAGCCGCAACCGGCACGTCGGCGAGCAGCTCGGTGCGGGCAAACCGATCGACGAGATCATCTCGTCGATGAACCAGGTCGCCGAGGGCGTTAAGGCTGCCAGCGTGATCATGGAGTTCGCCGACAAGTACGGGCTCAACATGCCTATCGCGCGCGAGGTCGACGGCGTGATCAACCACGGCTCTAACGTGGAGGAGGCCTACCGCGGGCTGATGGTCGAAACTCCCGGCCACGAAGTCCACGGATCGGGTTTCTGAAGGTGATCGGGTTTCTGAAGGTATAGGCCTACTTCCGAAACGAGACCGCCGGCGATATCAGAGGTCGAACAGACCGATCGGCGGCCGATCCGCCAGCTTCTGCACCACCCACTGATTCAACGACACATTCTGCTCGGCGGCCTCGACGGTCAATCGGGCGTGCAGCGCCGGTGACGTCCTGACCAGGAATTTGCCGCTGAACTGCCGTTCGGTCAGCGGCGGCGGGACGTCTTCGTCGCGGTCGGCGAGGTGTTCGTCGACGGCGCGTTCAACGCCGGCGATCGCTGTCTGCATCGTGGGCGCCCACTGCGACAGCCACGGCAATTCGAGGCAGCGGCCGACGTATTCGCCGTGCTCAGAGGACCATTCGGCGCGATACGTGTAATGGTTCACCCGCGGGTGATATCACATACGCACTTAAATCGGAACGTCACCTAATGGTCAGACTGTGCACAAGACCTAGCGGCCGGCCATCTCTTCGAGGCGACGAATCCGGTCGGCGATCGGCGGGTGTGTGGAGAACAGCGAACCGATCTTCTCGCCGGCGCGGAACGGGCTGGCGATCATCAGGTGCGCCTGGGCGGCGAGTTTCGGTTCCGGAGGCAGCGGCGCGGCCTGGACACCATTGGAGATCTTGCGCAGCGCGGACGCCAGCGACAACGGGTCGCCGGTCAGCATTGCACCGGACTCGTCGGCCTGATACTCGCGCGATCGAGACACGGCCATCCGCACCACCGTCGCCGCGATCGGGCCTAGCATCGAAACCAGAAGCAGTGCAAAGGGATTGCCGCCTTCACGGTTGTTGCCGCCCATCATTCCGGCGAACATCGCCATGTTTGCCAGTGCCGTGATCACCGACGCCAGCGCGCCGGCCACACACGAGATCAGGATGTCGCGGTTGTAGACGTGGGACAGCTCGTGGCCGAGCACCGCACGCAGCTCGCGCTCATCGAGGATGTTGAGAATCCCAGTGGTGCAGCACACCGCGGCGTTGCGCGGATTCCGACCGGTGGCGAACGCGTTGGGCGCGGCGGTGTCGCTGATGAACAGCCGCGGCATCGGCTGGTGAGCGGCGGTGGCCAGCTCGCGCACGATCCGGTAGATCACCGGCTCCTGCACCTCCGACACCGGCTGCGCGTGCATCGCCCGCAGCGCCAGCTTGTCGCTGTTGAAGTAGGTGTAGATGTTCATGCCGACGGCGAACAGAACCGCGAGGAACATCACGCCCCTGCCGAACAGGCTGCCCACCAGCACGATCAGCGTCGACATGCCTACCAACAACACGAACGTCTTAGCCGTGTTGTGATGCGGATGCCAGGTCATCAACTTCCTCCTACAGACACGTCCATTCAACGCCGATGACGGGTCGCAGAGTTCCCCCGAAGCTAGCCGTGTCTGCTGATGGTGAAATCGACCAGCGTGGTTAGCGCCTGGCGTCCGGGGCTGTCGGGCAGCGCGGCCATCTCCTCGCGGGCCTTCGCCGCATACTGCGCGACCGTGTCCTTGGCCTTGGCCATGCCCGCCGAGGCCCGCAGCAGGGTCAGCGCCTCGGTGACCGCCGCGTCGTTGTCGATCGGGCCGACCAGCAGCTCACGCAGCCGGTCAGCATCGGGTCCGGTGTCGTGCAAGGCGTAGAGCACCGGCAGCGTGTGCACACCTTCGCGCAGGTCGGTGCCGGGCAGCTTGCCGGATTCGTCCGGGTCGCTGTCGATGTCGATGATGTCGTCGGAGATCTGGAACGCCGTGCCGACCAGGTCGCCAAGTCGGCTGAGCCGCTCGATCTGGTCCTCGTCGGCGCCGGAGAACATCGCGCCGAACCGGCCGGCCGCACCGATCAGGCAGGCCGTCTTCTCGTGGACCACCCTCAGGTAATGCGCGATCGGATCGGCTTTGTCGGCGGCCCCCTGGGTTTCGCGCATCTGGCCGGTGACCAGTTGGGCGAAGGTCTCGGCGATGATCCGCACCGCATCAGGGCCCAGCCGCGACACCAGCCGGGAGGCGGTGGCGAACAGGTAGTCGCCGGCCAGGATTGCGACGTTGTTGCTCCACCGCAGGTTGGCGCTGGGTGCGCCGCGGCGCACTTGCGCCTCATCCATCACGTCGTCGTGGTAGAGCGTGGCCAGGTGCACCAGCTCGATCACCGCACCGGCGATGGCCACCTCGTCGGAGTCCGGATTCGGCCCCAATTGCGCCGACAGCACCGTGAACAGGGGCCGGAACCGTTTGCCACCGGCCTCGAACAGGTGCAGCACGGCATCTGTCATCAGGTCGTCTGACCCGCGCAACTCGGTTTCCATCAGTTGCTCGATGCGGGCCACCCCGTCGCGCACTTCTGCGGCGAACGCGGAGTCACCAAAGTCCACGCCCGCTACCACCGTCGCCGGAGTTCTCACCCGACCAACATACTGGTGAGCATGGACTCCCATGCCGACGTGGTGGTCGTGGGCGCCGGACCGGCCGGCTCGGCCGCGGCCGCCTGGGCCGCGCGCGCCGGTCACGACGTGCTGGTGATCGACGCGGCGAACTTTCCCCGCGACAAGGCCTGCGGCGACGGGCTGACGCCGCGGGCGGTCGCCGAGCTGGAACGGCTGGGCCTGGGCGAATGGCTGGACGCCCGGATCCGGCATCGCGGCCTGCGGATGAGCGGATTCGGCGGCGAGGTCGAGGTCGACTGGCCCGGCCCGTCGTTCCCGTCGACCGGTAGTGCGGTGGCCCGCGTCGAGTTGGACGACCGGATTCGCAAAGTCGCCGAGGAATCCGGTGCACGCATGCGACTTGGCGTTAAAGCTGTTGGTGTTCATCATGATTCGTCGGCCCGGGTGACTTCGGTGACGCTTGCCGACGGGACCCAGGTCGGCTGTCGCGAGCTGATCGTCGCCGACGGTGCCCGCTCGACGCTGGGCCGCGTGCTGGGCCGACGATGGCATCAGGAAACGGTCTACGGGATCGCGGCCCGGGGATACCTGACCACGCCACGCAGCGACGATCCCTGGCTGACCTCACATCTGGAGCTGCGCTCGCCCGACGGCGCGGTGCTGCCCGGCTACGGCTGGATCTTCCCGCTGGGCAACGGCGAAGTGAACATCGGCGTTGGCGCGTTGTCCACCTCGAAGCGGCCCGCCGACCTGGCGCTGCGACCGCTGATGTCGTACTACACCGACCTGCGCCGCGAGGAGTGGGGCTTCGAAGGCCAGCCGCGCGCGATGTCGTCAGCGCTGCTGCCGATGGGCGGCGCGGTCTCGGGGGTGGCCGGCCGGAACTGGATGCTGATCGGCGACGCCGCGGCCTGCGTCAATCCGCTGAACGGCGAGGGCATCGACTATGGGCTGGAGACCGGCCGGCTGGCCGCCGAGATGCTCGGCTCCGGCGATCTGGCGAACCTTTCGAAGGCATGGCCCAATGTGCTGCAATCCCATTACGGCCGAGGGTTTTCGGTGGCCCGCCGGCTGGGGTTGTTGCTGACGTTCCCGCGGTTCCTGCCCGCGGCCGGGCCGATCAGTATGCGCTCGACGACGCTGATGGGCATCGCGGTGCGGGTGATGGGAAACCTGGTCACCGACGACGACGCCGACTGGGTTGCACGGGCGTGGCGTGGCAGCGGGCGGTTCTCTCGGCTGTTGGATCGCCGAAAGCCGTTCAGCTGACGGCGTTGCGCAGCAACGGCAGAACCTGTTCGCCGATCCGGGACACCTCGGACAGGTACGGGGTGTCGGACAGCACGAAGTGTTTCACTCCGAGGTCGGCATACTTCTGCAGCGCGGCCGCGACTTCGTCGGCCGACCCGACCAGCCACGTCGTCCCGGCTCCCTCGCCACCGTATTTACTCGGCGTGGTGTACAGGCAGGAGTCGAGCACTTCTCCGCGGCCGGCCAGATCGCTCAGCCGGCGCTGACCCTCCGCTGAATTGGCGTTGTGCAGCAACAACACCGAAGGCTTACCGGCCAGTTCCGCGACTTTCGCCTCCGCGTCGCGCCACGCCTCTTCGGACGTGTCGCGGACGAGCGTCGTGATGCGCAGCCCATACTCCAACGGCGCATGCTCGCGTCCCAGTTTCTCGGACAACGCCTCGAGCCGTTCGATACGCTCGGCAATACCGTCGAGCGGCTCACCCCAAAACAGTTGCACGTCAGCCTCTTCGGCGGCAACTTCTTCCGCGGCGGCCGACGCACCACCGAAGTACAGCTTCGGATGACGGCCTTCGTCGGCGCCAAACGGGCGCGGCTGCAGCGTCGAGTGTTCGACGGAGAAGTACTCGCCGTCGTAGGTGACATCTTCTTCGCGCCAGAGCCGACGGACCAGCTGCAGGAATTCGCGAGTCCGCTCGTACCGGCTCGCCTTGTCGAGATCGACATCGCCGTAGGCGCGCACATCGTCGGCACCGGTAACCACGTTGACCAGCAGCCTGCCGTGGCTGAGCTGGTCGAGGGTGGCGGCGGCGCTGGCGAAAAGCGCGGGATGCCAGTAGCCGGGGCGGATCGCGACCAGCGGCGCGAACGTGGTGGTTCGGGCGGCGATCGCCGTCGCGATCGTGAACGAGTCAGCCCGTCCCCACCCGGCGCCGATCAGGGCGCCGCCCCAGCCGTGTTGCTCGGCGCGCTGCGCGAGTTCGGCCGAATACTCCAGGCTGCCCCAGCCGTCGACGGTGTCGTCGCCCCGATGACCGGACAGCACAGTATTCGGGATGTACCAAAGATATTCGCGGCTCACCGGATCCGATAGTGGCACATCAGGGTGCTTCAAAACAGACCGAGAATCAACGCGAATGAAACTCAGCGCGGCGCTTTGTATGCGGCGTGTAGCGCGACGATGCCACCGGTCAGGTTGCGCCACCGCACCGCCGACCACCCGGCGCGCGATATCTGGTGGGCCAGGTCAGCCTGGTCAGGCCAGGCCCTGATCGACTCGGCAAGGTAGACATAGGCTTCCGGGTTGCTCGACACGGCCTGCGCCACCCGCGGCAGCGCCTGCATCAAGTACTCCTTGTAGGTCGTGGCGAACAACCGATTGGTGGGCGTGGAGAATTCGCACACCACCAACCGTCCGCCGGGTCGCGTGACGCGGGCCATCTCGCGCAGAGCCGTGTCGCGTTCGGCGACGTTGCGCAGCCCGAAGCTGATGGTGACCGCGTCGAACACGTTGTCGCCGAACGGCAATCGGGTCGCGTCGCCGGCGACTTTGGGAACCATGCGGGCACGGCCTGCGCCGAGCATCCCGACGGAGAAGTCGGTCGCCACGCACCACGCACCGGAGGTGGCCAGCTCGACCGTCGACACCGCGGTGCCGGCAGCCAAGTCGAGCACCTTCTCGCCCGGGCCGATGTCGAGCGCCTTGCGGGTAGCGCGACGCCAGTACCGATCCTGGCCGACCGAGAGCACGGTGTTGGTGATGTCGTAGCGCCGCGCGACGCCGTCGAACATCGAGGCCACCTCACGGGGGTCTTTGTCCAGCGTCGCGCGGTTCACGCCTCGAACGTACCGGGCGGGCTGCGACGATGCCGGCCGCGCAGCCGCCCGGGGAGGAGCAGGCCAATTAGGCCATGTGGGGAATGAGCTGCCGACCTGTGCGTTGCACATCGGCATGGCTGAAAAAGTTTGGTTCATCACCGGCACTTCACGTGGCTTCGGACGGGAATGGGCAATCGCCGCCCTGGATCGGGGCGACAAAGTCGCCGCCACCGCGCGCGACACCGCGACACTGGCCGATTTGGTCGACAAGTTCGGCGACGCGATTCTGCCGATCACATTGGACGTCACCGATCGCGCCGCCGACTTCGCCGCGATAAAGCAGGCCCACGACCATTTCGGGCGCCTGGACGTCGTCGTCAACAACGCCGGCTACGGCCAGTTCGGCTTCGTCGAGGAGTTGTCCGAGCAAGACGCTCGCGACCAGATCGAGACGAACGTGTTCGGCGCGCTGTGGGTCACCCAGGCCGCGCTGCCGTATCTGCGCGAGCAAGGCAGCGGCCACATCATTCAGGTGTCGTCGATCGGCGGCATCGTCGCGTTCCCGAACGTCGGCATCTACCACGCCTCCAAGTGGGCGCTGGAGGGCTTCTCCCAGTCGCTGGCGCAAGAGGTCGCGCCGTTCGGCGTGCACGTCACACTGATCGAGCCGGCTGGCTTCTCCACCGACTGGTCCGGGTCGTCGTCGCGGACCGCCGAGGCGCTGCCGGCCTACGCCGACTTGCACGCCGAGAACGAGCGGGTACGCAAGACCCGCTGGGCTGCGCCGGGTGATCCGGAAGCCTCCGCGGCGGCGGTGCTGAAGGTGGTCGACGCCGAGCAGCCACCGTTGCGGGTGTTCTTCGGCACGGCGCCGCTGGAGTTGGCCAAAGCCGATTACGAGGAGCGGCTACGCACGTGGGAGCAGTGGCAGTCGGTCGCCGAGCTGGCGCAGGGCTAGCTCACTGCCCCTGCGCGTGTTGCCGGCGCGCCATCCGCGCGCGGGCGATCGGCGACAGCACCGCTTCGTAATGGCCGAGCAGCTGGTCGCAGATGGCGGGCCAGCTGCGTTCGAGCACGCTCTTTCGGGCGGCCACCGAGTATCGCTGTCGTTCTTCGAGCAGATGCGCGACGGCGTTGGGCAGTTGCGCTTCGAATTCCTTGACTCCCAGCAGCAATCCGGTGCGCCACGGCGTCACCAGGTCGCGCGGTCCGCCGGCATCGGGAGCGATCACCGGCAGGCCCGATGCCAGCGCCTCCTGCACGACTTGACAGAACGTCTCGTGCTCACCGGCGTGGACGAAGACATCCATGCTGGCATACGCGGTGGCGAGTTCCTGGCCGTACAGCGCGCCGGTGAAAACGGCGGTGGGCATTGCCGATTGGAGCTTGGTGCGGTCGACGCCGTCGCCGACGATGACCACCTGCACGTTGCCGGCGGCAGCCAGCGAGGTGAGGCGCTCGACATGTTTCTCCGGCGCCAGCCGGCCGACAAATCCGACGATCGGCTTGCCGTCCGGCGACCAGTGCTGCCGCAGTGCCTCGTCGCGGGCTGACGGCGCGTAACCGATCATGTCAACACCGCGCGCCCAGTGATGGACCCGAGGAATACCGTGAGCAACAAGCGATTCCATGGTTGCGGTGGATGGCGCCAGGGTGCGGTCGGCCATCCGGTGCAGATGGCGGAACCACGCCCAGGCCGCGCGCTCGGTCATGCCGATCCCGTAGCTGGCCGCGAAGCCGGGGACGTCGGTCTGATACACGGCGACGGTCGGCACCCCGAGACGACGGGCCGCCTTCACCCCGCCCCAGCCGAGCAGGGCCGGTGACGCCAAATGCACGACGTCGGGCTCGAATCCGCGCAGCACCCGTAGGATCCGTGGCATCGGGAGCCCCAACGGCAGCGTGGTCACCTTCGGGAACATCCAGGACGGCACCCGGTGCACCCGGATACCGTCATAGATACGGTCCGCGGGCTCCTCGCCGTGCGGGGTATCGGGCGCGATGACAAGGGCTTCGTGTCCGGTGCGGCGAAGATGCTCGAGTGTTCTGATCACCGAGTTACTCACGCCGTTGACGTGCGGGAGAAAGGATTCCGCGACAATCGCTACTCGCACACCATCACGGTGGCAGCGTCGACTGTCGATATGGTTACCGACTGGCGTACGCGACACGAACTCTGACCCAAAGGGGGCTCTGACAATGCGGTCCTACCTGGGCGTATTGGCGGCCATGCTGGCCTTGGTGATGTTCACCACCAACAGCGCGCACGCCGACGTGCCACGAACCCTCGACGGCGACGGCGTGCTGGTCGGATCGTGGATCGCCCCGGTGCAGTTGGCGATCTTCTGCGAACCGCAATGCCCGC
>Ga0302326_10026584_pt1 | contig 11692 bp, 3 predicted proteins | sample Palsa_T0_3_FD_202264 | JGI IMG/M metagenome (GOLD analysis project Ga0302326, IMG submission 202264) | Peat permafrost microbial communities from Stordalen Mire near Abisko, Sweden - Palsa_T0_3 | ecosystem: Environmental > Terrestrial > Soil > Palsa > Peat permafrost | place: Sweden: Abisko... | reverse complement strand
GCGCCGCGCTTAACCGTGTCCAGCGCGCGGCGAGTCAAAAATGGCTGGCCCGATACCAGATCGCTCAACGCCCGCACCTCTCCTGGGGAGACCAGGGGGCTGTCGTACCGCCGGTTCAGCTCGTCCATCTGCTCTAAATTGAAGCCCTGCATTTGCAGGTGCCTGCCTACATTAAAGGGCGATTGGTTCAGGTCCTGAATAAAAAGGTGGGCTTCGGTGGCGTAGCTGATCACGATCGTAAAACGCCCCCACGGTCCGTGCGATTCGGTGGCGCGGCTGTTGTGCCACGATCGAATCAAGCCGAAAAAGTCGCTGGCGAAGGGTATCCCGAATAGCTTGTCGGCTTCGTCCATGAACCAGACCAGAGGCGTGGGCGAAGCGTCGAGCACGGTACGGATGAAGTTATCCATGTTGATGCCCGGACCGAAGACATCCAACCATTCGTTGACGAAGTCGTAGGTGACGGCGAGTTGGCGCGCGATGGTGGCGGCCAGTAGTTTATAGAACTGATCCTCGTTGGCGAGCTGCGACGAGCCGATTTTTTGGAAATCGGTGGTGACGAAGCGCAGTCCCGAATCGCGCGCCAGTTGCGCGCCGCGGCCTAGCAGCGAGGTCTTGCCGATCTGGCGCGGGCCTTTGATCAGAATGATGCTCTCGGTGGCTTTGAGAGCCTGCAGAAACTCGGGGTCGGTGCGGCGTTCGATATAAAATGGCGATCCGGGCGGAACGGCGCCGCCGATCGGCTCGAGTGTCAGCTCCCTGCTCTTCGGCTTGACCGGCTCAGTGAGAGCGGAAATAATCTCGCCCACAGTTTTCTCGTCATCCTCGGGGCCGCACCAAACGCAATAGTTGAGCTTTTGGAGGATGGCGCCGATGGCGCCGCCCAGGGGCTTGGCGGTCCCGATGCGGATGGGCAGGATCAGCGGCTTTCCCTTCTTGCGGAATTCGTCGCTGGCGGTTTCGAGCTCGTATTCCAGCATCTCGCTGCCGGCGGCGGAATCGGACAGAAGCGCTATGACGGCTTCGGACGAGCGGATACGCTGCTCGATCGCCTGCGCCCATTCGACGCCGATTTTCAGGTGACGGTCGATGAAGACATCGTGACCCATGGCGCCGAGGCGCTGCTCCAACATGCGCAGTAGTTGCTCGTCAGGCTGCGCCAGCCGCTTATAGAGAATAGCGATAGCCAGCCGCCTAAAGTGGGGCGGACCCCCTGGTCCGCGCGGGTCCCCCTGGACCCGCTCTTCGCCGCTGCCCGCTGCCGCAACGTCGGCTCGCCGGGCGTGGCCCCGCGCCACTGCTTCCTTCAAGTCTTTCAGATCCAAATGGAGATCTTTGGCGGTCTGATAGCGCTCCTCGCGATTCTTGCGGAGCGCCTTCGCCAATATCCGTTCCAATTCCGCCGGCACGGCGCCCACCAGCGGCAACGGCTCTTTCTCCAGTATCGCGACGATCACGTGGCTGTTGGTCTCGCCCTGAAACGGCGCGCGCCCGCCGATCATTTCATGCAGCACGACGCCAAAGCTGAAGATGTCCGAACGCGCGTCCACCGTCAGGCCGCGGGCCTGCTCCGGCGACATGTACTGGTATGTGCCCATCACTGTCCCAATGGCGGTACCTACATTGGTGAGCGTTGCCGAATCGGCGGATGTCGCGCCCTCTTCCGTCAGCTTGGCCAAACCGAAATCGAGTACCTTGACCAAGCCGCTCGAGCGCACCATGATATTCTCCGGCTTGATATCGCGATGGATAATTCCAGCCTTGTGCGCCTCGGCCAGCGCTCCCGCGATTTGAACGGCGATCGGCAAGGCGTCGCGCACATCCATCGGCTTGCCGGCGATGCGCTGGCGCAAGGTCTCGCCTTCAATGTATTCGGTGGCGATGTAATGCAGATCTCCCACCTGGCCGATTTCATAGATGGTGAGGATATTGGGATGATTCAGCGCCGAGGCGGCGCGCGCTTCCTGCTGAAAACGGCGGAGACGGTTCTCGCTGCGAGTGTACTCGGCCGAAAGCAGCTTCAAAGCCACTTTGCGTCCGAGTTTGGTGTCTTCGGCGAGGTAGACATCGCCCATGCCGCCGGCGCCCAGAGGCGAGAGGATGCGGTAGTGCGCGATGGCGGTATTCGCCGGCAGCCAGTTTTTCATTTCGCGGACCCAGCCTTTGCCGGCGTCTTGGTCAGCCACATCTTCGCAGTTCCCTGGTCGTCCACGCTCAGAATCGAACTTCCATCGTCGGTGAACCGAGCGCGCCACACCGCGCTCTTATGCCCTTCGAGCGTGGTCAATTCCCGGATCGTGGCTGCGTCCCACACGCGCACCGTGCCATCGAACGACGCTGTTACAATGCGGCGGCCGTCGGGCGAGTACGCGGCATCGTTGACGGTTTGCGCGTGGCCCAAAAGCATTCCCACAAGCTGTCCAGAAGCCATATCCCAAACCTCGGCGCGGTCGTCCGTAGTGGAGGCCAGTAGCCGGGCGCCGTTGGGAGAAAACGACAAACTCATAATGTCGCCGCCGCCGGGCCGGAACTTTCGTGGGCGCCATGTTTGGGTGTCCCAAACCAAAATCTCGCCGTCGATCAGGCCTGCCGCTAAAGCTCGACCGTCCGGCGATACGTTGGCGGCAAACGGGAAGGCTGGAAGTTCCAGGCGTTGCAGTACCCGCCCCTCAATAGCATCGCGGACTTCCGCCGACCCGTTAGGAAAGAATAGCGCCACACGGCGTCCATCGGGGAAGGCGCTCATTACAGTCGGAAGCACGGCCGCCTTCGGAAGCGTCGCAACCAACCTGCGTCCATCGAAATAGAGGATTTCCAACACGCCATCGGCTCGCTCAGCCAACCCCCAGCTCTCGCCGCTTTCGGGCAACAGCAGCGTTCTTCCCGGAATCCAAGTCAGTGCCCGCGAGGCGCCCGATAATGGATCGAGCTCGTAAACCTTCCCGGCCGAGAGAACCAACGCCGGCGTTTTCCTGGAGAGAACTCTCGACAAGTCGGTGTAGGTAACCACCGCGCTCGCGGTTGGAGTCTCCGCAGAGCTCCTGGGGTCGTAGAGACGAATTTCGTCATACTGCCCCATGACGCGAGTTTTGTCTGGCGAGATGGTGAGCGGTTGGGCATCGCGATAGGTGGAAAGCAGCCGCGGCTCCTTACCGTTGACATCGTACAGCCGCGCCAACCGCTCTATCGAGCTCGTAGCCAGCCATGCGCCGTCGGACGAATACTGTAGAAAATCGATAGTGCCGCCGGCTGCCTGCGTTCGTGCAGTCTCCCGCCGGGTCTTCAGGTCCCAGAGTTGCACCCAGCCGTTGGCCGTGCCCGTGGCAAGCTGGTCGCCGCGGGGGCTGAAGCAAAGTGCCGAAGTAGGACCGGCGGTTTCGAATGCGGCCTGAATCTTCCACGTCCCGTACTCCCGGACCACCGCGCGAAAGCTGCTGGCGCCGTGGCTCGTGTCCACTTCGCCTACCGCAATACTCCGGCCTTCGGGCGAAAAGGCCGCCAAGTTAGAACGCGCAGTGGGAATACTGGTGGATTTTCCCGTCTCCGTGTCCCAAATCACCGCGGATAGAAAGGAGGCATTCTCTCCCCGCGACCATTCGCTTTGGCGTCCGCCGATCACCCAGCGGCCGTCCGGCGAGATCATCCCATACGACATGAACACCGAAAAATCCTCCAGCTTCGTGAGTCTCGTCCGGTTGGCTATATCGATGACCTGCGCGGTGTGGATGGCGTCCGCCTCGAGCAGGCGCCGGCCGTCGGGGAACGGCAGGATGAATCCTTCGGCTTGCCCCAGCATCGGCATCAGGTCCAGCCATTTACGAGTATCGGGCGAGTACTCCCAGATGTGGCCATCATTGCGGCCGTAGATTTTTCCGTTGCGTGCGAAGTTCGCAATATTAAAGTTCTGTTTGGGAAGAGTGTCCGAGGCCAGATGGCTCATGCGATACCAATACTCCCACTCCCAGCCGCGGGCCGGATTCTCCCGCGTGGCATCGAGCAGCGTCTCAATGCGCTCGATATTATTCTGCGCCCAGATGGAGGGCATCAGGTTCATGTCGGCCACGTAGACTTCGTAGTTGGCGCGGTCGCGCTCATGCACCGCGCGAATGGCGAGGAAGGCGATTACGGCCAGCACCACGGCTGCAACCAAAGCGGTACGCACCGCTCCTTTGAGGAAGGCGCGCCGCTGACGCCGCAGTTCGGCGCCAGGCATATTTTCGCGAATCCAGGTGCGGTCAAAGACGCGCTCATAGATGCGGTTGCGGAGCTTGAGGCGGCGGTCTTCCACGCGGACGATTCCCGAGAGCTTCAATACCGCGGCCAAGCGGTTGGATTCGTCGTCGAAGACCTCGCGGCCTTTGAGGACGTTTTCGTAGAGGCTTAGCACGTCGGCGCGGTAGCGGGCGACCTGCTTGGGGTCGGGAGAGCCGCTGAGGATGCGGTTGCCGACGTCGGCGAGGTTGATATTGGTTTCGCGAGCCTTCGCCTGGAAGAGCAGATCGGCAACCAGACGATCCACATCGGTGGCGGAGTGGACGTTGCCATTCGATTGCGCGGTGGAGGCCAGGCTTTGGGTTAGGAAGGGATGGCCGTTGGTCCAATAAAGGATTCGGCGCAGAACCTCGTCAGAACTGAGCCCCGCCGTTAGCGGCGCCGCCTCTCTCTCCGTAAAGTCCGTCAAGACAACTCGCTCGCCGATGTTGAAGGGCGTGGTGGTCGGATCGGCGATCAGATCCCCAGGCACAGCCACGCCGAGCAGGCAGAATGTCAGCCGCTTGTAGGCCGGATCGTGCACGCGGCGGTTGTAGCACTCCCTGATCCCCGCGAAAAACTCGTTGGCGCTGAATGGGAGGCTCCGGCTGGCGTCGATCTCATCCACGAACACGACAATTGGCGCAGCGATCTTCTCGAGCGCCACGTCGCGCAACGCGGAAAAGAAGCGCTGCATGGGGCTGAGCTCGCGCTGCTCCTGCCAGTTGCGTAGCATCTCGGCGCGCATGCCGAGCGCGCGCCCCACTTCGACCACCAGGCCGGCGTACCACTGGTCCGGAGTCACGTTGCGGCCGCCGATTTTAGTCAAATCGACGAAGGCGGTGCGCGTGCCGCCAGCCTCGAGCCGGGCCATGGTGCGGACGCAAAGCGACGACTTGCCCATCTGGCGCGAGTTCAGGACGTAGCAGAACTTGCCGGCGGAAAGCGCTTCAAATAGGGCCGTATCGGCAGAGCGTTCGATGTAGCTCCGCGACTCCAGCGGAACGGTGCCGCCGGAGACAAAGAAATCTTCGAGATTGCCCGCGGACGCCGGTTCCATCGGTGAGCTTACTGATGATACGCCGAGCCAGCGGGAAAAAACAAACGGAAGCGTTGTCAGCCCGTGAAGGGGCGGACCCCCCCGGTCGGCCTGTCAGAGATCGCATGAAGCTGATTTTGCATAGCGAGCGTGGGTGCGCTCCTTATTGCAGCTTCGAGTATTCCGTCTTAGCCCGGAGCAAGATCGGGATGTCCGCGTCGGCTTCTTGCCAGAGAGTAAGAAAATCCTGGTAAGCAGTCTTCGCCTTAGCGTCGTCTCCCGACAAATGGAATGCTCTGCCTAGTTGCAAGTGGGCCAGTGCGCCTATGCAATCGGTCGCGACGATGGCGCGGTGGTCGAGAATCTTCTGGAATTCCGCGGCGGCTTCCGCGCCTTGGCCCGCGGCCAGAAAGGCCTCGCCACGCAAATACACCGGATACATGGCGCCGAAACCGGAAAACCAACTGAGCGGCACGCCCAACTCGTAGGGAACGGCTACCTGTAGCAGTTCGATAGCCTTTGCAGCATCGCTCTTCTGGTTCAAAGGAGGTTGCAGCGCGAGAAGCGCGCGAAGCTCGGGCAGATAACTGAATCGGACCGACGTATCTTCGGTAAAGCGCTTATCCAGATCGTTCGCGAGTGTTTGCGCCCTGGAGGAATCTCCCGCCAGGGCCAGCGCCAGACCCGCTCCATACTCCACATCCCGGCCCATGGAAAGCGCAAGCGCCTCCGCCGCATCCCTCGTTGCCGCCGGCGCGTTGCCGAAGAAGGCTTCGCGCAACGCTGCTCCGGTTTCGGCCAAAGCCGCCCTTTCCGGTGCGGCCGCCTGCCGAGCCAGGTCCACTGCGCTCCCCGACATCTTCCTTGCCTGCTGCAAGCGACCGGAATATGCCAGGACGAAGGCTTGTTGTTTGGAAATCTCCGCTTCCATTCCGGATCTTTCCTTTGCCAAAACCACTTGCTGCTCCATTTCCGCCTGGTCGCCTTTCACGAAGGCAAGTTGGTATCGCTGCATCAGACTGTCGGGAAACTCCAGTTTGCGCTCGGACATTTGCCGAAATGCCGCCTCGGCTTCGGCAGGGCGGTCAAGGAATTGATATGCGGTTGCGAGATTTACATACGCGAAGGGAACATCCGGATTGAGCGCAATCGCCTTCCTGGCTGCCTCGATCGCCTTTTCATACTGGCCGAGGACAGGGTAAATCTGCCCCGACAACAGACCGGGGGCGTCGTAGGCCCGAGGATAAATTTGCGCCCACGATTCAAAAGTCTGCCGCGCCTTTTCCATATTCCCCGTCACGTTCAGATCGTAGGCAGCGGAGATGGAGAATTTCTCCGCGTCGGTAGTTCGATCGCGCAATTGCCAGGCTTTCGTGACATTCGCCACTGAGAGTTCAGACTCTCCAATACCGCCGTAGGAGCTCCCCAGATTTGCATATGCCATGGCGAATTTGGGGTCGATCTCGGTAGCGCGCTTGAAAAGGGGCACGGCGGCGGCATCACCACTGGAGTAGAGAACCTTCAAGGCCGTGCTATACTCCTTCAAGGCGTCGATCGACGGCGTGGTAGCCTCGGCAAGCGGAGTAGAGTGCTTCTCGACCGTGGCGAGCGATTCACCGACCCGGGTTCTGAATTTGCTGGCAATTTGACCCAAGGCATTCAGGACGTCTTCCTTTCTCGCTGCTTGCACCTGCTCTTCATCCAGCACCGTTCCGGTGTGGCAGTTCTTGGCACGTAATCCCACAACGTACGCACTTCCGAGGGAATTAATCGAACCATCGAGGACGGCGGCGCCGGCGGCCCGCTCGCAGATTTCCCGGGCGATCTCCGGCGTCAGCGGCGCATCCGCCGGCCGGCCCATCAGACCCAGCGTCTGGTGGATACTCTCATCCGAGAGAAGGCTGAGGAACGGCGACTGTTCCAGTTGTATTGCCAACCCTTGACGTAGCGTCCCGTCAAATACGGAATCGCCGGTGGTGTTCTTGAAATCGGCGAGGACAATCGTGTCCTTGTCCGTAAGTTTTGGCGCGCGGTGAAAATAGAAATATCCGGCGGCGATCAGCGCCAGCACAACCGCGGCGGCGGGAACAATTACCTTCCAGCGCTGCGAAATGCCGGTGGTAGCCGCGAGCTCACGCTCCAGTTCGGCGGCGGTTTGCCATCGGCGCGCAGGGTCCTGTTCGAGACACCGGCTCACGACTTTCTCCAGACCGCGCGCCGCTAGCGGCTGCCGTTGGGAACCAGCTCGCCGCCCGCTTAGCATTTCGTAGAGGACGCAGCCGAACGAATAAATATCCGAACGGGCATCGGCCGGTTTGCCTTCCCGCTGCTCGGGCGGCATGTAGGCGGGCGTGCCCAGCACCATGTGGCTCGCGGTGACGGTTTCATCCTGCTCCAATTTAGCCAGTCCGAAATCGAGCACCTTGACGCCCGATTTGGCGATCATGATATTGCCGGGCTTGAGATCGCGGTGAACCATGCCCTTGCTGTGCGCCTCCGCCAACGCGGCGGCAATCTGCGCCGCATAGCGGAGCGCCGTTTCGCTTGGCAGCGGGCCGCGCTTCAGGAGGGCGGCGATGGTTTCGCCCTCCACCAATTCCATCACCAGATAGTTTGGCCCAACGTCGAAGAGCGTACAGATGTTGGGATGGTTCAGCGAGGAAATTGCGCGCCCCTCGCGCTCAAACCGGGCGCCGAAGCGCTGGTGAGCGATCTTGACAGCTACCGCGCGTCCCAAGCGCGTGTCCACGGCGCGAAAGACTGCGCCCATCCCGCCCTCGCCGAGCTTGGTTTCGATACGGTATGGCCCGAGACAGGCGCCTGAAGTCAGCTCCGTGATAGTCGAATCTTCCGGGATTTGCAGGGTGTCGCCGGTTGCCAGCAGCGATTCGACTCGGGAGCGCAATTCGGGGTCCGCCTGAGCCAACAGCGCCGCCCGATCTTCGGTCGAGAGAGCGCGCGCCGCAAGGTATAGCGCTTCGATTTGATCGAGACGCTCCGGTGTCATGGCAATCCCGCGCCGCAAAAGGGGGTCGGACCCCCCGGTCCGCGGCCGACCCCCAGGTCGGCCTGCCGGAAATTGCATGAAGTTGATTTTGCATGGCGAAGGCCGGCTCCAAGGAGAGCCGCGCGACCCTCGTGGCAGGCCCCGCTCATGGCAGCCTCGCGGATTCCGCCTTGGCTTGCCGGAAAATCGGCAAATCGGGGTCGGCGTCTTTCCAGAGATTGAGAAAATCCTGGTAGGCCTTTTTTGCCTTGGCGTCGTCACCCGACAAATGCAACGCTCTGCCTAGCTGCAAATGCGCCAGTGCGCCGACCGGATCGCAGAAAACAAGGCCGGGATGATCCAGAATTCGCTGGAACTCCGCGGCTGCTTCGGCGTATTGATGCGTGGCCAGATATGCCTCCCCCCGCACGTAGGCAGGATACATGTAGCCGAAAAAGCCAGACCCGGTTTCGGGTATGGCCAAATCGTAGGGCGCGGTGGTTTGCAGCAATTCGATAGCTTTTCGAGATTCGCCCCGGTTGAGTCCCAAAACTGCGCGCAGCGTTGGCACTTCGGTAAATCGGACCAACGTATTCTCCGGAAAGCGCTTCTCCAAATCTTCGGCGAGCGTTTGGGCGCGCGATGGATCTCCCGCGAGGGCCAGCGCAAAGGCCGCGCCATACTCCACATCCCGGCCCTTCGAAAGCTCTAGCGACGCCACGGCGCTCCGCCGCGCCTCGGCGTTGCCGAAAAAGGCCTCTCTGACCGCCGCTCCTGCTTCGTAAATAGCCGCCTGTTCCTTGTGGCCTCCCTGTTGGGCCAGGCCCACAGCACGCTGAAACAGGCTCCTCGCGTCTTGCAGATGACCGGAATAGGCCAAAACACAGGCCTCTTCGGCGAAGATCGAGTCTTCAATCCCGGGCTTGCCTTGACCCAAGGCGGCTGCGCTTTCCATGCCCGCATGGTCGCCTTTCAGGAAGGCGATGTAATATCGCAGGACGGGAATATCTTCGTGTTCTATTTTCCGATCGGAGATTATCTGCAGGACTTTCGCGGCGTCGTCCGGGCGGCCAAGGTAAAGATCGTTCCAGGCTTGATTGAGATACCCCGGGGTGAAGTCCGGATCGATCGCGATGGCTATTTTGGCTTGTTCCACTGCTTTCTCAAATTTGCCGAGTTGCGGGTAGAGAAGCGTCAGGAATCCGCGCGGCTGTTTATCGCGAGGATAAGTTTGCACCCACGCTTCTAATGTCTGTTGCGCCAATTCGAGATTTTCCGTCGCCCGCAGATAGTAGGTAGCGGTGATGAAGAACCGCTCCTGGTCACTGGCGCGATCCCGCAACTCATAGCCCTCTGCGAGGTTCTCCTTGGAAAGAGCTAGCTCTCCCACGCTTTTATAAAAGATTCCGAGGTGCGAATGTGCCTTGGCGAATTTGGGATCGATTTCAAGGGCGCGCTTGAAAAGGGGTATGGAAGCGGCGGAGCCGGTTGAGTACGCCACCTTCAACGCCAGGCTATAGGCTTTCAAGGCTTCAAGTGACGTGGTAGTAGCCTCGGCGAGGGGAGTATCGTACTTTTCGACGGAGGCGAGCGATTCGCCGGCGCGGGTTCTGAATTTGGCGGCAATTTGACTCAGCGCATTCAGCACGTCTTCTTTTCTGGCCGCCGGCGCCTGCTCGTCATCGAGGACATCGCCGGTGCGGCAATTCCTCGCGCGCAGCCCTACTACGTACTGGCTGCCGAGGAGCGCAATCGAACCTTCGAGGACGGCGGCGCTGGCGGTTCGCTCGCAAATCTCCTTAGCCAGCGCCGGAGTTATTTGCGCATTGGCGGGCTGGCCCATCAGACCCATCATCCTCTGGACCAGCTGGTCGGAGACGAGACTCAGGAACGGCGACTGTTCGAGCTGCACTGACAAGCCTTGGCGAAGCGTGCCGTCGAAGACGGGGTCGCCCGTCTTATTGTCGAAATCGGCGAGGACAATCGTATCCTTGTTCGTGAGTTTGGGCGCACGATGAAGATAGAAGTAGCCTGCGGCGCCAATCGCCAGGACAGCCGCAGCAGCCGCAGCAAGCACTCTTTTGGGGGGCAGCCTGGTAAGCTGCGCGCCACCCGGAGGGCGCCCCGCCAACCGGCGCTCCGGCAAACTGCCAGCCTGCCCCGAGTCCCGCTTCAGCCGCTGCAAGTCGGAATGTAATTCCGCCGCATGCTGGTAGCGCAAATTACGATCCTTCTCCAGACACTTGTCAATGATGCGCTCTAATTCCGCCGGCAGGCCGGGATTCAGCCGCACAGCGGGCGCCGGGGCGCGGTTCAGTATGCCATCGAAAATGATTCCCGCGCTCTCCCCGGGAAACGGCAGCTTGCCCGTCGCCATTTCATACAGCACCACGCCGAACGAAAACAAATCCGTACGCGCATCCAAAGGTTGAGCGCGAACCTGCTCCGGCGACATATAAGACACCGTCCCGATCGCGCTTCCCTCACTGGTCAGTTCGTCCTCCATGGTGACCGTCGGCGCCGCAGTCTCTCCGCCGCCGCGGGTGTCGACGAGGGGATTCACTTTCGCCAATCCAAAGTCGAGAACCTTAGCGTTACCACGCTTGGTGATGAAGATATTTGCGGGTTTTATGTCGCGATGGACAATTCCTTTTGCCTCCGCAGCTTCCAATGCGTCGGATATCTGGATGGCAAAATCCAGCAGCTCATCCGTGGCGATAGGCTTCTCGCGGATTCGCTGCTTCAGCGTCTCCCCTTCGAGCAGCTCCATCACAATCACCGGTTGGCGATTATGTTCTTCGACTTCGTATATCGTGCAAATATTGGCGTGGTTCAAGGCGGATGCGGCCCGTGCCTCTCGCTGAAAACGGGTGAGCGCCCGCGGGTCGCGCGCGATTTCATCCGGCAGAAACTTGAGGGCCACGAACCGGTGCAGGCGGATGTCTTCGGCCTTGTAGACCACGCCCATTCCGCCGGCGCCGATCTTCCCGATGATGCGGTAATGGGAGACGGTCTGGCCACTAAGGCTGTCTTGATCCTGCTGGAGCGCCATGGTGCGCGCGACCACTTCCATCGCCGGATTCTCGAGGAACCCTCCCGCCCGCTCTTCTAACGCCAACAGGGAGCGGACCTCGCGCTCCAGCGTCTCGTCGCCCGCGCATGCCGAACTCAGAAAGCCGTCGCGGTCCGCCGGCGGACGGTCGAGCACCGACTGCAGCAGGTTATCGACTTGCTTCCATCGATCAGAGTCCATCGGCCGCCCCACCCGCCAACTCGCGATAGAGCCACAACTTGGCGGTGCTCCAATCGCGCTTCACGGTGACCGACGACACTTTGAGCACTTCGGCTGTTTCGCCGACGCTGAGTCCGCCAAAGAAGCGCATTTCGACCACTTGCGCCTTGCGTGCATCGAGCCG
>Ga0302326_10026583_pt1 | contig 11692 bp, 11 predicted proteins | sample Palsa_T0_3_FD_202264 | JGI IMG/M metagenome (GOLD analysis project Ga0302326, IMG submission 202264) | Peat permafrost microbial communities from Stordalen Mire near Abisko, Sweden - Palsa_T0_3 | ecosystem: Environmental > Terrestrial > Soil > Palsa > Peat permafrost | place: Sweden: Abisko... | reverse complement strand
GGCTCCCATCGCGAGCTCCGGTTGCCGCGGGACGCCCAGCTTGCGCACGACCACTACGTCAAGTGGCACGCCCAACGCCCGCGCCACCTCGAATCCCACTGGAACGCCGCCCCGCGGAAGCGCCAGCACAATGGCATCGTTCGGAAGCTGCAGAGCCGTCAGTTCCGCGCCCAGCAGCTTACCCGCCTCTCTGCGATCGCGAAACGGAAGGTGTAAATTCACGCTATCGCGGCGCGCCGCGAATGGACTCATCCAGCAGCTGAATCGTGTGCACCACCGGCGGCTGCCCTGCGTGGTTACCGTCGTGCCGCGCCAGTGCCGCCTGCATCTGCAGGATGCAACCCACATTTCCGGTCGCTACCGCGTCTGGCGCGATGCCCTGAATGTGCCTGGCTTTTCGGTCGCCCAGTTCGTTGGCGGTCTTGGCTTGGACCAGATTGTAGATGCCTGCCGACCCGCAGCACAGTGCCCCTTCCGGCATTTCCGCAACCGTCAATCCTGGAATCCCCGCCAGCAATTGACGCGGCTGCATCCGGACCTTTTGCGCGTGCTGCAAGTGGCAGGAATCGTGATAGGCGACGCGTTTCGCCAAGGGATGCCGCTCCGCGCGAGGCCCCAATTCAATCAGAAATTCCGCCACATCTTTTACCGTCCCCTTGAATGCTGTCCCCTTAAACTCTGCGGAAAGCTCCTTCAAGTGCGAGCCACACCCGCCGGCGTTGGTGACGATCACATCCACACCCGCCTTTTCAAACATCGCGAACATGCGCCGCGCCAGTTCGCGCGCTTGCTGGTCCTTGCCTGAGTGCATCAGCAACGCTCCGCAACATGGCTGCTCCGCCGGCGCCACCACCTCGCAACCTTCCGCGGTCAGCACCCGTACCGTGGCCGCATTAATCTCCGGCAGAAACTCGCGTTGCACGCACCCCAGCATCAACCCCACCCGCGCCCGCTTCACTCCCCGCGCCGGGGTGACTCCTGAAACATCCTCTCGCTTGCCCAGCTTAGGCATCAGCTGGCTCGGCGACGGCAATCCCAGTTTCTGATAGGCGGCCAGGAACATTCGGCCCACACGCAGCAGACTCACATTCGTGAAGGTATGCAGAATGGTCCAGCGAACTAACCGGTCGCGCCACGGCCGCGAATACTGGTGCTCGATCTCCGCCCGCGTCTCCTCGATCAGCTTTCCGTAATTCACGCCCGACGGGCACGCCGTCATGCAGGACACGCATCCCAAACAGGCGTCCATGTGCCCGACCCACTTGGGCGTCATGGCGGTCTCGCCCTGGTTGAGCATGTTCATCAGATACAGGCGCCCGCGCGGCGAATCCATTTCGTTGCCCCATAGGACGTAGGTGGGGCACGCTTGGAGGCAAAACCCGCAGTGAACGCATTTATTGAGCAACTCCGGATCGATCAAATGCCCCCCACGAAAACGCCCGGATTCAAAATCCCGCGCGGATCGAACCGCTGTTTAATCGCGCGCATGAGTGGCAGCGAGTCACCGCCCGCGCTTCCTGCCGTGTCGCCCCACGCGTCCATTCCCTCATAAGGCCGCATCAAGACTAGCGATCCTCCCATGGCTTCTATCTTCGCGCGCAATGGTGAAAGACGATGGGTTTGCACCCAGCCGATCCCGGTCGCCTCCACCACCGCATAACCCACCAGGCCTTCAAGCGTCTCCGCGATCCGCGCCGGCAGCACGCTGATCTTAGCGCCCGCATCCAAACGCTTCCACACTTCCGCGTCGTTCTCGGTCACTGGTGTCATCTCCTGCAGGCGATCGACCTGTGCGTGAATTCCTTCCTCGGTTCCCTCGAACAACACATCGATCTGCGGCGCTCCCGTTCCCGCGCGGACTTGCACCGCCGCCGGGACTAACTGCGAGTCCAGAATCCTGTTCAGCAACCGCTGCATTGCACCTAGATCCGGAACTGCTGCCGTCACAGTGTGAGTGTACTTCGGCACCGGGTGCAGCCGGAAAGTCGCACTGGTAATCACACCCAAAGTTCCGAACGCGCCCGTCACTAGTTTCGATAAATCGTATCCGGCAACGTTCTTGACCACCTTGCCTCCGCTGCGCGCGAGCGTCCCGTCGGCCAGTGCCAGGGTCACCCCGATGACCAGATCCCGCAAGCCGCCGTAGCGTAACCGCAATACGCCCGTGTCATTGGTCGAAAGCACTCCGCCAACGGTCGCCCTTCCCGGCCACAGCGGGTCCACGGCGAGTCGCTGGCCCCGGCGTGCGAGTGCGCACTGCAATTCGGCGATAGTGCATCCGGCCTCAACCGTTACGGTGAGATCGGCCCACGCATGATCGATCACGCGATTCAACCGGGCCGTTGAAAGCATAATATCCGTGCGCGCCGGAGGATTCCCCCAATCCGATTTCGTTCCGCCACCCCGCGGGATCACGGCCGCGCCGTCCTCATGTGCGGCGCGCAAGATGTCCGCGACTTCTTCCTCCGAGTGTGGATCGACGATCCTCACAGCGTCAGAATCTCTCCGCGACGCCGGCAACCTCGAGCGGATGCGGTTGGTATTCGCCCGGTGTTTCACCGCACAGGCGCGGCCTGGGAAACACTTTCGTGGGATTCGAAAGCGAAAGCGGATCGAACGCGCAGCGCAGCCGCTGCATCGTCGCCAAATCCGGCTCCGCGAACATTTTCCCCATCATGTGTTTCTTTTCCTCTCCCACCCCGTGTTCGCCCGTTATCGACCCGCCCATCTCGATGCACAGCTCCAGAATACGTTCGGCGAGTCGCTCGGCCCCTTTCTCCTGCCCTTCTATTCTTCGGTCGTAAAGCACCAATGGGTGCAGGTTGCCGTCACCGGCGTGAAACACATTTGCGACGCGAAGCCCTGAAGCCAGGCCCAGCCGCTCGATCTCATCCAAGATTTTGGGAAGCGCGGTGCGCGGAATCACGCCATCCTGCACGATGAAGTTGGGCGAGATACGGCCCACGGATGCGAACGCCGCTTTGCGTCCTTTCCACACCAGAGCCCGCTCTTCATCGGTCTGCGCCACTCGGATTTCGCTCGCGCCGTTTTCCCGGCAGATTGCGCTGGTCTGTGCCATCAACGTGTCGACTTCCGCCACCGGGCCGTCGAGTTCTACCAGCAGCAGCCCGCCGCAGTTGGGATAGTTCGCGTGCACCGCCGCTTCGGCCGCCTGGATGGCCAGATTGTCCATCATTTCGATGGCCGCCGGCAGCATACCCGCCGCGATAATATCGCTCACCGCCGCGCCCGCTTCGTTAGGGCTCTTGAACGCCGCGAGCAGGGTCTGCACACATTGCGGACGCTTCACGATCCGCAGCGTAATCTTGGTGGCAACGCCCAGGGTGCCTTCCGATCCCACGAATACCCCCGCCAGATCATAACCCGGCGCGTCCAGCGTCTTGGAGCCGAAGTGCGCCAGGGTTCCATCCGGCAGCACCACTTCGAGCGCCAGCACGTGGGTAGTAGTGAAGCCGTACTTCAGGCAATGGGCGCCGCCCGCGTTCTCCGCCACGTTACCGCCGATACTGCATACCGATTGCGACGAGGGATCCGGCGCGTAGAAGTAACCAGCCCCGGTCACACGCGCGGTGACATCCAGGTTGATGACGCCCGGTTCCACCACGATGCGCTGGTTGGGCAAGTCCACTTCGAGAATCCGGTTCATGCGCGCCAGGCTGATAACGATGCCGTTTTTTACGGGCAATGCACCGCCGCTCAATCCCGTCCCCGATCCGCGGGCCACAAACGGAATGCGCTCCCGATGGCAGATGCGGATCACGGCTTGCACTTGCTCCGCGGATGTGGGCAGCGCGACCGCCAGCGGCATCACCCGGAAGTTCGTGAGGCCGTCGCACTCGTAGGTGCGCGCTTCCTCGGACGCTGAGATGAGACCGTGAGGTCCCAGGATGTGGCGAAGCTGGTCGAGGAAAGACATCTACCCAACTATCTCACTGCCCAACTACCTTACCCAACCGGGCATCACATACGCGTAGAACAATGCCAGTAATCCCACCAGGCACACCAGAAACACGCTGTGCTTCAATGTAAACCGCAGCAGGCCGGACTCCTCGCTCCGTGCCATCCCCGTGGCCGCCGCCGCAACCGCGATGCTCTGCAAGCTAATCATCTTGCCCAGCACGCCTCCGCTCGAATTCGCCGCCGCCATCAGCACCGGATTCAACCCCAGCTGATTCGCTGTCACCATTTGCAAGGTTCCGAACAATGCGTTGGCCGAGGTATCGCTGCCGGTTAGAAACACGCCCAACCAACCCAAGAGCGTGCTGAAGAACGGAAACGCCACGCCGGTTTTCGCCGCCACCAGGCCGAGGGTCGCCGTTTGGCCCGAATAGTTCATGATAAAGGCCAAGGCCACCACGCTGGCGATAGTCAGCAGGGGCAGCGCAAGTTGCTTCGCCGTGAACGCGGTCAGGCGCGCCAGTCTGGAGGGGCTCACGCGCAGAACCAGAGCCGAGGCGAAGACCGCGAATAAGCATGAAGTCCCCGACGCCGACAGAAGATTCAGGGTGTAGAGGGCCGCAAAGGGCGACGCCTTGGGAGTGATCGGAGGCATGCGTGTGACCAGGTTGTGCAGGCCCGGCCAGGGGATCATCACGGTGGCTTTATCGAGAATCGCCTTGGTGCTGGCGGTGCCCCACAGCAGCACGAAAATCACCAGCAGCAGATATGGGCTCCATGCCAGGAAGACTTCGCCAGGCGTGTGGCGCGACGGCGTGCGCTTCTCATCGCCCTGGGGCGTCCAGAAACGCAGCAGCAAGAGCAGAGCTCCCATCGCGGATATGGCACCCAGGATGTCGGTGAGGTAAGGTCCCAGATAGCTCGACACCAGGAACTGCACGCCGCCGAAAGTGGCGCCGCAGAGTAGAGCCGCCGGGAGCGCCGCGCGCAACCCCGGCAAGCCGCCCATCACCAGCATCAAATACGACGGCAGGATCAGTGAAATGGGTGCGCACAAGCGCCCGACGTCGGCCGAGAGCGCGCCCATCGGCAGGTTCGTCACGCGCTGCAACATGAGCAAAGGCGTGCCGATCGACCCGAAGGCCACTGGAGCAGTGTTCGCCAGCAGGCATAGGCTGGCGGCTAGAAACGGAGGGAATCCCAAGCCAGCTAGCATCGCCGCCGCAATCGCCACCGGTGTGCCAAACCCCGCCGCCCCCTCGATGAAAGCCGAGAACGCAAACGCGATCAGCAGGGCCTGAATGCTCCGGTTCATGGTGACGCCGCCAAGCGAGTCTTTTATGATGTCGAATTTCCCGGTATCCACGGTGACCCGATAGAGCAGAATCGCGGTGAATACGATCCAACCGATCGGCAACATGCCGTTGGCGGCACCATAGAGCGCAGAGCTTGCAGCCAGCGTAAGGGGCATGTGGTATGCGGCCACCGAGATCACCGCGGAAGTGGCGAACCCCGCCAGCGCCGCTACCCAGGACGGCCGCCGGAAAACACCCAGCAATATCAAAACGACAAATACCGGCAGCGCCGCGACAGTAGCGGAAAGCGCCAGACTACCGCCGACGGGGGCGTAGGTTTGCGGCCACATGGTATTGGATTATTCTCGCAGGTGCCGACGGCGCGCGGGGAACGCACTGACCGCTCGCCCGATAGAGTCTCTACTCGCCCTTGTGCGTCGTGGGAGCGGGCTTCGATTCGGTCTTGCTTTCGCCCTTATTTTCGGGGGATTTGGACTCAGTAGCCTTCGAATCTCCGGACTTCGAATCTGAAGTCTTGGAGTCCGCCGTTTTGGCGTCGCCGGATTCGCCTTTGGAACTGGGCGCCGGCTTTGCCCCAGATTTGGCGTAATCCGTTACGTACCAACCAGTGCCTTTGAGCTGAAACGCGGGCGCGGAAAGGAGGCGTTCTAACGTCCCGCCGCAACCTTCATGTTCGGTCAAAGGCGGATCAGAGAACTTCCTCATCACCTCAATTGTTTTGTCACATTTAGAACAGTGGTATTCGTACAACGGCATGGGCGATAGCTGCTAACCCTACGGCAGCGCCTTTAGCGCCCGGTTTAGCAACTCGTCGACACCGGGTTTCTTGGTCGAATCGTCCGGCACAACGTCCGGTATGCTGTCGTCGGCGGCGCCGTCCGGAGCAATCATTTCGGCTTCCGCCTGCAGAATATTGGGAGTCACGCCATTGTCCTGAATCGACTTGCCATCCGGAGAATAATACTTAGCCACCGAGAGGATCACCGCGCTGCCATCGTTGAGCGTCACGGCTTTGCGCACAGCTGCGTCGCCGTAAGTGCGCTCACCCACCAATTGAGCGCGCTTGGAGTTCAGCAGGGCCGCCGCTGCGATTTCTCCCCCGCCCGCCGTGGAGCGGTTCACGATTACCACTAGCGGCAGCTTGGTTACAGCCTTGGAGGCTTGGGCCTGGAACTCCTGCTTGGCCGATTTCTGTCCCTGAGTGTAGGTGATCAGCCCGCTATCCTGGAACAAATTGGCGAGGGCGATTCCCTCTTCATCTGGCCCGGTGGAGCAATGGCGCAAGTCCAACACCAGTTTCTGAGCGCCCTGTTTTTCGAGTGCGGCAATTTCCGTGGCCACCTCTTTTACGCGTCCCGGCATCAGCGTTTCCACCTGGATGATCCCGGTTTGCCCTTCCAGTCTCCCAGTCACCGCCGGGTAACTGATGGCCGCCCGCACTACGCTGATCTTTTGAGCTTCTGTGCGCTGGGCGCGCAATACGCTCAATTCGACGGCCGAACCGGCGTCCCCCTGCAGAAGTTGCTCGGCGAATGCCAGCGGCATATCGCGCGTCGAAACGTTGTTGATGGATTCAATCACATCACCGGTGCCGAGGCCCGCTTTGGCGCTGGGTGAGCCCGGGACGGCGTCTTCGACGGCCATGTAACCGAAACGTTTGGCGAGCACCAATCCCACGTCCGCTCTCTTCGAATCTTTGGTCTTCAAATACTGCTTGTATTGATCGGCATTTAGGTAGCTGGCATGCGGATCGAGCGCCTCCAGCATCCCATTGATCGCTCCCACCGTCACCGCCTTCATGTCCGGCTCCTCGACATAATCGGCTTTAATGCGCGAGAGCACCTCGCTGTAAACGCCCAAGTTGGTGTAGGGCGCGTCCGGCGATGCGCTCCGGCCCACCGCCCCGAAGAGCAGCAGCGCGACAATCGCGGAGGAAAACGCAACAACGGTGAACTGAAAACGGCGTGTCATAAGGTGGAATGAGCCTGCCTTTCCACCCACCAGCATAACAGAACACGTATTATGGTCCTTTCCGTGGAGATTTACTTACTGCGCCATGGCATCGCGGAGGATCGCTCGGCCACTGGCCGCGACGCCGACCGCCGCCTCACCGAGGAGGGTCGTGCCAAGCTCCATCGTGTGCTGGAGCGGGCTCACCTGGCCGGGGTCTTCCCTTCCTTGATCCTCTCCAGCCCTTATCGGCGCGCGCTCGAAACGGCTGAGATTGCCGCCCGGGAGCTGGGCTACGACGGCAAAATCGTGCGCATTCCAGCTCTAACTCCAGACGCCTCTCCGCAACAACTCTGGGACGCGATCCGCGAACATAGCGACGAATCCGCCGTGCTTTTGGCGGGTCATGAGCCGCTGTTCTCGGCGGCCGTCGCCTTTTTCCTCGGTTCAACGCGCGCAATGGTCCATTTCCGTAAAGGCGCCCTGGCGCGTATCGACGTGCCCGGGCTCGGCCCCACGCCAGCCGGTGTCTTGGAGTGGATGCTGACTGCCAAATTGGCATAGGATTTAGGTTGTCGATAACGTCGCCGACCATGGATTCGAACTCAAATATCTGGTGGCTCGGACCACTAGGTCTCACCGTGCTGCGGCTATTATATGTTGAAGCTCAGCTGACCCATGTGCGCGCCAAGGGCAACCTGCTCGTTTTTTCAGCCGGTCTTGGCATACGGCTCCTATTTGGAGTCGGTATTGTTGGGTTCTCCGCGCTCACGGTGTCGAATATTGGCCGCGAGGAAACGTGGCTATTAGCAACGATGGTGATCATTGTCGTTGCCGTCTGCTTGGCATGGCCGGCCACCATTACGACCGGGGAGATTGGTATCAAGCGATACGTTTGGTGGCGTCCAACGGTAGCGATTCTGTGGAACGAGGTTAGCGGCATCGAAAAAAATGCGGGTGGTGACATTCAGGTTTTTGGTAACCACGGGCAATGCATCACGTTCACGCGTTTTCACGCAGATCCTCTCGGTTTTCAGGATGAAGTGATGCGACGAACCGGCCTTCGAGCTGTGATCGACGCTTCGGCGCCGCCGACTATTCGCCTGTGATTTCCCCTTCGGCTCGGAAATAAAGTTATGACTTGCCGGTGCCGGAATTCACCTCCAAAGAACAGAATGCGATATCGAAACGGGCCTCGATTGCTTTGAGAAGCGCATTCCAGTTCGACTCAGGGGCGAATTGCGAGTCCGGACTCCCTTATCGTTTTTAGTCTCAAGAAGGACGAGTTCCACGACTACATTTCCAACCTCAGCGGTCGAATAAATACGCCTGAGAAAGGTGGCCGCAACCCTCGTGATAATCTGAGGTTTCTCATGCCGGAATCCAAGCAGTCCCCCGGAGCTTCCTTCACCCGTTTGGTAGAGATTATGGCGCGGCTGCGAGCTCCCGGCGGCTGTCCCTGGGATCGCGAACAGAATTTCGACACCATCAAGCCGTATCTGCTCGAAGAGACCTATGAGGTCATGGACGCGATCGATGCCCGCGACTGGGAGGGCCTGGCCGACGAACTCGGCGACCTGCTGCTCCAGGCCGTGTTCTTCGCCCAGATGGCTTCCGAGGAAGGCCGCTTCGATATCGCCGACTCGCTGCTGGCGATTAACAGCAAGCTGGTGCGCCGCCATCCCCACGTATTCGCGGATGGGGATGCGAAGACCGCCGGAGACGTCGTCCGCCGTTGGGACGAGATTAAGGCAACAGAAAAAGAGGTGAAAGGCGTTCCGCCGCCGAAGGGCCTATTGGCAGGTGTTCCCCGTTCCCTGCCCGCCCTTGTGGAGGCTCAAAAGATCGCGTCGAAAGCGGCCGGTGCCGGATTCGATTGGGAAGACGTCGAACAGGTGTTCGATAAGATGCGCGAGGAACTGGCCGAGATCGACGCCGCGCGCGCCACCGGCAACCCGGCGGAAATCGAAGGCGAGATCGGCGACCTCTTATTCGTGGTGGTCAACATCGCGCGTTTTCTGAAAGTCGACCCCGAGCAGGCCCTGCGTAAAACGAACACCAAGTTTCGGCGCCGCTTTTCTCACGTGGAAAATGGCCTGGCCGCGCACGGCAAGACGTTCCAACAAGCCTCCATCGACGAAATGGAAGCGCTGTGGCAAGCGGCCAAGCGCGATGAAATATGATCACGGTCCGAGCGCTTTCGGGTCTTCACGAGTTCACCGACATCGTTAATCTGCAGCGGATCATCTGGGGCTGGGGGGACCTCGACATTCTGCCGGTCCGCTTCTTCGTGGTCGCCCGTGATATCGGAGGCCAGGTGCTGGGCGCCTTCGACGATAACTTCCTGTGCGGTTTTTGCGTCGCCGTCCCGGGGGTGAGGGCTGGCGGTGCTTCATATTTGCACAGCCACATGCTGGGCGTGTTGCCCGAGTATCGCGACTGCGGCGCCGGCCGCATGCTCAAGCTGGCGCAACGCGACGATGCTCTAGCCCGCGGATTCAACCTAGTCGAGTGGACCTTCGATCCGCTGGAGTTGAAGAACGCCTATTTCAATATTCAAAAGCTCGGAGCCGTCATTCGCCGCTACCTCCCCAATCACTATGGGATCACCTCCAGCAGTCTCCAGGGCGGTTTGCCCACAGACCGTTGCGTCGCCGAGTGGCATCTGAATCGGACGCGTCATGAGACGACCACCCTAGCGCGCATTCCGATTCCCGCGGGCCTCGACCGTCTCCGGCGCACCGATCCCGGGGAAGTGCTTCAGATCCAGCAACGGGTGGCCGGTCTGTTCCAGCAAAATCTCGCGGACGGCCTCGCCGTCACCGGCTTTGAACGTTCCCCCGACTTCGGCACCTACCTCTTTTCATCATGGCCTTCCGACTAGACCGCATTGTCCTGCGTGAGATCCGCATGCCTCTGGTTCAGTTTTTTGAAACCAGCTTCAGCCGCACTTATGAGCGATCCATCGTTCTCGTAGAGGTCGTATCAGAGGGCCTTTCCGGCTGGGGCGAAGTCACTGCCGGTGAAAATCCTTTCTACAACGAAGAGTGGACCTCGTCGATCTGGCCCATCCTCTGCGACTATGTCGCACCGCGCGTCTTGCACCACGATTTCGACAGCGCAAACGAAGTTTACGATCGAACCGCGCACATCCGCGGCCACTTCATGGCGCGCGGTGGTCTGGAAGCCGCAGTCTGGGATCTCGAAGCTCGCCGCGCCGGGATTCCGCTGGCCCAGCATATCGGCGGAGGCGCACGCACGCAAATCCCCTGCGGGGTGTCTATCGGGATTCAAGATTCCGTCGAGCAGTTGATTGAAAAGATTCAAACCGAACTCGATGCCGGCTACCAGCGCATAAAAATTAAGATCAAACCAGGTTGGGACATCGACGTGGTTCGGCAAGTGCGGCAAAAGTTGCATGAGATCCAGCTCATGGCCGACGCAAACTCGGCCTATACGCTCGCGGACACCGAGCAACTCAAGCAGCTAGACGAGTTCAAGCTGATGATGATCGAACAACCGCTGGCTCACGACGATATTGTCGATCACGCCATCTTGCAGTCGAGAATCCAAACCCCCATTTGTCTCGACGAATGTATCCGCACGCCGCATCACGCCGAACAGGCCATTGCACTGCACGCCTGCCGCATCTTGAACATCAAGCTGGGTAGACTCGGCGGCTTCCACGCCGCCAAACAGGTTCACGATTTCGCGCTCGCTCACCGCATACCGGTGTGGTGCGGAGGAATGCTTGAATCCGGTATCGGACGCGCGCACAATATTGCCCTCTCGACGCTACCTGGCTTCACGCTACCCGGCGACGTATCGGCTAGCAAGCGTTATTGGAAGCGCGATATTATTTCGCCGGCGGTAGAAGTTTCCTCGCAGGGGACGATTACTGTTCCCACCACGCCCGGGTTTGGTTACGATCTCGATGTGGAGTATCTCAAGAGCATCACCGTCCGGGAGCAAGTGATCAGTTAAAACGACAACCTTCATAATGGATAAATGGCTCCTCTCGATGGACGCGTCATCCTGGTCACCGGCAGCGCCAAGCGCATTGGGCGAGGCATCGCGTTGCGGTTATCACAGGCAGGCGCGCGCGTAGCAATTCACTACAACGGTTCGGCAGATGCGGCCCGGGCCACGGCCGCGGAATGCGGCAACGCGCCCATCTTTCGAGCCAACCTCGAGCATGTCGCTGAAATTGGGTCCCTTTTTGAGGAGGTTCAGAAGCATTTCGGGCGCATCGACGGCCTCGTCAACAACGCCGCCCGTTTCACGCGCATCGATCCTCTCACGATCACCGAGGCTGACTGGGATTTCATTCACAACGTCAACCTGAAAGCTACTTTTTTCTGTTGCCAGCAAGCCGCGCGGCGAATGCTGGCCGCCGATGGCGGACGCATTGTGAATATCAGCTCGCTGGGTGGCCTGCGGCCCTGGTCCCAGCACGCGCACTATTGTGCCTCCAAGGCGGGAGTCATTATGTTGACGCGCGCCCTGTC
>Ga0302326_10026581_pt1 | contig 11693 bp, 6 predicted proteins | sample Palsa_T0_3_FD_202264 | JGI IMG/M metagenome (GOLD analysis project Ga0302326, IMG submission 202264) | Peat permafrost microbial communities from Stordalen Mire near Abisko, Sweden - Palsa_T0_3 | ecosystem: Environmental > Terrestrial > Soil > Palsa > Peat permafrost | place: Sweden: Abisko... | reverse complement strand
TCCGCCGGGGCGCAGATACCAATCGTATAAGTGCCAGATCATACTGGGCCACGCGTTGTTCAGCATCCACTGGATAACGCCGGTCGATGTGTATTTATTCCGCCCGTATGCCTCGAACATGGCGCGATGGCCCTCATAAGCCATCATCTGCGACTTGCGCGCGAACTCTTCCAGGTTGGATGAAGGGCCATAGCGGGCATTCAACGCGTCGGCGAAAACGTGAATATCTTTGAACTCGCCGCCGCCCGCGTGGTAATTCCACCAGGAATCGATGGGCCACTGATGTCCTTCGGGCAGCATGCGCTGGATCGATTCGATCGGCGGCGGCGACGGGCCGGGGCTGGTCTCGGTATTGAAGCCATGTGCGCCGCCGAACTTGCTATCGAGCAGCCAGTATTCCGGCGCGACGTACTCATACGGCCCGGTCATCTTGACGCCGGTCGCGCCGCCGCCGAGCTTGGTGGGCTTGGCCGTGGCGGAGGAATGATAGGGATTCGGCCACTCGGTTTCCTTGATGATGTCGAGATACATCTGCTCGATCTTTGGGGGCGGGGGATTGTCGCTGCCGTACATCCAATCGAACATCGCCGGATGCCGTTCCATGCGCCGCAACTGGTCGCGCAAGGATTCGGCGGCGATGGTTTCATCTTCCGCGCTCCAATCCTGCCACTTCTCCCAGTGGTCGCAACAGCACCAGCCGGCCAGCACCAGGATGCCGTATTGATCGCACAGTTCGAGAAAATGATCGTCTTCGAGCTTGCCTTCAAAACGCACCGCGTTCAGATTCATGCCGCGGACATATTTCAGCTCCGCCTCCTGCCGCTCGGGCGACGAGCGCAGCATCATGTCGAACGTGTAGCCGGCCCCGCGCACCAGAATGTTCTTGCCGTTGATGTGAAACAGGCGATGCCCTTGTGCATCAATCTCGGAAGTCACCTCGCGGATGCCGAACTGAATGCGGCTTTCATCGGAGGGTTTGGCGCCGATTTCGAAAGTAAGATCGAGCGGATAGAGATTCTGCGCGCCCACCTGCGCCGGCCACCATAAGCGCGGCTTGGCGATTTTGAGCTGCGCATATTGGGCCGGCGTGAAATGGATTGTCCGCGTCTCATGCGGTCCCAGGTGAAGGGGCTGAGAGAATTCGATGCTTTCGATTTTGCCGCGCAGCACTCCATCCACCGCGTGCGCGGCGGCGTTACGCACCTCACAGCGTACGGTGAGCTGGGCCTGATCGGTCGCAGGCAGATTGAGTTTGGTCAATACGGCGGGGAAACGCACGGCCACCGGGCCAGTCGCGGCCAGGTAGACGTCGCGCCACAGCCCCATATCCTTATCCGGCGGCAGCGGATTCCAATCGACGAAGGTGATGGCCAAGTCGTTCGGCAGCGGCGGAAATACCTCAATCGCCAGCGCGTTGCTCTCCCCCGGTTTGGCCGCGGCGGTAACATCGAATTCGAAGAGCCGCCAGGCCCCGGCCGCCTGATCCGCCGATGCGATTTGCTTTCCATTCATCCAAACGTTGGCGCGGAAGTTGATGCCGTCGAAGCCCAGCCAGACGGTGCGGCCTTTATAATCCGCGGGTACTGAAAACGTTGTGCGGTACCACCAGGAGCGCCGGAACGGACTGTCCGGAGGCATCAGCGTGTTCGAAAAATTGGACGAAATGGGATAAGAAGTTCCCGAGATTTGGCGCAGATTCATGCCCGAATATGGATCGGGATAGACGTGGTCCTGCACCAGCGCGCTGAGAACCGTTGAGGGCAGCGTGGCGTTGTACCATCCGTTGGCGCGGTAATCGGCGGCTGAAATCGAGGCGCCGCTTTCGCGGACATCCGCGGAGGATTGAATGGCCCATCCCTGGCGCAGCGAAAGGGCTTGCTGTGGAGCAGCGCATGCGAGCGAGCTGAATGCCAGCAGCCACGAGAGCGGGAGTCTTAAAGGGTTGAGGCGGTGAATTTTACCGCGGAGACGCGGAGAGGCGGAGGCAACGCGGAGCAGTGGGGGAGTTGATGACGAAGAGGTAAATCCGCGTCCGGCTCCGCGCCTCCGCGCCTCCGCGGTGAAGAGTAAGCCTCTCGCAGCGGCGGATCCCCGGCCCCTCATCCTATTTAACCGCGAAATCCTGGCGTAGCTCCGGCCGCGCGGCCAATTTTGCATCGAGCTCGCGCGCCAGTTGTTCATCCTTGTGTTCCTGCTGCCAGGCGCGCACGGTGTGAAAAGTGAACCGAATTGCATCGCCGGCGCGCCACGCCCAATTGTCGCGCAAATAATGATTGCGCGCGGTCAGTGTGATGCGCCGGATCCAACGGACAATCTTCGGCGGTTGCGGCATCTCGCCGATATCGGACATATCTTCGCGCGGCTCGTCGCAGGAATTGAGCGTTACGATGGCGACGCGCGAATCGGTGATGACGCCTTTGCGATAGACCTCGCCGGACGTCCGCACCGTTTCCGGCCGCGCGACGTAGGCCACCGAATCGACGCAGCCGGTGAAGGCGAGATCGCCCACCACCTGGTCGCGCTCCAGATCCACATCGTCTTGAATCTGGTGCGTGAAACCGAATGGATGCAGGGCAAAGACCGCCGCCAGATCGCGCGTAGCCGACGAGGCCCAGACTTGGCGTCCCTCGATCTGTTCGTTGCGCGCCCAGATGCGCAAATGATCGCGCTTGGCAAACGTGTCGAGGCTCTGTTGCAACTGCATGTGCGGCTCTTCGCCATCGAGCAGTAACATGCGCATGGGAGCTTCCGACAAGCCGCGATTCTCCGCAATGGCGCGCATCACTTTCACGGTAGCGTGCATGGAATTCGGCTGTGCGCCGGTCCATCCCGCCGCCGCAAACGCACGGCTGACCTCTTCTTCAGAACCGATGTAGATCAGATTTACCAGATCGATCGGCTGCGGTTGGCGCTTGGAATAACTCCAATAAGGAAGGCCGTTCACCAGGGCATGCAAGTCGCCCCAGTCCCGGTCGGGAAGGTCTTGCGCGACGGCGCATTTGGCCACCACGCCGAACTGCTGGGGAAACTCCACTGCCAGGTGAAAATCCGCCCCGCGGCGCAGTTCAATTTCCGGATCGGGGAAATGAAACAGAGCGCTTTGCAAGGCAAAGAATGGCAAGGCCACCAGCGGGTGGCCCCCCATTGCGACAAAGGCGAGACGCTGGCCCACTCGATTCGAAAGCGTCGCGGTGGCGCGAATGCCGTGAATGACGCCGTGGCCATCCACGCGCTCGCGGGCGTTATCTATTGCGGTCAACTGGGCGTGAATGGAATACGTACGGCCATCGGGCAGGCGCAACTGGTTAAAATCCACTTCCATGCTGGCGCTCTCGTGCACCAGGCCCAAGCCCACGCGGTGAACCTTCGAAACAACGCCGCTCAGCACCGCGTCTTCCGGCAACGCATCCTCGCCCGCCGAGCAGACAGGCGTGCTGACGATGGCTTCGATGGGCGTGCCTGGGCGGGCTGTGTATGAGGAGATCGGGGTTAGCAGGCGCGCCTGTATAGCCGTTCCAAGCGGGGTTTTAGCCAGCGCGGGATAAAGAAATAACGTGGCGCAGACCAAGCCGCAACGGGCGATCTGCGAGGTGAAACCAGGTCTTTCCAGGCTCATCCGCTTTTCTTATCGTCGGTTTATTTGGACTTCTTTTTAAAAAATTTCTTCTGTATATCCGGCCAAAACTCGGATAGCAGATTGCCCGTAGCTCCGCCGAACATCCCCGTGCTGATCCGGCCCACCATGACTGTCCCGGTCCGGCTTGATGAAGGATAGTATACATTGGAAGCCGCAATTCCCAAGGCCATTCCCAAAAAATTAGATGTATTTAATGTGTCTCGGCCCACATCGTTCCTGCAAATCGCCAGACGTGTGACGGAATACAAGATACGGGGCAGGATTTTGGCGCTGGGCCCTTTGCGGAAGTAGCGCGGGTCCTGATGCAGCATACTGGCGAAAAGGCCGGCGCTGAACAGGTTCTGCGTGCCGAAATCGGCGATGGCCGCGCCGAAGCGCCGGCCGTAATTCGGCCAGCCTTCACCGTATTTCGGCGTCTGATTCCCGCGCTGCGAGAATGCCGCGGTCATGGCAGCCGTGGCGATGTTGAACGGATCGATGGTCTCCTTCCATCCCAAGTACCATTTTTCGCTGGCGGTCATGGGCGCCACCGCGACCGAGGAATCTTCGACGGTTTGGTAATCGGGAATGACCAGCGCGATTCGCTGCTCATTCAACGGAACCACTACGGGAGCGGGGAGGACTGGCGGGGTCTCAGCGGGATCGGTGGTGGATGCGGGGGGCGTGGCAGAGTCCTGCTGCGATACGGGTGGCGTTTGCGCCGCGGCATTCCAGCCGGCTGCCAACCAACCCGTATATACCAACGCGGCGAAGAAGCTAACGCGCGAGGTCACGTTGCAAGGTGGGACGCGGAGCAGCGGGAATAAGGTTACGGTAGAACTCCCGAATGACTCCAAAGGGCCACCGGCCGTCCTTTGTAGCGCCGGCGATCTTGTCGCCGGTTCCTTTCTCGAGCTTCCTGCAAAGCCGGGAAACCGGCCGGGGACAGGCCTGTCCTACTCGTGGCGCAGCGCGGTCATCGGATCGGTGCGCGAAGCGCGTAACGCCGGCAGGAATCCCGCGGCGAGCGTGGCAACTGCCAGCGCAACAGCCGCTAGCGAGAACGCCGCCGGATCAGTTGGCGTCACCTCAAATAGCATGCTCTTGGCGAAGCGGGTGAGACAGACCGCCGCCATGCACCCGGCAAGGCAGCCGGGAATCAGCAACATCGCCACTTCGCGCAGCACCAAGATCACGATGTTGCCTCTGGTGGCTCCCAGCGCCATGCGCACGCCGAGTTCGTTGATGCGGCGCGAGACCTGAAACGCCATGATCCCGAAAATTCCCAAAGATGCGACGATCAGCGCCAGCAAACCGAAGAAGCCGCCGAGGGTTGCCATCATGCGCTCATTGAGTGTGGATTGGTCGATCGCATCCGCATAGGTTTGCGGGGTACGCATGCGCAACGCCGGATCGACTTCCGGAACAGCGCGCTCCATGAGGGGCGCCAGGCGCATCGGGTCGCCGCCGGCGACGCGCGCAAAGTACGTGTAGCCGGTGGGCCGCGCGCCCACGCGCTGCAACATGGGGATGTACATGGTCTTCGACATGGGTGCGCGCAGGCCGCCATATTTCGCGTCCCCGGCGACGCCCACTATTTCGTATCTGACGTTGGCGGAGGTTACATGACGGCCGAGAGGCGGCTGGCCGCCGAAGAAGGAGCGGACGAAGAGCTGACTGACAATCGCCACCGGTGGCGATCCGGCAACATCGCGTTCATTGAAATCGCGGCCGAGCAGCAGCGGCGTGCCGGTGACGCCGAAGTATTTCGGCGCGATGGCGTTGAACGCCACCGTATCGTCTTCGCCGGGGTGGATCACGTAGCCTTCTATCTGCACGCGCTGATCCCAAAGGCCGCCGGCGATGGGCGGCATCGCTGCCGCGCTTCCCGCAACAACTCCGGGCATCGACTGCAAGCGGCCTACAATGGCGCTCTCAATTTCGAGGGCGCGGGCGGGGGCGAACGGCGTCTTAGTGGATAGGTTGAAGAGAAACACGCCCTCGGTACGAATGCCGGTATCGACATTGTAGAGTTTCACCAGAGTGCGAATGAAAAGACTCGCGCCGATCAGCAGCGTCATGGAAATGCCGAGCTGCGCCACCACCAGCGCGCGCCCCAGACGGCGATGGCCGCCGCTGCGAACCTGCTTGAGCGCTGGATTGACGTTGCCTTTTCCGGCGTTGAGGCCAGGGGCAAGCCCGGCCAGAATGCAGGCGATCAGGGAAATGGCGCCGGTAAACGCGAGAATGCGCCAATCCGGCGAGACGGAGAGATCGAGTTGGTCGCCATTCGCCATCATGGCGATCAGCGCACGGCTGAACCACTGGGCCAAGGCAAAGCCGACCGCGGCGCCGCACACGGCCAGCAGCAGGCTTTCCGCGAGATATTGCCGGGTGAGGCGTCCGTTGCCAGCTCCCAGCGCGCGACGGATGGAGATCTCGCGCTGCCGTGATGCGGCCCGCGCCAGCAGCAGGCCGGAGAGGTTAGCGCACGCCAGCAACAATACCAGCGCCACAATGCACATCAACACCGCCAGCGGTTCGAAGAACTCATAGCGCAAGCCGTTTAATCCAGCGGCGGCCGGCAAGGCGGCGGCCTGCTCTTTCAGGAATAAATTGCGAGTGAACGCGCTTTGAATGGCGGCATATGTGGAGTTGCGCCAGGGGACGAAGAGGGCGTAGACTTCGGCGCTCGCGCGGTCCACTGTGACGCCGGGTTTGAGGCGCGCCATCATGGCGAGGAAATTCATATCCCAATGCTGCCGCCACTCGCTGCTGCCTCCGTTGATCTGTTCGGTCATGAAGAGCGGAACCGTAAAGTCGCTGGTACGTCCGTGCGCGATGCTGGAGAAGCCGGGCGGCTCCACTCCCACGATGGTGAGCACGGTGCGGTCGGCGACGAAAGTTTTGCCGACAGCGGCGGGGTCGAGCCCGAATCGACGCTGCCAGAATGCATAACTGATCACGGCCACCGGCGCGGTTTCGTCCCCCGGGCCGAGCAGACGGCCGGCAGCCGGCGTCAGACCCAAAACCGAGTAGTATTGGCTGGTGACCGCATCGCCGTAGACATTCTCCTCCACGCCGCCGAGGGTTATTGTGTTCACTATCGACATCTCAGCGAAAGCCCCCGAAATGGAGGAGAGCCGGTCGCGGAAATACTCGAAGAGCGGATAGGAAACCGCGCGGCTGTCGCCCGTTTTCGAGAGGCGCGCAATTTGTATCAGGCCCGACGGATCGCGCACCGGCAGGGGCTGCAGCATCACTGCGTCGATCAAGCTAAAGATGGCGGTGTTGGCCCCGATGCCCAAGGCGAGCGTCAGAACCGCGCACGCCAGAAACCCCGGGCTGCGGCGCAGCGTACGCGCGGCGTAAATTAGGTCCTGGCGCAGGTCGGCCAGCCAGCGCGGGCTGTGGACGTCGCGCAGGTCTTCTTGAATTTGCGTGGCGCCGCCGAATTCCAAACGTGCGCGGCGGTGGGCTTCGGCCGGGTCCATGCCTTGTGCGATGTAGCTCTGCGCGGTTCGGTCCAAGTGATACTGGACTTCGGATTGTAACTGCCGTTCGAGGCGTTTCTCGCGGAAGAACATGGCGAGTTTCCTATTCCACCGTCTTAAGAATCAGCGCCACGGCGCCGGCCAGGCGGTCCCAATTCGCCGTCTCGGCTTCGAGCTGCGTGCGTCCCAGGCGCGTCAACGAATAGAACTTCGCTTCCCGGCCGGTTTCCGATTCGCGCCAATCGGCGCGAAGCCAACCACGTTTTTCGAGGCGGTGCAGGGCAGGGTAGAGCGAGCCTTGCTGTACCTGCAAGACCTCGCGCGAGATCTGTTGGATGCGCTGCGCGATGCCGTAGCCGTGGACCGGTTCGAGCGCCACGATCTTCAGCACCAGCATGTCCAGCGTGCCTTGCAGTAAGTCGGATTTATCGGAAGCCATATTCGATGCCTGGTTATTCTACATATACGGCTTGATGTGTAGAATGTCAAGGTATTCTTTCCCGTCGTATAATCGCGTGAGTAGAATGACTCGATCGCTCTATGCCTTACTCATCACTCTTCCGGCGCTTGGGCAACCGGCCCAGCCTAAACTGTCATTCGAAGCCGTGTCGATCAAACCCGCCGAACAGGTGACGGGCTGGATCGCGCCGATCAAAACCAGCAGCCCGGTGCGCATCAGCTACCGGAACTACGCACTCAGAAAGCTGATCATGGAAGCCTATGGCCTCGCCCGCTATCAGGTGGAAGGGCCTGCGTGGATTGGGCAGGACCTTTACGATATCGTCGCTAACACGCCGCGCGGAGCAACCTCGGATCAGACGCGGCAAATGTTGCAGTCACTGTTGGCGGAGCGATTCCACCTGGCGTTCCACACGGAGAAGAGGAACCTTCCGGCATATGTGCTCTTGCCGGGAAAGGATACGTCGAAATTGCGTCCCGAAAAAGATGACATCGAGACTCCTGGATGCCAAACTTTTGGCGCCATTGCGGAATATGCGGATTGGCTGGCGGACATCCTGGATAAGCCAGTTGTGAACCAAACTGGAATGTCCGGTTCCTACTATTTCTTTCATGTGGTAGACGCCAGTCCGCGCCCTGACTTTGGCGCCCAGTATCCTGGTGGCGCGCCTCCGCCTCCGCCCCCAGCTCCGCCTGCGCCTCCCTGTTTCTCGCCGAAAGCGGGAAAAATGCCGGCGCCGGCCAGCACCGACATGGAAGCTGTGAAGGAGCAAATGGGCCTAAAGCTGGAGCGGCGCGCAAACATGCAGGTGAATGTCCTGGTGATCGACAAGGCCGGACGGGCGCCGGAGAAAAACTAGCCTGTGAATGCCCCTGGGGATCGCGGGCAAGCCACGGGTCAAACTTACGCCCACGCCGAAATCGCCCGCACCGCAGCCAATAGCGCATCGCTGACTCGCGAGCTACGCCTCACCGACCTTGTCCTTCTCCAGGTCCTGCTCATCGTCGGGCTGCCGTGGATCGGCTACGCGGCCAAGGCCGGCGGCGAGCACGTGGTTTTATGGCTCCTGGCGATTCCGCTGTTCTACCTTCCGCTGGCGGGTACGGTGATCTATTTGAGCCGCCGTATGCCACTCGAAGGCGGCGTCTATCAGTGGGTCAAGATCGGCCTCTCTCCGTTCGCCGGCTTTCAGGCGGGATGGAATTATGCCTTTTTCCTGATCTTCTTCTATGCCAACAGCGGCTCCGTAGTGGCCAATAGCCTCGCTTATTTGTTGGGCCCGCGTTACGACTGGATGAACAACAACAAGCCGCTGCTGATTGCGATCAACATTGGTTTCTTCGCGATGGTGCTGGCGATCAATGTTCGCGGTCTCCATCTGGCGCGCTGGATCACCGGCGCGGGCGGCGCGCTCATCATTGGCCTGTATCTGCTGGTGATCGCGCTGTTCGCCTGGCGCGTGCTGGGTGGCGGCGTTATGGCCCAACCGGTGTTGGCGTTCACCTGGCCGGCGCTGACTCTCTTTACCGTCAACCTATTCACCAAGATGGCCTTCAACGCGCTCAGCGGCTTTGAGCAGGTTGCGATCTTCGCTGGGGAGTGTCACACGCCGGAGCGCAACATCGCCCGCTCGGTGTGGATCGCGGCGCCCGGAATCGCGCTGCTCTACATCCTGGGCACGTGCGGCATGCTTGCGTTTGTACCGCGCGGCCGCATCGACTTGATCGCGCCGGTTTCGCAGATCCTGGGAGCGGCGCTGCATTCGTCGACGCTGGCGGCCGTGCTGGGGATGGGAGCAATCCTGGCGCTGCTCTTCGCGTATTTCACGCAGACCGTAGCCTGCGTGGCGCAGGTCTCCCGCTTGCCCATGGTAGCCGGCTGGGATGGCCTGTTGCCCGCGCGGTTCAGCGCGCTGCATCCGCGTTTCCGGACGCCGGTGCGGTCCATCGTTTTGGTGGTAGCGATCTGCGTCGTGCTGGGCGCGGCCAGCTTGTTCCAAGCCGGCGAGCAGGAGGCCAACCAAATATTGATTGCCGCCGGCATGGCTTGCTGCGGAATCTATTATCTCGCCATGTTCGCGGTGGTTCTGCGCCGCAAGGCGCCGGCGTGGCTACGCATCTCCGCGTGCTCCGCGGCGGCAGTTACGGCCCTGGCAGTGGCGTTCGACGTCGTGCCGATTCTCGACGTGGAGCAGCCATTGCTATTCGGAGCGAAAGTTCTGGGCGCGGTTTTGGCGACCAATGCGATCGGCTTTTGGGTATACCGCCGAGCTCGGTGGGGCACGCTTTAGCCTGCCAATCGCGCCGCGGAGCTAAGGAGCGTTGCCCGGCCCGGCCTATCGCGCCACATTGCCGCTGATGCCTTCCTCAAGCGAAATATGGTTCGCCTCCAGAGTCACGCCGATTACCTGGTCGAGCGAGGCGCGCGCGCGCGCGTATGCTCCCAAGGCGGTCACTTCGGTGAGCTGCGCGGCGACCAGCGTGCGTTGATCGATGATGAGCGTAGTGAAAGTCGCGGTCCCGAACGTGAATTTCTTCCGATCGTCCTCCAGCACTTGCTCCTGCAGCTTGCGGGTGTTGACCGCGGTGGAGTATCGCGCGCGCGCCTGCTGCAGCGCAATCAACTGGTTCGAGACATTCACGGCGATGGTATTGTTGTCCCGTTGGCCTGTAAGCTGGGAAGCCTGCAACTGCAACTGCTCGATGCCGTAATCGGCTTGCGCCTGGCGGTTGCGAATGGGGAGACTCTGCAGGTACAAGCCGACGTACTCGGTGGGAAAATCGCGGCGGACAATCTGGCTGAGCGCGGCGCCGTAGCCGCCGACGAAGGTGGGATTCGCGCCCGCCTGCGCAGTGCCCGCGGCTCCGCGATCATACGCGCCCGTATATCCGATCAATGTGGGCAACAGACCGTTGGCGGTTCCAATGGCGCTGATGGCGGCATTCCCGTCGCTGATCTTCGCCACTGCGACATCCGGACGTTTCGCCATAGCGGTGGCCACCAAGTCCTTCAAAGTGGGAAGATTTTCTTCGGCGGCAACTTCGATGGCGTCGAGGCAGACGATGGGCGCGGCGTCGATGGCCGGATCTTCCCGCCGAACTAGTTGATCTTTCAACGACGCCTCCTGCAGGCGCACGGCGGATTCAGAAATTACGACGTCCTGGCGGCGGTTCGCCACCTCCATTTCGGCGCGCGGAAGCTCCACACGCGGGAGGCCGCCGAGGTTGATTTCAGTCCGCGTATCGTCGAGAAATTTCTGCGTAACATCAAGCGCGTGCCGTCTCATTCGCAGCTCTTCGTCGGCGCTCACCAGACCCCAATAGAGGTTGACCACGCTCGAAACCAGAGTCAGCAATTGGCCGCGGAAAGTCTCGCGCGCGGCGGTGATGTTATTGCGCGCCACTCGAATGCGGCGGGTATTGAGCGCAACGCCGTTGCCCTGAAGGAGCGGCTGTTGAGCGAGAACTCTCAGATAAGGGCCAAAGGATGGATTGAGCGTATCACCCGGAGCGTTTTCGTTGTCTTTGTAATAGTAGTTGCGGAACGTCACAGACCCGCCGGCGTCGAGGCCTTGCGTGACTTGCTCGGCGGAAACCGCGGTAACGTCCACAAGGGGGTTTACGCCAGCGCTGGGATTCGCCAGCGGAATGGTGGTGTGAGCGAAAGTGGTGGTGCCAGTGAACGAGGGATCGAAATTCACTACGACAGGGCCAATCTGCTGGATGATGGCCCCTCCGCCGCCGCCCACCGAGCCACCCCCGCCGCCTCCACCGCCGCTGACGCCCCCGGCCTGAAGAGCGCCCAGAAAGCCGATGCCCGAATCGGTGATGCTTACCGATGGAGCGTTTCCGGAGACGCCGCGAATCGGGCCGCCCGCTTGCTCGCGATCGAGCGACCATTCGGCGCCGGGCAGCGCGTATCGCTGCACTTCGAGATTGAGGTTGTTTTCAATGGCGAGGGCGATGGCATCCTGCACCGTCAGGTATAGAGTGCCGGCGCGAATCAGGGAGTAAATCCGATTGGAATTGTTGAGTAAGGCGGGAGCAACGGTAGTAGCTTTGTATGAACGCCATAGGAAAGATCCGGTGGGTCTCTCGGCGAACGGCAACTGCGCGGCGGCGGG
>Ga0302326_10026578_pt1 | contig 11693 bp, 12 predicted proteins | sample Palsa_T0_3_FD_202264 | JGI IMG/M metagenome (GOLD analysis project Ga0302326, IMG submission 202264) | Peat permafrost microbial communities from Stordalen Mire near Abisko, Sweden - Palsa_T0_3 | ecosystem: Environmental > Terrestrial > Soil > Palsa > Peat permafrost | place: Sweden: Abisko... | reverse complement strand
TACTTCCGCAATCCTTCGGGCTGGATGTTCGAATACGGATGGGGCGCGCGGCCGGCCACTCATCAGTCAGAATACTTCGGCGAGGACATCTACGGGCATCAAATGCAACCCGACGCATTCGGCGGCGCAGACCCCACCAAGCGGTGACCGGCCGCAAGATGCCACGAAACCTTGAATAAAGCGGCCAGACCTATTAACACCAGACGTATCTATGGAGAATCTGGAAAACTTTCGTGAAGAGACGCGCGCGTGGCTGGAGGCGAATTGTCCTCCCGAGATGCGGCGTCCGGCGCAGACAGAAGATGATACCTGCTGGGGCGGCAGGCACGCGGTTTTTCAATCCGACGCGCAGCGCCTCTGGCTCGAACGGATGGGTGCGAAGGGCTGGACCGTGCCGGAATGGCCGCGCGAATACGGCGGCGGCGGCCTCAGCCGCGACGAGGCCAAAATCCTGCGCCAGGAAATGCGCGCGCTCAACTGCCGCTCGCCCCTCGACAGCTTCGGCATCTGGATGCTCGGCCCCGCGCTGCTGAAGTACGGCTCCGAAGAACAGAAGCACGAGCATCTGCCGAAGATCGCGCGCGGCGAAATCCGATGGTGCCAGGGCTACTCGGAACCCGGCTCCGGCTCCGACCTCGCATCGCTGCAAACCCGCGCCGAAGATAAGGGCGACAACTTTCTCGTCAACGGCTCGAAAATCTGGACCTCATACGCCGACAAGGCCGACTGGATCTTCTGCCTGGTGCGCACCGACCCCAACGCACCCAAGCACGAGGGCATCAGCTTCGTTCTGTTCGACATGGAAAGCCCGGGCGTATCCACCAAGCCCATAACGCTAATCTCGGGCGCGTCGCCCTTCTGCCAGACTTTCTTCGACGACGTGCTGGTCCCGAAGGCGAATCTCGTCGGCAAACTCAATAAGGGATGGGACATCGCGAAGTACCTGCTGACGCATGAGCGCGACATGATAGGCGGCATGGGCGGCACGACGGAGAGTCGTTCGCTCGGCCAGGTCGCAAGCGACAGCGTCGGAACGGACAACGGCATGCTTGCCGACACCGTGCTGCGCGGGCAAATCGCGGCGTTCGAGATAGACGCGCACGCATTCCGCCTCGCGATGGATCGCGTCGGCGACATGGCCAAGGTCGGAAAGGCTCATCCCGCAATCTCGTCGCTGCTGAAATATTACGGCACTGAGCTGAACAAGCGGCGGATGGAACTGGTGATGTCAGCCGGCGGCACGGACGCGCTGGAATGGGAAGGCGAGCGCTCGCGCGAGGGCCGCACCGCGCGCGCGTGGCTGCGGTCGAAGGCGAACTCGATCGAAGGCGGGACCAGCGAGGTTCAGCTCAACATCATCGCCAAGCGCATCCTGGGCCTGCCAGGTGCGTAGTCGCAGATGGCGTTAGTTCTCAACGACGAACAGACGATGCTGCGCGACAATGCGCGCGGCTTCCTCGCCAAGAACGCACCTATCGCGCATCTGCGCGCGCTGCGCGACAACCGCGACGCCGACGGATTCTCGCGCGCACTGTGGAAAGACTTCGTCGAGATGGGCTGGGCGGGAATTCTCGTTCCTCAAGACTACGGCGGCCTTGGACTTGGACATGTCGAAGCCGGCGTGGTGATGGAGGAACTGGGCCATACGCTGACGCCCTCCCCTTTTCTTTCGACTGCGCTGCTGGCCGCGACCGCGATCGCACGAGCCGGCAGTGAGAAAGAGAAGAGAAAGTACCTTCCAAAAATCGTTGCCGGCGAGCTGATCGCGACGTTGGCGGTCGACGAAACCGCGAAGCATCATCCTGATAATATCGCGACGAGCGCCGCTCGCGCCGGCAACAACTTCAGGCTGAACGGCGCCAAGAGTTTTGTGATCGACGGCCATGTGGCTGATCTTCTGATCGTCGTCGCGCGTACCGCGGACAAGCCGGGCGATACGACCGGCCTCACCTTGTTCCTGGTTGATGCGCACACGCCGGGGGTGCGGGCGGAGCGCACGCCGATCGTGGACTCGCACAACGCTGCGCGTCTCACGTTCGAGGACGTGAACGTCAGCTCCGACAATGTGCTGGGTAAGGTCGATGATGCCTGGAACGTCCTCGAGGGCGCGCTGAACGTCGGCCGCGCGGCGGTAGCGGCCGAGATGGTCGGCGCCAGCGAGGAAGCGTTCAGCCGCACGGTTGCCTATCTGAAGGAACGCAAACAGTTCGGCAAGGCGATCGGCGAATTCCAGGCGCTACAACATCGAGCCGCTCATCTTTACTGCGAACTCGAGGTCACGCGGGCGGCCGTGCTCAAGGCGCTGCAGACGCTTGACGATTCCTACGACAGCGCCGGGCCGATCGTGTCGGTAGCGAAGGCGCGCGCCGGGCTCAGCGCGACTCTCGCGGTGCAGGAGGCGGTCCAGATGCACGGCGGCATCGGGATGACCGACGAGTTCGACATCGGTTTGTTCATGAAGCGGGTTCGCGTCGGCCAGGAACTGTTCGGCGATTCGAACTTTCACGCCGACCGGCTGGCCCGCCTCAACCGCTACTAAAAATTCTGCTCAAAGTTCTGCCAGGGGTTCTCCAATGAGTGATCGAGACTCCGTGACGGTTGCGATCGTGGGCGCGGGTGAGATGGGCGCCGCGGTCGGACGCCGGCTGCGCGAAGCCGGCGCGCGTGTAGTGACGGCGGTCTCAGGCCGCAGTGTTGACAGTGTCGCGCGCGTTCGCGAGGCCGGCTTTGAAATAGTCGATGACGACGATTCGCTCGTGCACGGTGCCAGCTTCATTCTTTCGATCGTTCCGCCGGGTGTGGCTCTCGAAGTTGCGCAGCGTCTTCGCGGTCCGGTAAGCCGCGCCGATGAACCGCCGGTCTATGTCGAATGCAACGCGATTTCGCCTGCGACCTGCCGCCGCATCTGCGAGCTGTTCGACACTACGAACTTCATCGATGCCGGCATCATCGGCGGACCGCCCGTAGCCGGCACGCAGGATCCCGCCAAGGGCCCGCGCTTCTATGCGTCAGGACGCGACGCTTACCTGCTGACGCGGCTGGCGAATTTCGGTCTCGACATTTCTGTTCTTGACGGTCCCGTCGGCGACGCCTCTGGTCTGAAGCTCGCCTACGCCGGGCTCACCAAGGGTTTCACAGCGCTGTGCGCGGCGATGCTCGGTGCCGCGGAGCGCGAGGGCGTTGTCGATGCGCTGCGGGCGGAACTCGCGCGCACACAGCCGAACTTCCTCAAGCATCTGGATCGTTTCCTTCCCGCGATGCGGCCGAAGGCGTATCGCTTTGTTGACGAGATGCGACAGATAGCGGAATTCGTCGGCAATCCCGATGATGGCGCGACGATCTACGAGGGCGCCGCCCTGCTCTATCGGCGAATCGCCGGGTCATCTTGACGTTGCCCGACCAAGCGTGCCTTGCCGCGGGCCGCGTCTCTATTGTACCAAAGGCCAATTGTAACGGCGGCGGGCTGTCCGCAAAATCCGTTTCCATATAGGAGTGAGAGCCGCCAACGTGATAGACCTACGCCGGTTGCGAGACTGGATTGAGTTAAAGGCGCAAGACCAGGGAATTAAATGGGACGAAAGTCAGGGCGATCAATGCCAACCCGGGAGAGAAAGACTATGAGGTCACGGATTCTTAATCGGATGTACGTGTTACTGGCGCTCACAGCGTTCGGATGCGCGGGCGCACAAGTTACAGGTCAAAGCACTGCGGCGCCGGTAGTTCAGGCCGGCCCGCCCAGTCAGGTTTTCGTTTATCCGTTTGCGGTGGACTCCGCGGACGTCTCGCTGAACTCAGGTATTTTCCAAACCGCGTACAGAAACATGACGGATGCGAACGAGACCGCTGATCAGGAACAACTGGCGCATCAGACGGCGCAGAATATCTGCGTGCAGGTTGCTACCAGTTTGAGCCAGAAGGGGATTCCCTCCACTTGCTTGCAGCGCGGAGTTCCGCCAACCGGTAGCAACGTACTCATACTGGATGGCCAGTTCACTGACATCAGCGAAGGCAACCGGCTTCGTCGGATGGTGATAGGACTTGGCGTGGGCGCGTCGAAGGTCGAGGCGGTGGTCCAGGTCATTCAGAAAACCAATCAAGGCTCGAGCGAGATTATGGATTTCAGCACGAGCGCTGATAGTGGCTATATGCCCGGAGCGGGGATCACGGGACCTGCAGGTGCGGCAGCCGGCGGAACTGCGGCAGCAGTGTCGCTGGGTGTGAACGTTGCGGCGGGAGGCGTGAAGAACGTTACGTCTTCGACCGGCTACCTGGTGAATAAGACCACCGACCAGATCGTTGAGTTAGTGGTCAACTATTACAATCGACAAGGATGGTCCTCATAAGTAAATGAAGGACCAGACCTATGAGACTTGAATTCAGAAGTGCGTACGTCATCTTCTTGTCGGTGATGTGGGCAAGCACAGGCGCGCTTGGCCAGGACCTATACATCTATCCGTCGAAGGGGCAGAGCCAGTCGCAGCAAGACAAGGATCGGTATGAGTGTCATACCTGGGCTGTACAGCAGACGGGCTTTGACCCGAGCAAGCCTCCGGCGCCGTCCTCAAATCCTGCAACGTCGAGTCAGTATCAACCTTCTCAGCCCCATGTGCTGAAAGGTGCGGCTCGCGGGGCGGCTCTGGGAGCGGTCGGCGGCGCGATAGCCGGCGACGCAGGCAAGGGCGCAGGGGCCGGCGCGGCAATGGGCGGCCTAGCGGGAGGATTTAGGAGGCGCGACGAGAGAATGCAGCAGGCCAACTCGCAGAAAGCCGCGCAATCGGACGCCGCGTCCAGTCAGCGGACGTCGTATAACCGTGCGATGTCGGCTTGTCTGCAGGGACGCGGATATACAGTTAACTAGCTTTAGATTGATGGAACGTGCCGGCGAGCAGCTTAACCCCTAACGCGGGGGAAGGGGAACCGGATGGGCGGAATAATCGCTGTGTCGCGCTCCCAGACCTATCCAGTTTCAGAGTGAATTGACTACGGAGGCGAGTCGGCGGATACCTTCTGCGATTTGTTTCTCCCGCATCGAGGCATAGCCGAGTAGCAGGCCTAATTTCTTCGGCGGCTTCAGATAGAACGGCGCCACCGAGTAGATACCGACGCCGGCTTGCGCCGCACGCATACACAGCTCGCGCGCTTTTGATGCAGGCAAATCACGCAGCCACATGACGACATGAAGGCCTGCGTTAACGCCCGTCACGTCAGCACGATCGCCGAGGTGGCGATCGATCGCGTCGAGCATCGCGGCACGGCGGCGCGAGTTGCGCGTCCGCATTCGATGAAGATGGCGTTCGAAATGACCCTCGCGTATGAAATCGACCAGCGCGGCCTGGGCAAGAGTGGGACCGCCGGTGTCCATCAGGGCCTTGGCCGAGCGCAACGGTTCGACTAACGGATCGGGAACAATCATGTAGCCCAGGCGCAGCGCGGGAAACATCACTTTCGAAAAGGTTGCGGCGTAGAGCACGCGGCCGTCGTCGTCGAGCGCGGCGAGCGCCTCGATCGGACGCCCGGAGTAGCGATACTCGCTGTCGTAGTCGTCCTCGAAAATGCAGGCGCCGGAGCGGCGAGCCCATGCGAGCAACTCGAGCCGGCGCCCGAGCGGCATCACGGCCCCGGTGGGAAACTGATGCGAGGGCGTCACGATCGCGAGGCGGCTTCGGCGATTCTCGAGTTCGTCGGTGCAGAGGCCATGCTCGTCCACCGCGATCGTTTCAAATTTCGCACCAGATGCGTGCATCACAGTTCGCGCGCCGCGATAGTGCGGCTCTTCCATCAGCACGACGTCACCAGGATCGACAAGCGCGCGCGCGGCAAGGTCGAGTGCCTGTGCGGCGAATTCAGCGTCGCGGATATGTCGTGCTTCTCGCCGATCAACATCGCGTCGCTGATGGAGGGCGCGCCGACGCCGGAGTGCGGCAACCTCGCGAACTGGCTGACGCGGATCCGCAACCGACCAAGCGTTGCACGCTACCTGGCGGAGTTCGCCGACGCCACGGCACCGCTGACAGCGTCGGCGCCGGCGGCAGCGCATGCATGATGATGAGAGCGGCCGATTGGAGTGGGCGAAATTCCAACCGAATTTCGCCCACTTGCTGTTACGGCAGAGTTGGAGCTTTTGTGCCTGGAGCCGACACGAAGTCCTCGGATAAATCGCGTTCAGGCAAAATTCGAATCGTGACGATTTGACCGGAGTCGAAGCGTTCGCGTTTGGGACCAAACAGGCCGAGCCACGCGAGCCAATACTTGCGGGGAATCGCCGCGATCATCTCGTTTTGAACGGCTCGATCGCGAACGAATTCGGCTTTGCCGATGAACGCCGGGCCCGTACGTGAACCTATCCAGACCAACACCGGGCTGCCACGGCCGACCCGCTTCGCCTTCCAGCTGTTGCTGTTCGTGTCGATCAGGATCTGGCCATCAGGCTTGGCGATGAACCAGACCGGCGCGGCAGTGCTCTGATTTCCGTCCTTACGGACGGTCGCGATATAGAGATAGCTCGCGCTGGCGAGCGCGGTCATATCACGTGGCGAGGCTGCGGCGTTGGCAGGAACTCCGCTAGCTATCATCACAATGACTGTGGTCGCCAGGCCGGCAAGCTCTTTTAGATTGTGCATCATAATCTCGTGACTCCGGGATTCGACTGTTCAGTGAACACTGTTCAGCGACCAGTCCTGTATGCTATCAACGAACGAATGAGTCAAGTGGACCGGACGGAACAGCGACGGCTCAAAAGTATGAAGACTCGACCTCGAGTCCGAAGTGTTCGATACCGGCGCAAACCGCGCGGACTGGGCCACGAGCGGCGCACCGAGATTCTCGCCGCCGCAAAGCAACTCTTCCTCAAGGAAGGCTACCAGACTTTCACCACGCGCAAGCTCGCGGCGCGGGTCGGCCTCTCGCAGACCGGTCTCTACGTCTACTTCGGGAGCAAGGAAGAGATCCTCGAGGCGGTCTGTCGCGCGACCTTTGAGGGCCTGGTAGAGCGTTTTCGCTCAGTCACATTGGATGCGAAGGATCCTTCGAATCTTATCGGGCGGCTGGTCACGGCCTATGTGGAATTTGGACTCCAACATTCGGATGAATATCAACTAACGTTCATGGCGGGCCGATCGGCGCCCAAATTTACCCGCCGCAAAGATTTCAGCCAACCATTGGAACAACAGGGAATCGGCATTCGACCATTCCTGCTGTTTCGCGATCAGGTCGCCCGAATGATGCAAGCTGGACAACTCAAAGATGGCGACGTCACTCTCGTCACTCAAAGTATATGGGCAACTGCGCACGGCCTCGTTGCACTGATGATCGCGCGTCCTGGCTACTTGCTGTCCGACCGTCGGTCCCTGGTTGAGGCCGCAGTCCAGGCATTGATGACTGGATTGCAAGCACGACCGCATCGCACTAGACGTTTAGCGCTCACTGTTCAATGAGCAGGAGCAGTAGCAGTAGTGAGATCAACTATCATATGACGGCTCTTCTCATCGACGGATCGGAAAGGGCTGCGAAAACGTTTCTGTTTGCCCATGGTGCAGGCGCTCCGATGGATTCACCTTTCATGCAACGCGTTGCCGGAGGAATCGCAGCTTCAGGGATTCGCGTGATCAGATTTGAGTTTCCTTATATGCATCGGCAGCGCGAGACCGGCCAGAGAAGAGTAGCGCCGGATCCGCCACGCGTGTTGATGCAGTCCTTCCGCGCAACGATCGACCAATTAGGCTGTTGTAGCAAGTTGGTGATCGGGGGTAAATCACTCGGCGGAAGGATCGCCAGTATGGTCGCGGATGATGCCAAAGTGGCCGGCCTGGTGTGCCTTGGTTATCCGTTTCATCCTCCAGGCCAGCCCGAGAAAACGCGAACGAAGCATCTCGAGAATCTACTCACCCAGACCTTGATCCTCCAGGGAACGCGCGACAGTTTCGGCCGACCGGAGGACGTCGCAGGCTACAAACTATCACCTGCGGTTCGGATCGAGTGGCTCGAAGATGGAGATCACTCGTTCAAGCCAAGGATCCGCAGCGGCCGCACCGAGGCTGATAATCTAGGCAGGGCGATCGGATTGATCGCCGAGTTCATAGCCGCGCGATAAACGGTCAGTTTCTTTCGGTGCGATCCACCGACTCAGAGTCTCTGAGGGAGATCTTGTCGCGGTCCACGCTCGCATGCAGTGTTTCAGGACGCGCTTCAACTCGAGGTGCCTCTGAATACCTACCGCCGTAATTGCTATAAGCACGAGAGCTGCCATAGCTACTGTAGCTGCTACTGTAACCGTCCGAGTAACCTGGGCCTCCACCGGAAAAACAACCAGCGGTTAGTGTTGCGATTGCGACCGCGCCCAGCGTCATTACTGCATTTCGAAACTTAGTCGTCTTCATATAGTCGTCTCTAAGATACGCGAGCGTTTTTGACAGACGCTTCTGCTTTCGTTGATGCGGCCCCGCGGACCTTACGCGCTTCGTTCTTTGCGGCTTCGACCGCATTTGCGCGACGATCGAGTCCTCCGTCGCCGTAGTGCCGGCCGTGGAATCTATCAGAGTCCCCGATCTGCCCGCGCGTCGAGGCGTAGTTGTCGGTCCATTCCGGGTGATGCGACGTCACCCATTCGTGGCGGTTCTTGAGCCACCAGCCGGCGTCATGCCACTGTTGGGCATTATCGTAGTCGCCCCAGGCTTTCTGCCACGGTGCAGCTGCGACCGGAGTGGCCAACATGAAAGTCAGCGCCGCGGCAACTGAAATCGCGGCCAGAGCGTTACGCATTGGATAGAAACGAGGTCGTCCCATAGGGCCTCCCTCAAGCCTTGATGTCCCACAATTTGGTGTTGGTCTAGCGGAGCGTGGTCAAAGGCGAGCAGAAGGGCCACTGGTCAGGCTGGATCAAAGCCGGGCTCGATTCGTATTACGATTCCGACAAGTTGAAGTGTAACGCCTTACTGACAGACTGTCAAATTAGGCAGGCTAATTAGCTAATGACTATACCAAGTGAGTATATAGGTATACTTAGTCGCGTCTCATGAAATCGGGTCGAAACTAATTAGTGATGGCGCATGGATGTTGGTTCCAAAGATGTCGGGATCGAGAAATACCGCGGGCGATGGATTGCCGTAGCTGGCCAACTGCGACGGTGTGAACTCCGCGATGCTGCCGGCGTTGTTGCTCTCGAGGTTCGCCACCCACGGATTTCCGGCGGGCTCGAAAGCGAGACCTTCTGGAAAATACAGACTAATCGCCATCCCGTCAGGCGTCATCACGGTAGTTGCGGTAATTGTCACGACTGGCGTCGGGCTGCCGCTCATGCCGAGATCGGCCGCCGTAAACTTGAGCAACTTGCCGGCGGCGTCCGCTAGCCACAAGTTGCCGGTTCCGTCGAATGCGGGAATGGCTGCGGCGGTTAAAATTCATAAGAGCTTGGCAGTTCTACCCGGGTGAGCCACAACTGATTGACATCTGTCTTATAGAAGCCGAGCGGAATCTGGCCGTTACCGCAGGTCCGGAAATAACCTCGCTTGGCCTTCAGATCGCAGCGCTCACTAGGATTTCTGTTCGGCTTCCGCGCGAATTGCTCCGGCTATGTCGGCGCTGATCTTCGCGATCGCCTGGCTATGCGCCGCTGCAAGCGCGTCGAAGCCTTGGCCCTGCACCGTCTCGCGGACGTTGCTGCGCCCGGAGCGGGTCTCCCCGTCCGCAGTCTTGCGTACCGTCCACACCGCCTGGATGATCGCCGAGTCGCCTTGAATCGACTGGAATTGTTGCACGTCGATCGTGACCCTGTAGTCCGGTGTGAAGTTGGCGAGCTGTGACGTCGCCACATCCGGGCTGCCGAGCAGCACGACCAGGTCGCCCGCAACGGCACGCGAGATGGCGTCGTTCAGCGGAGCGACCCATCGATTGAACTCGTCAACGTCGACGCGATTCGCCGAGACTTGCACCACGAACTCCGGCTGGTCCACCGCCGCCGGTATCGTCACCGGTCCGACCATGACCTTGGCGCTCGTCGCCGGTGTGCCATCCGCCGTCGAGGTCGAGTTGAGTGAGTAGAACCGCGATGGAGCGGTGCTGCATCCTGCCGCCGCCATTGCGATGAACGCGATCGATATAAGTTGCGCGATACGCCGTGCCATCACTTCGCCTCTCCACTCTTGCCGCGAATGAGCGCCTCGGGATGCCGCTCGAGATAGTCCGCCAGTATGCGCAACGAGCGCGCCGCACGGCTTACCTCCTGCAGCGTGCTACTGACCTGCTGTACTTGCATGGAATTCGGTTCCGTAAGAAGACGGGTATTGTCGAGCGTGCTTTGCATGCTCGTCAACGTACCTTGCGCGGCTACCAGAGTCTTATCCAGCTCGACAATAGATTTATGCAGGTCTTCGCCAATCTCCTGAAACGGAACCTTGTCGAGCTTCTTGATGATGTTCTCGACCGTAGCCTCGGTCGCCTCGAATTGCCCCGGAGTTGTCGGAAGCTGAACCGGGCTCTGCGACCAGTCAACCGTCGCCGGAGGTGCGCCCGGAAAGAAGTCGAGCGATACATAGATGGCGCCCGTCAAAAGGTTTCCGGTCCGCAGTTGCGCGCGGACTCCATGGGCCACCATAGCGTCGATCAATTTCCTGCGCACGGTTTCGAGATCCACACCGGCCGTAGTGTCGACCAGCTTGACCCCTAGTCTCGTCGGGTCCAGCTGAATAGTTACAGGCACCGAGAACTGGAACGTCTTCAAGTCTATTTGCGCGCGGACCGCAGTAACCTGGCCGATAGGTATCCCGCGGAATTCCACCGGCGCGCCGGCCGCTAATCCTCGCACTGAGTCCTTGAAGATAAGTTCATAGGTCTGAGGATTGCGCGGCGGTGGGTTGAAGGCCGCTGCCCGGTTTGCTGACAGGGTAAAGACCGTATTTTGCTCGGCCGGGGGCAGGACTTGATCGCTCGCAGCCGTCTCGAACGCGATACCACCTATAAGGATAGACAGCACCGACTGAGTCTGCACGGTAAGACCGCTGGCCGACAATGACACATCTATACCACTTGCATGCCAGAAGCGCGTGTCCGGATTGACGTACTGATCGTAGGGCGCACGCACGAACACCTTGATGGTCAGATCGTTGCCGTCCTTGTCGAGCGCGTACGACGCCACCTGTCCAACCTGGAGGCGCCGGAAATAGATTGGCGTGCCTGTGTCGATCGAGCCGAGATCCGGCGTTTTAAGGAAGAAAAACCGCCCGGGAACATCGCCGCTTATCACCGGTGGTATCTCTAGCGCCACAAAATCGCGCCGATCTTCCTTCGAACTCCCTATCTCCACGCCTATGTAAGCCCCGGAAATGAGCGTGCCCAGTCCCGAGACATTCGCGCCCGATATTCGTGGCCGCACCACCCAGAACTTCGTATCCTCGACCAGAAACGATTCGGTCTTCGGCGCCATCTGCGCAGTCAGAATGACGTGTTGGTGATCCTCTGACAGTTCTATCGTTGAGACCGTTCCGATATCGACGCCGTTGTAATGAATCTTGGTCTTGCCGGCCTCCAGCCCTTCAGCCGACTTCATTGTTATCGTTATCTTCGGGCCCTGGCTCATGACTCTGGTCACTGCCACCCACGCGCCGACAATCGCCGCCAGGATCGGAATGAACCAAACGAGCGAGAGTCGTGTGCGCTTGCGCGGCACGTTCCTCGACTCGGGCACACGCGGAAGTGGTGGA
>Ga0302326_10026576_pt1 | contig 11693 bp, 10 predicted proteins | sample Palsa_T0_3_FD_202264 | JGI IMG/M metagenome (GOLD analysis project Ga0302326, IMG submission 202264) | Peat permafrost microbial communities from Stordalen Mire near Abisko, Sweden - Palsa_T0_3 | ecosystem: Environmental > Terrestrial > Soil > Palsa > Peat permafrost | place: Sweden: Abisko... | reverse complement strand
AGGCGCTGGAAGCGATGGGAGTAGTGGTGTGGCCGATGGTCTACTTCGAGGCGGACGATGCGCTGGCTTCCGCCGCGGCTTCAGCAGCCAAAGACGAGCGCGTGCAGCAGGTGCTGATTTGTACTCCGGACAAAGATCTGGCTCAGTGTGTTGTGGGCACGCGAGTGGTTCAGTTGGATCGCCGGCAAAACATTTTGCGCGATGAAGCCGGCGTGGTGGCTAAGTTTGGAGTGAAGCCGCAGTCGATTCCGGATTATCTGGCTGTGGTTGGCGACAGCGCGGATGGCTTCCCAGGAGTGCGGGGATGGGGCACGAAGGCTGCGGCTTCTGTGTTGTCTCATTATTTTCATTTGGAAAACATTCCCAAAGATTGGCGGGAGTGGGATCCATCGATTGGTCGAGCGCGGGTGCTTGCGGAATCGCTGTTCAGCGCTTGGGACGATGCTTTGTTATTTCGCACTCTCGCAACGCTGCGACTGGATGCGGCCGTGTTTGATACGGTGGAGGATCTTCGGTGGAAGGGACCGCGCGCGAACTTTGAGGAATGGTGCCGGCGGATGAAGGCGCCGGGGTTGTTGGGCCGGGTTGTGTCGGCGAAAGCTGAGTCCCTCGGAGGCTGAAGCCCGCAGAGCGTCGGGAAACTCTTGACGCAGGCCTGAAGGCCTGCTCCACCCTGCGCATTCACTACTCGGGCAGGCCGAGGCGGCGCATCAGGTCTTTATAGCGGGGATCGGAGCGCAGCGGGTCGAGCGCGGGAGAGCGAATCGCGATCAACAATTCGTTGTCTCCATCTGCATAGGACTGGTCCAGATACTGGAACGCCTGGTCGCGGTTTCCGGCGAGCGAGGATGCCATGGCCACGGCTGCCGCGCGGTCAGCGCCCTCCAGCGTCAACATGAGCTGGAGATAGCCCTTCGCATCTGCAGTAACAGCGATGGGTTTCAAAGGAAAGCTCTTGCGGAGTTCGGCGACGGCATCTGCGAAGCGGCCAGTCGTCGCATACAAGTGCGAGAGCTTGTAATGCGCTGGGAAAAAGTTGGGATCCCGATCGAGCACCTTTTGAAACTGCGCCAGCGATTCGGAGTAGCGATGCGCCTGCATCAGCGCCACGGCGTAATTGGTGTTGACGATTGAGGAAAGCGGGTCGAGAGATAAAGCAGTCCGATATTGTTCCAGGGCCTGGACCATTCGGTTTTCAGGAATAAGATAGCCGACAGCGTAGAAGTAATGGGCGGCGGAATTGTTTTGGTTCAGCTCAATGGCGCGCCGAAATTCCGAGTCCGCTTCGCTCCACCTCAGCAAATTAGACAACGCGAAAGCTCGGGCCGCGTGCGCTTCAGAAAGAGCGTCATCCAGTTCAACCGCTTTGCGGCTGGCTTCGTCGGCCAGTATTTCGCCCTGCTTAGAGGCGATGCCGATGCCGTAGCTGGGAGCGACGTTGTAGGTATCGGCGAGTCCGGTATAGGCGAGGGCGTAGTTGGGATCGGCGGCGATCGCCTGCTGGAACAAATCGATACTCTTCTTCAGGCCGTCGGGCGTGCGTCCGTACCAGAGCTGCCGACCCTGCAGATATAGACGGTAGGCTTCCGGGTTGCTGGTCGCGGCGCGGACCAGGCGCTGCTTTTCGTTGCCGCTCAGGTGGATGCGCAGGCTGCTGGAAATGTCGCGCGTGATGTCGCTCTGGAGTTGCGCTACATCCGCCGCTTTGCGGGCGTAGTGCGAGCCCCAGATCTCGCTGCCATCAGCGGTGTTGACCAGGTCGGCGTCGATGCCAAGTTCGTCGCCGTGCTGCGTGATGCGTCCCATCAGCACTGCGCCTACCTGCAAGCTTTGGCCGATCTGGCGCGGGTCGTCTTCTTTGCCTTTGAATTTGAAGACCGTGCTGCGCGCCAAGACCTTGAGGTTGGGCAGTTGCGAGAGCGTGCCGATCAGGCTCTCGGTGATGCCATCGCTTAAGTATTCGTTGCCGGGATCGGCAGTGGCGTTCACGAAGGGCAGAACGGCGAGTGATGTGATCTTCTTGGTATCGGACTTTGCGCGCGTAAAGTACAAGCCAGCCGCCGCGGCAATCGCCAGAATTGCCGCGACACCGATGGCGGTGTATTTCAGCCAGCGTGTGTTGAGAGGCGCGGCCGCGACCGAGGAAGAACTCACGGAGGACGTATCGAGTCCGCGCTTGAGGCGGGCCAGGTCGGCGCGCAGATCGGTTGCGCTTTGGTAGCGCAGGTTGCGATCTTTCTCCAAGGCTTTGTCGATGATGCGTCCCAGTTCCACGGGCAAGTCGGGATTGAGCCGCAGGGCGGGCGCGGGCACGGCATCCAGGATGGCTTTGGATATCTCCGCCGAGCTGTTGCCACGAAAGGGAAGCGAGCCGGTTGCCATTTCATAGAGCACGACCCCGAAAGAGAAGAGGTCGGTGCGGGCGTCCAATTCCTTGGCGCGAGCCTGCTCGGGCGACATGTAGGCGATGGTGCCGAGCGTCGAGCCGGGACTGGTCAAGTGTTGCTCGTCGACCGTCATGGTGTCCGCCCCCGCGATCTGGCTGGAAGAGCTAGCGTTGGGGGCCACTTTTGCGAGACCGAAATCCAGAATCTTGGCGTGGCCGCGTTTCGTGACGAAGATGTTGGCCGGCTTGATGTCGCGGTGGACGATGCCCTGAGCATGGGCGGCGTCTAACCCATCGGCGATTTCAAGGGCCAGCGAGAGCACGGTTTCGTTATCCAGCGGCTTGCCCGCGATGAGATGCTTCAGGGTGACGCCATCCAGAAACTCCATGGCGATGAAGGACTGCTCGCCGTGTTTGCCGATTTCGTGGATGGTGCAAATATTAGGATGGTTGAGAGCGGAGGCGGCGCGCGCCTCGCGCCGAAAGCGTTCGAGAGCCTGCGGGTCGCGCGACATGTCCTCTGGGAGAAACTTGAGAGCGACGAAGCGGCCGAGTTCGGTGTCCTCAGCTTTGTAGACCACGCCCATGCCGCCGCCGCCAATTTTCTCGACGATGCGGTAGTGGGAGATGGTCTGGTCAATCATAGCGATGGCGCGTGATGAGGACGCCCGGCTTCGGGACGCTTCATCTTACGAACGTGGCGCCGGTGAGTCAACGAGACACCTTCGCGGGGTACCCGGAACTGCCTAGCGCGTTACGCGCTTTAATCCTTCCTGGGCTTGGCGGAAGCCGTGAGCCAGAGTCAGTGCCGCGCGATATTCCTCGGCGGCCGCGAGGCGGTCGCCTTGTTTCTCAAACAACTCGCCGAGCACGACGTGGGCTTTGAAGACCGGAGCTTCCTCGACGGTGGTGGAAGACGCGACGTAGCGGCGCACGAGGCGGATGGCCATGGGATAGTCGCGGCCGGTGCGCAGTAAGATGCCGGCTCCGTCGACTAGGGCTGCGGAATGATCGAGGGGGCTGGACTCCATGGTGCGCAAGGCTTGCTCCATGTCGTCGAGGCGGTTGATGTGGCGATAGAATCCGGCAAGATTTACCCAGGCCCGTGCGCCTCCGTGACTGGCAGCGATGGCGGCGCGATATTCCTGCTCGGCCGCGGCGGTGTCTTTGTTTTTCTCGGCGATGCGCGCAATCACCCAATGTGCCATGGCTGGATTCAGGGGTGCGAGGAGAACAGCCTGGGCGTGGGCTTTGTCTTTGCCGCCGCCGACTATGGCGGGAGCTTCCAGATAGAACTCGGCAAGATCGGTGTGGGCCTCCCAATTGTTGGGAGATAGCTCGACAGCGCGTTCGAATTCAGCGCGAACCTTCCCCGCCAAGCCGGCGGCGCTAAAGAAATTGGCGCGATCCGCTTTCTCGCCGTAAATGCGACCCAGCCAGAGGTGATAGAGACCGTTATCCGGCGCGAGCGAGGAAGCTTTTTCGCAAGCAGGAATGCCAGCGTCCCAAGCGCCGAGTTCGAAGTGAGCGCGGCAGAGCAGGTTGTAGCCCTCCGCCGTGGGAGCGGTCTCGATCTGTCGCTCGAGCGTTTGCAGGGCCTGATCGACGCGGCCGGCGGCGAGAAGGGTTTGGGGAGTTTGGGCGGCGGAATGGGATGACAAGATCAGAAGCAGAGTTAGCAGTTCGACGAGGATGCAAGCCAGGGGCGCGGTTTCAAAAGCAGGTTCCTCACCGGGCTTGGCGCCCGGTTCAGAATGACAAGAATGCTTGGGGCCCGGTTCAGAATGGCAAGAGTTTTTCCTGATCCATCTCCAGCTCATTTGCTACTGCACCACTTTTACGCGGGCGCCGTCGGTCAAGGGCTTGGCATTGGCATCAGCCGAAGACAGGACCACGACGGAATGTTCGGAAAGGCCAGCGGTGATTTCGACCCGCGTAAGGTTCTGAAGAGAGACTTCGACTCCGCGGCGCTTGAGTTCGCCGTCCACCACCTCATAAACGTAAGGCTTGGTGTCGTCGATGTGCACAGCTTCCCGCAGCAGCGTGAGCACGCCGCTGTGTTCAGCGGTGATGACGGTAACGCCTACATTCACGTTGGGGAGCAAGCGCAGATCATGGTTGTCGAGCGTGCAGGTGACCTCGCCCACGTTGCGCGTGCCGCGGAGTTTGACGGTGGCAGGAACGGTACTGACAGCGCCATTCCAGATGCGTCCGGGCAGGGCATCCCAGGTGACTTCGATTTTCTGGCCGGTGCCGAGGCGGCCGATGTCGGGTTCGTCGACGAAAGTGCGCACCAGCATTCGGGAAAGATCACCTTCCTGCAACAGCAGATCGCCCACCTGCACGTAGGCGCCTTGCTTGACGGGAAGCGCGTAGACGATGCCGTCGAAGGGAGCGCGCACGCTGGATTTTGCGAGGGCATCTTCAGCGGCTTCATAGGCGGCCTGGGCTTCCGCTCCCTGCGCTTGAACCTTGGCAACTTCCGATTGGGAGTAGCGGTCTTTCTTCTTCTGCTCGAGCAGGGTGGTGTCGGCCTGGGCGCGCTGGAGGGCGTCTTCGGCCTGCTTGACCTCACCGGCCGAGGCTGCGCCCTGCTGCTGGAGGCGCCGGAAAGCGTCGAGATTGCGCTGGGCGGCGTCGTGCGTACTGCGAGCTTTGATCAGTTCGGAATCGAGGGTGAGAAGTTCCTCCTGGGTACCACTGTTCTTAAGGTCGGATTGGCTGGCCTGCGCTGCCTTCATTTGAGCTTGCGCACGGGCGGCCTGGCTGCGGAGGTAGGCATCATCGAGCTGCAAGAGGAGTTGGCCCTGGCGAACGTGCTCTCCTTCTTTTATGAGCAGACGCTTTACCGTGGTGGCAACGGGGGAGTGGGCTTCGAAGTTTTGGATGGGCTCCACTTTGCCATTGGTGGAAATCAGGCTGCGGATGGGGCCGCGCTCCACCGTGGTGGTGCGGACTTTCAAGGGACCGGGTCGCGTGAAAATGGGGATTAGAGCAAGTGCCGCGAGCACTCCTCCGATCGTCAGCCAAGTGCGGCGCTTGCTTGCTGGCCGACCATTCGAATTGTTGTTGTTTCCTGCCAACCGGTTATCTTTCAGGGCGCGGCGAGGACAACTGCAAGCATTAATTTACCACTCCGACGGCCACGAAAGAATGCCCTCTTCCCAAGCCCGTGCATGGTTAGATGCGGGCGGAAGGTGTGGGATGCGTGAGGGGTGGGGTTGGAGATGCTCAACTGAGGGGACGGCTCGAATTAAAAAGCTGTATGCGGCTGCTTCTCCTGTAGATTCGGATACGTTTGTGTTTCGAGTCTGGGCTTATCGACAATGATTAAAGGAGCGACTGAATGGTCAAACCACAGCGGCGGAAAACAATAGGCCTGAGCACGCTGCTTTGTCTAGTGGGCTACGCCTGGTTTTTCGCGGCCGCTTCTCTGCCTTGCCCGGCACAGTTCAAGGCCTGGGTCCTGGCCAAACTCCCTGACACGCCCGAGGGTCTCGGCGTCGATTCGCACGGCAACCTCTACGCCACCCTGATGCATATTGGGGAAGTCGTCATGCTCAAAGATGACGGCAGCTACGATCACATCGCGTGGGTGCCGTCGAAGGAAGAAAGCGGAAAGGGAGACCTGATCGGACTCGATCTCGACCAGGCCGGCAACATCTACGTCGCATACACGGGCCACTCGAAACGTGACTTTAGAAGGGACTTGATAGACCCGTTCCATCCCGCTTGCCGGGACGCGACGGTAACCCAGTCTGGCGTTTATAAGATCGACGCCAAGACCCGCAAGGTGACGCCGCTCGCAACCAAAGCGGATGGTTGGCCATTTTGCTATCCGGACGATGTTGCGATCGATTCCGGCGGCAACGTTTACATGACGGACCCACCTACTCCGGGATTTGGAAAATCTCTGCCGACGGGAAAAAGGTAGACCTGTGGTCGGCACACCCTCTGTTGAACTGGTCGCCTAAGCCTTATTCAGGTTTCCCCCTTGGGGTCAATGATCTTGTGCTCGACAAGCAACAGAAGAACATCTATGCCGTTACCGACGGCGACCCGATGGTGCTCAGGATCCCGATTAAGGACGATGGGACAGCCGGTGAACCTGTGGCGCTGCCTTACGGGTTTTCGGCATTCGATGGAATAGAGTTGGACAGCAAGGGCAACATCTACGTGTCCGAGATTTTGCTAAATCAAATCTGGGTGCTTTCGCCGGACGGTTCCCAACGCATCCTGATCGCTACGAAACAGAACGCGCCGCTGGATAACAACACCAGCCTGGTTCTGAAAGGGGATGTGCTTTGCACGGCGAACCTCGGCTTCCTCCACGCGAAGCCCGAGGAGGCAGACCGTACGGTGGTTTGCATGAAGGGTTTCCCGCTGCCGAAATAGTCGAGCAGAAACGTGAAGATGCTCACTTGATCTTCTTGGCGTGGATTTCCTGTCCGTCCCAGCGCTGATAGGTGTAGCCCGTGACATGGCCCTGAGCGTCGCGCACAAATGTGAAGCTTCCCAGATCGTCCTTGACGAAGAATGTTTCGGGACCTAGGGAAAAGTACTCCTCCTCCGCTTCTTTGCCGACCTGTGACCATAGCTTCCCGTCCTTCACAGAGATGGTCTCCACGTCATCGAGGGGACGCCACTGGTATTGACCAACATAATCTTTATAAACGCTGGTATCCACGGCAACCGGCTTGTGGAGATTTACGGATAATGGCCCCCATTGCCGCGCAACGAGCAGCCAAGAGCCGTTTTGCTTGACATAGGTCTCCGTTGCACGCATTTCAGTGATGATGTCCGCACCCGTAAACTGCTCATGCTCAGTGAATCGGAGGTTTATCACTGCCGTATTGCCGTACACGTGGACGATGTAGTCACGGAAATCAACCGAGTGGTCGTACTCGACGGGCCAGGTTTTGTAGGTTTTGTCGTGGTCTATTATCTTGGCCTTCGTAGTAAGGTTCCCATCGTCGTCGCTGAATATGCAATCGTCCGCGACGTAACGAGACCACGAACCGTCTCGCCTCGCAACAGCCTCCACCCGCGCCGTACGGGCATCGAGCACTTCTTGTTGGGCGGGCGAGAACTTCGGCTGGTCTTGAGCACAGATCATGCTGGCGGATACGCAGAGTGCGATCAAAATCCAAATGACGGAGCGCATGTTTTGTCCTCGCTGAAGTGAGCTGCAGACTTACAACTTAGTCGGACAGGATTTTACGCCGATGCGCTGGAATTCGAGAGCCTATCTTTTTATAGTCGAGGGCTCGGTTGCGAACTTGGCTGCACGGTGAGAATATGACCATCACGATTCTGAGACCGGAGGTTCCACATGATCAACGGCGCGCACATTGTTATCTATACAAAAGATGCGGACGCCGACCGCGCGTTCTTTCGCGATGTGCTCGAGCTGTCCTCGGTGGATGGCGGCCATGGCTGGTTGATCTTCGCCATGCCGCCGCTGGAAGCCGCGTTTCATGATTCCGAGAAGAACGACCAGCACGAGCTTTACTTTATGTGCGACGACATTGCAGCGACCTTGAAAGATCTTGAATCGAAGAAGGTGAAGGTTTCGGATGTTAGCGAACAGCGTTGGGGAAAAGTTGCCAGCTTCACCCTTCCCGGCGGCGGAAAAATAGGCATTTACCAGCCAAAGCATCCGAGCCCGTTGAAACTCGGGCAGTGAGCGGCGGCATCATCGAAACCAACCTGTTGGCCGGCGTGTGTGGGAGAATATCTCCATGCCAAAACAGCCGCGCTATACGCCGGAGCACGCCGCCGCCGGGTTGGACGCCAAGTTTCCTGAGATCGAAACCTGGCCGAACCAGTTTCCCGGCTATGAGATTGTCATTGACGATCCGGAGTTCACGTCTGTGTGTCCGAAGACGGGATTACCTGACTTTGGCATGATCACGCTGCGTTACCAACCCGATAAATTGTGCCTGGAATTGAAATCGTATAAAGAGTATCTGCATTGCTACCGCAACCTGGGAATTTTTCAGGAGAACATTGTGAACCGCGTTTTGGAGGATGTGGTGCGGTGGGCGAAGCCGGTGTGGGCCGAAGTGAAGGGAGAGTTCCGTCCGCGGGGCGGGATCTCGACGACGGTGGTGGCGAAGTGGCCGCGAGCGAACGAGAAGAAAGGGTCGTAACTCGTCGTCACGTGGGCTGGGTTGGTCAGCGGGAGGCAGACACCGCCCGCGGCTCAATGCGCGGTTCTGATTGCGCGTCGTGCTATATTCGCTCGACCCTGTGACCTCGGCGAAACTCCATCCGCGTACGGCGCTCGCTCTGCTGACGGCGCTGAACCTGCTGAACTACGTTGATCGCTCGGTGCTTTTTGCGGTGCAACCGTTGGTGCAGAGCGAATTTCGGCTGAGTAACACGCAGGTTGGCTATCTCACGAGCGCGTTCCTGCTTTTCTATATGATCGCGGCGCCGTTTGTGGGTCCGCTGGCGGACCGCTATTCGCGCAAGAACATAATCGTGGGAGGAGCGATTTTCTGGAGCGGGCTCACACTGCTCACGGCGGTCACACACACCTATACGGAGCTGCTGATTCGCCACACGCTGGTTGGGATTGGTGAAGCGACGTTCGTGACTATCGCTCCAACATTTGTTGCCGACTTGTTTCCAGAAGAAAAACGGGGCCGCATCTTGGGAGTGTTCTATCTGGCGATCCCCGTGGGCACGGCCGCAGGATATCTGCTCGGCGGCAAACTCAGCCCGCACCACGGCTGGAGATTTCCTTTCTACATTGCGGCAGTTCCGGGTTTCCTGCTGGCGCTGGCTGTCCTGTTCTTACGTGAGCCAGAACGTGGCCGGTTCGACTCTGTGAAAGAAACTCCAGAGCGGGGGACGCTACTCGGGCTGGCGCGCAATCCGGCGTTCTGGACCTCAACGTTGGGCATGGCGGCGATGACGTTTGCCCTGGGCGGCATACAGGTGTGGATGCCGACATTCTTGTCGCGTGCGCGCAACTACTCGCTGGAATCCGCCAACTTCATGTTCGGAATCATCATTGTGGTCGATGGCATTCTTGCGTCGCTGGCGGGAGGCTGGCTGGGCGATTATCTGCTGCCGCGCATGAAGGGCTCTTACTACTTCGTTTCGGCTGCCAGCATGGCGTTGGGCGTGCCTTTCATGGTGGTGGCCTTGTTCGTGCGCGGTCCGGTGATGTTGCCGGCTATCGCTCTGGCCGCTTTTTTTCTTTTGCTCAACACTTCGCCGCTGAACGCGGCGGTGATCAATTCCGTCGGGGCGCACATCCGCGCCACCGCTCTGGCCGTAAACATTTTTGTCTTTCACCTTTTGGGCGACGTGCCCTCGCCAACCATGATGGGCTATGTGGCCGATAGGCGATCGCTGCAAGCCGCCTTCATCCTGCCGGTGATCGCCATGGTCGTCTCTTCTGCCATACTGTTTTACGGGATGAAATTCGCCCCGCCGGTAAGGGTCGACGGCGCGGCAATCGAGGCAGGGAAGACTTAAGCGGAAGCGGGATGAATTACTTTCACTGGATTGCGGGCACGATTCTCGCGCTGGCGTGGTTCTCTCGCATCGTCGATGCAGCGATCGGCATGCCGAGCGTTGCCGACGTCTCGAAGCCCGAATGGGACCGCAATCCATCGGGAAATCCGCGGGTTTCGATCATCGTGCCGGCGCGCAACGAAGAAGAGGATATCGAACTCTCCCTGACCCGCTTGCTCGAATTGGATTATGACAACTATGAAGTAATCGCGGTGAATGACCGATCGACTGATCGAACTGGAGAGATCATGGAAAGGGTTGCGCTCTCGGGTTCTGTTAAAGGTCGGCTGCGAGTGATTCATCACAGCGAATTACCTTTCGGGTGGCTGGGAAAAACACACGCGATGTGGACGGCAACGAATGAAGCGACTGGGGATTGGCTGCTGTTTACCGACGCCGACGTGCTGTTCAAGCCGGACTCGGTGCGGCGGGCGCTGGCATACGCCGAGGCGGAGCGGGCGGATCATGTGGTGTTGTTTCCGCAGATGATCATGAAGCGGCCGGGCGAGTACATGATGATCGCATTTTTTCAGACCATGTTTGTGTTCGGGCATCGGCCATGGAAGGTGGCCGATCCGAAGACGCGAGACCATATGGGAGTGGGCGCCTTCAACCTGATTCGGCGCAGCGTGTATGAGGCGGTCGGAACCTACGAAGCGTTGCGCATGGAAGTGCTGGACGACATGAAGCTGGGCAAGGTGGTAAAGAACGCCGGCTTCGCGCAGCGCAATGTGTTTGGCGCAGACTTGATTTCGATTCGCTGGGCAAACGGCGCGAGGGGCGTGGTCGACAATCTGACGAAGAACTTCTTCGCGGTGCTGTCCTTCCAGTGGTGGCGTACGGTGATCTCGGCTCTCGGACTGGCCTTCCTGAATCTCATGCCGTTTCTGGGCGTATGCCTGGCGCACGGGTGGGAGCGTTTGCCTTATGCCATCGCGCTGGCGTCAATGTTTCTGATTTATCTCGGGATGTCGTGGCGTTCGGGGGTTCCGGCTTATTACTTCGCGCTGCATCCGGTCAGCACGGCGCTGTTTGTCTATACGTTGCTGCGTTCGATGTTTCATACGCTGCGGAATGACGGGATCGTTTGGCGGGGGACAAAGTATCCTCTAGAGGAGTTGCGGAAGGGAATGGTGTGAGGTCAGATGCTTGCGACCTGCCAGGAAAAAGCGCGGAATTCGGCCAGCTTGCGGAAGTCCCGCACATTGGCGGTGACAACGGTGACCCCCGCTCGCGCCGCGCTCATCGCCATCAGCGCGTCATTGGTGAGCCGGTTTCGCCCAATTTTTTCAAAGTCGTACTTGGCCGCCAGTCGTGACAATACTTTGCCGGCCTGAATCCAGTCGTCGAGCTCGGGCAGCAGGATTCGACTCTCCTTGTCAAAGTGACGTTCGATCACTTCCACTACATGTCGGTCACGTTCCTGGGCACCGGCATAAAGTTCCTCCAGTACGACCGCGCTCAGCCACATATCGTTCTCGGCGACGAATCTGGCAACCGCTGGGCCGGCGTCTCCACGCCGCAGGGCGGAAACATAAATGGATGTGTCGAACAGGGCAGACTGCATCTATTCATCCAGCACGCCATAAACGTCTTTAATTTCGATGCCGCTCCTAAAGAATTGCTCGTTGGCTTCGCGCAAAACGCGGTTTCTTCGTTCTTCCGCGATCACCCTGTCCAGCGCCCGTTCGAGGGTTTCCGTTTCCGTTTTTGCGCCCAGGGCTTTTTGGGCGCGCTTGATCTTTGCTGAATCCAATTGAAAGTGTTTGTGGGTTCG
>Ga0302326_10026571_pt1 | contig 11694 bp, 13 predicted proteins | sample Palsa_T0_3_FD_202264 | JGI IMG/M metagenome (GOLD analysis project Ga0302326, IMG submission 202264) | Peat permafrost microbial communities from Stordalen Mire near Abisko, Sweden - Palsa_T0_3 | ecosystem: Environmental > Terrestrial > Soil > Palsa > Peat permafrost | place: Sweden: Abisko... | reverse complement strand
CAGCACCAGCTTCCTTAAGCCTGCGCGATAAACGCCCTCGCAAGTCTCGATCAGCACACGCTGAAGCGTTTCGGCGGACAGGCTCAATGTGCCGGGAGAGAGCAGGTGCTCGTTCGACTTGCCGATGGACTGGATCGGCAGCACCAGCACCGTCAGATCAGGCGGCAGATGCTGTTCCAGTAAATCCAGCATTCCCTGAGCGATGGCGGTGTCGGTCATCACCGGCAGATGCGGGCCGTGCTGTTCGGTGGCGGCGACTGGCAGGATCGCGATCGTGTTTTCAGGATTGAGGTTCCTGAAATCGGTTGTTTTCAACTCGGCCCAATAAAACGCTCGCTTTGACACGCCCGGCTCCTTTTATTTTCTTCAACGCAAGCGGTGTGCCAATCAACGATCTTCGAGCGGATCGAGGTTCGGCATGGCTTTGCGCATTTCCTCGACTACGAGGCTTGGGAAAGTGTCGAGTCCGCCACGCGCCCGCACCAATAGCTTCAGCGAAATTGGATGCGCGGAGAGTTCTTCTATCGGTAAATATCGAAACTCCCCGGCTTCGACATCTTCGGCGATATCGACCGGATTGAGGAAGGTAATGGCTTGTCCGTTACGTGCCATTTTCTTCATGAACTCGATTGAGTTGGTCTCAATAGTCGGGTGCAGCGGAATATTGGCGTGGGTGAAGGCCAGATCGACCACCGGACGGATTGTCATCGAATAATCGGCGATCGCGAGCGGGAATTCGGCGCAGTCAGCGAGTCGCAGCGGGCTGCGCTTGGTAAGCGTGTGCTTTGGCGACACCACGGCGCCCAGCGCGATGTCATGGCTGGCAACGATGCGGAGACCGGGACTAGACGGTGGGTTGTAGGTCAGAGCCAGATCGGCTTCGCCGGTGAGGACGGCATTACTCATCTGGTCGAGCGGCAGCACCCTGACCCTGACGTGAACCCGCGGGTGCCGGTCGAGGATACTGCTGAGAAAACGCGGCAGCGGTCCGGCCGCGAGCCCATTCATGGTGGCGATGGTGACTTCACCGCGCGCCAGACCCTTGAGCGCTTCAATCTGCGCCTCGACCCGCTGGTGGCCCTTCAAGGTCTCGCGGACATGCGCAATCAGGATTTCTCCGGTCGAGGTCAGTCGCAGTCTTCGCGGCATCCGCTCGAAAATTGGCGCGCCGAGCTCGTTTTCCAGCGCGAGAATTTGCCGGTTTATGGCCGATGACGCGACATTGAGCCGGGCGGCCGCCTTGCGGATCGAACCCAACCGGGAAACCTCGTCGAGGTACTTCAACAGCCGTGAGTGCAACATGCTCTGTCTGCCGTCGTCTTAATCGATTTGCATAGAGATTCATCAATGATGCCTCAAAGGCATCAGTTGGAGCTCAATTTGATGCTTTTACTACCATCAGTTTTGGGCACATTACTGTCAAGACAGGTCTGCTCGGTCTGGCCCAGTTCGTGCATTTCCAGCGTCCGCAAGCAGCCACAGGAAAAATCCCATGCCCAAAATTCCGATGTTTCGAATTCGCATCGCATGTGCCACCGCTGCGGCGATCCTGTTGTCGCTTCTCAGCGGACCCGCGGATGCTGCCGACAAGGTAACGTTTCTCACCAGCTGGTACGCACAAGCGGAGCACGGCGGCTTTTATCAGGCCAAGGCGACCGGTCTTTACGACAACGAAAATCTCGACGTCTCGATCAAGATGGGCGGGCCGCAGGTCAATGGCATGCAGCTTTTGCTCGGCGGCGAAGCCGACGTGATCATGGGCTACGATTTCCAGGTGCTGAGCGGCATATCGAAGGGTCTGCCGGTCACCACAATCGCTACGTCGTTTCAAAAAGACCTGCAAGGCATGATGACCCATGCCGACGTGAAGGATCTGGGTGGTCTTAAGGACAAAACGATCCTGATCGCCACGTCGGGCCGCACGACCTGGTGGCCGTGGCTCAAGGCGAAATTTGGTTACACTGAGGCGCAGACGCAGCCTTACACCTTCAACCTGCAACCATTCTTCGCCGACAATAACGTCGCGCAGCAGTCCTATCCGTCGTCGGAGCCGTTCCAGGCCATGGAGAAGAACCTCCCGGCGAACTTCTTTTTGTTCGCCGACTATGGCTATCCGCCTTACGGCACGACCATGGTGACGACCACCAAGTTCATTGCCGAGCATCCAGATGTCGCGCGCCGTTTCGTCAAAGCCTCGCTCGAGGGCTGGAAGAGCTATGTCAAAGGCGATCCGTCACCTGGTAACGCGCTGATCAAGGCGGATAATCCGAATATGAGCGATGCCCAGATTGCCTTCGGCATCAAGCGGATGAACGAGCTGCAAATTGTTGACGGCGGCGACGCCAAGACTATGGGTATTGGCATCATGACCGACCAGCGCTGGAAGGCGACTTATGACCTCATGGTGCAGTCAGATCTGTTGGCCAAAGACACCGATTGGACCAAGGCTTTCACGACACAGTTCGTGAAAGACCTGAAGATTTCGGCGGACTAGTAACAGCGATAAGCCAGCCGGTGCAATGTCGCTTTTGACAACGAAAAAGAAGCTCGCCGACGTTTTACCGCCGGTGGTCGTCGGCGTCCTGATCATTGCAGGCTGGGAGGCGTGCTGCCACGTCTTTGCTGTCCCTTCGTATCTGGTGCCGACGCCGAGCTTGATCGCGAAGACCTTCGTGCTGAACGCGCCGGCGCTGTTGCACTCACTTATGGTGACACTGCGGGTGACGTTTACGGCGCTCGCGTTGTCGATCATCATCGGTACGACAATCGCATTCCTTTTTGTGCAAAGTCCGATCATCGAGCGCAGTTTCTTTCCCTATGCGGTGATACTTCAGGTCACGCCGATTGTTGCGATCGCGCCGCTGATCATCATCTTGGTGAAAAATACACAAGTTGCTCTGATCATCTGTGCCACCATCATCGCGATTTTTCCGATCATCTCAAATACGACGGTGGGTTTGCACAGCGTTGATGGCGGGCATCAGGATCTGTTCGCAATCAACCGGGCGTCGGGCTTGCAGAAGCTGGTCTATCTCCGGCTTCCAAGCGCTCTGCCGTTCTTTTTCGCAGGCTTGCGAATCTCCACCGGTCTTGCCCTGATCGGAGCGGTGGTTGCCGAGTTCGTGGCTGGCACTGGCGGCCGCAATACCGGGCTCGCCTACGAGATCCTGCAATCCGGCTACCAGCTCGATATCCCGCGCATGTTCGCGGCGTTGTTTTTGATAACGCTGGCCGGCATCGCGCTGTTCTTGGCGGTGATCGCGGTATCCAGACTGGTACTTGGCTCGTGGCACGACAGCGTAGTCGAGCGGGAAACTTGAGATCGGGCTGCGGTAAGAACCGTTACGGAGGATGATATGCTGACGACGAAACAGAAAGTGTTGCGGCGGTTTTGGTATGCGGTGATCTCGCTTGAAGATCTCACTACAGGGCCGAAGCCGTTCCGTCTTCTCGGCGAAGACATCGTGTTGTTTCTCGACGGCAATGGAAAGCCCGCGGCCTTGCGGGATCGCTGCTGCCACCGTACCTCGAAGCTCTCCAAAGGCTGGTGCAAAGACGGCCAGCTTGTCTGCGGCTATCATGGCTGGACCTATGATCGCACCGGGAAGGTGGTCGCAGTCCCTCAGCTGCCGATCGACCAGCCGGTCGCAGGCTACGCGACACCGGCTTATCACTGCGAGGCGCGTTACGGCTATGCCTGGGTCGCGCTTGACGAGCCGCTTGCGCCAATCCTCGACGCCACCGAGGACAATGATCCGGCCTATCGCCGCATTCCGCAGTTCTATGAGGTGTGGAACACATCCGCTCTGCGGTTAATGGAAAACTCGTTCGACAACGCACACTTTGCATTCGTGCACAAAGGCACGTTCGGACAACTCAGCCAGCCGATTCCCGAGAAGTATCAGATTCAAGAAACTGACTATGGTTTTGAGGCAGAAACACTCATTACCATCGCCAATCCGCCAGTCCAGTATCGTATCTCCGGCACGACGGATCCCACCACCAAGCGCCACATGCGCAACAGATGGTACATGCCGTTCTGCCGCCGGCTCGACATCGAGTATCCGTCCGGGCTCCGCCACATCATCTTCAATTCGGCGACGCCGATCGATGATGACCATATTCAGGTCGTGCAGTGGCTCTACCGCAATGACACCGAAGCGGACTGCTCGGCGAAAGAATTGATCGATTGGGATTTTCAGATCACGCGCGAGGATAAGGATATTATTGAATCGACCGATCCCGATACTCCAATTGATATGGCGCGCCGGGTCGAAGCCCATATGCCGTCGGACCGGCCGGGGATGATCATGCGGCGCCGGCTGAAGAAGCTTTTTGAAGAGAACGGCGAGGTTGAGGTCTTTGCACCACGTAACGCGGGAACGCCGATGCCGGCTCCCTCGGTCGTGGCGGCCGAATAAGGCCGAAGCGTATGAACGTCCCGCAACTGGCCACGATTCCGAGTGAGGACGAGCGGTATCCGCTCAAAAGCTTCCTCGCAGACATCGCCGGTGTCGACTTCTCGATAGACATTGTGGACCGCAGACGCCGATCGCGGGATTTCTTCTGGTACAGCCCCATCCTTCACGAGCAACTGAAGGGTAGTCTTGCTGATGTGGTCGTCACGCCGCGCAACGAGGATGAGATTGTCCGCGTCGCTGCTGCCTGCGCGGCGCATCGCATACCGTTGACCGTTCGTGGCGGCGCCACCGGCAATTACGGCCAATGCGTACCGCTCGCCGGCGGCGTTGTGCTCGATATGGCGCATCTCAACCGCATCGAATGGCAAAAACCGGGCCTTGTTCGCGTCGAGGCCGGCGTCAAACTGTTCTATATCGATCTGGCCACAAGGCCAAACGGTTTTGAGCTGCGCATGCACCCGTCGACCAAGCGCTCGGCGCAAATCGGCGGTTTTGTCGCCGGCGGCAGCGGTGGTGTCGGCAGCGTGACGTTCGGCGGCATGCGCGAGCCCGGTAACATTGTGGCGGCGCGTATTGTGACCCTGGAACGCAAGCCGCGCGTTATGGAGCTGCGAGGCGACGCCGCGCAGAAGATCAGCCGCGCCTATGGCACGACCGGAATCATCACCGTGCTCGAAATGCCGCTTGCGCCCGCGCAATCCTGGGTCGATGTGATCGTTGCGTTCGACGATTTCGTTGAGATGGTGCGGTTTGCCCATGCCATTGCGATGGCGGACGGCATCGTGAAAAAGCTGCTGTCCCCCGTGCAATGGCCGGTGCCGCAGCACTTCACCGCCTTTCGGCCCTACTGTCCCGACGGCAAAAGCGTGCTGAGTGCAATGATCGGCGAAGTGTCGCTGGAAAGCTTCGAGATTATTCTCGCTTCATTCGGCGGCTCGATCACCTATAAGGCGCCGAGCGAGGACGTGCCTGGCAAGACTCCGCTCTATGAGCACGCCTGGAACCACACCACGTTGCAAGTGCTCAAGAGCGATCGCGGCGTGACGTATCTACAATGTCTTTATCCGCACGATCGAATGGTCGATGCGGTTGCTCAGGTCGGCAAAAAATTCGAGGGCGAAGTTTTTCAGCATCTCGAATTCATACGCTTGAACGGCTACATGACCGCAAGCGGCATTCCAGTCGTCCGCTATAGCTCGCCGGAACGCCTTTACGAAATCATGGCTGGCTATGAAGAGTGCGGCGTGATGATTGCCAACCCGCATGTCGTCACGCTGGAGGACGGCAGCCGCTATAAGCGGGTGGATGTCGACCAATTAGGCTTCAAGCAGCAAGTCGATCCGATGGGCTTGCTCAATCCGGGCAAGATGCGCAGTTTTGTACCGGATCTGGAGCGAGCAGCAGGATGACTGCGGCAGTCCCCCTTAAGGCCATTGCGGATCCGGTGGCAGTCAATGCGGAAGCATCCGCCGCGGCGCAACGCCCGCTGCTGCGGCTTGAGGGTATCACCAAGACCTTTGCCAACGGCACGGCCGCTCTCGCGAATGTTGACCTGACCATCCACCCCGGCGAGTTCATAAGCCTGCTCGGTCCGTCGGGATGTGGAAAATCGACACTACTGAAAATCATCGCCGGTCTTGCCGCTCCAACTACGGGTGGCGTCGATTGGCCACGGTCGACCTATAGCGCCGACGGCAGCCCGGAGCCGGCGCTTGGATTCGTGTTCCAGGAGCCGACATTGCTGCCGTGGCGAACGACTGCGGACAACGTCCATTTGCCGCTGCTGCTGACCGGCGTCGGCAAAAAGGAAGCGCGCGATCGGGTCAGCGAGGCGCTGGCGCAAGTCGGTTTGTCGGCATTTGCCGACCGCTATCCGCGCCAGCTTTCGGGCGGCATGAAGATGCGGGTTTCTATTGCGCGCGCGCTTGTGACGCTGCCAGAAATACTGCTGATGGATGAACCCTTCGCCGCGCTTGACGAGATCACGCGGGGCAAGCTCAACGACGAGTTGCTCGATCTGTTCGCGCGCCGCAATCTGACGGTGATCTTCGTCACCCACAGCGTCTACGAGTCGGTCTATCTGTCCAGCAGGATCGTGGTGATGAGTTCCCGGCCGGGCAGGGTAGTGTCCGACATTCCTATCGAAGCCGGTTATCCCCGGAACGAAGAATATCGCATGTCGCCACTCTATAATGAGCGCTGCCGCCTGGCGTCGGCGGCGTTGCGGCTTGCCATGAATGCCGGCGAGGCGACCTGATGAGTGCGCTCGGACATCTCGTGCCAAAGCGGATACGCACGCCATTTGCGCGTTACAGTCATGCCGTGACCGTGCCGGCTTCCGCGGACTGGCTGGTGTGCTCGGGTCAGCTCGGTGTCTCGTCGGATGATGAGATTCCGGAAAGCGCCGAGGCACAAGCCGTTCTCTGCTTCGAGGCCATCGGCGCGTGTCTCGCAGAGGCTAGGATGTCCTTCGCCGATATCGTCCGCATCAATGCTTATGTTACCGACCGCGCGCATATGAGCCCCTACATGGCCGTACGCGACCGCTACGTCACCCTGCCGCCGCCTGCCTCGACGCTGATGATTGTATCGGGATTCACACGGCCGGAATTCAAGGTCGAAGTGGAGGCGATTGCAGCCAAAGCACCGGATGCCTGATTAGCGCTAGCTGATCGCTTTCCACTGCAGCGACGGCACGTGTAGTTTGAGGGCCTACCGCTCTTTGCGCCTCGTACGTGAAATGGCGCGATTTCTTACCTTAGCGGAATGCTTTGACCATTTCGGCGCTATTTGTGCGCATCGCAACTTTAGTAAGTCGGCGATGAGCGCTGACGGCCGAACGGTCGTGTTTGCCGTTTGGAAGGACGAGGTTCAACGGGTCAGGGGACCGGGTGATCTATGAAACTCGGTACAGACCGGACATGAAAGGCAAGTTGCGTGGCGCGGATTTCGAGTGGATCGCAAACCTCAAATGGGCGTCCATCCACTGCGATAGCTTGGTGCGAGTGCTGGTGCTCGCTGCCAAAGACCTTACGGCCGAACCCCGGGAAATTCTCCGCTGCCATCCCGATGACAGCCTGATAATGCGGATTGCCCATTTCGATACCCGCACGGGAGCATTCCGCGCTGGGAGCGTCTAGGCGTCCGCCGTAGCGTTTGATGTGCCTTCGCGAACGGAGCCCCTGTCGTCGAATTCAAATCGGTCAAATTGGGTGGTGGAAGGGGTGCGAGCTTAACGGCATTGATGTTGTTGGCGTTTTAGGCTTTATCTCGGTCCTAGCCACGCTTGTAGTTGGTATCGTCAACCAATTTCAGCGCGCGCAAATTCGTGCGGCGAGAGCGCTGATCCGCTGGAGCGCGGAAGAACTTGCCAAGGTCAGAGATCGGGGTTTCCACCATCCGCCGGGCTGAGCTTGAGCCAATTGAGACCAAGCTGACCCGCGTCAACGATCCGGCGGACGCTGGAAGCCGCCGGCGTCCTGTTCATCGATGCTGAGTTCGGGGTCGGGCCGGGGATAGTGCCTTACCACTTGGCGCAGACCATGGCCTATGTAGCTGACCGTTCTTCCGCCCTACGAGTCGTTCTAGAGACGTTTGCGATCATTGGATTCGTACGCGGATTTGCCATGTGCCAAACCATGGCCTCTGGCTGAAATCTCTTCAGTATGCGAACTAGGTTTCTGCGTATGAGTCTGTTTGACGAGAACTTAATTGCATGCAAGCCCGCCGGCGCCGAGAAATTTGCTGCCGCCGGCTCCCGCTCCGTTGCGCGCGTCGTCGATTTCATCGATCCCAGGACTTTAAACGTTGTTGGCAAGCTCTCGTTTAAGTTTCGATGCATAGGTTTTTTCGAACTCGCGTAACGGGTTCTTTGGATCGGCAAGTACGCGGGAATGCGTTATCGACGATGCTTCGCATCACGAATTGGGCTTTTCAGTTTTTATGCGGTCGGATCCCTGGTCGTGGGGCCGAACAAATCGTTCTCACGAAGTGCTCTTACCCACGTTCCCGCAAGGAGGGCTCGCGATGACGAGGCGCGTTAAATCCTAACGCGCTAGACAAAATAGGTTGGAAGTTTTCATTCTCGCAGCCGTGTTCTCAAGCAATTCAGTTCGCCTAAATGCACGTTGGTCGGGGGAAGAGCAGCTTTTCGACGTTCGCCAGATAGGAAGCAGGATGATGCCCGAGTATTCCCGGATGGTCATAGATGAATTTGGCGGGGGATCTTTCATTGGTCGCAATGCGATCCGAGAGCACCATCGACGACACAAATCGTCTGTAGCAATGGCTTTAATGGGCAAGCTGCCTATGACCAGCGGAGGATCGCGTTGCCATCAGCTCTGGCGTTTGCAATATACAGCGACAGCCACTAATACTTCTAGATAAACTATCTTGAACGTATTCGGATCAGAATCTGCGTAAAAAAGCGCGTGCGCATTCCATGGCACAGAGTTTCGGAGGCTTGCGCCAAGTGATCGTTCCCCTAATTATGTGTGGAGGTGCCGGCACTCGTTTGTGGCCCGCATCCCGTGAAGGTCGTCCAAAGCAGTTCCTGCCCCTTTTCGGTCAGTGGTCGTCTTTTCAAGAGACTCTACGCCGGGTTGCTGACCCAACCCGCTTTGATCGGCCGATCATAATAACAAATAATCAATATCGTTTCCTGGTATACGAGCAACTGGCGGCGGTGGGAATCGAAGCGGATATTATTCTTGAACCCGTTCGTCGAGATTCAGGACCCGCGATCGCTGCGGGGGCAATCTTTGCCATGAGGCGGAAAGGTGATCCTATCGTGGTTGCCCTTGCAGCCGATCACGTTATTTCGGACTCCACGGCCTTCACTGAAGTTTGTGTGCAAGCGGCAGAGGTTGCTGCCGACGGTCGGATAGTCACGTTCGGTATCAATCCGACACGACCCGCAACTGAATACGGATACATTAGCCCAGGCAGTCCTGTGGCTAAAAATACCTTCGCCGTTGAAAAGTTTGTCGAGAAGCCCGACGCAGCGCTGGCGAAGCGTTACATCGATGAAGGCTATCTGTGGAATTCTGGCAATTTCATTTTTCAGGCCAGCTTTCTCGTCAGTGAATACAAGAGCTTCGAATCGGAAAGCGCGGCGGCCGTCACAGCTGCAGTGGAGCATGCAGGAATCGATATTGGGTTTATCACGCTGGAACCAAAAGCTTTTGAAAGCGCGACGTCAAAATCGATCGATTATGCGGTAATGGAGCACAGTGCGCGTGCTGCCGTAATGCCGGTCTCTTATGGATGGTCGGATGTTGGCTCATGGCAGGCTGTTTGGGAGCTCTCAAAACGCGATTCGCTAGGCAATTCCGTTCGCGGCTCGGTTGTTCTTGTTGATGCGCACAACTCTTATGTGATGAGCGAAAAGCAGCTTGTCGCTCTTTTTGGTGTCGATGACCTGGTTGTGGTTAACACCGATGACGCGGTACTCGTCGCTAGGCGCGAAGACGGTGACGGATTGAAGCGGCTGGTCAAAAAGCTGAATGAAGTGGCGCCCCAGGTCACGAAAGAACATCTGACGGCCTATAGACCTTGGGGCTCTTATCAATCAGTCGATCAAGGCCAACGTTTTCAGGTTAAGCGCATCGTCGTCAAGCCAGGCGGCCGGCTATCACTACAGATGCATCATCATCGTGCCGAGCACTGGATCGTGGTCAAGGGTACGGCGCGTGTTACGGTTGCGGATAAAGTACAAATCGTTCACGAAAATGAATCGACCTACATTCCGATGGGTGACATCCATCGGCTTGAAAATCCCGGCAAGATTGATCTAGAGCTAATTGAAGTTCAGACCGGCAGTTATCTCGGCGAGGACGATATTATTCGTATCGAAGACGACTACCGTCGTGTTTAAATCGCTTACACAGTTTTTGAGGCAGAGGCCGACGCGTTTTAGAACACGTTCTGAGTCACGTGATAACCAGACCGACATACGTCGATTGAAGTCCGTTGAGTCTGCCATCCAAGAAGCTCTTAAGCACGCAGAGCGTGAGAAAAGCGGTTTGACTGAGCGAGCAGAAATAGCGAGGGCCTGTGTTTCTGGGCTGATTGGCTCCAATGTGGATGAGTACCGAGAGCGAGATGAAAAGACGGAAAGCCTTCTGACGGAGTCAGAGCGCGAACTCGTGACGGCAGCCAATCGAATTAATCAGCTTACCGCTCAAATTTCTCTTTTTAAAAGACTCTTAGAAGTGCTGAACGTAGCTAGCTAGGGCGGACTGAACGGCGGCGCGGACGGGCTGGACCACCGGTCACAGGCGGCGCATTGCCTGTCGGCGTTGAACGTATGAAAACGTAAGCTAGCTCCCGGAAGTTACTTTGAAGTTGAGTGCGGTGAACTTGGCGAATTATCATTTGAATCGGGGATTGATGGTGGTGGCACTAGGCGAACTGCCTGTATTGGTCGCAGTGGGCATCTTTCCGTTGTGTGAGACACACTCGCTAAAATAGCCACGTTCAGCGGAAGCGTTGCCGGCCTTTGCACCCAGAGGTGGTCCCACTTCCTGACACAGCCGGCTAAGGTGGGTTCGCCAATGCAGAGGACGAACTACATGAGGACGCGGAGACGGTTTTCGGCTGAGTTCAAGGCCAACGTGGCCCTTGAGGCGATCAAAGGCCACGAGACGGTGGCGGAGCTGGCGACCAAGCACGAGCTGCACCCGACCCAGATTGCGGCCTGGAAGCGCGAGGCAGTCGAGAAACTCGCCAAGGGGTTTGACGAAAAGGGCAGCGAGCGAGAGAAGAGCCGGGATGGCGAGATCACCAAGCTTCACGCCAAGATCGGTCAGCTTGTTGTGGAGCGGGATTTTTTGGCGAAAGCCTTCGATCGCTGAGCCTGGATCGGAGGAAGGCGATGATCGATCCCGGTCATCCACGGCTCTCGATCGTACGCCAGTGCGAACTGGCGTCGATCAGTCGGTCGTCATTCTACCGTGAGCCGACAGCGCAGAATGGAGAGACGCTGCGCTTGATGCGTCTGATCGACGAACAGTTCCTGGAGACGCCCTGGTACGGCTCACGGCAGATGGCGCGGCATCTGCGCCGCAACGGCTGGTGCGTTGGGCGTCATCGGGTTCGTCGTCTGATGCTCAAGATGGGTTTGGCGCCGATCTACCAGCGTCCGAAGACGAGCGAACCGCATCCGCGCAGCATCGGATATGGCCATATCTGCTTCGCCATCTGACCATCGATCGGCCGAACCAGGTCTGGTGCGCAGACGTGACTTACATCCCGATGCGCAGAGGCTTCCTGT
>Ga0302326_10026567_pt1 | contig 11695 bp, 11 predicted proteins | sample Palsa_T0_3_FD_202264 | JGI IMG/M metagenome (GOLD analysis project Ga0302326, IMG submission 202264) | Peat permafrost microbial communities from Stordalen Mire near Abisko, Sweden - Palsa_T0_3 | ecosystem: Environmental > Terrestrial > Soil > Palsa > Peat permafrost | place: Sweden: Abisko... | reverse complement strand
CTTCGCGGGCCAGCGCCGACGAAAACGGCAACAAGTGTTACGACGCCGACTACTTTCCATGGGGAGGTGAGCAGTATGTGTTCACCAATACCTGCTCGCAGAACTACAAGTTCACCGGCAAAGAGCGCGACCCCGACATGGGCATCGACGACTTCGGGGCGCGCTTCTACAAAAACACCATGGCGCGGTTCTATTCGCCGGATTGGTCGGCAACGGTAGAACCGGTTCCCTACGCCAGGCTCAACAACCCGCAGAGCTTGAACCTTTACACCTACGTGCTGGATAATCCTCTTTCTTTCAGGGATGCGGATGGACACGAGCTTGGGGCGGATACGCTACAAGAAGTGCAGAAAATAACTTCTGACAGCGGGAATGCGGCGCAAAGTACTCAGACGGACAAGAAAGAGGGAGCAGTAGCGTATAGCGAGAAAACAACAACGACAAAGGATGAGGCAAAGGCCGTAGTGTCGGTAATTGAGAACCGCGCGTCCAGTGATGATAAGCAATACGTCGACAAAGGGAAAGATGTGAATGTAGAGAATGTAATAAACCACAAGAATGGCTTTCAGGGCGTTGGAGGTCAGAATTACAATGATTTTGTGAATGGGAAAGCGACCGGTGAAGGAGCGAAAAATGCCACCGACGCTGTGAACGAAGTTCACCAGAACGGAGTTACTACGAGTGCGACATTCCTGGTCGTGAACCCAGGAGGCAAGGCCCCTACCGATTCTCAGGTCAAGAATTTGGGGAATGTTCAACCGTCCGATCCTAGTCACGTAGGCGACATATATCTGTACGAACCCAAATGATCGACGACACTCCCTGGTACGAATCTACGAGTACCGCTGAATGAGAGGTACGACTTATGAAGATTAATATGTTCCGTATTTTGGTGATCATGCTTCTCCAGTCGTTCTGGGCAAATGCGCTGCCTGCTCAGACAAGAATCACAACTCTGCAAGGCGAGGGATTCGTGGTTCAAACGTCTGCTACGGGAGAAGCAGATAGGGTATACGTGGGATCGTACGACACGATATTCTGTCTCGATGCCCGGGCAGGGAAGATCGTCTGGAGCCACAAAACACCTTACGGGACTGTTGATGTCGGTCCAATCATGGCATCGGGTGTTCTGGTTTATGCAGGGGGCGGAGGCCATTTCACTATATATGGACTCGATCCGGAAACGGGTCGCCAAGAATGGGAAGTGCAGCACCGTACCAGCCTCCTCATAGCTGGCGATGGAATGGTCTTTGCCAACACTCAATTCGGCAATGGTGTTGTGGCCTTTGAAGCCGGTACGGGAAAGCTGAAGTGGACGTACGATAAAGCGGGTAGTGGGTCCCTCGATCGCCTTCACTATTATAGAGGGTCTGTCTACACGACTGACTACGTTTTGGCTGCATCAGTCGGTCGAGTTCTCTGGCAACTTCCGAGCTCTGCTCGTGCTTTTAGCGCGGGCGACGACGAGATTTTCATATTTGACGAGAACCTTAGTTTGGCTGCCGTCCCACCGGATTCAAGAGCACCTATTTGGCAAGATAGGGTTGGAAAAGATATGGAAGTGGCAGGCTTGGCAAGTAGTGGTCGGCGTGTTTTTGCGGTTGTCTATGATGGATATCCCGGTTCAGCAAAAAACGGCACCGTTTATGCTTATAACGCGCAAAACGGCACACCACTTTGGAATAGACATCTCGCGACGTCAGGGGGCTTCCTATCCTGGGACCCAATACGTTCCGACGCGGAGAATGTATATCTACTAGTTCCAGGTGCGACGACGAATCAGAGCATACTGGAGTGCTGGAGGGCGGCGTCAGGTACAACGATCTGGACATACAAAAATGATGCCGGACTCATAGGGCCTGTAGCGATTGTATCTCAGGAGGTATATGCCAATGACGACGTCGGGCACATTTACGTCGTTGATTCAAACTCCGGCAGGCTTCTGCGAACCCTTTCGTATCCAAGTCCGCACCCTGCGAAGCATTAGCTTTGGAAACTGGGGTATTCGACGCAAAATCAGGGTTTGTGGGGAGGCGGGTGGCCCAGCCTACCATCATGTGGGTGCCCCACCCGAGCTTCGTTTGCTCGGGTGGGGTTTCCTATCTCTACGATGGCGACGGGCGAAGAGTAAAATCTTCGGGCGGGGCGTCGGGGACCAGGGTCTACGCCTACGACGCTGCCGGGCAGGTGGTGGAGGAGATGGACCAGAACGGCGGCGTGCTCAACGAATACCTGTACTTCGGCGATCAGCGCATCGCGCGGGTTCCGCAGTTGTCGGAGAGCACGGTCTACTACTATTTCGGCGATCACCTGGGAACGTCGCGGGCAATCGTGGATGAAAACGGAAACAAGTGCTATGACGCCGACTACTTCCCCTGGGGCGGCGAGCAGCACGTCTATGTCAATACCTGCGCGCAGAACTATAAGTTCACCGGCAAGGAGCGCGACCCCGACATGGGAGTTGACTATTTCGGAGCGCGCTTCTACCAGGACATCATGGGCCGCTTCTATTCGCCGGACTGGTCGGCAACGGTTGAACCGGTACCCTACGCCAGGCTCAATAATCCCCGAAGCCTGAATCTGTATACCTACGTGCTGGATAATCCTCTTTCTTTCAGGGATGCGGATGCGCACGAGCTTGGGGCGGATACGCTACAAGAAGTGCAGAAAATAACTTCTGACAGCGGGAATGCGGCCCAAAATACGGTAACTGCCGCTACTGTGGGCGCAGTGGTCGGTGGGGTGGCCGGTGCAATCGTCGGAGGGATTGCAGGGGCGGCAGGCGGAACTCTCGTAGAACCGGGAGGCGGGACCATAGTAGGTGGTGGCCTCGGCGGGGCTGAGGGTGCGAAGGATGGAGCGGCCCTCGGTGCTCTGATCGGGGCAACGTTAGGGGTTATATACAGCGAGGCCACGAACACGAATCCTTACGCGGGGCCAGTTTCAGCTCCGGTTACAGTCGTCGACCCAAAAGGAAATGCGGTTCCGGTCAAACCGGGCGAACAGATTCAAGGATCTAAAGATGGACGTTGGGCGCAAGTAAAAGATGCAAACGGGCAACCGACAGGAACTCGCATCGACGGGGGCCATCCTGCAAGCAGCCATTCCGATCCAAGAGCTCAGGTGCCCCATGCCCACGTTCCGGGCGTTAAGAATGCAGATGGCACTCCTTGGCTTCCAGTAAATCAGTGAGGTCATAGAAGAATATGAAATTTGACTACGGTGACGAGGTGGTGGTTGGAAGCAAGGACGACGCAGGAAACGTCGTCGAGAAGAGGTGTGCCGTCGTTAGCATCACGCCGGTAGAGACTGAGGAGCAAGCAATGCACTTCAAGTTTCCCGTTGGGACTGTTCTTTATACCGTTGAGTTCGGCGATGGCACTGACGCACTTCTTTCGGAAGGGGATTTACGAGCGGCAGGCTGAGAGTTTTTTCCCTGGCGGGTGGCCAGCCCTTTCGGCACGATCTTAGACATGGGGTGCCCCACCCTTCTCGCCATCTTTTGGCGAGAGGGTGGGCCTCTGGACATCAACGAATATTTGTATCTGGGGAACCAGCGAGTGGCACGGGCCCTCAATTTCGGTTCCTCTTACTATTACTATGCCGATTACCTTGGCACTTCGCGGGCCAGCGCCGACGAAAACGGCAACAAGTGTTACGACGCCGACTACTTTCCATGGGGAGGTGAGCAGTATGTGTTCACCAATACCTGCTCGCAGAACTACAAGTTCACCGGCAAAGAGCGCGACCCCGACATGGGCATCGACGACTTCGGGGCGCGCTTCTACAAAAACACCATGGCGCGGTTCTATTCGCCGGATTGGTCGGCAACGGTAGAACCGGTTCCCTACGCCAGGCTCAACAACCCGCAGAGCTTGAACCTTTACACCTACGTGTTGGATAATCCCCTTTCTTTCAGGGATGCGGATGGGCACGAGCTTGGGGCGGATACGCTACAAGAAGTGCAGAAAATAACTTCTGACAGCGGGAATGCGGCGCAACAACAAATTTCTGCCCCTGCTGCTGTTTCAGGCACTTTGACAATCAATACGATTTCCACCGGCGACCCGCGCTTTACTGATGGACACGCGTGGGTTACGTTCACACCCGACGGAGGAACTACGACCACTTATGGCACGTATGGAAACTTCAACGGAGCACAAGGTGTTCAAGGCGTGAATGTAAACAGCGAAAGCAACTTGACTCCAACCACGTCCAGAAGTGCGCACATTTCCGCCGATCAAGCGGGAGCCTTAAGTGGGTATATAGGCGGTGAAATAAAACAGGGGGCAGGTGCGTGGACGTACACCCCCCCTTGCTCGACCTTTGCGTCTGGAGCGTGGCAAGCTGGCACCGGCGAGAAGCTTAGTCCAAGCCAAGGCGGTATTCTCAGTACACCCACGAATCTCGGCAATGCGATTACCAAAGCCAACGGCGGTCAACCCTTAGGTGTCGTAGCCCCAAGAGCGCCGCAACCGGCTCACTCTTCTTCTTTCCCATAGCCCTTAAGAATTTGCGAGGATTCATCGTGAGGATTGTTATGTATACGCTTGGAGTAATCGTGGCTCTCTTGGCTCTGTCCCTGACTGGTTTCTTTTTCTATGGTTCCGTCGTTCATAGGAACTCGATCCACGAACTAAAAATCAGTGAAACGCGGACTAATGGCAACCCAGAAGTCATGGTCAGCGGACGTCTAATCGGGGGAATGATGGCAGTCCGTAAGGCCGAATGGAAGCAAACAGGCCGTTGCATAATTCTCATGGTTAGGACTGGGATTACGCGACCTGGACTGAGAGACGCCACATTTCATTACGATATTCAGGTTCCGAGCGACGTCGACCAGATTTCGTTTGGAACAGCAGACAGTGTCGTTTGGACGAGAAAGAACTAGGCGCAACAGCAGAACACGTCAGGCTCCTACATCAATACTGCCCGTATAGCGACAGATGCTAAGGGTATAGGGAAGATTGCGGTGGGCGTTGGGCTGGTGGGTACTGTCGCGTTCGGCGACGTGCCGGGAGGAGTCCTGGGAGCGGGCTTGGTTCTCAGCGGAGTTCTCGGAGGCACAACAACGGCTGTAAGCGGTGTTGCAGACATTGCGGGCAATCACACCAACACCGACGTCAGAGAAGCCAACGAGGCTCTGGAGCATACGAGCACTGTATCTGGGTTGGTCTTTTCTGCAACTGGCCATCCTAAGGCGGCTGGCGTTGCAGCAACACTTGAGAGTGCGGCCACTCTGGCTCATAGCCCAAAGGACGCGTTTAAAAATCCGGCGACCGTGATAGACGCAGCTAGAACAGTTCAAGGACTCATTGATCTTGGACGCAAAGCGTGGAACGCGGTGGCGAGTGCTGTTTCATTCGTCCCCTTGAACTAGGAGCGCTGGAACTTCGGGGATTCCCCTAAAGTTTCAGCGTTTCGATGAGGTCGCCATGAATTGGTTTCACAAGCTAATTACGAGGAAGCAGTGTTACGTCATTTTTAATGCCTTGGCCATCGGATGGGCGATAGTTACCGGGCGGCTTCAGTGGTCAGCCAAGTCCATCATCATAGCGGCATTCGCCTTGGCGGTGATGAATACCATTGCATACATCTCAGGAAGGAATTATCCCGACTGGAAATGAAACTCAGGCAGAAAGCATTTCTGATCAATTTGGCAATCGTGTTAGGCCTCGCGATTGAGTTCTGGCAAGGTCAGTCAGCGGGCGTCCTCGCTATCTCTGCTGTCTTATTGTTCGCTGTGGCAAACGTGGCTTTGTTGCTGGCGGCGAAGAGGAAGGGGAAGGTCGGAAGCATGCGATAGCAGTTCGGTGCGCGGCCGTGGCAGTGGTTGTCTCGCAGCCCGAAATCGGAGTAGCCGGCGCGCTAATTGCAGGTATCGGGGGTCCAGCCTCGTTCGTTTCAGGCACTACACAGATTGTAGGAACAGCCACGAACACCGATGTCTCAGCGGGAACCGAAGCTGTTGAAGCTTATGGCTCTCCGCAGGGCCTAGTAGTTGGCGCGGCGACTGGAGGCAATCAGAGCCTGGCCGCAGTCGCTACAACGACGGGCGATGTTGCGGGCCTTGTTGGAAAGCCAGAGGGAGCCGTGGGTGTGGTGGACAAGATTTCTACGGTGGTCGGCCTTGCGACAGGAGGGATCCAAGATACCTACACTACGATCCGCAACTTTATTAGTCCTCCTCTTCCGCCGCCACCGCCTACACCCGGACTTCCTCCGAACCAGCACGGAGCCGCGCGGATGCTGAGCGTGAACACTTTTGATCTAGGAGCTTAAGAATGGCGACTCGCAAAGTGAGTTCCAAGTTGATTTTGGTTTTCATCGACGTGGGCGTGGTACTGGGGATGATTCTGGGCTATCGGAACTACAACGTTGACAAATTGTCGCTTTTTACCATTGGCTTTCTGTCTTTGCTTGTGTTCAACGGGATGTTCTTTCTGGTTCGAAAGACCGAGCCAGACCTTCCGTCGGCGCAGTTGAAGAAGATGAACAAATGGGTAGTCTGGCCAATCGTGTTGCTCGCAGGACTGGTCATTCTCGTTGAACTGTTTAGCAGAGGCCGGTGAATCAGCCCTTAGCAGATCGGCAACGGACAAGAGTAGGCGCAAAATACTGCGGCCGCGACCACAGTTGCCGCACCGACTGTGCTGCACAAGATTGATGCAGAGTTTAACGCCGTGGACAAGTAGATAACGCGAACCGCCGGATCAAGAGTCTTGAGGATGTTGAAAACCAGTGAAGAAGCTACCGGACATGTTGGAGGAGTTGAGCCGCACAGACGACGCAGACGAGTTCCGCCGACTGCGTGAGGTTCTTGAGCCCGAGATCGCTAAGGGCCATGATCCGGTATTGCTCTGGCGACTCGGCCAGATTTATCGCCAACGGAAAATCTGGCAAGACGCTGAAAGGCTTCTGCATGAGGCAATCAAATGGGGGCCTTCAATGCCCGAGCCGTATCGCGATCTGGGACTCCTCTACATACACCGAGATGACGTTCCCTGGGACGCGAGCCTTGGACGCGCGAAGGATATCCTAGAAAAAGCGGTGAGGGTAGAGAAGATCACCAATGACCGATCTGCCGTTACGCATACCCTGCTGGGCAGAGTCCTTGAATCTCTAGATGAGCCCGACAGTGCCGAAGCTGAACTGCGAAGGGCACTGGAGATCGATCCCCACTACGAAGAGGCACAGTACAACCTTGCAATGCTTCTGGACGACTCACGCAAAGAGGAGAAGCTTAGGCTGCTACGCCAGAGCATAGCTGAAGATCCTGACTACTTCATCGCACTGCGAGATCTGGGGTTTGAACTGGTAAAAAGCAAGCAGCTTACCGAGGCCGAAGAGTGTTTAAATAAGGCGCTGGGACTAGACCCATCGGATGTGTCCCTACGCTGGTACTTGGGGCAACTCAAGTGGATGCAGGGAGATCTTTCCTCGGCAGAGTTGCATTTCAGGAAAGCTGTTGAACTCGATCCAGGTGTCGGCAAGTCCCATGAACTCCTCGGCAGACTGTACCAACACACTGATCGCGTCGAAGAAGCAAACCGCGAATTCTTCTCCGCAATAGAGTTGAATCCCAGCGACGAGGATTCGTTCTCTGCCTACATCAAGTTCCTAGGGGAGTTTGAGGATCGGGACTTTGCCGCCACTCTGTACTCGGCAGCAAAGCAAAATACCCTGTTGTCTCAGGAGCGTCTGGCGGAGTTGGAAAGTAGGTTGCTCGCTCGCTGAAAACCAAGGTTTGGCAGTCCGATTAAGCCTGCCGATGCGCTGCCGATTCCGGGGTAACGAGCCGCCGACCGGCGCCGTGGTCCAGGTCTGATTAGCGGTGCTTTCCGATCCCGATTCCGCGCCGATTCCTGACCGGGAAGTGTGGCGATTCCGGCACGGTGAGGGGTAAGGTTCAGGGGTTCGGAGCGGGGTTACTGTGCGGTATCGGGGAGGCTTCGCGGGCCAGCGCCGACGAAAACGGCAACAAGTGTTACGACGCCGACTACTTTCCATGGGGAGGTGAGCAGTATGTGTTCACCAATACCTGCTCGCAGAACTACAAGTTCACCGGCAAAGAGCGCGACCCCGACATGGGCATCGACGACTTCGGGGCGCGCTTCTACAAAAACACCATGGCGCGGTTCTATTCGCCGGATTGGTCGGCAACGGTAGAACCGGTTCCCTACGCCAGGCTCAACAACCCGCAGAGCTTGAACCTTTACACCTACGTGCTGGATAATCCTCTTTCTTTCAGGGATGCGGATGGACACGAGCTTGGGGCGGATACGCTACAAGAAGTGCAGAAAATAACTTCTGACAGCGGGAATGCGGCGCAAAGTACTCAGACGGACAAGAAAGAGGGAGCAGTAGCGTATAGCGAGAAAACAACAACGACAAAGGATGAGGCAAAGGCCGTAGTGTCGGTAATTGAGAACCGCGCGTCCAGTGATGATAAGCAATACGTCGACAAAGGGAAAGATGTGAATGTAGAGAATGTAATAAACCACAAGAATGGCTTTCAGGGCGTTGGAGGTCAGAATTACAATGATTTTGTGAATGGGAAAGCGACCGGTGAAGGAGCGAAAAATGCCACCGACGCTGTGAACGAAGTTCACCAGAACGGAGTTACTACGAGTGCGACATTCCTGGTCGTGAACCCAGGAGGCAAGGCCCCTACCGATTCTCAGGTCAAGAATTTGGGGAATGTTCAACCGTCCGATCCTAGTCACGTAGGCGACATATATCTGTACGAACCCAAATGATCGACGACACTCCCTGGTACGAATCTACGAGTACCGCTGAATGAGAGGTACGACTTATGAAGATTAATATGTTCCGTATTTTGGTGATCATGCTTCTCCAGTCGTTCTGGGCAAATGCGCTGCCTGCTCAGACAAGAATCACAACTCTGCAAGGCGAGGGATTCGTGGTTCAAACGTCTGCTACGGGAGAAGCAGATAGGGTATACGTGGGATCGTACGACACGATATTCTGTCTCGATGCCCGGGCAGGGAAGATCGTCTGGAGCCACAAAACACCTTACGGGACTGTTGATGTCGGTCCAATCATGGCATCGGGTGTTCTGGTTTATGCAGGGGGCGGAGGCCATTTCACTATATATGGACTCGATCCGGAAACGGGTCGCCAAGAATGGGAAGTGCAGCACCGTACCAGCCTCCTCATAGCTGGCGATGGAATGGTCTTTGCCAACACTCAATTCGGCAATGGTGTTGTGGCCTTTGAAGCCGGTACGGGAAAGCTGAAGTGGACGTACGATAAAGCGGGTAGTGGGTCCCTCGATCGCCTTCACTATTATAGAGGGTCTGTCTACACGACTGACTACGTTTTGGCTGCATCAGTCGGTCGAGTTCTCTGGCAACTTCCGAGCTCTGCTCGTGCTTTTAGCGCGGGCGACGACGAGATTTTCATATTTGACGAGAACCTTAGTTTGGCTGCCGTCCCACCGGATTCAAGAGCACCTATTTGGCAAGATAGGGTTGGAAAAGATATGGAAGTGGCAGGCTTGGCAAGTAGTGGTCGGCGTGTTTTTGCGGTTGTCTATGATGGATATCCCGGTTCAGCAAAAAACGGCACCGTTTATGCTTATAACGCGCAAAACGGCACACCACTTTGGAATAGACATCTCGCGACGTCAGGGGGCTTCCTATCCTGGGACCCAATACGTTCCGACGCGGAGAATGTATATCTACTAGTTCCAGGTGCGACGACGAATCAGAGCATACTGGAGTGCTGGAGGGCGGCGTCAGGTACAACGATCTGGACATACAAAAATGATGCCGGACTCATAGGGCCTGTAGCGATTGTATCTCAGGAGGTATATGCCAATGACGACGTCGGGCACATTTACGTCGTTGATTCAAACTCCGGCAGGCTTCTGCGAACCCTTTCGTATCCAAGTCCGCACCCTGCGAAGCATTAGCTTTGGAAACTGGGGTATTCGACGCAAAATCAGGGTTTGTGGGGAGGCGGGTGGCCCAGCCTACCATCATGTGGGTGCCCCACCCGAGCTTCGTTTGCTCGGGTGGGGTTTCCTATCTCTACGATGGCGACGGGCGAAGAGTAAAATCTTCGGGCGGGGCGTCGGGGACCAGGGTCTACGCCTACGACGCTGCCGGGCAGGTGGTGGAGGAGATGGACCAGAACGGCGGCGTGCTCAACGAATACCTGTACTTCGGCGATCAGCGCATCGCGCGGGTTCCGCAGTTGTCGGAGAGCACGGTCTACTACTATTTCGGCGATCACCTGGGAACGTCGCGGGCAATCGTGGATGAAAACGGAAACAAGTGCTATGACGCCGACTACTTCCCCTGGGGCGGCGAGCAGCACGTCTATGTCAATACCTGCGCGCAGAACTATAAGTTCACCGGCAAGGAGCGCGACCCCGACATGGGAGTTGACTATTTCGGAGCGCGCTTCTACCAGGACATCATGGGCCGCTTCTATTCGCCGGACTGGTCGGCAACGGTTGAACCGGTACCCTACGCCAGGCTCAATAATCCCCGAAGCCTGAATCTGTATACCTACGTGCTGGATAATCCTCTTTCTTTCAGGGATGCGGATGCGCACGAGCTTGGGGCGGATACGCTACAAGAAGTGCAGAAAATAACTTCTGACAGCGGGAATGCGGCCCAAAATACGGTAACTGCCGCTACTGTGGGCGCAGTGGTCGGTGGGGTGGCCGGTGCAATCGTCGGAGGGATTGCAGGGGCGGCAGGCGGAACTCTCGTAGAACCGGGAGGCGGGACCATAGTAGGTGGTGGCCTCGGCGGGGCTGAGGGTGCGAAGGATGGAGCGGCCCTCGGTGCTCTGATCGGGGCAACGTTAGGGGTTATATACAGCGAGGCCACGAACACGAATCCTTACGCGGGGCCAGTTTCAGCTCCGGTTACAGTCGTCGACCCAAAAGGAAATGCGGTTCCGGTCAAACCGGGCGAACAGATTCAAGGATCTAAAGATGGACGTTGGGCGCAAGTAAAAGATGCAAACGGGCAACCGACAGGAACTCGCATCGACGGGGGCCATCCTGCAAGCAGCCATTCCGATCCAAGAGCTCAGGTGCCCCATGCCCACGTTCCGGGCGTTAAGAATGCAGATGGCACTCCTTGGCTTCCAGTAAATCAGTGAGGTCATAGAAGAATATGAAATTTGACTACGGTGACGAGGTGGTGGTTGGAAGCAAGGACGACGCAGGAAACGTCGTCGAGAAGAGGTGTGCCGTCGTTAGCATCACGCCGGTAGAGACTGAGGAGCAAGCAATGCACTTCAAGTTTCCCGTTGGGACTGTTCTTTATACCGTTGAGTTCGGCGATGGCACTGACGCACTTCTTTCGGAAGGGGATTTACGAGCGGCAGGCTGAGAGTTTTTTCCCTGGCGGGTGGCCAGCCCTTTCGGCACGATCTTAGACATGGGGTGCCCCACCCTTCTCGCCATCTTTTGGCGAGAGGGTGGGCCTCTGGACATCAACGAATATTTGTATCTGGGGAACCAGCGAGTGGCACGGGCCCTCAATTTCGGTTCCTCTTACTATTACTATGCCGATTACCTTGGCACTTCGCGGGCCAGCGCCGACGAAAACGGCAACAAGTGTTACGACGCCGACTACTTTCCATGGGGAGGTGAGCAGTATGTGTTCACCAATACCTGCTCGCAGAACTACAAGTTCACCGGCAAAGAGCG
>Ga0302326_10026566_pt1 | contig 11695 bp, 7 predicted proteins | sample Palsa_T0_3_FD_202264 | JGI IMG/M metagenome (GOLD analysis project Ga0302326, IMG submission 202264) | Peat permafrost microbial communities from Stordalen Mire near Abisko, Sweden - Palsa_T0_3 | ecosystem: Environmental > Terrestrial > Soil > Palsa > Peat permafrost | place: Sweden: Abisko... | reverse complement strand
CGCTCGGGGACGTTCCTCACCAGCTTCATGCCACAGCGCGGGCAGACCCCAGGCTGCCTGCCGCGCACGTCCGGATCCATGGGGCATGTCCAGTCGCCGGCATCGTCATCCCTGGCCGCCAATCGCAACGGCCCTTGCTGAGCCCGCGCAGCGCAGGCAGCAAACGCGGCGCCGATGAGACACGCTCGCCTGGTCACCTTGATTGGATACATGGGTCCTGATTCCATTGTGGGGCTTTGCGGTCCAGGGGCAAAACACAAGCAGGGCCGATTGGCAATCGGCCCGCAGGTTGACAACCTGCCCCACTCAAAGTGCGCTGTAATAAGACCATCGCTGATGAGACTTTCCGTTGCTCGTTTTGGTTCCGGGGTGAGAAACGGGCCGGGCCGCCTGTTCTTGCTCGGCGCGCTCATGGTCAGCGCAAGCTGCGCGCTCTCGGCCGCGGAACCAACGTTCTCCCGCGATGTTGCTCCCATCCTCTATCGCCATTGCGTCAACTGCCACCATCCCAATGACGTTGCTCCGATGCCGCTCGAGACCTATGCCGAGGTCAGGCCCTGGGCGTCAGCCATCCGCCAGGCTGTCGTCACCCGCAAGATGCCGCCTTGGAAGGCCGACCCGCATTTCGGCGCCTGGTCAAACGATGCGAGCCTCAAGGAGCAGGAGATTGCCGCTATCAAGGCCTGGGTGGATGGCGCGAAACTCGAGGGCGATTCCCGCGAACTGCCGCCGCTTCCGCAGTTTCCGGATGGTTGGAAGATCGGGAAGCCGGATGCCGTGATTGCGATTCCTCCGCAAGAGATCGATAGCGCGGAGACGGATCACTACGTCTATGTGACCGTTCCGACCAACTTCACCGAAGACAAGTGGGTTGTGGCGGCCGAATTGCGCCCTGGCAACCGCCAGATCGTGCATCACGCGCATGTCTTCGTCGTCGAGCCGGAAGCACCCGCCAAGCCCGCTGAACAAGGCCAGCCGGATCCTACTGCCGCGTACGCGAAGTGGCTGATTGTTCACGAAGGAACGCTCGAGTGGATGCGGCCCGAAGCGCCGGTGATCAATGATGGCTGCGCGGTGGACGACAACGCCCTGCTGCCCGGCCAGAGGAAGAGCGACTTGAGCAGCTTGATCAGCTCATATCTGCCTGGCCGCGCGCCCGACGTTTATCCGGAAGGCACGGCGCGGAAGGTGCCAGCTGGATCGAAAATCAGCTTTCAAATCCACTATCACTATTCGCTCGTCGATGGTAAGCCGGTGTTTGACGAAACCAGCGTGGGTTTGATCTTCGCTAAGAGCCCTCCCCGGCAAATCGCCCGGCGCATTGACCTCTCCAACATGATGTTTCGGATTCCGGCGGGCGCCGTGGATCAGGAGGTCACCGAATGCCACACCTTCGACAAGGACATGTACATCACGAGCCTTACTCCGCATATGCACCTCCGCGGGAAGTCGATGGAGATGTCTGTGGTGTACCCCGACGGGCGCCGGGAAACGCTGCTTGAGGTGCCGCATTACGACTTCAACTGGCAGATCACTTACCGTGCCGCCAAGCCCATCTTTGTCCCGCGAGGCACGCGGTTGATGATCGTTGCCCACTTCGACAACTCGGCGAACAACCCGCTGAACCCGGATCCTAAGCGCACGGTGCGCTGGGGAGCTGCGAGTGAGACCGAAATGATGGATGGCTGGGTAGAGTACGTTGACGCTCCGCCGCCGAAGGGCGCCATCTCCGAGGTGTCGAGCCGGTAAATCTCCTCTTAAGTGATTGTAACAACATGGCTTATCAGATTAACAGCTATGCGTATGGGAGACGAAACAGTTCCTGACTAACCAGATGCGCCCAGCCGGCGAATATCAGAATGAGGATTGAACACATCATGAAAAAGATACTTTGGGGCATCGCCCCGCTGTTGTTTACCGCGCTCTCGCTGTCTCCCCGCGCCCTCGCGGCGAACGCTTCCCAGTTCCCGGATGCGGCGATCGATATCCCGGCTGCGCAAGGCGATCATATGGCCGTTTTTGCGGGTGGGTGTTTCTGGGGCGTGGAAGGTGTCTACGAGCACGTTAAGGGAGTCAAGTCAGCCGTGTCGGGCTTCGCCGGCGGCTCGAAGGGCACTGCTCAATACGAGACCGTCAGCACAGGCCGCACTGGCCATGCCGAATCCGTCCAGTTGACCTACGACCCCTCTCAAATCACTTACGGCCAGTTGTTGAAGGTTTTCTTCTCGATTGTGCATGACCCCACGGAACTGAACCGCCAGGGTCCGGACGAGGGCACCCAATACCGTTCGGTCATCTTTTATGCCAATGACGACCAAAAGCGGGTTGCGGAAGCTTACATTGCGCAGCTCGAGGCCGCGCATGTCTTCCGGCACAAAATCGTGACCCAGGTCGTTCCGCTGAACGGGTTTTATCCGGCCGAGCCTTATCATCAGCACTTCATGGCGAGGAACCCCACCTACCCCTACCTTGTTTATAACGACTGGCCGAAAATAGAGGCACTTAAGAAGCAACTGCCGGCTTTGTGCGCAAAGTAGCCGAGCCGATTGTCAAGCTCACAGGCCGCAGATTAGCCGTTGTGCGCGCTACACGTTGCGGATGGCTCCGTTGCAAAACGGACTCGCCAAGCACCCCTCCGTCCCGCATCGCGGATCGACGAGCGCCGGAACGAACACCTGGCGAGCCCGCGAATGCTAGAAGTCGCCTAAGCCGTCTTCGCACCCGTCGTCAACGGCTGCCTCACCCGGCAGATCCGAAGCGATCGGCACGTCCACGTCGCTGGTAGGCCAGCCCGTAAAACTGACTTCCGGCAGCTCGGTCGGAGCCGCCGGATCGGGCACGGCCGTTAGCGGACCATGGAACTGGCCCAGGTTGTTGCGGCGCTGCGGTTTCGGACTTCGCAGCCCGGACACGGCATCGTCGACGATCTTCTTGGTAACCCCCATATGTGTCACCTCCTGCGAGCGATGATACGAGGGAGGGAACGGAACGTGCCTGACTGGGGCGCGTAAGTGATTGAGCAACAGGCGAATCTTCGAATTCAAGCGGGCTGTGACCAGGCGCGGTCCGCATGAGATGCGAACGAAGAAAGAGGTGGGATGGTCGCACAACCGAACGAATTACCCCGCCTTTTATTCGACGACGCGCTGAGACTTCCGCTTGGTCCGAGACAGGGTGGTACCCTGCAAATATGCAATTATAATGCACAATTGCAAGAGAGCCCTCAGTGCCCACTCAATACATCCCTCGTGCGCTGGAACCAGTCCTCCGAAACGCTGCCCGACAGTTCCCCGCGGTGGTCTTGACTGGTCCCCGCCAGTCCGGCAAGACAACACTGCTGAAGCATGTGTTTGCCGAAAATTCCGGCTATGTCTCGCTCGAGCCACCTGACGTGCGCGCGGCAGCGGCGGCCGACCCTCGTGGCTTTCTGGACTTGCATCCGGCGCCTGTCGTCTTTGACGAGGTCCAGTATGCTCCGGATCTGCTGCCATACATCAAAGAGAGAATCGATGAACGCCGTCACGCGCACGGCCAATACTTTCTGACTGGATCGCAAAATCTACTTCTAACCGAGGGGGTTACCGAATCGTTAGCGGGCCGAGCGGCAATGCTGCGGCTATTGCCCGTCTCGCGACGCGAGGAGTTCGGGAGGTCGCTCGACCCGCTGCCTTGGGAACCGTCCTCGAAATCAAGGAGGCCGCGGCGTGCCGGCAACCACCCTGGCCCGTCGGATCTTTGGACCAGCTTCCTGCGCGGCGGATATCCGGAGCTGGTCGTCGAACCAGATCGTGACATCTCGCTGTGGCATTCCAGTTACGTTCAGACCTACCTGGAGCGCGACGTCCGATCACTCCGCCAAGTTGGGGACCTGCTCTCGTTCCAGAGTTTCCTGCGTGCGCTCGCGGCCCGGACCGGCCAACTGCTCAATCTCACCGACGTTGCGCGCGACCTTGGGGTCGCAGTGAACACGGCCAAGGCGTGGCTCTCCGTACTGGAGGCCACCTTCCAGGTGATCGTGTTGCGGCCGTACCATGCCAACGTCGGCAAACGCCTGGTCAAAACGCCAAAAGTGTACCTCACGGACACCGGCATGCTTTGCTACCTGGCTGGTTTGAAAGATCCGGATCACGCTGCAGCCGGCCCGCTGGGCGGGCCAATTGTTGAGACCGCTGTTCTTCTCGAGATCGTGAAAGCGTTCCTCAATCGGGGCGAAGAGCCGCAGATCCACTTCTGGCGCACTTCGGCTGGAGTGGAAGTCGATCTGGTTGTCGAAGCTGGCGGCAAGTTGATCCCGATTGAAGTCAAGCAATCCGCGACACCGCGTCCAGCGATGGCGAGTGGGATTCGTGCCTTCCAGCAAGACCTCGGCGAGAGGGCGGGGCCCGGGTTTGTCATCCACACAGGAGAAATCCGGCTACCCTTGGCACCAAAGGTCGTCGCGATGCCATTCGCTGAACTTTGACGTATACAGGTCGAATTCAAGCGGGCTATGCCCCCGCGCCGAAGACCAAGTGGCGCGACGGCGGAAAGGGGGCGAGCGGCGGCCTCCGGGGGGTGCGAGTGCGAGGGCGGCGATGAGGTCGGAAGAACGCAGGCGAAATCGCCTGCGCCACCACGGCAGGCTTGGTTTTGCCGAAACCCTTACAGGAAACCTAGGTTGGACGAAGAGAAATTCGCGATATTCGGGAAGACGGTGGGCAGGCTGCCTGAGGCGACGCCGAACCACTGAGCGAGCGTTGCGCCGTATTGATCCACGGCGGTGGTGGGGAGCAATACACCGCGCGTACCGGCATCGTTCGGGCCGCTGGGCGCCAGTAACGGGAAGCTCCCATAAAACCGCCCGCCGACTACGCTCGAGCCCACGATGAAGTGATGATTACCCCAGGCGTGATCGCTGCCGTCGGCGCCGCTCGGCGTCAGCGTGCGCCCAAACTCGGACGCCGTGAAAGTGGTCACGGACCCGTCGATGCCAAGCTCCTGGGTAGCCTGATAGAAGGCCAGTACAGCCTGGCTCAATTGCTGCAGCAGAGGCGTCTGGGTTTCCACCTGCGCGGAGTGGGTGTCGAAGCCATCCAAAAGGCAGAAGAAAATCTGCCGGTTCAGGCCGAGCTGATTGCGCACCGACATGACATTGGCGACGGTTTGCAACTGCGCCGCCAGAGGATTGTTCGCCGGGAACACAGTAGTTAGCGGCGGCGCGGACGCGAGCAGGCCGCTCAGCGTGTTGGCGTAGTTGTTGCCATTCGTGAGAACGGTGTTGGCGGATTGCACCAATTGCACGCCGTTCGAGAACTGCAGGAGTTGCTGCAAGCCGGCAAGGGTGTTCGACGCGAGGCCGCTGAGGGTGGCCATGCCGGTGGGCGGGACCGAGGCCGGGGAAGTGCTGGCGCCGGTGCAGAACAGGTCGCAACCGGTTGTCGCCGTAACGGGCGGGAAGATTGCGGATGAATTCTGAGGCTGCACCAGGTCGGTGATGCGGCCGCCCCAACCCGTCGCGCCATTGCCGGCTGGAATCCCGGTCTGCCACTGGGAGCTTTGATCGGAGTGCGAGAACAGCATGGATGGCACGAGCGCGCTGTTGCTATTAGCCAGAAAGGCCGCGCGCGTCATCGGCAGAACCAGCATGCCGACGTTGGCCAGAACTGCCGCTTTGCCCTGGTTATACAGACCCTGAATCTCGACCAGGCTGGGGTGCAGACCGTAGGTGTCACTTCCGTTAGCGATGGAAAGCAGAGAGGTGGAAGGAATCGCCAGGCCGCCGCGCGCGGACTGATACAGGCTGTAGTTCTGTTGCGCGGTGGTGATGGGAATCACCGTGTTGTGTCCGTCGTTGCCGCCGGACAGGAAGATGCAAACCAGCGCCTGATAGTTTGAGGCCGCGGCGGCGAGGGCGTTCATCTCGCCGAATTTCGCCATGCTCCCCACGGCTCCCAAACCAGTAACCGAACGAAGCGTGGCCTTTAAGAATTCACGTCTGGAACGAATCAACATGGCAGATATCTCCTGGTCTTATCGCTTTCCCAATCTGGACACGTTCTAGTGCCAGACGTTGTAGTAACTCGAAGTCAGAATCAGATAACAAGCGGTTTCCACGCGATGCAGAGAGCCGTTGGTGTCGTTTGTGACGGCATTCACGATCGCGGTCTTCATCGCGGACGGCATCACGCCATGCGTCAGCGTAAGATCGAGGGCGCTGACGAGCGTGGCCGGAGTCGCCGCCAGCGGGAGGAACGCCGTCAGATCCACCGTCGTGCCCGGACCGTAGGTCTGGACCGGGTTTGAGTACTGGCCGAATAGGTTCTGAACCACGTTCGCCCGATAAACCGCGTTGTTGGGCGTGTGAATCTCGAACTCCGGACCCAGCAGGGTCGTGCCCGGGACGCCGTAGGCTGGCGAGTAATAGTTGAATACGCTGGGCGCATTGAAGATATCCTGGCTCATGTTGGCCATGTCGTAGGGGAAGTAATTCCCGCTGGTCATCTGGCCGCCGAAAGCGCGCACCATGCCCGCGATGAAGAGGCCGGGCTCCTGCAAGTGACCGTCGGTGGGCTGATCGCTGCCGCCGTTGTCGTTGGCCCTGGCTTCGGGATCGAGAAGGATCGCGGTAAGGACGGCCTCCATATCGCCTCGCACGCCCTGGCTGTTGTTGTTGAACGCCGCCGCCACGCGCGAAATGTAGGCGGGGCTGGGATTGCTCTTCACCAAATGCTGGATCAGCATCTTGGAGACAAAGGGGCCCACGTTGGGATGATTAAACACGTTGCTGAGGGCGTTGTCCAGATCCTGCTGCGGCGTGATGCCCCCGGGGGATACGGTAAGCGGAGCCGAGGCGTAGCTCAGTAACTGCTTCGAGCCGGAGTCGTGCTCAGCCGGATAAGAAACCATCGGTCCGTTGCTGGTGATGTAGGCGTTCCATTCGACCGGCTGGCCGGCGGCCGGGGCGTAGGTCCAACCGGTGTAAACCCTGGCGAATTCCGTGATGTTGAATTGCGAATAAGTGGGAATCGGAAGGCCGTTGCCGCCCAGTTGCGGAGATCCGTCCGGATTCAGCATCTGGGTCCCGATGGTGAATAACTGCATCAGCTCGCGCGCGAAGTTCTCGTTTGCGACGGCGCCGGTGGAAGGATCCGCCTTAGCGTTGTTGACCATGTCAAGATACTGACCCATGGCGGGACTTAGCGTGACGTCGGACATAATCTGGCTGAAGTTAGAGAAAGCGTCGGCTAGCAGCATGTTCTGGAATAGAATCATGTTCTGGTTCCAGATCAGCTTCTGGATCGAAGTTACGAAGATCTGACTGAGCGCGAAGGCGACGCGCTGGCGCAATTGATCCGGATTCGTAACGGCATTGGCCAGGAAGAGAGCCGGCAGCCCGCTCTGATCGGATGTAATGCTGCTGTAGCTCGAGACCTGCGGGAGGTTGAATTGCTGGGTGAGCCAGCCCTCAAAGCCGATAGTTTGCAGGTTGGCAGCGTCGTTTGGAGTAGGGCCGAAGGCGGCTTGTTCGAGGAAGCGCCGCGCGGCGGCGGGCGATACCTGCGGGTTCTTCACGCCGATCTCGACCACAAAGGCCTTAGACACCACCGAGCCATTGGTCACCGTGATACTGCCCGATCCGGATGCGCCGGAGAATCCCGTCGCCGTCAGAGTGCCGCCCGAGAAGGTGGTCTTGAGCGGAGTGCCGTTCAGCAGCGCGACCGACGACGCAATGAAGCCTGTACCCGTGACGGTGGAGCTAAAGATCCCCAGCGGCAACTGCCCGTTCGAGCCGACACCCGTGATAACGGGCGTCGGCGGGATTAGCGTGACGGTTGCCGTGGCGTTTCCGTTCACACCGGTCGCGGTGACAGTATCCGTGCCCGTCGTCGACAACGACGCAGGCGCCGTGTACAGGCCAGCGGTTGTAACTGTCCCGTGCGCCGCGGCCCAGGCCGTTGCGCCTGCGGAAGCGAACTGTTGGGTGGCGCCGAGGTTCACGGAAACAGTCGCCGGAGTGATGACCTGCGGACTCTCGAGTGTGACGGTTGCCGACGCCGATCCGCCGGGTCCGGCTGCCGTGACGGTCGCCATGCCGGAAGGAGTCATGCTGCCGGGAGCTGTGTAGAGGCCGGCGGTGCTGATGGTTCCAGCCGATGTGGTCCAAGCAGTTGCACCCGAGGAAGTGAACATCTCGGTTGCGCCCAGTTTCACGGAAACAGCCGTAGGAGAGATAGCCTGCGGACTCACGAGTGTTACCGTAGCCACTGCCGATCCGCCGGGCCCCTTCGCCGTCACGGTCACGGAGCTGGACGTAGGCATGGTGGCGGGGGCCTTATACAGGCCGGCGGTGCTAATGGTTCCCGCCGATGCGGTCCAAGCTGTTGCGCCCGAAGAAGTGAACTGCTCGGCGCCTCCCAGCTTCACCGTGGCCGACGTCGGCGAAATGGCCTGCGGTGCGACAAATGTCGCGGTGAACCCCGCGCCCCACAGGCTTGTGGGATTCATCACCTGAAACGTCACGCTCCCTGCCGTGCCCTGATAGCCGGATGCGGTAAGTGTAGTCGAGTTGACAAAAGTGGTCGTGAGGTCCACGCCGGGGGTTCTGGCCATCGCGCCGGTGACGAAGCCGGTACCGGTAATGGTGACCTTATAATTGCCCACCGCAATAGGGCTGGGGGAAATCGCCGAGATTGCCGGGCCGGCTGGTTCCACGGCGACGTATACGATCGCCGACGTCTTCTTGTCCGAACCTAGCGCGCTGATCGTGATTCCGCTGGTGGGAATCTTGGCGGGCGCCGTATAGAGGCCGCCAGTGGTAACCGTTCCGTAGGTCGAATTGCCGCCTGTGACGCCGCTGACTGACCACGTCACCGCCGTGTTGGCGAGCCCAGTGACCGTAGCCGTGTACTGAACTGTCGCGTTGACGCCGACCGTGGTGTAACTGGGGCTGATGGTGATCGACTGTGCCTGTAATACGGCCGGCGCGAGCATTGCCGCCGCGCATAACATGAGCGCAAGGCTTCCCTGTCTGCTGTGCATCGACTGCTTCCTCCGAAATCAGCAAATGACGTCTTGACGACAACCGGGACGTGCGGCTATGCGGGCGAATGAATCGGCACGGACAACTGCATCATGATCTTAAGCGAAAAAACCGAAGTATTGTGTTACACACTTCACTTACGCTGCCGGAAAATGAGTGGGTAAATAGAAGATTCCGGTGCGCAGGCAGCCGGAACACGTCTCCGCACTGCCCGCCGCTGTCGGCTGAAAGCTGATAGCTGACCGCCGAGAGCCTTTGGGTCTGACGGAGCCGGTTGCGCCTTAACTCACCGTCTCTTCGACTTTATCGCCCCCCCGGGAGCGAGAAACAAGTTCGATTCGAGGCCGTGCTGTCGGGTGTACAGGTCCCAATAGCGGCCTCTGGCAGCATAAAGCTGGGCATGGTCGCCGCGCTCGACGATTCTCCCGCCCTCGACGACCAGGATCTGATCGGCGCGCCGGATGGTGGAAAGCCTGTGCGCGATCACGAACGTGGTCCTGCCCTGCATGAGGTAACCGAGGCCCGCCTGAATCAGCGCCTCGGATTCGGAATCGAGGCTCGACGTAGCCTCGTCGAGAATGAGAATGCGGGGGTCGGCGAGAATCGCCCGGGCGATGGAGACGCGCTGCTTCTGGCCGCCGCTGAGTTTGACGCCGCGCTCGCCCACCACGGTCTCGTAGCCTTCAGGGAAGTTCGCGGCGAATTCATCGACGCGGGCAATTCGACAGGCCTCGAGAATCTGCTCGTCGGTGGCCTGTGGCCGCGAGAAGCCGACATTCTCCCGGATCGTCCCATCAAACAGAAACGACTCCTGAAGCACCACGCCCAATTGCAGCCGGTAGCTCGAGAGCCGCACGGTGGAAAGATCGTAGCCATCCACCAATACGCGGCCTTGGTTCGGCGTGTGGAAGGCCGTGATCAACCCGATCATTGTGGACTTGCCGGAGCCTGAGGAACCCACCAGCGCGGTCACCGTGCCGGGCTGCGCATCAAAGGAGACGTCATGCAGTACCGGCTTATTTTCCTGATACGCGAACGAGACGTGATCAAACTGCACGTGCCCGCGTATCTGGGGCAGCGCGGTGACGCGCAGCGGGTCCTCATCTTCCGTGCGTTCGGAAAGAATCTGGCGCGTGCGCTCGAGGCCGGCCAGCGCTTCGGAGATCTGCGTGCCGATGTTAACGATCTGGACCACGGGCGCGATCATGAACGCCATCAGCGCGGTGTACATCACAAAGTCGCCGATATCCATGCGGTGAGCGGCGATCTGGCGTGCCCCCAGGTACATGACCAGTGAGCCCACCAATCCCATGAGTACGGTAGAGGCTAAGGTCATCAGGGAAAGAGAGCTGAGCGACTTGAAGACATTGTCGAGCAGCCGGCGTGCGCCCTTGGCGAACACAGCAGCCTCGCGTTCCTCGGCGTGATAGCCCTTGATCACGCGCACGCCACCCAGGGTTTCGGTGAGCCGGCCGGTGACTTCGGCATTGATTTTGCCGCGCTCGCGAAAAATCGGGCGAACGGTTTTGAAAGCGCGCTGCAGGATTGCGCCGAATGCAAGGAGAACGATCAGCACCAGGGACGTCATGACGGCGCTGGTGCGGAAAAGCAGGACGGTGGCAATCACAGCGGTAAGCAACCCGCCGGCAAGCTCCACCAGTCCGGTCCCTATCAGATTGCGCACGCCTTCCACGTCGCTCATGATGCGTGAGACCAGCGTTCCGGTTTTGTTGGCGTCGTAGAAGCTGACCGGCAGCCGCCCGATGTGTTCCTGGATGCGGATACGCATTTCGTAGATCAGACGCTGGCCGGATTTGGAGAGCAGTTGCGTGAGGGAATAGGAGGTGACGGCCTGGATGACCGTGGCGGCGAGCACGCCGAGAACAATTGGCACGAGCAAATTGAACTGGCCTTTTCGCATCACGTTGTCGATGAGGAACTTCGAGCTGACGGGCAGCGCGAGGCCGCAGATACGATTGATCACCATCAGGCCGCCGCCGGCCAGAAGCTGCATGCGCCGCGGCTTCATCAGCGCCAGGACTTCGGGGAGGAGCGCCTTCAGGTGGACAGGCGCGGCGGGTTTATCGGCGAGTGGCTTGGGAGGAGGCATGCGGTTGGGTGTTCCTTTGATGATCGCGCAGACGGAATGGATGTGGTTATTCTTAAGTCTGAGGCGGGGCGCCTGCGAAAAGGAAATATGAAGAAGGAAGTGGCAGCCAGCCGGAAGGCCTTGAGGCCTGAGTATGATCTATCGCGGCTGAAGGGCGGCGTTCGCGGCAAGTACTATCGCCGCGCGTCGGCAGGGATGAATCTGGTTCTGATCGAGCCGGATCTGGCAAAGGTATTTCCGGACGGTGAGGCGGTCAACCGCGCGCTTCGAGTGCTAGCGGAAGCAGCTCAGTCAGTGAATCGCCGGAAGCTCAGACGCCCACGCTCACACTCAACAACGGTCGTTTCCACGGACAATTGACCTCGGGACTCCGAGGTCCGGCTCCTGGTAATTCAAGCTTGGTCCGCATTTAATATTGACAGCCGATATCGTTTATCGATATCATTGACCCGTGGCCAAGCCAACCGATATCCTGCCGGGCACTCTCGACCTCCTGATTCTCAGAACCCTTGAACTCAGCCCGCTGCACGGCGTCGGCATCGCCGACCGCATCGAACAGGTCACTC
>Ga0302326_10026565_pt1 | contig 11695 bp, 6 predicted proteins | sample Palsa_T0_3_FD_202264 | JGI IMG/M metagenome (GOLD analysis project Ga0302326, IMG submission 202264) | Peat permafrost microbial communities from Stordalen Mire near Abisko, Sweden - Palsa_T0_3 | ecosystem: Environmental > Terrestrial > Soil > Palsa > Peat permafrost | place: Sweden: Abisko... | reverse complement strand
TCGCTGCGGGTGTACGACGACGGCCTCGCGATCCCAAAGGTCGACGGTTCGATTGCAGGCATACCCGTGCGCATCTCGGGCGCGATCTACGATCTGCAGTCACCGAAGCTGCGCCTGGGCATCGCGGGCAAGGGCGACGCGCGTCAACTGATCACGCTCGCCGATGCCGCCAAGAAGTTGCCGCTCTCGGGACCGCTCGCATTCAACCTGTTCGTGGAAGGGGATGCGGCCTTACCGACGACCTTCGCGCGATTCCGTTCGGCAAATATGCACTACGCGAGCCTTCCGCTCGATCACGTCGACGGGTTCGTGGCGCTGCGCGGCAGCGAGACCACGATCCTGCGCGCCGGCCTGCGCTACGACGGCATCGCCATCGCGACGCGCGGGCGGATCGTCTCGACGAAACACACGGATATCGACATGCTCGCGAGCGTGCGCGCCCCCGCGCAAAGGCTTCCGTATGCGAACCAGCTGCTCGGCCCGATGATGGTCGACGCGGCCGCGGTTGCGACGGGTGTCGATGCAAATGTCGAGACGAGCGGCACGATCGCGGGATCCGCCGGGCCGCGCACGCTCGCCGGAACGTTCGACGTGCACGGGAACGGCGTCGGCACGATCGGCCCCATCGAGTTCTCGGCGCCGGGCGGTGAATCGCTGTACGCGCGCATCGCCCTCGATCGTCCGCGCGGCGGCGGCGGTGCGGCGTTCGTCGCTGCGCAGGCGTTCCACATCGCGACCGGCGGAGCGCAGCCCGCGCTGCCGGGCATCGCCGTCGCCCGGGTTCCCTCCGTCGATCTCACGCTCGACGCGGAAGCGGCGGGCGTCCTCGAGCGCGGACACTACGCGGCGGGCGGCAACGCGCACCTTTTTCGTTCGCGCGCCCTCGGTTTCCCGATTGGGGACCTGAGCGCGACGGCGACCCTCGGCGACGGTATGCGGGTCGCTCTCAAGGGCCGCTATCGCGGAGCGCTCGCACCGCTCGCCGCCGCGGCCGGCGGCAGGGTCGCGGCTCGCGGTAGCGTCGATATCCCGATCGCCGTCATCGCCGACGGCCCCAAGCGCGCGATCGTGCAAATCTCCGGCGCTCGGTTCTTCGGCGCGAGCGTCGCCGGCGTCTCGATCGACGCGCTCGATGCGACCATTGGCCTTCGCGGAAAGTCGATCGATGTGTATGCCGCGCAAGCGCGTCTCGACGGCAACGACATCGTCGCTCGGGGCAGTTTCGGGGATGGCGGAACCCTCGATGTCTCAACCGGCAGCATCGATCTCGCGGCGCTGCGCGCGGCCGGCGTGCCGGTACGCGGCGGCTCGCTCTCGGCGGTCGCGTCGATCGGCGGCAGCATGGCCGCGCCGGACGTGCGCGCAGGAGTGGCCGCCAGCAATATCACATTGCCGAATCCCGCGTATGCGGGACTCGCGGTCACGGCGAATTCGGGTCTCGCGTACGACGGGAAGACGTTGACGATCGACAACGCGCTCGTGCGCGCGGGGCCCGCGGTCGCGTCGCTCGAGGGCAGCGTCAACGGCTTGCACGGCGATCCGGCAAAAGCCCACTACGCGTTCGACGCGCACGTGCGCGAAGCGGATATCGGCACCCTCGCCACACTCTTGAAGGTCCCCGTCGCATATCCCGAAGGCTCGCTCGACGCCGACGTGAGCGTGGCGGGTAGCGGAACGCGGCCGGCCGTGGCCGGCAAAGTGTCCGTACCTGAGGGTTCCGTCAATGGGTTGCGCTTCCGTAACGCCGCCGTAACGCTAAGCGGGAACGCTCGCGCACTCGACGCGCGCGGCGGCCGTGTGACCGTGGGAAACACGCTGATTGGTTTTTCCGCCGCGGCCACGAGCTCGGAGCAAACCTTCGCGTTGCACGCGCCGCGCGTCGAGCTTGCGGATCTCAACGACTACTTCGATGAGGGCGACACGCTCGGCGGAGCCGGAAGCATCGACGCCCTGGTGCGCAACGAACCGAGTGCGATCGTCACCTCGGGCCGCGTGCGGCTGACGCACACGAAATTCCGCCGCTTCGATCTCGGCGACACGCGCGCCGATTGGTCGACGAGCGGCCGCCGGATCGATACCGATTTCGCGCTCGGCTCGACCGCGGGGCAGGTGCGCGTTGCCGGGAGCGTTACGATGCCCGCGTCCCAACCGCTGCGCGACACCTTCCATAGGAGCACGATCGCGTTCACGACGAGTGCGCAAGGCGTCGACCTCGCGCAATGGCTTCCGGCCGCGGGCATCGTCGCGCCGGTTTCCGGCACGGTGGATGCCGGCGCGAACGTTCGCGGGGTCTATCCGAACCTGGGGCTCACCGCGCACGCATCCGTCGAGAACGGAACCGTGCGCGGCATCCCGATTCGCGTCGCTTCCATCGACCTGAGCGCGGGCAGCGGGCGTGTGACGATCGCGAAAGCGGCGCTCGCCATCGACAATGCCTCGGCAACCGCGAGCGGATCCGCCGGCTTGCGTCCGGGCGCGCCCCTCTCGCTGAACGTACTCGCCCAGACGGCCGACGTCGGCGCGCTCGCGAAAACGCTCGGCGCAAAGACGATCGACGCATCGGGAGCGCTTACGACGACGCTGCACCTAACCGGTACACCGCAGCAACCGCTGCTTGCCGGTACGTTCGACGCAACCTCGCTGCGGTCGCAGCGCTTCACGATTCCGCACGCGCATCTCGAAGCGTCAGTTTCCAAAACGCGTGCCACCCTGGTCTCCGCGGAAGTCGATCTGCAAGCGGGACGCCTCCTTGCGAGCGGCGCCGTGCCGATCGTCGTGCAGCCCGTCGCGGGTGTGCCCGAAAACGCGCCGCTGACGCTCAACGTTACGGCCGATCACATCGACCTCGCGCAATTCGCCGCGCTGCTGCCGAAGGGCACGGAAGCAACGGGCCAGATCAACGGCACGGTCGCCGTGATCGGGACCCGTGCCACCCCCGGGCTGCGCGGCGATATCGCACTTACGAACGGTACGTTCGTGGGACCGCAACTTCGGTCGCGCCTCACGAACGGCGTCGCCGAGTTGGCCTTCGCGGATCGTACGGTTCGCCTGCAAAATACCCATGTCGCCGTCGGCGGCGGCACGATCTCGGCCTCGGGTGAGGTAACGATTCCCGATTTGAGCAATCCGGCAGAATCCGCGTCGGCGAATCTCACCATCGTGTCGCAGTATGCGGTGCTCGACGCTCCGAAATACATCAAAGGCCGCGTAAACGGTTCGGTCTCGGTCGTGCGCGCCGCGGGTGCGCCGGCTCAGGTGACCGGCAACCTCGCGTTTACCTCGACACGGATTCCGACGAACGTCTTGATCCCGAGCACCGGGCCGTCGCCGAGCGCGACGCAAGCGGCGTTTCCGGTCGCGTTCGATCTCGGCATCGATGCCGGCAACGACGTGCGCGTGCAAGGCGGACCCGTCGATATCGGTGCGAAGGGCCACCTGCAAGTAGGCGGCACGCTCCTCGCGCCGACGGTCGACGGCGAACTGGATTCAACCGGTGGCACGCTCAGCTTCTACCGCACGTTCATGCTGCAGTATCCGAGCACGGTGCGGTTCCATCCGGACAACGGCATCATCCCGAACGTCGATGCGCTCGCGACCACGTCGGTCGACAATCCGCCAACCGACGTCACCCTGCACGTCACGGGCCCGGCAACGCAACTCAACGTCGACCTCGCATCGGATCCGAGCTATTCGCGCGAGCAAATCCTCGGATTGCTCGTTGGGGCGCAGGCACTCGGTGCCGTGAGCGGCGTCGCCACCACGAACGGCGGCGGACCGCAGCAGAACCCGTTTCAAGCCGCGGCCGAGGGGCAACTCGGCGGTCTCTTGACGCAAAACATTCTCGAGCCGTTCTCATCGCAACTCGGAGGCGCCGTCGGCCTCAATAACCTCGCGATCAACTACACGCCCGGCAGCGGCGCGAGCCTCGGCGCGGAGAAGAAAATCTTAAAAGACGTCGACGCAGTCTTCGCGGAAAGCTTCACCTACCCGCAACGGCAAAGCATCGGCTTCCGCGCGAGCCCGAACAACGCGACCGCGATTCAGTTAACCTTCTTCAGCCAGCCGGAGAGCAACCAATTCAACATCTTCCAGGGCGCGCAGGCGTTTCAGTCCACCAATTTGTCGGTCACCGCCGCGCAGCCCGCGACAGGGTCCACCGGGTTCTCGCTTTCGTTCCAGCGGAAGTTTCGGTAGCGCTGTAGTCGCTGAAATCTTCGACGCGGCCGGCCGACCGTCCGGGCGACGACCCGAGGAGTTCCCTTAGCCGCGCCCAACAGCGCGAGGTGCAGACCGATTGGCTCTTGGTGCGGCGGCTTGCGGCCGAACTCGATCGGGCCGTGCGTGGAACTCGCGTGCGCGACGCGGGCCGGCTCGCCGACGGACGATTCGGACTACGCCTTCCGAAGTGGGTCATCGTCATCGATGCATTTGGCCCGACGCCTGCCATTACGCTCGAGGCGGAACGAGAACTCGATCGTACCGCGGGCTGGGTGCGCGCGACGGCCGCCGCGCTCGACGGCCTGCGTATCGATCGGGTGCGCGCGCGCCGCGGCGACCGGCTCGTCGCCTTCGATTGCAGCTCGCGTTCCAGGTTCGGCGTCAGCAGCGGCTACCGGTTAGTCGCGGAACTGGTGCCGCGGTTCGGGAATATTCTGCTCCTCAAAGACGAAACGATCGTCAGCGCTGCCAAAGAGTTCACGCGCGCGGAAAACACGAAGCGCGCGGTTGCGGTCGGAGAGCCGTACGAGCCGCCGCCGCTACCCGAACCCTTCGCGGGTGCGGGCGATCTCGCGGACGCGCTCGTCGCGATATCGCCGGCGCAGGATTCGCAAACGATGGCCGAGGCATTGCACGCACTGCGCGCGCGCGTGCCACTCGTTCCGAGGCTCGCGGCGGAATCGTTCGTCGCCGAGGCAGCTCTAGCCGTACGCGCCGGTGCGAGCCCCGCGCAACTCGCCGCCCGTTGCATCGCGCGCTCGGAGGCGCTGACCGCCGCCGCCGATGGCGATGCCGCGGCGCTCGGCGACGTGTTTTGTTACTGGGACGGCGACCGGCTGGTCGCCGCGTACGTCGTCGCACTCGCGCAGTACGCGCATCTGCGCGAAGCGCGCGAAAGCTCGCTGCTGGACGTGTTCGCTCGGGAAATCGGCGGCGCGTCGGCGCATCGCGCCGAGACGGCTTTCAGCGCGCGTCGCAGCGCGCTTGCGGCCCGCGTCGCGAAGCGTCGCGCTGCACTCGGGGCAGAACGCGCCGCGCTCGTCCGCGAACGCGACGACGCCGAATCCCGCGACGAACTCCGCCTTGCCGGCGAGTCGCTGTACGCGCATATCGGCGACGTTCCGCCGGGAGCCACCATCTTCGTGCCGCCGAGCGACCCCGAGCGAACGATCGTGCTCGATCCCGAGCTCGACGCGAAAGCCAACGCCGCGGCGATCTTCAAACGCTATCGAAAAGCCGTCGCCAAACTCGATCACGTCGCGCGCAGACTCGAGGATCTCGAAGCCATCGAAAATCATGCCGTCGAGCTCGCCTGGGAACTCGAACGTGCCGACGCCGATACGCTCGACGACGTCGCGGAAGGCATCGAACGCCTCGAACGCCGCCCACGCGTGACGACACGGGGGCGTGAGTCGCGCCGCAAGCCCCTTTCCGTGAGGATCGCCGACGACGCGCGCATCTACGTCGGCCGCTCGCCGCGCGGCAACGCCGATCTGACGTTTCGCCTCGCGCGACCGGACGATCTTTGGTTTCACGCGCGCGCCACACCGGGCGCACACGTTGTGCTGCACATCGACACGGAGCGCCCGGCCACAAGCGCCGAACTCGAACGCGCGGCATCGCTTGCCGCCTTCCACTCCAAAGCGCGGGCGTCGGAGAAAGCCTCAGTCGACTATACCGAGCGCAAGTTCGTGCGGCGGCAGCAAAACGCTCCGCCTGGTCTCGTGTGGTATACGAACGCCCGCACGATCATCGTGATTCCCGAGCCCGAAGGAGGAGAGGCCATCGATTGAGCCCCGAAAGCAGCGGCGTGCGCCCCGTGCCGAACGCCGCGAAGCCACCGCTCGGAAGAACGTCCATCGCCCTGAGCGACGCGCGGCCGATCTGGCAGTCGCTGGCGATTTTTCTCGTGCCGCTGATGCTCAGCAACGTCCTCCAGTCGCTCGGACAGACCGCGAACAGCGTCTACCTCGGCCGGATGGTCGGTGTCAAGGCGCTCGCATCAGTCTCCGCGATCTTTCCGATCGTCTTCTTCTTGATCTCCTTCCTCATCGGCCTCGGTGCCGGCAGCAGCGTCCTGATCGGACAGGCCTACGGCGCGCGCGACGAGCACAAGGTCAAACAGATCGCGGGTACCGCTCTCGCGCTGACCCTCGTGCTCGGCGTGCTCGTCGGTGGTGTCGGGGCGACGTTCGCGCACACGATGCTGGCGGCACTCGGCACGCCGGCCGACATCATCGACGTCTCGACTTCGTACGCCCGCATCACGTTCGCCTCGATTCCGCTGCTCTTTCTCTACTTGATGTACACGACGTTTTTGCGCGGCACGGGCGACACGCGCACGCCGTTCTTCGTGCTCATCGCAAGCACGGCGCTAACGTTCGTGTTCACGCCGCTCTTCATCCGCGGATGGCTCGGGGCGCCGGCTTTAGAAACCAACGGAGCCGCGGTCGGCAACATCTGCGCGAACGCTTTATCGCTCGTCGGCCTCGTCGTCTACCTCGGCATCAAGAAGCATCCGCTCGCCCTCGACCGCGAGATGATTGCGAATCTGCGTCTGCGGCCGAGCCTCGTACGCACGATCGCGAAGATCGGTTTGCCGACGAGCCTCAATCTCGTGATGGTCTCGCTCTCGGAGATCGCCGTGCTCTCGTTCGTCAATCGCTTCGGGTCGACGGCGGTCGCGGCGTACGGTGCGGTCAACCAGGTGGTCAGCTACGTGCAGTTTCCAGCAGTCTCGATCGGCATCGCTGCCTCGATCTTCGGCGCGCAATCGATCGGCGCACGCCGTACCGAGCGTATTCCCACGATCGTGCGTTCTGCCGTGATCCTGAACTACGCGATCGAAGGTGTCCTCATCGCGGTCTGCTACACTTTCAGCACCGCCCTCATTTCGCTCTTCATCACCGCCCCCTCAACCGTAGCAATCGCGCATCACCTCCTGCTGATCACGCTTTGGAGCTACGCCATCTTTGGGAACGCACGGGTGCTTTCTGCAATCATGATCTCGAGCGGGACGGTGGTATGGCCGACCCTGCTTTCCGTGCTCTCGATCTGGGGTGTCGAGGTGCCGGTTGCCTATGCGCTGATGGGCCGCATCGGGCTCGACGGCGTGTGGTATGGGTATCCGGCCGCATTCATCGCCGGGCTCGCGTTTCAGACCGCCTATTATTTTCTGGTCTGGAAGCGTAAGCCGCTGCAGGCGCTCGTGTGAGCGCCGGGCTAGTATCAAGGTAGATGGGAACCTTGTGAGCGAGCGCAGCGCGAGCCTAACGGCCGTTTCGGTTGCGGCTATGCGGGCCTACCACCAACTCTACGACGGTGCGCCGAAAATTCTCGACGACCCGATCGCCGTGCGCATCGTAGATTCCACGAGCATCCTGCGCGTCGGAGCAACGCGCAATCCGTGGACCGATGCGCTGCGCGCGCACGTCTTGGTGCGCAGTCGCTATGCTGAAGATCGCCTCGAAGAGGCGGTGGCGACCGGCGTCGGGCAGTTCGTCAGCCTCGGTGCCGGCTACGATACCTTCGCCTATCGGCAGCCTGCGTGGGCAAGCGATCTGCATATCTATGAAGTCGATCATCCGGCAAGTCAAGAAGCGAAGCGCGCGCGCCTGGCATCGGCCGGCATCGAACTCCCCGCGAATCTCACCTTCGTGCCGATCGATTTCGAACGGACGTCGCTCGCCGACGGTATGCGTGACGGGGGCTTCGATACGTCGCGGGCAGCGTTCTTCAGTTGGCTCGGCGTGATGATGTATCTCGATCTTGCCGCCATCGACGCGGTCTTCGAATACGTCGCGAGCTTGCCGCCGCCGAGCGAGATCGCGTTCAGTTACGCCCGCGCGGAGCGCTTGCTCTTCGTCGAGTCGCCGATCGCGCTCGCCGCAGCCGCGGTTGGCGAGCCGTGGAAAACCCGTTTCGCGCCGAAAGACCTCGAAGCGCGCTTGCGCGGGTATGGCTTCGGCAACGTCGAGCATCTCGACGCGCGCACGGCAAACGAGCGCTACCATCCCATCCGCGCCGGCCTGCCGCCGATGGGACGCGTGTCGATCGCCGCAGCGCAGCTCGTGACGGCGGCCGGCCCTGGGCTGAGCTGAGCGTCTACAGCATCTCCGGGCGAACGCTGAAGATCAAGTCGTCGAGCTTCGCGAGCCGCGCAAGCGTCAGGGTCGCGACCGGCAGTTCGTAGCGGAAAAAGTAGCGGCATGCCGCGAGTTTTCCCGCCATGAAATCGTCCGAGGGCAACGCGTCGGCACGTTCCGCCGCGAGGAGCCAGCGCCACGCGACGACGATCGTACCGAAGGCATCGAGATACGCCGTCGATTCGGCGAGTGCGCGGTCCGGTCCGAGATCGATTTGCGCTTCGAGCAGTGTGCGCGTGACCTTCGCGAGTTGTGCGCACGCAGCGTTCAGGTCGTCCGCTTCCGTCTCGAGGGCAGCGACGCCGCGAGCGCGTACGACGTCGCGCGCGATCGTCGCGAGTGCGAGCGTGAAGCCCGCGCCGTCCTGCATGCGGACCTTGCGGCCGAGCAGGTCGAGACCCTGAATGCCCGTCGTTCCTTCGTGAATCGGATTGAGCCGCTGATCGCGGAAATGACGCTCGACCGGATACTCGGGCGAATATCCGTACCCGCCGAGGACCTGGATCGCAAGCGACGTCGATTCGATGCCGTGCTCCGAGGGCCACGTTTTTGCGATCGGCGTTAGCACGTCGAGCAGCAGCTCTGCGTCCTTGCGCGTCTTCTCATCGGCACCCGCGACTGCCACATCGACGAGGTTCGAACAGAACAGCACGAGGCCCATACCGCCTTCCGCGATCGCTTTCTGGCGCAACAACATCGCGCGGACGTCCGCGTGTTCCACGATCGCGACCGGCGGCGAGAGCGGATTCTTATCGCTCGGCAAGCGCCCTTGCGGTCGATCCTTGGCGTACCACAACGAGTACTCGTAGGCAGCCAGGTTCAAGGCGACCGCACCCGCGCCGACGGCAACGCGTGCCTCGTTCATCATATGGAACATCTGGCGCATCCCGTCGTGCGGAGCGCCCACCAGATAGCCGACGCAGTCTCCCGTCGCGCCGAAGGTCAAGACCGTATTGATCACGCCCCGCTGGCCGAGTTTATGATTGATGCCGGTGACCACGGCGTCGTTGCGCTGCGTCGAATTTCCGTTCTCGTCGACGAGAAACTTCGGGACGATGAAGAGCGAGATGCCCTTCACTCCGGGCGGCGCATCGGGCAGCTTCGCGAGCACGAGGTTCACGATGTTTTCGGTGAGATCGTGCTCGGCCGCCGAGATCCACATTTTGCTGCCGGTGAGCCGATAGGTTCCGTCACCGGCCGGGACGGCTTTGGTCGCGACGTCTGCGAGCGACGAACCCGCCTGCGGTTCCGAAAGCGCCATCGTGCCGAAGTACCGGCCCTCGATCATCGGCATCATCCAGCGCCGGCGCTGCTCGGCGTCGCCGAACGTTGCGAGCAAATGCGCGGCCCCGATCGTCAAGAAAGCGTACGCGTTGGCGTTGTTGTTGGTCGCCGAAAAGACGAGGCTGGCCGCCGTCCAGAGCGTCGAGGGCAGTTGCGAGCCGCCGTACTCCGCCGGGAATGAAGCCGCCAGAAAACCGGCCTCGACCAGCGCCTTCATCGCCGATTTGAGACGCGCCGGCGTCGCGACGCTGCCGCCGATCAGCTTGAAATCGAACGCGTCGAGTTCCGCCGCGAGGGGTGCGTAGTGGTCTTCGGCGATGTCGTACGCGGTATCGACGATCGCATCGAGGGTCGCGCGATCGTGCTCGGCGAAATACGGAGTTTCCAGGAGTTTCTCGAGCGCGAGCACCTCATACAGATAGAAATCAAGGTCCCGCCGGCGCGGCGCGAGGGCGGTGGGAGACGTGGCAATCATGCGGGGGCCTTCGGCGTGTCCTCGGGTCATTCTTGGGTATACGACAGCAAACGACCAGTTCTAGAGGAGAATCCATGTACCAATCGCCGCGCCTTCGGCCGCTCGCTGCAGCGCTTTGTGCCGGAATATTTCTCGCTGCGGGCAGCGTTGCGATGGCCGGGGATCCGGTTCGTGTTGCAGGCATCGTGCTCGACGCAGCAACCGGGAACCCGCTTTCGGACGTCGTCGTGCGAGTCAGCGACAGATCCGGCTCGAACCGGCACGTTCTTACCGACAAACACGGGCGCTACGCGGTAATCGGGCTCGAAGCGGGCCGCATTGGTCTCGTTCTCGAACGCGCCGGATTCGCCGCTGAGACGACGACGTACGCGATTCCGCCCGGCGAATCTGCCAGCTGCGATTTTCGCTTCTATCCTGCCGCCAAGGTAATCACGCGCGCCATCGTCCGCACGAAGGCTCCGGAGTGCCGAATCGACCCCGACACGGTCGATAAAACCACCATCCAATAGTCGAAGCTCGCCGTCGCACAGCGGCATGAGGCCACCAGGGCTCCCCGGGCTCGGGCGACAATCCAGCGCCGCGTGAACAACATTCTCGTGACCGGCGCGTCGACCGGCATCGGCTACGCAACGACCCTCCGTCTCGCCAAGCACGCGACCGTGTACGCGGGCGTGCGCAGCGAGGCCGACTACGTGAACCTCGGTGCGCTCGGCGGGAACATCGTTCCCGTCTATCTCGAGGTCACCGACGGCTCTTCGATCGCGCGCGCGAAAGCCACGATCGACGAGCGTACGGGCGGCAAGCTCGATGCGATCGTGAACAATGCGGGCATCGTGGTGGCGGCGCCGCTCGAAGTGGTCGAGCCTGCGGAATTTCAGCGGCAGTTTGCCGTCAACGTGATGGGGCCGCTGCTCGTCACGCAGGCGTTCTTGCCGAGGATTCGCGCGAGCAAGGGACGCATCGTCACGATCGGTTCGATCGGCGGAAAGATGGCGCTGCCGTACATCGGGCCGTACGCCGCATCGAAGTTTGCGATCGAAGCGCTCATGGATGCGCTGCGTCTCGAGATGGTGCAATTCGGGGTGCGCGTCATCCTGATCGAACCGGGCGCGATCAAAACGCCGCTCTGGCAGCGCACGCAAACCGCGAGCGCCGGCTCGATCGAGCGCATTCCGCCGGATATGCTTCCGCTGTACGCCGAACCGATTCGCAAGATGCGGGTGCTTTCGAGCAAGATCGAGGCCGGGGCGATCGAGCCCGATCGCGTGGCGGAAGTGATCGAACGCGCCCTCGCCGCAAAGAACCCCCGCGCCCGCTATCTCGTCGGCACGGACGCGCGCGTGCAGCTTGCGATCGGCCGGCTGCCGGAGTTCGTGCGCGACCGTCTCATCGGATCGATGCTGGCCGGAATCAAATAACCGCCGAGGACGGCCCGGCCGAGGCGCGCCGCGCGCGGTAGAGCACCTGCGGCCCGAGTGCCACGGCAATCCACAAGAAGCCGGTCTCCTTGTATTTCACGATGGTGGGGCGAGGCACGGCGCGATACAATTGAGAGCGCCGCCGCTCGACTGTT
>Ga0302326_10026564_pt1 | contig 11695 bp, 11 predicted proteins | sample Palsa_T0_3_FD_202264 | JGI IMG/M metagenome (GOLD analysis project Ga0302326, IMG submission 202264) | Peat permafrost microbial communities from Stordalen Mire near Abisko, Sweden - Palsa_T0_3 | ecosystem: Environmental > Terrestrial > Soil > Palsa > Peat permafrost | place: Sweden: Abisko... | reverse complement strand
AGGCACACCAGGGAACCGAGCGCTTGCCGCACGGCGCGCTGAAAGGTTCGCTCTTGCGGGAAGACACTGCGCCAGTCTTCGGTGATGGCGAGAAATTCGGAGAGTAAACTCATCGCGCCTCCGGGCGAAGGGCGAAGGTGTTCTTTTCCGGGCGTAGGAAGCGGTCGCCGCGGGCCACCTTCTTACTGAGGGACGAAACCAGGCTTTCGCGGTCGACGGCGACGCCGAAGTGGGTTTGGATGCGTTCGAGGATTTGCGAGACATGCAGGGGAGAACGGGTCTTCTTAAGTATGTCGAAGGCCATGTCCACTTGAGACGGACCTTTTCGGCGGCGCGGCTCGGAGGCTGCCGGTTCCCCTTGGCGGAGGCGGCGGACGGCGCGGAGTTGTGCTTCTAGAGAGCTTTCAAATACCCAGAGAATCAGATCTTTCGTTTCATCGTTCATGGCGGGCTCCTGAGCATAGGCTCAGGAATAGGATGCCATGCTCATGTCGGTCTGTCAATACAAACTGTGATAGACCGACCTGTTTGCGTGCTCGGGCCAGATCGCCCCGGCCACGCCAGATAAAACAAATTCACCCGAAAATGTACAAACTCCTGCTGGCAGCCTCACGGCTGCCACTTCCACTTTGAATCCGGTTTCTAATGAGCGTCGCAGCATCTCCAGTCGAAACGAAAACGGCAGTTAGCATCGACAAAACCGACATGGACTTGTTCCGCAGGGCAAGCCATGACGCTAGCCCTATCCACGTATCCGACTTATACGCCCGCCGAACTGCGTTCGGACAACCCGTTGTCTATGGTGTTCTAGGCTTTTTGCTGGCGGCTTCGCGGTTGCCGCTTCAACGGGAATGCGTCTCAGATCTAATTCTGGAGTTTCCCTCACCGCTTTTTTTAGGCATCGACTATACAAGTTCCTGGGAGTGCCAGGCCGGCGGCAAGACTCGCCTGCGCGTTGACGACGGGAACCGTCCGGCACTGCGTTCGCGATTGTCCTTCGGCGCGAACGGCTTGGCTTCCGCGACAGCACCTTACGACAACTCCGCTACTGCATCGGCCCGCACCAAGGCGGCGGCTTGGAGCGACGAGGAACTTCGCGCACTGCCGGCCCTTTCGGGTTCGTACAGTTGCGAATCGGTTGCTTTTGCGGCGCTAGAAGAGCGATTGGGATTGCGGGGCCGTGGGTTTGCGCCTTGGATCACTACTTGCTTACTTTGGACCAGCCAGTTTGTAGGAATGGAGCTTCCGGGAACGCGGGCGCTTTTTTCCAAGCTGCATATTCGGTTCACGGGGAGCGACTCGGCCGCGCACCCAAAACTGAATTATCGTGTCGTTTCGACGGAATACGATGAACGCTTCGGCAAGCTTTCCCTGCAAGCTGAGATACGAACGGAAGGTGGCGCTGGCGCGACGGCCGAGATCGTCTGCTTTGTTCGCGAAGAAAGTACATGCCTTTGGGAAGATACGCTTGATCAAGGAACGTCTTTTGCCGGCAAGACGGTGTTCGTCGTCGGCGCAAGCCGGGGGTTTGGGTCGATGATCGTCCGGGCTTTCGGCTTACAGGGCGCTTCCGTACTGTTCAGCTACCTGAAAAGCCGGGAGCAAGCCGATCAATTGCTGGAGGGCGCAGGCGCCGCCGTAGAAGCGTTTTGCGGCGACGCGTCCGACCCCCAGTGGTGCCTGGAGGCTGCCGAACGCATCCGCGCACGCTACGGAAAGCTGGACTACCTGATTTTAAATGCTTGCCCGGCGTTGAATCCTCTTTCGATCACGGTCGCGGCGGCAACTCGGATAACGGACTACGTCTCAAAGAGCATCGCCACGACTTTGTATCCCTTTGCTGCTTTTGCTCCGCTGTTGAGCGAATCAGAGGGAGTGGCCGTTTTGATTTCCTCGACAGTTGTTCAGTCCCCGGTTGCGGAATGGCCTCAATACGGAATGGCCAAATGCGCCCTTGAGCACCTGGTCGCCACGGCGAGTGTGCAGTACCGGAAAATACGGTTTCACGTAGCCAGGCCTGGGCGTCTGCGTACTGATTTCTCGAACACGCCTATGGGCCGATCTGAGGCTACATCGCCCGCGGTCGAGGCTAAACGCCTGCTGGACGCTCTTCGGGACCGGGAAAGCCTAAAGGGGATTGCCGTCTCAACCGACAGGGACATCGACGCTTTGAGAACCAAACTCGCGGAGTTTTCGTCGGACATGGGTTTGCCAAATCCCGCCGTTCCGATCATGGCACCCTAGAGCCCTAAACCTGGGGAGTTAGCCGGGCCGCGCGCGCCAGCAAGCGTTTCTTTCCTGGGGATTGGACCAATTCAAGTCCGGCCCATAACTCGCCGAAGAGGAAGATAGCTCGAAGACGCTGTGGTAGCCCGGTTCAACGAGCGATCGGCAGCCTCAGCGACACGGCGCGGTACTGTCGGCATTGAATAATAAATGATAGCCACCATCGAAGGGCAGACGAATGACCTAGCGCGGCGGCTCGACAACTCTTTTCGCCCTGGCAGGAGCAACCCCCTTGTTTGATAAAACCGGGCGCTCCGAGGGGCCGCTTGCGATGGTGATGGACATCAGCGACCGCAAAAAAACGGCGACGGCGTTGGAAGAGTTATCACAGCGCACGGAGAGACAGGAACGCGCGCTTACGAGCATGCTCTCATCCATCACCGATTTCACCTATATTTGCGACCGGGACTGTCGTTTTTTGTTTGCCAATCAGCCGCTCCTCAACTTGTGGGGAATCACCTTGGAACAGGCGCTGGGCAAGAATTTCTTAGAGTTGGGATACCCAGCCGATCTGGCTCGGAAACTGAACCGCCAAGCACGGGAGGTGTTCGATACGGCTAAGCCCGTTACAGGCGACACCCCATATACCAGCCCAACGGGACTTCACGGTTACTATGAGTATATTTTTTCGCCGGTGTTCGGGTCCGATGGCGCCGTAGAGTTTGTGGCCGGGTGTACCCGGGACGTGACGGGACGCAGAAAGACGGAGGAAGAACTTCGCTTGCTGGCGCAACGTCTGTCGCTCGCGACAGCAGTAGCGAAAGTCGGTGTGTGGGATTGGGACCTGGTCGGTAATTCCCTGACGTGGGACGCCACGATGTTCGAAATCTATGGATTTCCGCCCGTCAGAGATATGCCGTATGGACAGTGGGCGGCAGCGGTACATCCGGAGGATCTGGCGGCCTACGAAGCGGTGTTGCAGAAAGCCGTTGCCGAAAAGGGTCAGGCTTCGGCGGAGTTCCGCATCATCCTCGCGGATGGCTCCGTTAGGAATATTGCAGCGGTTGAGAGTGTGGTTCTTGACGAACTCGGAAACGCCAGCCGGGTCGTGGGTGTCAACGTGGACGTCACTGAACGGAGGGAATCGGAAACCGCGCTGCGTACCGCCAAGGAAGCCGCCGAAGCCGGCAACCGTGCAAAGAGCGAGTTCCTGGCGACTATAAGTCACGAGATTCGGACGCCGATGAATGGCGTCATTGGAATGACTGAGCTCGCACTCGACACTACGCTCACGGCCGAACAGCGGGAATATCTTGAGATTGCGAAATCCTCGGCCGACGATTTGATGACCATCATCAACGACATACTGGACTTCTCCAGGATAGAGGGGCGCACACTTAATCTCGATCCTATTGACTTCAACCCGCACGATGCCATTCGAGATATCGCGAATGCGATGGCGGTGAGGGCTCAGCGGAAGGGGCTCGAATTGATCGTGTATATCGGAGCGGACGTCCCGCTCAAATTGCGAGGGGACGCCGGCAGGCTGCGCCAGATTCTCGTCAATCTGCTTGGGAACGCCATCAAGTTCACCGAACAGGGCGTGGTCGTTCTGCGCGTCAAGAGAGCGGCGTCCACCGCCCAAAACGACATCCAACTGGACTTCTCCGTTAAGGATACGGGCATCGGTATCAGACCGGAACGTCAGAAGAAGGTGTTCGAGGCCTTCACCCAAGGTGACGGCTCGCTCATGCGGACGCACGGCGGTACCGGACTGGGCCTCACCATCGCGTCACAACTGGTTCAGCTGATGGGCGGGGTCCTCTCGTTTGAGAGTGAAGCCGGCCGGGGAAGTACTTTCTCTTTTGGCGCGCGTTTTGTCCCGGCGGCGGACCCAGATTGCCTAGCGGCCGTTCCGAACGGGACGGATCTGGTGGGCCTGCCCATCCTGGTGGTGGACGACAACGCTACGGACCGGCGTCTTCTGGAGCACATCGTAAGCAGTTTGGGAGCCCTTCCGGCGTTGGCGGCCAACATTCCCGAGGCGCTCGCCGCGCTCCGTCTGGCTCAACAATCGGGCAGGGCCTTCCCGCTTGTACTAACCGGTTGCGAAATGCCCCATGCGGATGCCTTCGTTTTGGCGGCGGCCATCAATAAAGATTCCGCGATAGCCGGCACCACCATTCTGATGCTGACATCCGCCGGACAGCGTGGTGACGCCATCCGCTGCCGTGAGTTGGGTATCGCCGGCTATCTGCCGAAACCCATCAAACGCTCGGAGCTGCGCGATGCCATTCGGTTGGCCTTAGATGGCAAAGCGGCGACACGCAACGCGCCGGCACTCATCACGCGCCACCTCATACGGGAAAAGCGCCAAACCGGGCGCGTTCTCGTCGTCGAAGACAACGCCGCCGATCGATCGGTTGTCAGGCGTCTGCTCCAAAAGCGCGGCCACACGGTAATCCTGGCGAACAACGGCTGGGAGGCGCTTGCGATTCTGGATGACGGAGGCGCCGACGGATTCGACTGTGTGCTCATCGACAGCCAGATGCCGGACATGGGCGCCTTCGAATTCACGTTACTGATTCGCGAGAGAGAACGAAACACGGGGTCCCATCTGGAGATCATAGCGATGGCCGCAAATGCCATGCAGGGCGATGAAGACCGCTGCCTGCGGGCGGGCATAGACGCGTATTTGTCGAAACCACTTGAGCCCGGCCGATCCGTTGACGTCCTTGAGGGTTCTATTGCGAAGTGTAAGAAGTCCCGCGCCTTGAAAGGCTTTCAGTCGTTCAACTGAAAGGTCAGCGGAAATGGGACTGTCGTTACCGCTCCTTGGCAGTCGCGGCTCGGCTAGGGGCGTGCGTGGTAACAGGAGATTTTCTACCGGCTCGGAACGGAGCTCTATCTGAGCCACGACCGCGAAGGAGTGGTTGCTCGCGATTAGCGAGCGGGGTGGGGATGTTCGCTGCATAGTCAGGCTGCTTATGCTTTCATTCAAGAAATATCTCAGCCAGGAAAAGGAGGACATGACCTCGTGGCTTATCAGAATTGTCATCCTTCTGCTCGACGCGACGGCCTTGCATGCAATCGACCACGACCCCGATGAACTCCGGGAATTCCGCCGGCAAATCGCCGAAACGATTGAGAAATTCGAACAAACAACGGTGAGCCGCGATACTTTGATTATCGCGGGCGAGGCAGTGAGGTCGCTCCAAATCTATAACCAATCGGTCGAGAGGTTCATCCGCAACTTGAGCGCCGAAAAACAAGCGATCATCGGTTCCATGACGGAGACCCTTATCAAGCTTGTTCACACCAGCGAAATTTCCGGACAGACCTTAAGAGGCATCGAAAAGGAGTTAGCCAAGGCGAGCAAGTTGCAGGATTTGCGGCTGATGAAGGGTAAGATGCTCGATTGCCTGGAGACGATCAGCCAAGAGGCGGCTCGCCAGGAGGAGTGGGCGAGGGACTTGAAGACTCCAGGAGACAACTCGGCAACTACGCTCGGTCCTTATGATCAAGTAACCGGGCTGCCCACCTGGCAGCATGCCGAAGCTCGCATCACGGAAATGATCGACGCACGTAGGGCGGGCTATGTCCTGGTTCTGTTTGTCAAGAATCTCGACAGTGTAAATCGTCGCGTCGGGTTTGCGGTCGGAGACCAGATCTTAACGTTGATCGGCCAAAGCGTGGGAAGATGTCTGTCTGGCGCGGACCAACTATTTCGCTGGCGCGGCCCATGCTTCATCGCAGTTATGGAGCGCTCGACGAAACACGCCCTTGTTCTGGCAGAAGCCGCTAAAATCGGCTCAATCAGCTTGGAAAAGGAAGTCGAGGCCCAAGGGCGGTCGCTATTTTTCAAGGCAGCGATGGCTTGGACGCTGATCCGATTCAACGATACTTCACAAGCCCGCGAAATCTCCAAACAGATTGATGCTTTCGCCGCCGAACCCGACGAGCCTAAGAACAGCACTCGCTGAGGCCCGGACCACCGAGCCGCGCGCGCCAACAAGCGTTCCTTCTGTGTGTCCGCTCTTTTCCGTCGCCCTCCAGACGTCTGTAACGTGCCGTTGGGCGGGGAAAACTCTAGACCCGAAATACGCTGTACCTTCGGAGTAGGGCCGTATTCGCAGCGCGCCGTCGGAAAGCCGCCAGCCACACAAATGTCCCGTCACTCGTCGGCGAACGGCCGCGCGCGGCAGCAACTCAGGCGGCGCAACACCAGCAGACCAATGAAGAGGCTTCCAGCCGACTACCGTTCAGGGCGGTCGAGGCAGAGAAGGCCGTTTGAGATCGGCGTGCCGGTGAGCGGGAGCGCCAGCGGTCTGCTCTCCTTCGGCGGCGCGCTTTTGGGTGCGAATATCCGTTCCGCGGGCCGCGGCGCGCATGCTTCAAATGAGAGTATTTTGTTGGATCGAGTGGCGGATCGAGTGGCTTTGCTGGCGGGGTTGGTGGCGGAGATTTGAAAGAGAATGGCCACGGATGAATACGGATGAACGCGGATAAGAGAAGAACGGATTTTGGGACACACTGCGGGTACGTGAGTGCCGGACGAGAGAGGTGAGAGCAATGATTTTACGCGGCTTGGGGCTCCTTTTGCGTCGCGCGATAGGCGGCGATGACTTTGGCTGGCAAGGCGGAAGGATGCGACCCCACCAGTAACGCCAAAAGAAGTCCTGGGACTTTTGCCTGATTTTCAATCTCGCATGAGAGAGCTGAGCGAGGCTTGGGGAGGATACCAACCCTGGGCCGAGGTGCCGCTATTCACGTCGCCAGACGGCTAACCTGAGTCGCGCCATCGACCGAGTCTGAGTCGCGCGAAAACGTCACTTGTGTGGGATAGCGTTGACGGCGTTCATGGAAGATTTGGCTTTGCCTTCTTCGGACCGCCGTACTGTGCTGTGCGTTGTCGCGGTTGGCGTAGCGACGGGCCTCGCAGGTTTCCGGTGTCCGGTCTACCGGTATGAGCTTGCTGCGGAAGTATTTGATTTCGTCGACGAGGTCTTGGAAGTTGAAGGTGTCGGGTGCTGGTGGTTGCTCGGAGCCGCCGACGGAAACGGTAGCAAGGAAATTTTTTTGCTGGCTTCGACAGCCAACTTTTGGGCTGGCGCTGAGCAGCGGGGCGTTGTACACGGGTTGGCATATTTCGAGATTTACTTTCCAAAAATACAAATGGCCCGCAGACGAGGGAAAACTCGTGCAAGCCGTTTTGAAAGACAAAAGCGCTGGGCGAAACGAACGGTCAGGGGGATTTTTTGGATCGCCGAAATACGATAAGTCTTGCTAGCGGCAGCGCATCGAGGGTTGTCGCGCTTTGTGAACTACAGGAACGGCGTCCGCAAGGGGCGCGGCAGTTGATGGTATCCACGGTTTGCGCGTTATTTGTCAATCTGCGATAACTTGCGGATGGCGCGTGACGAATGAGCAATCCAGGAGTTCCCGGCTGATGAACGAGCTCGCCGCCGGCGCTTCGGGTTGCAGGGGCCCACGTCTCAGGGACATGGCCTGTGACTTCCCTTCTATTTTCGCCCAACCTTCGTATACAGCGATGCGTAGGGCGGCCATTCTTGGCAGCGCGGCGGCTTTCCAGCCGCCGCCAACGGATACCTCAACCCACAGTCACAGCCTGTTTAATCCGGCACCGCCGGAGGCTGGGCTTATCACTTACTTCGTGCCCGGGTGGCTGATGCGCTTGCGGGTATCATCGAAAGCGATGGCCGAGTTCAAATCCCACGACGACTACTGGAAGTTCTCGCGAAGCGTCATTGGCAGAGCTCGGTATGTTTTTGAGCCGCACACCGAGGAGTTCCTTAGTACCGTGATCGGGACGGTCAGGGAGCGCGTGGCGACCATTGCGCCCGATTCTGTGTTACTTCGCGCCCAGCTTGGCTTCGAGTGGCGACCCTCGAAGGTTGATCCAGCCGACCCGAACAGCGAGACCGTCGAGTTAGAGGAAGCCTTCCGCGAGCGACGAATGAAGCCTCTGCGGGAATCGGCGCGCGAGGGACGGATGAATGCCAAAGGAATCCCGTGCCTCTATCTTTCCGATGACCGAGACACGGCCATGGCGGAAACGCGCCCCTGGATGGGCTCCCTGGTGTCGCTAGGCCATTTCATCGTGCTGAGGCAGTTGCGGCTCGTCAACTGCTGCGAGCCGCGTCACAGGTTCCATCATGTACCGACGCCACATTTCGAACCCGTCCAACGCGAGAAGATCGCCTGGGGTGAGCTCTCATATGCGTTCTCCGAGCCAGCTACGCCTACGGATATGACGGCTGAATATGCGCCAACGCAAGTCCTCTCCGACCTTTTCCGTCATCACGGCTATGACGGCATCCGCTACAGGAGCTTGCTCGGGCCTGGTTACAATTACGCCCTTTTCGACCTCGACGCAGCCGACCTTCACAGCTGCCAGTTGCATATCGTAAAGAACATTCGTTTTAACTTCGAAGCGCACGGCACCGCGTACATGACGATGAAGTACTATCGCCCGCCTTCCTCTGCATCGACCATTGATGCCGAATCGTCTGCGGGTCCGAACTGACTCTATGTGCCCCATGTGCCCCAATGCATTCGCCGGAACCAGCGGTTTCTTTCGTAATTCGGACTGCGTGATTGTGCCGTCGACCGTTCGCGAAAAATTCTTGGCGGCCAGATCACTCAGAGATTGGTTTACGGTGCTAAGCCACGCCTACGTATCGCGCCCTTCCCATTCGGCTTCCATCTGCCCGACTATGTACCCATAATCGTCGTCTTCCATGACTACTCCGAGTTCGGAATTCGCCGCGCGAATTTCCTGAATCCTGCGCATTCTGTCTTCGTCTGGCACCCGATCCGTTGGCGGCACCGCCGAGTCCACGTCATTCGCCGCAGTCAATTCCAGCCCGTATCTCTTGTTGTCCAACGCAATGTCCCGCTTGGTGGGCCTCACAACTGGCATCTCGACTTCCTCACTTCCATTGTTAACCTTAGCCAGTTATGCGTTTCTTGACAAGTATTCCTGGCTCTGTTGAGGGGGCATTCCTAATACGCCGCCCCATTTCTGCGCCGGTCTCCCGTTGCCAGTAGAGCACGGCCGCGACGTTGCGGCAGACCGAGAAGTTTAGCATGCCCAACCCACATTAATTGCAAAGAAAGGAGCGGCTCTGAAATTTCTTACGGTAAATACCAGGACCAATGGCGGAACGCCAAGTTTCCCGTCGCTCGTGTTAGTTCTGCTCGTTGCATGGCCGCATGGGGCGATTGCGGCGGATAAGAACAAGTCGACAATTCAGATTCGCGCACTCAGCTACGAGAGTCAGGTGAGCGTCCACAAATCCAGTTATTTCGCGCCCGGTCGGAGTTCCACCAACTGCAATGGAATGGGGACTACCATCGGCAATACGACCACGGCCACGGCTAACTGTCAAACCACTTCAACTCCGCCACAAACTCATGTGATCAACTCTCGCAGGGTTGACGTGACGAACTTTGTTGAAGCGGATGGGCAGCGGTATACGATTACATGCACGGCCGGATGGGTTGGCAGTAATTGTGCGCCGTTGATCGCAGGTGACGTGTTCCCGGCGTGGATTGAAGGAAATACGATGTGGATCTATGCCCACAAAGGCGGTAATCAGGGCAGGCTCGTCAAAGAATAGAATATGGGACATTCGCCCCGCGACCGCTCCGTAAGGGCGGCGCCTGGAATCTTTGCGGTTAATCGAAACCATTTAGGGGCGAGCGGTCGTCCTTCCCCGGCCCTCGTGGCCTCTATTTGGAGAACGCCCCTTGCCTAACTAGCTGTGGCTTTCGGCCGCTCGAAATCTCATCGCATGGAGCAAAAGATTTTTTCGGACGGTCGGCATTACGAAACGGCAGGGCCGGTCGCGGGCCCAGTTCCCGAGTCTCTGGGCTCGTTTGTCGGTTATGCGCGGAGTGAACGGCGTGGGCTAAGGCCGGCCGATGGCTCTTCGCTCAGAAAGACGCTGGTCGGAGTTCAAACGCAGCAGTCGCGCGGTAACCCGTGCTTCAGCCGTCAGGGGAGCGATGAAAAATCCTCGCATAGTGAAGTGCTCTTGCCAGAGATCCTTCTGGGGATTGAATAAGGGAACGAAGTGGTCGCCGTCCATGGACGCCGATATCGCTTCCCTTCCAGGCGTAGCATCTAAGCATGCATAGGCCAAATTTCCGAATTCCGACGAACCGCCATTGTCATCCACAATCAATATGGGAAGGTCACGTAGCATCTCGACATTATTAACCGGTTTGACTGATGATTTTTCTAACCTTTGGATTTGTGAACCGATGAGCATTTAAGTAGACAGTACTGGCATCCTGAAGACAATAGGGAAAATCCGAGGGTCACACCTTACATCGATGATCAGCTGTTCGCGAGTAAATAGGGAAGCGGCACAAGCATGAAAATGCGATTGCATACGGAAAATATTAAAGACCTTGAATCAAACGCCAAAGCCAAAGTAGAAGGACAATCCACCGAGCTGCCGCGCATCTCCTGGCCATCCAGGTCACCAGAAGATGAATTGGTCATGCGAAGTTCGGGGGGTCTGTTAGCCCTGAACGCCTCCATCCTTCGAGCGGAGCGCCCTTCGCGGTCTGATGCTAAAGATAGGACGGAGGCGACGGTATCAGACTTCTTTCCCGCATTGCCGATGCCAATCGGCAAACGCGCCTTTGACATCGTCTTCGCAATCTGTGCCCTACTCCTCTCGCTGCCGGTTCTGCTAGCCTGTGCGGTAGCTGTAAAGCTCGATTCGGATGGCCCCATCCTATTCCGCCAGCGCCGGTTAGGTCAGGGTGGAACAACCTTCTTCATCTTGAAGTTTAGAACAATGGTTTCCGATGCCGAAACGGTGTTGGTGTCCTATCTTGCCTCTCACCCGGAGGCGCGGAAAGAATGGGATGCCGACCACAAGCTGCGCCAAGATCCGCGCGTGACCCGGCTCGGAAGGATGATGCGCCGTCTGAGCTTGGACGAATTACCGCAGTTTTGGAATGTCCTGTGCGGCAAGATGAGTATGGTGGGTCCGCGTCCGATCGTGCCGGCCGAGGTCTCCAAATACTGCAAGTCCTTTCGCGATTACTGCTCCGTTCACCCAGGAATCACGGGGCTGTGGCAGGTCTCAGGGAGGAACGACATCGATTACTCCAGACGCGTGGCTCTCGACAGTGAGTATGCCAAGACATTCAGCCTGACATTGGACGGAATGATCATTATTCGAACTCTTCGGGTTGTTCTGTCGGCCGCAGGCTCGTACTAAGGTTCTTCACAAATTCTTTCCATTCGTTCGCATGGTGGCTGGCCCCACCGAGGTCTGGCAGGCCAGTCATTTGCCTTTAGCTAGCTAGTGCTTAATCGCATTAATACAATTCTGTATTAAAATGTTTGGCAGATGCCCAGACATGCGCCTGTGTTGGAATGCTCGGCCGAAGACAAGGCAACCTTGATTGCGATCAGCATGAGCCG
>Ga0302326_10026563_pt1 | contig 11695 bp, 11 predicted proteins | sample Palsa_T0_3_FD_202264 | JGI IMG/M metagenome (GOLD analysis project Ga0302326, IMG submission 202264) | Peat permafrost microbial communities from Stordalen Mire near Abisko, Sweden - Palsa_T0_3 | ecosystem: Environmental > Terrestrial > Soil > Palsa > Peat permafrost | place: Sweden: Abisko... | reverse complement strand
GGCGTGCTCGAGTACGGAGAGTCAGAGCCCGGGGCCTGGCAGGTGCGCCTCGTCGTGCCGACCGGCCGGTGAGCTCCTCCGTGGCGATGGCTGACGGGTCCTCCGGCACGCCCGAGCCTGAGCGGCGCCTGCGCGTGCTCGTCGTCGACGACCACGACGTCGTCCACTGGGGCTTTCGCCTGATGCTCGGTCAGCTGCCCTGGGTCGAGCGATGCCTGAGCGCGCGCACGGGCGCTGAAGCCGTTGCGGTGTGCCGGCGCTACGAGCCGCACGTGGCCCTAGTCGACCTGTTTCTGGGCAGCGAGTCCGGCCCTGAGATCTGCGAGCGCCTGCGCGCTGAGGCTCCGGCCCCGCGCGTCCTTCTGATGTCCGGAGCAGGGCGCATCTCGGCACGCGCGGCGCGCGGCGCGGGAGCTGCCGGGTTCATCTCCAAGGACTGGCCCGCGCCGGAGATCGCGAAGATGGTCCGCATGGTCGGTGACGGGCAGGAGGTGTTCCGCGAGAGCACCAACTCGGCCGTCCCGTCGCTGACCGACCGAGAGTCAGAGATCCTCGGCCTGATCGCCGGCGGAGCGACCAATCGCGAGATCGCCGGGACCCTCTACCTGTCTCCGCACACCGTCAAGGAGCACACCAGCACGCTCTACCGCAAGCTGGGCGCGCGCAACCGCGCGGACGCCGTCCAGCGCGCGCAGCGGCTTGGCCTTCACGGCTGAGCACCGCCTCTCAGCGGCTGTTCTGCCTACCCAAATGCCCGTGATGACCCCCCAAATGGGGGGTACGGGGGAACCTCCGCCCGGAAAGGGGGTAATGAAGCAGAACTGTGCATGTAGTGTCATCAGGCGTGATAGCGGGGCTGTTCCCGGGCCAGGGAAGCCAGACAGGCGATCTTCGCGAGCGCGTGGAAAGCACGGCGCCCGGACTCTGCGAACGCTGCATCGATCTCGTCGGCGAGGATCCCTTCGCCCGCGTCGGCGACAGCACGAGGTTCGCGCAGCCGGCGATCTTCTGCGCGAGCATCGCCGGCTGGATGGAGCTCAGCGGGCGCGTGCGCCCCGCCGCGCTCGCGGGCCACTCGCTCGGAGAGCTCGGCGCGCTCGTCGCCGCCGGTGCGCTCGACCCGCTGTCGGGTCTCGAGCTGGCGGTCAGGCGCGGAGAGCTGATGGCCGTCGCCGAGACGGGCGAGCCGGAGGGGATGCTGGCGGTGCTGAAGGCGACTGAGGAGCAGGTCGAGGGCCTTGCCCAGCAGTACGAGGTGGTCGTGGCCAATGACAACGCTCCCGGACAGGTGGTGCTGGCCGGTCCGCTGCAGCGGCTGCGGGCGGCATCCACGGCGGCCCGCGAGCAGGGCGTGCGCGCGATCCTGCTCGATGTCGCGGGAGCCTTTCACTCACCGTCGATGGCGCCCGCGGTCGAGCCGTTTCGCGAGGCGCTCGACGGCGTCGAGTTTCGCCCGCCCGCCGTACCGGTCATCTCGGGCTCCACCACGCAGCCGTTCACAGATGTGCGCGCCGAGCTGGCGGAGGCGATCATCCGCCCGGTCCGCTGGCGCGAGACGATGCTCGCGCTCGCCGCCCTGGGCGCGGATACGTTCGTGGACTTCGGTCCCGGCAGCGTGCTCGCAGGTCTCACTCGACGCAACCTGCCCGACGCCCGCGTCCTCGACCCTGAGGCGCTGAGCTCCGCCGAGGATCTGGAGTCGAGCAGTGTCGCCTGAGCAGCCCACGCTCCAGGCCGAGCCGCAGCCCGGCAGGCGCTTCTCCCGGGCCACGCGCACGGCCGGGATAACCGGCCTCGGGACCGCGCTCCCCGAGCGCGTGGTCTCCAGCCAGGAGATCGGCGCGCTCGTGGGCGTCGACGCGGAGTGGATCGAACGGCGCACCGGGATCCGCGAGCGCCGCTACGCCGCCCCCGGCGAACGCGTCTCAGATCTCGCGGCCGCGGCCGGGCGGATTGCGCTCAAGGACGCAGGCCTTGACGCCTCGGAGCTCGACATGGTGCTGGTCGCCACGGTCGCCTCCGATGACATCACGCCCGCGGTGGCGCCGGTCGTGGCCATGGAGCTGGGTGCCGTCAACGCCGCGGCGATAGACGTCGGCGCGGCCTGCTCGGGTTCGGTCGCGGGCCTCGCCCATGCGACCTCATGGATCGAGGCCGGTCGCGCCCGCCACGCGCTCGTGATCGGGGCCGAGGTCCTCTCGCGCTTCATCGACTTCGACGATCGCCGCACGGCGCCGCTGTTCGGAGATGGCGCCGGCGCGATGGTCGTCTCGCTCGACGCCCGCGCGGAGATCGGGCCGTTCGTGTTCGGCAGCGATGGGGCACGCGCGACGGCGATCCAGATCGGCCGCGAGCGTGGCGTGCTCGAGATGGAAGGCCACGAGACCTTTCTGCAGGCGGTCCACCGGCTGAGCACCTCGACGGCTGAATTGCTGGATCTCGCGGGGCTCGCGCTCTCGGACATCGATCTGTTCGTCTATCACCAGGCCAACTCGCGCATCCTCACCTCCGTGGCGGCGCGCCTGGAGGTGCCCGAGGAGCGCGTGTTCGACTGCATCGCCGAGATCGGCAACACCAGCGCCGCGAGCGTGCCGCTGGCGCTGAGCGCGGCGGTCGCACAGGGCGCCCTGCGCCCGGGTGCGCGCATCGTGGTCGGTGCGATCGGCGCCGGTCTCAGCTGGGGCGTCACGGTGATGACATGGGAGGGATCGTGACCGCCGCAACAGAGCACCCGGGCTGCGCCCTCGTGACGGGCGCCTCGCGCGGCATCGGAGCCGCGATCGCCTGCGCGCTGGCCGTCGACGGCTGGCCGATCGGAGTGAACTTCAAGAACGACGCGGGCGCCGCCGCCGCCACCGTCGAGCGCATTCAGGGCGCCGGCGGCCGCGCCTTCGCGGTGCGCGCCGACGTGACCGATGCCGAGCAGGTTGAGCAGCTGTTCGGCAGCGTCGAAGGGGAGTTCGGGAAGGTGCTCGTGCTGGTGAACAACGCGGGCGTGCGCTCGGACGATCTCGCCGTGTCGCTGGGAGATTCTGAATGGGATGAGGTGATCGACACGAATCTGACCGCCGCCTTCCGTGTAACCCGCCGCGGGCTGCGCACGATGATCCGCGAGCGTTTCGGCCGCGTCGTCAATGTCGCGTCCATCGTCGGGCCGCGGGCTAACGTGGGGCAGTCCAACTACGCGGCCGCGAAGGCCGGGTTGATCGCGATGACCAAGACCGTCGCAATCGAGGTGGCGCGGCGAGGCGTCACGGTCAACGCGGTCGCACCCGGCCTGATCGAAACCGACCTGACGCAGGATCTCGACGGCAAGATGCTCGCCGCGGTCCCGGCGCGCCGGCCCGGAACCCCCGCGGAGGTCGCCGCGTGCGTGTGTTTTCTCGCCTCCGAAGATGCCGGCTACGTGACCGGCAGCACCCTGTTCGTGGACGGCGGTCTCAGTGTCTAGCCACCCCCTGCAGTCTCAGCACAAGCAGATGGAAAACCCTCGACGGCGTTAGGAGCCTCATGAGCACAGCAGTGACCGAAGATCAGATAGAGAAGGTAGTGGTCGACTCCCTCGAGAGCTTTGGGGCCGACCCCGATGACATCAGCCGCGATGCCACGCTCGAGCAGCTGGACATCGACTCGCTCGACCTCGCCGAGCTCTCGCAGATCGTGCAGGAGCGCTTCGACGTCGAGCTGAAGGGCTCGGACGTGGCCGATGTGAAGACCGTCGACGACGCGATCAAGCTGATCGCCGCGAGCGTTTAGGACGGTGGACTCGGTCGTCGTCACCGGAGTGGGCGCAGTCACGCCGCTGGGTGTCGGCGCGCGCACCCTGTCCGAGCGCTGGTCGGCCGGCGTCTGCGGCATCCGCGACGGCGAGGGTGCTTGCGTCGACTTCGATCCGGGAGATTTCCTCTCGGTCAAGGAGGCCCGCCGTGCGGACCGCTTCACGCAGCTGGCGATCGCCGCGTGCGGCGAGGCGCTCGAGGACGCGAGCTGGGGAGATGAGCTGCCGTATGACCCCCGGCGCGTGGGCTGCGTGCTCGGCACGGGCATCGGCGGGATTGCGACGCTCGTGAATGCGCAGGACACGCTGCGCGAACGGGGACCCGAGCTCGTCTCCCCGTTGGCGGTGCCGCTGATGATGAGCAACGCCGGCGCTGCGGCGATCTCGATGCGCCACGGGCTGAGGGGGCCGAGCTATTCGGTGAGCACGGCGTGCGCCTCGGGTGCTCATGCGCTCGGCTCGGGGCTGCGCATGCTCCAGACCGGTGAAGCTGACGCGGTCATCGCCGGCGGCTCGGAGGCGGGACTCGCACCATTGGCTCGCGCGGCGTTCGTCGCGCTGGATGCACTGTCGAGCTCCGGCATCTCGCGCCCGTTCGACGCGCGCCGCGACGGCTTCGTGATGGGCGAGGGCGCTGCCGTGCTCGTGCTCGAGCGACGCGGTCCGGCCGAGGAGCGCGGCGCTCGCGTGCTGGGGACGATCAGGGGCTACGGGTCCACCTCTGACGCTTATCACGTGACCGCGCCGCGCGAGGACGGACAGGGCCAGGCCGACGCGATGACGGCGGCTCTCAGCGATGCGGGCCTCGCGGCGGATGACGTCGACTACGTGAACGCCCACGGCACCGCCACGCCGCTGAACGACAGGGCCGAGACACAGGCCATCAAGCTCGCGCTCGGCGAGCGCGCGCACCAGATCCCCGTCTCGTCCCTCAAGTCCGCGATCGGGCACCTGCTCGGCGCCGCCGGCGCCGTCGAGGCCGTGGCCACACTGCTCGCCCTGCGCGATCGCATCGCACCGCCGACGCTCGGGTTCTCAGAGCGCGAGGAGGATCTCGACCTCGACTACGTCGGAGGCGGGGCGCGCCCGCTGCAGGTCGCCGAGGGCCGCAAGGCGCTCGCGCTGTCGAACTCGTTCGGGTTCGGCGGCCACAACGCCGTGCTGTGTCTGGAGGCCGCATGACCCTCGCGCTGGTCGAGCGCCCCGACGAGCGACTGACGCCGCTCGAGCGGCTCGAGGTGCTGACCGATCCCGGCTCGCTGCAGCTGCTGCGCACGCAGGTGCGCTCACGCCGGATGGGCGACCGTGCCCAGCCGGGCGACGGCGTGCTGGCGGCCCACGCGAGGGTCGATGGTCGGCAGGTGTACTGCTACGCGCAGGATGCCTCGTTCGCCGGCGGCTCACTCGGCGAGGCCCACGCGGACACGGTCGTGGAGGTCCTGCGTCTCGCCGGCCGCGCCCGCGTTCCCGTGATCGGCTTCATCGACTCGGCCGGCGCGCGCATGCAGGAGGGCCTCGCCGCGCTGTCCGGCTACGGGCGCATCTTCTCCGAGCACGTTCGCCTGTCAGGCGTCATTCCGCAGATATCGATCGTCTGCGGGCCCGCCGCCGGAGGATCCTCCTACGGCCCCGCGCTCAACGACTTCGTGATCATGAGCGCCCGCGGAGCGATGTTCCTGACCGGGCCGGCCGTCGTCTCGGAGGTGACGGGCGAGCAGGTCGACTCGGCTTCGCTGGGGGGCCCGCGTGTGCATGAGCGAAGCGGCGTCTGCCACTTCACCGCCCCCACCGACGTGGATGCGGCGCTGCTGGCCCGCGACCTGCTCGACTACCTGCCCCAGCACGCGGGCCAGGCACCCCAGATGTGGCCGGCGGTGGCGGCGCCAGAGACACCGCCGGACTCGGCCGTGCCCTCGCAGGCGCGCAAGGTCTACGACGTCCGCCACGTGGCCTCCACGCTCGTGGACGGCGGCCGGCTGATGGAGGTCTCGCCGCGTCGCGCGCGCAATGTCGTCTGCGCGTTCGCCCGCCTGGAGGGTCGCTCGATCGGAATCATCGCCAACCAGCCCAAGTATCTGGGCGGCGTGCTCGACGCGGAGTCCTCGCAGAAGGCGGCGCGGTTCGTGCGCACCTGCAACTCGTTCGGCCTGCCGCTGCTGGTGCTCGTGGACACCCCCGGCTTCCTGCCGGGGTCTCGCCAGGAGAAAGACGGCGTGATCCGCCATGGCGCAAAGCTCGTGCACGCGTTCGTCGAGGCGAGCGTGCCGAGCGTCACGGTGATCCTCCGCAAAGCCTTCGGCGGCGCCTTCATCGCGATGAACTCGAAGGCGCTGGGCGCCGACTACGTGTTCGCCTGGCCGGATGTGCAGGTCGGAGTGATGGGCGCAGAGCAGGCCGTCGGGATCCTCGATCGCCGCGAGATCGCTGCGGCTGAGGATCCCGCAGCGGCCAGGCGCCGGCTCGCGAGCGTCTATGCGGGCGAGCATCTGCACGTGGAGGGAGCAAGCGCAGATGGGTTTGTCGATGAGGTGATCGCTCCGGGGGAGACGCGCGGGCGCGTCGCCTCCTGCTTCGAGGCTCTTGCCAGCGCCTACCGGCCCGACACGCGGGCCAGCAACATTCCGCTGTAGGTGCGCCGCTGATGCTCGACGGTCGCCGCATTCTCGTGACGGGCGTGCTCAACCGCAACTCGATCGCCTTCGCCACGGCGCGCCGTGCGCAGGAGCTCGGGGCCGAGGTGATCCTGACCGGCTTCGGACGCACCAAACGCATGACCGAACGATCGGCCGGCCAGCTGCCGCAGAGCGCTGAGGTGCTCGAGCTGGACGTGAACAGCCCCGAGGACCTCGAGCGGGTCCGCGCGGAGCTCGATTCCCGCTGGGGAGCGCTGGACGGCCTGTTGCACGCCGTCGCCTACGCTCCGCCGGACGCGCTCGGCGGCGGGTTCCTGCAGACGCCCGTGGAGAGCGCCGTGATCGCATATGAAACGAGCGCCTTCTCGCTGAAGGCGCTCTCGGCGGCGCTGTTGCCGTTGCTCAGCCAGGCGCCCGGTGGCGCCGGCGTCGTGGGTCTCGACTTCGACGCCGGCGTGGCGTGGCCGTCGTATGACTGGATGGGTGTCGCAAAGGCCGCCCTCGAGGCCGTCGCCCGCTATCTGGCGCGCGAGCTCGGGCCGCACGATGTGCGCGTGAACCTGGTCTCGGCCGGACCGGTGGAGACACTCGCCGCGGGCGGCATCCCCGGCTTCTCAGATCTCGCCGACGTGTGGTCTGCGACGGCGCCCCTGCGCTGGGACGCCGGCGACCCCGCGCCGGTGGCCGACGCCGCCTGCTTTCTGATGTCACCGCTCGCCCGCAAGATCACCGCCGAGATCCTGCATGTGGATGGCGGCTATCACGCGATGGGCTGCCCCTCCCCGGCCGCGGTGCTCGATACATGAGCGGCGCGATTCTGCTGACGGGAGCGACGGGCTTTCTGGGGATGGACGCGCTCGCGCGGCTGATCGAGCGCGGCGAGTCGCAGGTCGTGGTGCTCGTGCGCGCGCGCGATGACGAGGGCGCCCGCGAGCGCTTGCAGGAGCTGCTGGCGCGACTCTACGACGAGCCGCCCAGCGGGGCCGCGCGGGTGCGCGCGGTGCGCGGGGACCTGCTCGAGGAGGGCCTCGGCCTGTCCTTCGAGGATCGCGCGTGGCTGCTCGGCTCGGTCGATCGGATCATCCACTGCGCGGCGTCGATCTCGTTTGAGCTGCCGCTCGGAGAGGCTCGCGAGATCAACGTGCAGGGTGTCGAGCGCGTGATCGAGCTGTCGCGTGAGATCGCGGCAGACGGAGCGCTGCATCGCCTCGTCCACGTATCGACGGCGTATGTCAGCGGACGTCACTCGGGCGAATTCGCAGAGGACGATCTCGACGTTGGCCAGGAGTTCCGCAACAGCTACGAGCGTTCCAAGAACGAGGCCGAGCAGCTGCTCGGCGGAGCATCTGATCTGCCGCTCGCGATCGCGCGGCCGAGCATCGTGGTCGGTGACCGTAGGAGCGGCTGGACCCCTGTCTTCAACGTGCTGTACTGGCCGATGCGCGCGTTCGAACGGGGCCTGCTCACCGAGGTGCCCGCGCGCGAAGACTCGATCGTCGATTTCGTGCCGGTCGACTACGTGACCGACGGGATCCTCGCGCTGCTCGACGATGAGGGCGCGCGCGGCACCTACAACCTGGTCGCCGGCGCGCAGGCGCTGAGCGCGGGTGAGCTCGTCGAGCTGCACTCATCGGTGACCGGGCGGAAGCCCGTGCGCTTCGTCGCCCAGGAGACGACCGGCGGCCTGCCGACGGGTGCCGAGACGTTCGTGCCCTACTTCGATGTGCGCTGCCGCTTCGATGACTCCCGGGCGCGAGAGCTGCTCGAGCGGGCCGGTGTGGAAAGGCCCGATCCGAGCGATTACCTCGGACGCCTGATCTCCTACGCGCACAGGACCAACTGGGGCAAGCGCCCGATCTCGCGCCAGGCCGCGAGGGGCGTGGTCGGCACCGTGTGACGCGCCGGCCCGGGCCGTTCAGAACGTCGTCGCGGGAGCCGGCTCCACCAAACGGCCAACCGGTTAGCGCCGAGCCTCGTCTGAGCAATACTGGAGGCGATGTCGCGCGAGAACGTCGAGCAGCTGCGAGCCTTCATGAAGACGTGGACGCTTGAGGCATGGCGGCGGGAGGCGGCGCGGCTGGCGGAGGTGAACATGTATCTGCTCGATCCGCACGTCACCTATGAAGACATGACCCTGCCCGATCACGCCGGTGAGATCTATCGCGGCCATGAGGGCGTCGTGCGCGCGACGGAACGCTGGATCGAGTCCTACCGGTGGCTTGAGATCGACCTCAAGGAGGTCGTCGACTCGGGCGACCGTGTCGTCTCAATCCACCGAGTTCGAGCCAAGGCCCACACCGGCATCGAGGGCGAGGGCAGCATCGCCTTCCTGTGGACGTTCCGAGACGGCAAGGTCAGTCACTTCCGCATGTATCAGGACCCCGAGCAGGCCCTTCAGGCCGCCGGCCTGCGGGAGTAGCCCTCGCGCGCCTCGCCGGGCAGGCGTCTAGAAAACGGGCGTCTCGGTGTAGTCGCCGAACACCTGCTGCAGCGACTGCACGATCTCGCCCTCGGAGGCGTGCGCGCGGGCGCAGGCGAGCAGCGGGTCCATCAGGTTGCGGTCCTCGTGGGCGGCGTCCTCGCGCAGCGCCGCGAGCGCCCGCTCGACCGCGGCGCCGTCGCGCCTGGCGCGCGCCGCCTGCAGCCGGCCGATCTGCTTGGGTTCCAGCGCGGCGTCGATGCGCAGCGTGGGGATCGGCTGCTCGTCGGCGAGCACGTAGCGGTTGACGCCCACGACGACGCGTTCCTCGGCGTCGATCTCGCGCTGCAGCGTGAAGGCCGCGTCGGCGATCTCGCGCTGGGGGTAGTTGAGCTTGACGGCGTCGACCATCCCGCCGAGCTCATCGATCTTCGCGAAGTACTCATACGCTCGCGCCTCCATCTCGTCGGTGAGCGCCTCCACGAAGTAGGAGCCGCCGAGCGGGTCGACGGTGCTGGTGACGCCCGTCTCGTGCGCGATCATCTGCTGCGTGCGCAGCGCGATCGTGACGGCCTCCTCGGTGGGCAGCGCGAGCGCCTCGTCGTAGGAGTTGGTGTGCAGCGACTGGGTGCCGCCGAGCACTCCCGCGAGCGCCTCGATGGTCGTGCGCACGATGTTGTTGAGCGGCTGCTGCGCCGTCAGGCTGACCCCGGCGGTCTGCGCGTGAAAGCGCATCTGCCAGGAGCGCGGGTCCTTCGCCCCGAACGTCTCTCTGAGCTCGCGGGCCCAGATGCGCCGCGCCGCGCGGTACTTGGCGATCTCCTCGAAGAAGTCGATCTGCGCGTTGAAGAAGAACGACAGGCGCGGCGCGAACTCATCGACGTCGAGGCCGCGTTCCACCGCCTGCTCGACGTAGGTGAGGCCGTCCTTGAGCGTGAACGCGAGCTCCTGCTGTGCGGTCGAGCCCGCCTCGCGGATGTGGTAGCCGGAGATCGAGATCGGATGCCAGCGGGGCATCCGGTGGGTGCACCACTCGATCATGTCGCCGCACAGGCGCATCGCCGGGTCGATCGGGAAGCACCACTCCTTCTGGGCGATGTACTCCTTGAGGATGTCCGCCTGGATCGTGCCCGACAGATGCTCGGGACCGGTCGGATGAGCGGGGTCCGACTCGGCCGCGGCGACATAGAACGCCAGGAGGATGGCGGCGGGCGCGTTGATCGTCATCGACACCGACACCTCGCCGAGGTCGATGCCGGAGAACAGCGTCTGCATGTCATCGAGCGTGTCGATCGCCACGCCCTCGCGGCCGACCTCGCCGAGGCTGCGCTCGTGGTCTGAGTCATGGCCCATCAGCGAGGGCATGTCGAACGCGGTCGACAGGCCCGTCTGGCCGTGTGCGAGCAGATACAGGAAGCGCTCGTTGGTCTCCTCGCTCGTGCCGAACCCGGCGAACTGGCGCATCGTCCAGAGCCGTCCTCGGTACATCGAGGAGTGGATGCCGCGTGTGAACGGGTAGGCGCCCGGATGCCCGATCGGGTCCTCGGGGCCGCCGATCCCCTCGGGTAGGTCCTCAGATGTGTACAGCTCGCGCACCGGCTCTCCGGAGAGCGTGCGAAAGGCGGGCTCGGTCGCCTCCTCGGGAGGCTTCGGTCTGACTGCCATGTGCGACTCAATCCTAGTTGGCCCGCGGACCGGCCCGAGCGCGAGGAGTAATCTCAGAACGGCCATGGGCGGTGAGCTGACGCGGGAGCTTGAGCGGTTGGTCGGCGCCGAGCACGTGCTGGGAGCGCCGGCGGGCTCGCCCTACAACCACGATGCCGCCCGCAGGCGGGGCGTGGACGGGCGCGCCGACGCCGTGGTCCTGCCGGGGAGTGCCGAGCAGGCGGCGATGGTAGTGCGCTGGTGCTACTCGCACGACGTGCCGATCGTGCCGCGCGGCGGCGGCACGGGAATGATGGGGGGCGCGGTCGCGGTGCACGGCGGCGTGGTGCTGTCGCTGGAGCGGCTTCGCGCGGTGCGCGAGCTCGAGCCCGGCCTGTGGCGGATCTACCCGGAGGCGGGGGTCAGCACGCGCGACGTGCAGCGCCTTGCGCGGGAGAACGGGCTGATGTTCGCTCCGGACCCCGGTGCCTCCGAGCAATCGCAGATCGGCGGCAACGTGGCGACCAACGCCGGTGGGCCGCACGCGCTGAAGTACGGCGTGACGGGAGCCTGGGTGAGGGGCCTGGAGGTGGTGGTGGCGCCCGGGGAGCTGATCGAGCTGGGGGGTTGGATCGGCAAGGACGTGGCCGGCTATGACCTGAAGCGCCTGCTGATCGGCTCGGAGGGAACGCTGGGGGTGATCACGGCCGTGCGCCTGCGCCTGCTGCCGGCGCCGGAGGCGACGATCGCCGCGGTGGTGTTCCTGCGCACGCGCGAGGCGGGGTGCGCGGCGATCGGCGAAGTGTTCGCCGCCGGCCTTCAGCCGTCGGTGCTCGACTTCCTCGACGGCGACACGCTCGAGATCGTCGCGGGCGGATACCCCGGGCTCGGCGAGCACTCGCAGAACGGCCGCAGCGGCGTGCCCGCGGGCGCCGGATTCGCGCTGATCGTCGAGGTCGACGGCACGCGCGCGCAGGCCGAGGATCAGCGCGCTGGGCTCGTTGAGCTGCTCGCTCCCGTGGCGGTCGCGATCGACGAGCCGGCCGACGCCGGGGCTCTGTGGCGCTGGCGCGACGGCGTCAACGGCATGGTCACGGCCAAGCGCGGGGCGAAGGTGAGCGAGGACATCGTGTTCCCGATCGAGCGCCTGCAGGAGGGCCTCGAGGGCCTCGAGCAGATCGCTGCTCGCCACGGCCTCCGCTCGTGCGCATGGGGGCACGG